>Ga0079224_100001415_pt1 | contig 27543 bp, 21 predicted proteins | sample Stecom2015_FD_80414 | JGI IMG/M metagenome (GOLD analysis project Ga0079224, IMG submission 80414) | Agricultural soil microbial communities from Utah to study Nitrogen management - Steer compost 2015 | ecosystem: Environmental > Terrestrial > Soil > Agricultural land | place: USA: Utah... | reverse complement strand
TCACAGGGTTGCTTCGCTCCGATTTCGAGGAGTCGCTGCCGGAGGACGGTGGCGACTACCTGGATCGTATCGAGCATGCGGCTGCCCGAATGTCACAACTCATCAATGACCTCCTTGAGTATTCGCGCATTCAGACCCGTCAACGCCGGCAAACGCCGACCGATCTGAACAAGGTATTGGAAGAGGTCTTGCTCGACCTCGAAGTTCCTCTGAAGGAGACCTCCGCAGAAATCCAGGCCGAGCATCTTCCAACGCTCGATGCCGACGAGTCACAAATGAGGCAGCTCTTTCAGAACTTGATCGCGAACTCCCTGAAGTTTCGACGTCCGAATGTCACACCCGTGATCCGCATCACGGCCGAAGAGGTGGAGGCAACCACACGGCCCGGCTGGCGCATCTCGGTCTCCGACAACGGCATCGGTTTCGACGAGAATCACGCTGAGCGGATCTTCACCCCATTTCAGCGTCTCCACTCTCGCGCCAAGTACTCCGGCAGTGGCATCGGGTTGGCCATCTGCCGCCGAATCGTCGAGCGCCACGACGGTTCGATTTCGGCGACCGCAAATCCGGACGAGGGGGCCACATTCACGTTCACCCTCCCCACCCATAAGCTTCAGACGGAGCAGATCGCGGAGCCCTGATCGATTTTCACGGGATCCGCATTCGGAAGGCATGCATATTGATAGGATGCGGAAACGCTTCCGACCCGTTGCCGCCTTCGTTGAATAATAAAGCTCTTCCACGCATTCGATGTCGAACGCATTTTCTCTGGAGGATCAAGGGATTTCCGTCCCCGAGATCTATAGAAATCGAGTACCCGCCAAGATTTACGAGGACGCCCTGCGATACGACCGAACGGCGGCCATTGTCAGCTCCGGAGCCCTCGCCATCTCATCCGGCGAGAAGACGGGCCGCAGTCCGGCGGATAAGAGAGTCGTCGACCACCCCGAAAGCAGCGGCGACATCTGGTGGGGCCGTATCAACGTCAAGTTGGATCACCACACCTTCCTCGTCAACCGCGAGCGAGCGATCGACTACCTGAACACACGCGAACGGCTTTACGTCGTTGATGGCTACGCGGGTTGGGATCCTAGATATCGGCTCAAGGTGCGCATCATCTGCTCTCGTGCCTATCACGCGCTGTTCATGCATAACATGCTGATCCGGGTCCCCGAGGAGAAGCTGGATGATTTCGGTGAACCAGATTTCACGATTTTCAACGCCGGCGAATTCCCGTGCAACCGCTACACATCCCACATGACCTCAAAGACGAGCGTCGACTTGAGCTTCGAGGATCGTGAGATGGTCATCCTCGGCACGGAGTATGCCGGCGAAATGAAGAAGGGCATCTTCACGGTCATGAATTACCTGATGCCCCGCGTGGACGTGCTTTCGATGCACTGCTCCGCCAATGAAGGGCGTGACGGGGATGTATCGCTCTTCTTCGGTCTCTCAGGAACGGGAAAGACGACGCTTTCCGCCGACCCTGGCCGCCGTCTCATCGGCGACGACGAGCACTGCTGGGGGGACAACGGCATCTTCAACATCGAGGGAGGATGCTACGCCAAGGTGCTCAACCTCTCGCCCGAGAAGGAGCCGCAGATCCACGGCGCCATTCGGTTTGGGACCGTGCTGGAGAACGTAGTCTTCGACGAACAGACCCGCGAGGTGGACTACAGCGATACAAGCATCACCCTCAACACGCGCGCCGCCTATCCCATCGAGCACATCGAAAACGCGAAGATTCCGTGCGTCGGCGGGCATCCCAGCAACATCATCTTCCTGACCTACGACGCGTTCGGTGTTCTTCCGCCTGTTGCCCGACTCACCCCCGCACAGGCCATGTACCATTTCATCAGCGGCTACACGGCCAAGGTCGCGGGAACGGAAGTGGGTGTGGACGAGCCTGAGGCCACCTTCTCGGCTTGCTTCGGCGCCGCGTTCATGGTCTGGCACCCGAGCAAGTATGCCAGCATGCTCGCCGAGAGGATGCGACGCCACCAAGCGGATGCGTGGTTGGTCAACACGGGATACACGGGGGGCCCTTACGGAGTAGGGCGGCGCATGGATCTAGCCCACACGCGCGCCATCATCAATGCGATCCATGACGGATCATTGCGCAATCAGCCCACCACCCGCGACGAACATTTCGGGTTCGAGGTACCGACTGCGTGCCGGCAGGTGCCGTCCGACGTCCTGATCCCTCGGAACACGTGGGCGGATGGAGCGCACTACGATCGCCAGGCGCGCCAGCTCGCCGAGCTATTCGCCCGAAACTTCGAGAGCTATCGCGATGGCGTCACGGAGGAGATGCTTCATGGCGGGCCGGTAATGGATTCGGTCTCAGCGTCGTAAGCCGCCAGGCGGACGCCACGCTCGCCACCATCCTCCTTTCAAGCGAAAAGCACTGGGACGAGCAGGTAGCCCGCGGCGCTCAGCAGTACGGCAAAAATAAGATTGAGGGCCAGACCCCCACGCGCCATCTGGGGGATGCTCACCATCCCCGTCCCATACACGATGGCGTTAGGTGGCGTGGCCACGGGCAGCATGAAGGCCGCACTCGCGCCGAGGGTCACCGGGACGGCGAACATCAGAGCGTCGTATCCGAGCCCCACGGCCATCGAGGCAGCGATCGGGACGAAGGCCGCGGCCGTTGCCGTGTTGCTCGTCAGCTCCGTCAGGAGCACGATCGTGGCTACCACCGCAAGGATGAGGATGAAGGGATGCCATCCTCCGAGCGCGGCTGCCTGCACACCTATCCACGCTGCCAGCCCGGTCTGATCGATCGCGGAGGCCAGGCTCAGTCCCCCTCCGAACAGGATGAGAACACCCCACGGCACTTTCTCGGCATCCTTCCACCGGAGCACGAATTCGCCACGGCCGGCATCCACGGGCAGAATGAATAGGACGAGCCCCATGGTGATGGCAATCCCGGCATCCGAGAGCCCCGGAAGAACGGATTCGAGCAAGGGGCGCGAAATCCATAGGAAAGCCGTGGCCGTGAAGACGATCGCAACAAGTCGCTCGCCGCGCGAAAGGGGGCCCAGCCGCACCAGGGAATCGGCGACAAATTGTCTGCCACCATGGATTTCCAAGATTCGGAACGGAAAGAGAAGCCGCGTCAGCATCAGAACGAGGATGGGAAGCGTGCAGATTACCAGCGGAAGGCCGATGCCCATCCACTCGAGAAATCCGATGGAGCGCCCGTAGGTCTCCAGCATGAAGCCCGCGAAAAAGGCATTCGGGGGCGTGCCGATGAGCGTCGCCATCCCTCCTATGCTGCAGGCATAGGCGATGGTCAGGACGAGACATGTCGCAAATTTGCCGCCGTCATCCGATGGCGATGCAGCTGGGTCAGCGCGGCGTTGCACGAGTTCCACGATGGAGAGTCCGATGGGCAACATCATCAAGGCCGTTGCCGTGTTGCTCACCCACATGCTCAGGAAGGCAGCAGAAATGGCGAAGCCCGTAACTATTCGGCGCGGTTGAACACCAACGAGATGGATGATTCGGAGGGCGATCCGGCGGTGAAGACTCCATCGCGCCATCGCGATCGCTACGATGAATCCGCCGAGGAAGAGAAAGATGAGCGGATTGGCGTAGGGCGCCGCGGCCTCGCTGATGTCGGCGGCCCCGAGGAGCGGAAACAACGCGAGGGGCAAGAGGGCGGTGGCGGGGATGGGAATGGCTTCCGTCATCCACCAGATCGCCATGAGTGCACCGACGGCTGCCGTCCTCCAGGCTGGGACTGACAGCCCCATCGGAGCTGGAATCAGGAGAATCGCAATCGCTACGGCAGCCCCTGAGATGAGTCCGATTCGCGCGAGCGTGCCGCGCGCAGGTCCGACATCTGTAGCGGCCTGCCTCACGGGCGCTTGAGTCCGTTGATCATCGTTGTGCTCGTTCAGAAGTCCGTGCGGCCCCATGAAAATCTCGCCTGAACTGGTTGACCCGCCCCTGCAAACGACCAAGAGCGACGAGGATGAACGGCGGCGTGGCGTCCTGCTTGCCGTCGTTTATGCCGACCTCTTCGATTTTGCATTGTCGCACGACGAGCTGCTGGTCCGTGTGATCGGAGTTCAACTAGACCGGGCCCGCCTGACGCAGTGCCTCAGCGACATCGGGCCCGACATCCTTTATGATACGGGAAAGTTTGTGTGCCTTCGCGGCCGCGAACGCTTGATCCGTCTACGGCGACGACGCGAAATGCGGGCCAGGCTACTGTGGAAGCAGGCACAACGATATGCCGGTTGGCTCCGGTTCGTCCCGTTCGTCCGGTCGGTGGCGGTGTCCGGATCGCTCGCCGTTCGAAATGCGGGTCCGACGTGCGATGTCGATCTGTTCTGCATCACGGCATCGAATCGATTGTGGATTTCTCGCCTGTTTATCGTTCCCCTGGCGCGTTTGACGCGACGCACCGCGTTTTTCGACGCCCGGCTCTGTCCGAACTACCTGCTCGATGAATCCTGCCTGCGGGTTCCAGATGAGAATCTGTTCACGGCCCACGAAATCGTCCAGGCCGTGCCACTTTGGGGGAAGGACGTTCACACGAGATTTCGCCATGCAAACCGGTGGACGTCGCGGCTGCTGCCCAATACCGCGGCGACCGGCGAAACGAATCATCGAGTGCCGGAGCCACCTCGTCCCTTCTTGACGCGCATCGTCGAGCGGATGCTGCTGGGCCGGGTAGGCGATGCCCTGAACAGGCTGCTGTATTCCGCCTTCGTCCAGGCCTACCGCGCTCGCGCCTCTCTTCGAGGCTGGTGTTGGATGCGGATTGCGCCGGCCTACAAGCTCGGTCGCTACACCGTGCCCGAGGGTGGCTATGCCGGCGTAGTGGCATGCCTTTTCCAACGGCGCATCCGTAAGGCACTCGGATGCTCGACGGACGACGCCCACCTCGCGCCTTTCTTCCCTCCGGAAATGCGCAATCGGTCGGAGGTCGAAGCCGTTTACGACTGGCCAGGCCTTTTCGCAGGGGAATACGGATCGGCGGCATGAGCGACGTTCTCATCGGACAGGCCTACCATCTCCGCTTCGATCCCAAACTGTGGGACGCGATGGAGCCGTATCCGCCGCTCGGCGCCCTCTATGCGGCGGCGGTTCTTCGCGGGCAAGGATGGGATGTCTCGCTACACGATTCGATGCTGGCCACATCGGAGGACGAATGGACCCAGGCTCTGGAGCGCCATCGTCCGTCGTTCGCCATTCTGTACGAAGACAACTTCAACTACCTCTCGAAGATGTGCCTGCTCCGGATGCGGGAGGCGGCGATGCGAATGATCGGCGCCGCAAAGCAGCGAGGATGCAGGGTGGTGGTCGCGGGATCCGATGCCTCGGATCGGCCAGAGCCCTATTTGACGGCCGGTGCGGATGCCGTGATCATCGGCGAGGGTGAACGCACGCTCGTCGAGCTCCTCGCAAATTGGGCCCACCGAGACGAAGTCGACGGCCTGGCGCTGCCGGTCGCAGGCGGCGTCGAGCGCACCCCGCCCCGAGCCGTCATCCGAAACCTGGACGACCTCCCTCTCCCAGCTTGGGACCTCGTGGACATCGAACGGTACCGCGGCATCTGGGAGCGCCGGCACGGCAGATTCTCGCTCAACATCGTGACCTCGCGGGGATGCCCCTTCCACTGCAATTGGTGCGCGAAACCAATCTGGGGCCAGCGATACCATGCGCGCTCTCCCGAGAACGTGGTCGAAGAACTGCAGCTTCTTCGGGATAGCTTCGGGGCGGAGCACATCTGGTTTATGGACGATATCGTGGGGATAAAACCCGGATGGCTCCAGAGGTTTGCCGGTCTGGTTGAAGAGCAAGGGCTTAGAACGCCGTTCAAGTGCCTGAGCCGTGTCGACTTGCTGCTCCGTCCAGGCGAGATCGAGGCACTCCGCCGCGCAGGCTGCGAGTCGGTATGGACCGGCGTGGAATCCGGCTCACAAGAGGTCCTCGATGCGATGGACAAAGGCATTCGAGTCGAGCAAGTGCGCGAAGCCACGCGGCGGCTCCACGAGGCCGGAATCGAGGTGGGCTTCTTCATCCAGCTCGGCTACCTCGGCGAGACGCGTGAGGACATCGAGGCGACGTTCGCGCTCGTGCGGGAATGCAACCCGGACCGAATCGGGGTTTCCGTGTCCTATCCGCTTCCAGGTACACCGTTCTTCGACCGCGTGCGTGACCAGCTCGGAGCCAAGCAGAACTGGACGGATTCGGACGACCTCGCGATGATGTACAGGGGCGCCTTCGGAACCGAGGTGTACCGACGGTTGCACAGCACCCTCCACAAGGAATTCAGGATGCGCAAAGCGTCTGCCAGGCTCCGCGAGTACTTTGCGAAGCGCGAAACGCGTCTCCGTCCTGCCGAGCTGCTTCGTGAGGCAGCCGCTCTCCTCTACCATGGCATCACTCTCCCCGTCGCCCGGCGCCGAGCATGGATGTCCTTCTGACGCACGCCTATTTCCTCAGCGAGGACCCGCAGGAACGCGAGGTGATGCGCCCCTATCCGCCGCTGGGGTTGCTCTATATCTCTGCATACCTCAAGGCTCACGACTTTGATGTAGCCGTCTTCGATTCTACGTTCAGGCACCGCACGGAATTCGAGCGCATCCTTCAACAAGATCGGCCGCCTGTTGTCGGCATCTACTGCAATCTGATCACGAGGCCGTCGGCTCTTCGCTTGATCCATACGGCCAGGCGGTACGGGGCAAGGGTCGTCGTTGGCGGTCCGGAGCCGGCCAACTATCCAGATAGGTATCTGGCGCACGGCGCGGATGTCGTCGTGATTGGCGAGGGAGAGGCGACCATGCGCGAGCTCTTGCCGCATCTGATCGAGAGCGGTCTGCAGCAACTTCATGGCATTGCCGGCATCGCGTTCAAGCAAGGTGATGAGATCATCGCGACGCCCCCGCGCCCGTTCATCCAGAATCTGGATGCCCTCCCCTTTCCGGATCGAGCGGCCATCGACCTGGATCTTTATCTGGAAGCGTGGCGCAGGCATCACGGGCGCGGCTCCGTCTCGCTCATCACCGCACGCGGATGCCCGTACACGTGCACGTGGTGCAGCCACTCCGTTTTCGGCTACTCGCACAGGCGGCGCTCACCGCAGAATGTGGCCGACGAAGTGGAGTTCATCCTGGATCGATATCGACCCGACATGTTGTGGTACGCGGATGACGTGTTCACCATCAAGCCAAGCTGGTTTCGCGCCTACGCGGACGAGCTCGAGCGGCGTTCGATCCGGATTCCTTTTGAAACGATCTCGCGTGAGGATCGAATCGATGAGGAGGTCGCGCGGAGGCTGGCGGAAATGGGGTGCTTTAGATTGTGGATCGGCAGCGAGAGCGGGTCTCAGAGCGTCCTGGATCGGATGAAGCGCCGCACGAACGCCGCACGCGTGCCGGAGGTCGTCCAGCTTCTGCAGCGACATGGAATCGAGGCGGGGATGTTCATCATGCTTGGCTACGAAGGTGAGACGGAAGCTGACCTGCGCGAAACGGTCGAATGCCTGAAAAGGGCGATGCCGGATCGGCTCCTGACCACGCTTGCCTATCCCATAAAAGGCACCCCCTACTACGAAGAGGTGGCGGACCGCGTCGTGGCGCTGAGATCGTGGAGTGATGGGTCGGATCGCGATCTCACGGTGGCTGGACGCCGCTCGCGTCGGTACTTCGTCCACGCTAACCGTTGGGTGGTGAACACGTGGGCGCTGCATCGCGAACGGCAGCGAGGCGCATCGAACCCCGTCCATCTCGCGCGGCATTTCGTTGCGTCCCAGGCCGGCCGGATCGGAATGCTGCTGACGGGCCATGAACGCGAGCCAGGCCGGGTCCATGCGTAGCGCACGGAACACGACATGGCCAGACGTTGGCACTCCTCCGACATTCGACGAGGTGGCGGATGGGTACGATTCGGAATTCTCAAACACGCAGGTCGCGAGGCGTCTTCGCGGCATCGTGCACAACGAGCTTGCACGAATCACCCATGCCGGTGATCGTGTGCTCGACCTTGGATGCGGCACCGGCGAGGATGTCCTCTGGCTTGCAAGACGGGGCATACGCGCTCTTGGGATCGATGCTTCACCCCGAATGATTGGGCTCGCGCGGGCAAAGGCAGCCCAGGCTGCCCTACCGCTCGGCGCCGAGCCGACGTTCGAGGTCGCCGACGTCGCCACCGGCCACCTGCCAGATGGCCCCTTCGATCTGGCGCTGGCGAACTTCGGGGTCCTCAATTGTATTGCAGATCGACCCGCTTTCGCGCAACGCCTCGCTCGCGTGGTCCGGCCGGAGGGATGGGCTCTTTTTGTCGTGATTGGGAGGTACTGCCCCTGGGAGTGGGGCTGGTACCTGGCGCGCGGTCGGCCTCGGAGTGCGTTCCGCCGGCTAGGCGGGGCGGCCCCATTTCGAGGGGCTACCGTGCACTACACCACACCGGCCGCAATAGCGCGCGAATTCAGCCCTCACTTTGATACGGTGCGGACATCGGCAATGGGCGTGCTGATTCCCCCCTCCTACGCGGCCTCATTGATCGAGAAGCGGCCGGTTCTTGCCAATAGCCTCTTTCGCCTGGAGCAACCGATCCGGCACCTGCGAGTCGCGGCCAACCTGAGCGATCATTTCATCATCGAGATGCGGCGGCGATGAGTGAACATAGCCCAACGGAAACCTTTGCGGCAGGGCATAAGGCAGCATCCGATATCGATCCGGCAGCCGAGTGGCTCCGGTTAGCGTGTCCGATGTGTGGCGCCCCACTCGTCTCCATCGGAGTTGACGAGCTGCGCTGCAGCCACCAGGGTGTCACGTTCCACAGGGTGAACGGCATCTGGGAGATGATCGCGCCCGATCGGCTCGACAGGCTCCGCCGATTCGTCGCGGAATACGGTTTGATCCGGCGCCGCGAGGGCCGCGGGAACCCGGCGTCGGAATACTATCGCGCGCTACCGTATGTCGACGTCACCGGGCGATTCTCCCGGGACTGGAGGATCCGCGCAGCAAGTTTCGATTGCCTGCTCGAAAAGCTCGTCCATCCGCTCGAACGGATGCGCTCCGACCTCGTTGAGCCTCTGCGCATTCTCGATGTCGGCGCGGGAAACGGATGGATGTCCAACAGGCTGGCTCTGCGGGGTCACCGCGTCTGCGCTGTGGATGTCCGCACGGACAGCCTCGACGGACTAGGAGCTCGCGTCCATTACTCAAGCAATTTCGCATGCGTTGCCGCTGACTATGATCGACTCCCTTTCGAATCGGCCAGCTTCGACCTCGTGATTTTCAATGCCGCTCTCCACTATTCCGAACGGTATGAGGCCACACTGGGAGAGGCGATACGCGTCCTTGGCCCGCAGGGTAAGATCGCCGTCGTCGACTCGCCTGTGTATCGCTCGCCCCGAAGCGGCATGCGGATGGTGGAGGAGCGCCGGCAGAGATTTGCGCGCCAGTACGGAATAGCATCGGATGCGCTGGCCTCCGAGAACTTTCTCACGCATGAGCGAATGCGGCAGCTCTCGGCCGCTTGCAGAATCACCTGGACCGTGCACCGGCCGAAGCATGGCCTTCGATGGAGCGCACGCAGGCTCGTAGCCGGTATTCGAAATCGCCGTGGAACGGCAGATTTCCCGCTACTCGAGGGGCGGACCCACCTGCCATCCGGCGTCGCGATCGTCGAGATGAAGCCGCACCGCATCCTTCAGGCTGTCGGACGGAATGCGCTTCGGTTGCGGTTCGTCTTGGCCCAGCGGCATCGGCTGGAGCGTCCGGTGGTCGAGTGTTTCCGCGGCATATCGCTTCGAATTTCGCCCGGCCTCTTCCATCCCATCGTGTTTCGCTCCGGTGCATATCTCGCCGGCCTCATTCTGGATGACCTGCTACCGCGTGGCGCGCGCGTCCTCGATCTGGGTTGCGGAACAGGCATCTGCGGCATCGCGGCGGCGCTTCGTGGAGCAGACGTCATCGCCGTCGACATCAATCCGTTGGCCGTGACCACGACGCGCCAGAACGCTGCGGAGAACGGTGTCCGAATCGAGGCCCTCGAAGCCGACCTCTTCGGCGACCTCGGGAGATTTGACGTCGTCCTCTTCAATCCCCCGTACTACTGCGGTTCACCGAGGTCGACGTTCGATCTCGCATGGCGGTCTGACGACGTTATGTCCCGCTTCTCTGCGAATCTGCGGCAGCACCTCAATCCTGAAGGAATAGCGCTGATCGTGCTGTCTTCGGATGGGGTGTCCGATGAATACCTCCGGCTTCTGGAGGCGAGTGGATACCGACTCGCACGCGTTGACGAGAAGCGTCACTGGAACGAGACGTTAACTGTTTTCAGCGTGATGTGAGGCACACCATTCGCTCCATGCGGCATCCAACCGTCATCCTCTACAATCCCCAGAGTTCCGCCTCGCGCAAGCCCGTCCTTCCGATGGCCCTGCTCGCCGTCGGTGCTCTGCTGGAGGGTGAGTTCGATTACCGGATCGTGGATGGCAATCTGGAGAGGCACGAAGACCTGGTGAGCGCCATCGATGATCTGGGCGCGACGGTGCTGGGCATTACGGTGATGGGGGGACCGCAGCTGACGGATGCCGTGCGTGCGGCCCGGCGGCTGCGGCGCGAGCGGCCGGATGTTAAGATCGTCTGGGGCGGGTACTTCCCCACGCAGCATGCCGAGGTGTGCCTTCGATCGGATTATGTCGATGTGGTTGTTGCCGGACACGGCGAGCATTGCTTCCTGTCGTTTCTCAGGGCGCTGCGCGAGGGGCGCAGCACGGACGGAATCCCAGGTGTCGTCACGAGTACGTCGGCACGGGAAGCGGTGGCGCCGGCCCCTATTCCAGATCCTGATGATCTGCCCGATTTCCCCTACCATCGCGTGCCCGTAGAGCGCTACGTCCGTCGCACTTTTATGGGTGTGCGCACGCTGCCTCATCACTCGAGCTACGGCTGCCCCTTTCGATGCAACTTCTGTGCGGTCGTGAACATGGTAGATGGTCGGTGGAAGGCGCAATCGGCGGAACGCACGGCTGCGACGGTTACGCACCTTGTCGATCGCTTTGGCGCCGATGCCGTGGAATTTTACGACAACAACTTTTTCGTTAGTGAGAAACGGACGGCCGAATTCGCCGACCGCATCGCACATCACGGTATCGGATGGTGGGGTGAGGCACGCATCGACACGCTGCTCAAGTACGATGCGGCAACCTGGCGACTGATGCAGCGAAGCGGTCTTCGGATGGTTTTCCTGGGCGCCGAATCGGGGTCGGATGAAACGCTCCGCCGAATGAACAAAGGCGGAAAGGCCTCAGCCGAGGCAACGCTCGAGCTCGCCGCCGTGATGCGATCGTACGGCATCATCCCGGAATTCTCCTTCGTACTCGGCAATCCACCGGAACCGGAGCGTGATGTGGCCGAAACGCTTCGATTCGTGCGGCGCCTTAAGGCCGTCCATCCGGATGCCGAAACCATCTTTTACATGTACACCCCGGTGCCTCTCGCCGGCGAGCTGTATGACAGTGCGGTGGCGAGTGGCTTTCGATTCCCGACAGCGCTAGACGAGTGGGTCAGTGAGGAGTGGCAAGAATTCGCGCAGCGACGCACCGGAGTATCGTGGTGGTTGAGGGATCCGTTGCGGCGACGGGTTCGGAATTTCGAACGCGTCGTGAACGCCTTTTATCCTACCGTCACAGACACGAAATTGAGCCCCGGAATGCGCCTGCTGCTCCGCGGGCTCAGCGCCTGGCGTTATCGACTCCAGATCTACGCGATGCCGCTCGAGCTGCTCGCCCTCCAGAAGCTGATCCGGTATCAGAGGCCGGAAACCACGGGGTTTTGAGGCGGCATTCGGGCGGGATTCTCCTTTTGTGCTTGGCGAATGGTATCTCCGATTGACTACATCCAGAGAAAGCGGTCGCTGGCGAACGGAAAGATCCGGGCGCTTCCGGTTCTCGTCTTGATGCCGCACAGCGGCTGCAACTGCCGCTGCGTGATGTGCGACATCTGGAAGGCGAATCGTGAGCGGCGCGAGCTGACTACCGACGACATCGCGCCGCATCTGGCAGATTTCAAACGGTTGCGCGTGCGGCGGGTCGTGCTTTCCGGCGGCGAGGCCCTGATGCACAGCAACCTCTGGGTATTGTGCCAGCTGCTTCGGCAGCTAAAGATCAAGATCACCCTTCTCAGCTCCGGCATCCTCCTGAAACCGCATGCGGAGGAAATCGCGAAATGGTGCCACGAGGTGATCGTCTCGCTCGATGGCAGCCCACGTGTACACGACCGCATCCGAAATGTGGATGGAGCGAGTGCGAAGCTGCAGGCAGGCGTAAAGGCGCTTCGAGCGGTAAAGCCCAAGATGCGCATCACGGCTCGATGCGTAATCCAGCGCCGAAACTACTTCGACATCGCCAACATCATCGATACCGCAAAGGCCCTCCCCGTCGATCGCATCTCGTTTCTGGCGGCGGACGTCTCGAGCAGCGCGTTCAATCGCGAGATCCCCTGGCAGGGCACGGCCGATGTCGCCCTGACTCCTGAGGAGATCACTCATTTCGACCTCGTCGTGAATGCGCTCCTGCGCACGCATCGCAAGGACTTTTCATCCGGATTCGTCGCCGAGTCGCCGGATCAGATCCGAGGACTCGTGCGCTATTATCGAGCGCTCATCGACGAAGACACGTTTGCCGTGCCTCAATGCAATGCGCCGTGGGTGTCGGCCGTCGTCGAGGCCGATGGGACCGTTCGCCCATGCTTTTTCCATGCGCCTATCGGCAACATCCGCGAGCAGCCCCTCACCGAGATCGTCAACGGAAATCGTGCCGCCGAATTTCGAGCGCACCTCGACATGGTGGAGGATCCGATTTGCCGGCGCTGTGTGTGCACTCTCAATCTAAAGCCGCATCAGCGACCTTGAACGGGTCGGGCCGGGAGGATGCCCAACGACCCCGCCGTTTGCTCTTCATCTTGCCAGGATTTCCGGCGGATGAGCTCGACGACACCTGCCTCCCCGCCGTGCAAACGTATGTCCGTGCGGCCGCGAGGGATGGGATCGCCGATTGGGTCGGCGTTCTGGCCATCCACTATCCATATGAGTCCAGGGAGTACGACTGGAATGGAGCCCACGTATGGGCGCTGGGCGCGGGCAATCGCCGTTCATTGTTCCGGTTGGATGTCTGGCGACGCGCGCTGCGGATCGTGAACGACGCGCAGCCGGATCTCCTCCACAGCTTCTGGGTCGGCGAATGTGCAGTGCTGGGCGAGTTAGGGGCTCGCCGCTTGCGTTGCGGCCACGTCGCCAGCATTGCCGGACAGGAGCTTCGTCAGCCGGGCCTCTACGCGAGATGGCTGCGCCGTGGCTCGTTCGTGCTTACGGCAGGCTCGGATCAGGCCGCGGAAACGGCCCGGCGTGGACTACGGCGCGGGGTGGACGCCATCATCCCCCTGGGGATGGATTTAGGCGATCTTCCTTCCCCGGCGCCGGAGGTGTCCGACGGTCGTGACCACACGAGCTTCGACGTGCTATACGTTGGATCGCTCATCCCCGTGAAGCGGCCGGAGGATGCGCTTGCCGTCGCGGACATGATGCCGCACGTTCGTTTCGGCATGATCGGCGACGGGCCGTTACGTGAGGCTCTCGAGACTCGAGCCGGTGCCAACGTCGTCTTTACCGGCTTTTTGCCTCGACACCGCGTACTCCGCCACATGCAGTATGCGCGTATTCTGCTCCATCCAGCCGAGTACGAGGCCCAGGGCTTCGTATTTCTCGAGGCGCTCGCAACCGGAATGCACGTCGTGTGCCGCGATGTCGGCGCGCCCGGGCATTCCGACCGAGTGCACCGGTGCGAGACGCCGGACGAAATGGGCGCGGTGATCGACGCCATCCTCTCACGATCAGAGGAGCGGCGTGCGGTCGAGGTCCCGACCGTCGAACAAACGATCGCTAGCTACGCCGCCGTCTATCGGCAAGCCTTGACGCGGGCACTCGCGCAGTAGCACTCCGGGCGGCTATTCGAAAAAGTTCTTGACCAGTTTCGGCGGCACGAGCCATCGAAGCTCGCCCCGGCCGTAGTCGATCTGGTTCCACCTCGTGGCGTGAAAATCCACGCGCGCCATGGTCGCGGTCGATACCCGGACGGCGGCCTGACCGACGAGGCCGCCGATGAGCGTGGACCAGGTAGGTTCGTGTCCGACCAGCAGCAAACGCTCAAACACGTCATTCTGAGCGCGCACCAGGGCGAGGACCCCTGACGGCGAGGCCTCGTAAAGCGCGTCGGTGATCTCCGTTGAGATCTCTCCCCAGCCTCCTGCCGCGCGAGCCAGCTCCATCGTGGTGCGGGCACGAACCGCACTCGAGCTAAGGATTCGATCGGGCAGGCATTCGATTCCGACCAGAAAGCGCCCCATCCTGCCGACATCGGACCGCCCACGTTCGTTAATCGGACGCTCGTGGTCTTGGCCGAAGCCGGCCTTCCAATCCGACTTGCCGTGGCGGAAAAAGAGGATCGTTTTCATGCACTTCGCAGCTCGAGAGCGGGAGAACGTGGTTGACGAGCATTCTGATTTTCTTGATCAGGCCACCGGTACTGCGACATCCTGTTGCGCACGCTCCCACTTCTCGCGCAGCAGCTCGTAGGTCGCCGTTTGGGCTCGAACCGGTTCTCGGCCGTCGCGTGGCGCGTACCCGTTTGATTGCTCTGCATCGATGATGCGTGCCTTGACGTTGTCCTGCCGCTGCAGCTCCAGAATTTCGCGCAACTCGGCCCGGAGGTCGGGATCGTACACCGGGAAGGCGACCTCGACGCGCCGATTCAAATTGCGCTTCATGAGATCGGCCGAGGCGAGATAGTGGACCTCATCGCCTCCGTTGTGGAAGACGAAGAGACGAGCGTGCTCGAGGAATCGGTCGATGATGCTTCGAGCGCGGATGTTCTGGCTTAGCCCGGCCATGCCCGGTACCAGGCAGCAGATGCCACGCACGGTCAACTCGATGTCCACACCGGCGCTACTAGCCTCATAGAGCTTGAAGATCATCTTGTCGTCTTCAAGGGCATTCAGCTTCCCAATGAACCGGGCCGTCGCGCCGCTCTCTGCCTGCTCGATCTCCGCATCGAACAGTTTGTAGAGGGATTTGCGGAGGTAGAATGGTGCAACGAGGAGATGCTCGAACTCCGGCTTACTCTCCTCCCCTTCCAGAAAGGCGAACACGCGCCGGACCTCTTGTGTGATGCGCGGGTCGGCCGTAAAGAGAGCGTGATCCGCGTACACTCTGGACGTGGCCTCATTGAAGTTGCCGGTGCTTAGATACGCGTACCACTTGTGCTCGTCCTCCTGTCGCCCGACGAGCAGCATCTTCGCATGTACTTTCAGGTCGCGGAAGCTGTACAGCGTGCGGACTCCGGCCGCTTCCATCTGTGCGGCCCATTCGAGATTGGATGCTTCGTCGAATCGGGCTTTTACCTCCACGAATGCCGTCACCTGCTTACCCTGCCGGGCGGCTTCGAGCAGCGCACCCACGACGGCGGAGTTCGGCGCCGTCCGGTAGAGTGTGATCCAGATCGAGTCCACGTCTGGATCGGCCGCGGCCTGCTCCAGGAACTTCAGTACGTACTCGAAGCGCTGGTACGGAAAGTGCAGGATGCGGTCCTTCTCAGCGATGGTGCCGAAGATCGACGCCGAGCCTTCGAGGTCGGGATGCGGCAGAGGCGGCAGCTTCTCATAGCGGACATCCGAAAGACCGAAATCCGGAAAATCGGCCAGATCGTGAAGGTTGTGATAGCGCCCACCTAACACGAGATCCTCAGCGGCCAGGTCGAAGGTCGACTGGAGCATCCCGATGACATGGTACGAGGCGCGCAAATCGTACAAGAACCGACACGGAAGGCCCCGCTCACGCTTCTTGAGGCTCTTTCGAATTTGTTCGGCGATGCTTCCGGAAAATTCGTCTTCGAGATACAGCTCCGCATCGCGGGATAACTTGATAGCATAGGCCTCCCCCACATCGAAGCCGGAAAACAGCTCTGGCAGCGCCACGCGGATGACGTCATCCAGAAAGATGACGTAATGCCGGCCGTCGTCAGACGGCATCCTGACGAAACGCTGTACGGGTGGGCTCGGCACCTCGATGATGCCAATCCTCGGCGCCTCGGCGGAAAGACCGACGCCCTGTTGCTTCGGCCACAGCTCCACGGCCAGGTAGACCTGCCGGTTCTCGAGGAAGGGCGCAGGCTGTGCCCCGAGCACGTGCGGGTGAACGTGCTCTCGAACGTGCTCATCGAAATAGCCTCGAAGGTAGGCCCGTTGTGAATCGTTCAACGCAGCGTCATCCAACAGGTGAATGCCGCGTTCTTCCAGCAGGGGCAAGATATCGTTTCGAAAAGTGGCGCCGAACTGCTCCTGCTGGGCCGACACGACCTCGTGGATCCGAGCGAGCAACTCTTCCGGCTGGATGCCCAGCTTGTCGACGGCCCTCTTTTTTAGCCGGAGCAGACTGCGCAGCGACGCCACGCGAACGCGAAAGAACTCGTCCAGATTGGACGAATAGATGGCCAGGAATTTAAGCCGTTCGTACAGCGGAACGGTCGGATCCTGTGCTTCCTGCAGCACGCGGGCATTGAAGGAGAGCCACGACAGCTCGCGGTCCACGAGCATCGGTTCGGGGTCGGCAGACATGGGCGGATGGGTCTGAGGTGGACGCAGAAGATAGTCAACGGCTGTGACGCTTTACAGAGGGCCATTGGTACACTAACTTCCAGCCGCCAAAAGCGCTTTCAGTTATGCCGTACCTCGGAGCTCGATGCCGACCATCAAGGACGTAGCACATCATTGCGGCGTGTCCATTGCGACTGTCTCCGCCGTCATCAACGACGCGGATTGGGTGCCGCATTCCACGCGCGCCCGCGTCATGGAGGCCATTCGCGCCCTCAACTACCGCCCAAATCGACTGGCACAGAGCCTGAAGACGCGGCGCAGTTTCACCGTGGGCGTGATCGTCTCCGACATCACCAATCCCTTCTACACGGACATCGTGCGCAGTTTGAGCCACGAGCTTCGCAAACACGAGCGATCCCTCGTTCTATGCGACTCGAATCACAGCTTCCAAATCGGCGAAGAGAACTATCGGATGCTACTCGAGAAGCAGGTCGATGCCGTCGTGCTGATCGGGGATTGTGTACGGAAGGAGGATGTCGAAGAGTTCGTAACAGAGAACCCTCAGATGCCGGTGGTGGCCATCGAGCGCGATTACGGGATCGAGGGCATAACCAAGTTGCTGGTGGATTCGGAGCAGGGCGCTTTTGACGCCACGATGCACCTCATCGAACAAGGCTTTACCCGAATCGGGATGATATCGGGTCCGCTCACGGGCCCCGGTAGTCGGAGCTATGGTCGCTTGAATCAGTATCGCGGTTTTCGGCGAGCACTGCAGGTCGGAGGTGTCGAGTTCGACAGCCGTTTCGTGGTCGATGGCGACTTCCGATTCAGTGGCGGGCAGACGGCCATGCGCCGACTTCTCAAGTTCGCCGATCCGCCGGAGGCCGTATTCGCGGCGAACGATCTGATGGCGCTCGGCGCGATGGAGGTGGCGCGTTCAGCCGGGCTGCGCATCCCGAACGACCTGGCCATCATAGGGTATGATGATATCCCCATCGCCGCACATACTTCCCCGCCGCTGACCACGATGGCCATCCCCAAGACGGAAATCGGCAACGCTGCCGCGCACGAACTGCTCCGCCATCTGGAGAGCGAACGCCCGGTGGGGCCTGTGCGTCGAATCTTTGCAGCGCGCTTGATCGTGCGAGAATCCGCCATTTTTCGGCTGCAGGAGCGATTGGAGCGCGCGTCCTGAGTACATGCAACCGATAAACCATGCTCGCCATTGAAGTGCAGCCCTTGCGCGTCGCCATCATTGGAGCGGGGCCGGCCGCATTCTATGCCGCTGATGCCCTGCTCAAGCAGGCGAATCGAGCCATCGAGGTCGATATGTTCGACCGGCTGCCGACCCCCTTCGGGCTCGTTCGTGGAGGTGTAGCTCCCGATCATCAGAAGATCAAGAACGTGTGCCGGGTCTTCCACAAGACGGCCATGCAGCAGGGATTCCGCTTCTACGGAAATGTCGAGTTCGGCACCGACGTGACGCGCGACGATCTGCGGCGGCATTACCATATGATCGTGTACGCGACCGGCGCACAGACCGACCGGTCGATGGGCATTCCGGGCGAAGATCTCGCCGGAAGCCACTCCGCCACGGAATTCGTGGCGTGGTATAACGGACATCCGGACTTTCGTCATCTGACCTTCGACCTTTCCGCCGAGCAGGTGGCGATCATCGGGGTCGGGAATGTGGCTGTCGATGTGGCGCGGATCCTGTGTCGCACCCCGGAGGAGCTCGCGCAGACCGATATCGCCGACTATGCGCTGGATGCGCTGCGTCGAAGCCGCGTCCGGGAGGTTTATATGCTGGGGCGGCGTGGTCCCGCTCAGGCGGCCTTCACCCCACCCGAGGTGAAGGAGCTCGGCGAGATGGAGGATGCGGACTGCCTGGTCACGCAAGAGGACGTCGAATTGGACCCGGAAAGCGCCGCCGACCTGGAGTCTGCCGATCGCAATACGGTGCGCAATGTCGAGATTATGCAGGAGTTCTCGAAGAATCGCCCGTCGGGCAAAAGCCGCCAGCTCCACATCCGGTTTCTGGTCTCGCCGGTAGAGATCCTCGGCGACAGCGAGGGTCGCGTGATGGGACTTCGCGTCGTGCGAAATGAGCTGTATCGGGACAAGCGCGGACGGCTTCGCCCGCGTCCTACCGGCCAGCACGAGGAGTTGCCGGCACAGCTGGTGTTTCGGTCCGTCGGCTACGAGGGCGTGCCCCTGCCTGATGTTCCGTTCGACGAGAATTGGAGCGTCATTTTGAACGAATCCGGTCGCGTCCTGGACCCGAAGACGCGCCACCATGTCACTGGCGAGTATGTTGCCGGATGGATAAAGCGCGGGCCTACCGGAGTCATCGGCACGAACAAGGCCGATGCGGTCGAAACCGTCGAAGCCATGATGCAGGATCTCCAGGCGGGACTCGTCCTCGAGCCGGCGGAGCCCTCGGCGCAGGCCATCGAGCGCCTGATCCGTGAACGTCAGCCACGCTTCTTCACCTACGAGGATTGGTGCCGCCTGGATCAAATGGAGATTCAGCGGGGTGAGGCGCTCGGGCGGCCACGCGTGAAGTTCACGAGCATCGACGAGATGTGGGCGGCGGTTCGACATCCACCAGATTGATGCCCCTCGCCCCCACGGCGCAGTTCCATGGAGATGGTTCGGCGGCAGCCCTTATTGGCAGCGAATGCCGCACTTCTTCATCGAATCTACACAATTCGGTATCGCTTCCGGTGACATAGCATAGTTGACACGGCGCCCGCCCTGCGATTTCTTGCACATCAACGCTCGCCCAACCACGCGACTCACACTCTAATGCATCGCCATTCGTCCTCTTCCCATCCTTGTGGTGCCCGCTGCTGTCGGTGTATGCCGTGCATGCAGTGCTGCACCTGTATGCGGATGAGCGATGCAAGAGCTTGCCGAAACGACTAGCGCGCACGCGCGCCGTCAGACCCTTCGGGACTCGCCCGCTCATCTCGCGCTGATGAGCGGGCTTTTTTGTGCACTCCCTTCGCCCCCGACTCCATCCAACCTATCCATATGCCGGAACGACCTCTACCTGCGCGCAATCGCGCGAAGTTGCCACCAGGCTTTTCGAAGGCACCGAAGCTCACGGTCGAATCCATCAAGCGAGGAAGCCGTGGCCTCCGCGCAAACTTGTGCGCCTCTCTCCGGGATGGTACGAATCACTTCGATGAGGTCGATCGCCAGATCCTCAAGTTCCACGGCGTCTACCAGCAGGATGATCGCGATCGGCGCCAGGCCGATAGGCACCACATCTTCATGATCCGGTCCCGAATTCCGGGCGGGCAGCTGACGGCCGAGCAATATCTCGTGCACGACGAGCTCGCTGATCGGTTTGGGAACGGCACCCTCCGCGTCACGACGCGGCAGGGCCTGCAGTTGCACTCCGTCCTCAAGCAGGACTTGAAGGAGGCGATTGCCGAGATCAACGAGTCGCTTGTCACGACACTGGCGGCCTGCGGTGACGTTGCCCGCAACCTGATGTACACGCCCGTGCCCCCAAGCGAGCCCTTTCACTTCGAAATCCTGGATATTGCGAGGCAGCTAAGCGAGCACCTCCTTCCGAAGACGCGGGCTTATCACGAAATCTGGCTCGATGGCGAGAGGGTCGACTCGAGTGTGGCGAAGGTGGAGCCCGATCCGATCTACGGCGAGACCTACCTCCCACGGAAGTTCAAGGTGGGAATCGCCTTTCCGGGCGATAACAGCATCGATGTGTATTCACAGGATGTCGGACTGGTGGCAGTGGTGCGCAATGGGCAGCTCATCGGATTCAATGTGCTGGCGGGCGGCGGCCTCGGCATGACGCACAACAAGTCGGAGACCTATCCCCGACTCGCCGATCCGATTGGGTTTGCCACGGTCGAGCGCGTGGTGGATGTCGTCGAAGCGATCGTTCTGATTCAACGCGACCACGGCGACCGCAACAACCGGCGCCGCGCGCGGCTGAAGTACCTGGTCGACGACTGGGGCGTCGACAGATTCAGATCTGCGCTCTTCGAGCGGCTCGGCTACGAATTGCCCGAGCCGGTTGACGTCCCACCTCTCGAGCTCGAGCTCTACCTCGGTTGGAGCCGGCAGCACGATGGAAGATGGTACCTGGGCATCTACATCGAAAACGGCCGCATCGGCGGGCCGCTCAAGGCCGGGCTTCGAGACATCGTCGCTCGTTTTCGCCCGGGGATTCGCCTGACGCCCAATCAAAACGTCCTCCTGACCGACATCGAGCCGAGGGACCGTGCCGCGATCGATGCCCTGCTCGCAGGATTGGGAATTACGGATGTCGACCAGATCAGCCCGCTGCGGCAACTCGCCATGGCATGCCCCGCGCTACCGACGTGCGGCCTCGCGCTTGCCGAAGCAGAACGCGCCATGCCCGATCTCCTGGACGCACTGGAGACCGAAATCCAAAAACTCGATTTGCAGGAAGAACGAATCGGCGTCCGCATGACGGGATGTCCAAACGGATGTGCGCGACCCTACCTCTCCGAGATCGGAATCGTTGGGCGCTCACCGGGCCGATATGCGCTTTTCCTCGGCGGCACATCGTCAGGAACGCGCCTGAATAAACCTTTCCGCGATCTCGTGCCCATCGACGAGATCGTTCCTACGCTGCGCACCGTGCTGAGCATCTACAAGGCGCAGCGAGTGCCCGGAGAGTCGTTGGGCGACTTCTGCCTGCGCTTCGGTGTCACGGACATCGATGATCACATCAAAGAGCTCGAAAGCGATGCCCAGCCGGCCTGAATCCGCCGTCGTCTACCTCGTGGGGGCGGGTCCCGGCGATCCGGAGCTCATCACCGTGAAGGGGCTGAAGTTGCTGCGCCTGGCCGACACCGTAGTGTACGATCGCCTTGTACACCCCGACCTGCTCGACTACGTTCGGCCGGATGCCGCCCGGATATTCGCGGGCAAATCGCCCGAGGGCCACAGCTACCGGCAGGAGGATATCAACGGGCTTTTGATCGAGCACGCGCGACGCGGCCGAATCGTCGTTCGACTCAAGGGCGGCGATCCGTTCGTCTTCGGAAGAGGCGGCGAGGAGTGTCTGGCTCTCGCGGCCGCCGGCATCCGCTGCGAGGTCGTACCAGGCATCACAAGCGCGGTCGCCGTTCCGGGCGGCGTGGGAATTCCGCTGACCCATCGTCAGGTCTCGACCGGGTTCGCCGTGGTAACCGGTCGTACGGCCTATGAGAACGATGAGCCGGACTGGAAAGCGCTGGCCTCCATCGGCACGATCGTGGTCCTGATGGGACTTCAACGCCTGGCTGAGGTCGCCCATAGCCTGATTCAGGCCGGGCGCCCTTCAAAGACGCCGGTGGCGGTAATCGCCTCCGGCACGACAAACAGGCAGGTGGCCGTCTTCGGGACGCTGTCCGACATCAGTGAACGCGCCAGGAATCTCGCTCCGCCCGCCACGATCGTGATCGGCGACGTCGTGGCATTGCGAGATCGAATCCGGCCGCAAGACAAGCCCGCTTCCGCGCTTCACGGACCCGCGCTCTTGAGATCCATTGTGGTGAGGTCGACGTGATGAATTCCTCCGACATCGCAGCTCTTAACCAACGATTCGCCACCCGCTACCCGGAGGATCTCCTCGAATGGGCGTATAGTTCGTTCGGCCGGGAAGTCGCCCTCGCAACCGGCTTTGGCCCGTCGGGGGTCGTGCTCATGCACATGCTTTCACGCGTCGTTTGCGATCCCGAGGTCTTCTACCTGGATACGGACCTGCTCTTTCCACAAACTCATGAGGTGAAGAGGCGGCTTGCAAAACGCCTGGGCGTTCGCTTCATCCGCGTCCATTCCGGGATCTCCCTTCCTGAACAGGCCCGGCGTGAGGGGGATCGGCTCTGGCGAACGGATCCGGATCGATGCTGCTTCTTGCGCAAGGTGCAGCCGCTTCGGCGCTTTCTGCGCGATCGTTCGGCCTGGATCACAGGCATCCGTCGCGATCAATCACCCACGCGCGCTATGGCGCGTCTCGTCGAGTGGGACGATGGAAACGGTCTGCTCAAGATCAATCCCCTCGTAGACTGGTCGGGCGACGACGTCTGGCGCTACATCAACCTCTACGATCTTCCCTACAACTCCCTTCACGACCGAGGCTACCCGAGCGTCGGCTGCATTCCGTGCACAAGAGCCGTGGACGATCACGAGGATCAAAGAGCCGGGCGATGGCCTGAGCACGTCAAATTGGAGTGTGGTATTCACGTATCGAGCAGCGCCCGCGCCGACGCGCCGGCGCCGCCCAACGCCGACAGCTAGCGAGATGCAGGTTTACCCCATCTTTCTGAATGATCTGGGCGGCCGACGATGTGTCGTCATCGGAAGCGGACTCGAAGCGGAACGCAAGATTCAAGGCCTGCTGGCCTGCCAAGCAGCCGTTTCTCTCGTCGGCGCCGATCCAGAGTTTGACGTGTCGAAATATGATGTCGAGTGGCATCGCCGTGACTATCAAGAGGGAGACCTATGCGGCGCTTTCCTGGCGATTGTCACGTACGTGGATCCCGTGCGCACCCGTCCGATCTGGGAGGAAGCTCAGCGCGAGAGGGTCTTGATCAATGCCATGGACGACATCCCCCACTGCACGTTCGTGGCCGGATCCATCCTCCAGCGAGGGAAGCTGACTGTAGCCATCTCCACGTCCGGGGCAGCGCCCGCACTGGCAGTAAGACTGCGCCAGCGGCTGGAGGCCGAGCTTGGCCCGGAGTATGCCATATTCCTCGAGTGGATGGCCCGTCTGAGAGCACCAATGTCGGCCCACTTTCCGTCATTTGAGAGGCGACGGGAACGGTGGTATGCCCTGATCGATGCCGGCATCCCTGAACTACTCGCGGCCGATGACTACGATCTGGCGATAAGCCGTGTCGCGGAATTGGTCGGAAGCGGCGTCGCCGACATCCTCATGGATGCATCCATCCCGGGGCCCGGCACGGATGTGTCAGATAAGACCCCGATGGGCCGGCATCCATAGCCGATCCGGAATCAGCCCTGTGGGACGAATACGACGTCGAAGCCCACCGTCACTTCATCGCCCGTGCGGAGCGCTCCGAACATCGCCGTGGGCGGCCGGATTTCAAAGTCGCTCATTTTGAGCGGAACGCTGCCAGTATAGCGAATTCCTTCTGACGTCTCCTCCACGTTGACGTCCATCTGAATCTGTCGCGTTACGCCGGCCAGCGTGAGATTTCCGTTTGTCGACAGCTTCGAACCGTCATTCGAAGTGACCTCCACCAGCTCGTAGGTGATGTTTGGATGCTCTTCGACTTTCAAGGCATCCCGCATCAATCGATCCATGATCGTGCTCCGGCCGCCTTTCAACTTGGCCGCGGGAACCGTCAATTGGACGGTGCTGGGGACATGAGTAGCATTGTCGATGGTGGCAGTGGCATCGATCTCTGAAGCTTCAACGGTCCAATCGTTCTTGTTCGAGGTGCCGTCCACCCACAATTTGCTATCGCCCTTCAGGGTGTAGCTCTGCGCCGCGGCGATCGGCGATGCCAGCGGAGTGAAGACCGCGAGTACGGCCACCCCGACGACAGCGTGAACGAGGCGACGTAGACTGATTCGCATGATTCGCACGGTTGGATTGAGAGTCTCTTCGTTTTGGACCGGAATACACTTGAAAATGATTCACGGGAAACGGTATATGAAAAATGGTGTTTCCACCCTATCCGACCGATGGACGCGCTTTCAGTGCGTTCTCAAGCGCCGGAACGTCCCCATTCTTCCTCCGGTCTACCTTATATTTGAGGGTGCTCCGATGCCGAGATATCCCCTCCCATGAGCATAGATCAATCCTGCGCAAGAACATTCAATCCCACTATACACCGCATATGGTCATGAAGAAAAAGAAGGCCTTCAAGGGCGTGAGCACCTCGCGCCGCGAGTTCGTGAAGAAGAGTGCGCTGGCTGCAACCGCCGTGATGGCTGGCTGCTCTCCTAAGGTAGCCGAGCAGGTAACGCAGACCGGCCCCGCCATCGGAGTGATCGGAGCAAATGACAGAATCCGCGTAGGCTTCATCGGTGTGGGCGGCCAGGGATTCAATGCGCACCTGGGTACTATCGTGCGGCACGGCGACGAGTTCAACGCCGAAGGTGTGGCTGCGTCGGATGTGTTCGACAAGCGGGTGGACCAGGCCGTCGCCGAGCTTGGCGTAACCGCGGCGGATGGGTACCGTGATTACCGGGCGCTCCTCGATAGAAACGATATCGACGCCGTATTCATTGGAACGGTCGACCACTGGCACCGGCAGGTTGCCGTCGACGCCATGAATGCGGGCAAGCACGTCTACTGCGAAAAGCCGATGACGCGGTATCTCGAGGAGGCGTTCGATATCTACGACACCGCCATGGAAACCGGCGCCATCTTCCAGATTGGCTCGCAGTACTGCACGGAAGGTAAATGGCACAAGGCGGCCGAGATGATTCAGGCGGGCAAGATCGGCCCTCTCGTGCTCGCGCAGGACTCGTATATGCGCAACAACCCGGATGGCGAGTGGAACTACGAGATCGATCCGGATGCGAATCCTCAGCACATCGATTGGCAGCGTTGGCTTGGCCCGGTCAGCGACCGCCCCTTCAGCGCCGACGAATATCACCGTTGGCGCAAGTACTACCCCTATTGCGCGGGAATTCTCGGTGACCTGCTGGCGCATCGCATCCATCCGCTCCTCCTGGCCACCGGTGCACCCGAATTTCCCGTACGTGTGGCGTGCCTCGGGACGCGCAAGATCACGCCGGATCGCGATGTGCCGGATAACACACAAGTTCTGGCCGAATTCCCGAGCGGACTCACCATCATGGTGATCGGAAGCACGGTGAACGAGCAGGGCCTCGAGCAGGTGATTCGCGGGCATGAGGGCACGCTGTACTTCGGCGGCAATACCGTGAACCTGCGGCCGGAGCGGCCCTTCGCCGATCTCGTCGACCAGGAAGTGCATGAGAACATCGAGCCGGGCGTCAGCGTGCCGGCTCACGTCCAGAACTGGCTCGAGTCCATTCGCGAGAACAAGCAGCCGAACGGCAACATCGATCTAGCGATCAAGACGCAGGTCGTCATCTCGCTGGCCGAGATGTCGGAGCGCCTGGGCGAGATGCTGTATTTCGACGAGAAGACCCGCAAGATCACAACGGGCAGCGGCCGCGAGATTCAGCCGATTACCTACGGAACGCTCGAGCTTTCGTAACGGGCAGGTGATTCGGGATGGGCGGTCGTCACGGCCGCCCTGCCGCCTCGAAGCCGCCGGCACCGATCGCTCGGGGCAAAATCCGAACAGCAACGCAGCACAGCTATGGTCACGGTCCGGCTGGCTCGGATGGCCATGGCGTGCCGGTTCGAGCTGATTCTCTACGGGGAGGACGCCGTGAGGCTTCGCGCGGCCGGCGAGGCGGCGCTCGACGAGATCGAACGCATAGAGGCGCGCCTCACCATCTACGATGCCGCCAGCGATGTAAGCCGCATCAATGCGCGCGCGGCATCCGAGGACGTTCGCGTATCGTCGGAACTATTCGACCTGCTACGGACGGCCAAGCGGCTGCATCGACAGACGAACGGGACGTTCGATCTCACCATCTCGCCCTTGATGCGGGCATGGGGATTTTTCCGGAACACGGGCCACATGCCCGATCCGGAACAGCTGGAGGATGCCCGAGCGCTCACCGGGATGGACCTGGTGAATCTTCAGGAATCGGATCGATCCGTGCGGTTCCTTCGAGAAGGCGTGATGCTCGATTTCGGTGCAATTGGAAAGGGATACGCCATCGACGAAGCCGTTGCACTGCTTCGGGAGGCGGGCGTCGACCGGGCGCTCTTGCACGGCGGTACAAGCACGGTCTACGCCCTCGGGTCGCCGCCGGAGGAGGAGGCGTGGAAAGTCGCCATACCACGCCCAGATGCGCGCGACGAGCCTCTCGCGCTGGTCGATCTCCGGGATGAATCCCTGTCGGTCTCGGCCGTATGGGGTAAGTCGTTCGAGGCCGGCGGCCGGACCTACGGACACGTTCTGGATCCGAGAAGCGGTGAACCCGTCCATGGAGCCGTGCTCTCCGCCGTCACGGCCGCAAACGCCACGGAGAGCGATGCGATCTCCACGGCGCTCCTCGTAGCCGCCGGTACCGACGTGTCAGACGAGCACATCCACGAAGATTCGGAGCCGATTGGCATTTGGCCGTTCGGATTGGAAGAAGGAATGCGCGCGCTCATCGTCGTGCCCGATCAGAACAAAGCCTTTTTTAGAGTCGTTGAGTTTGGACTTACGGCCCTGGAGTCAGCACGCCAGATCCTCGTGCAGCCACCATCCACATCCAGCCAGTAACATGACTGCGCCAGACAATATGTCCGATCCTCGGGTGCTCAGCCGCCGACATTTTCTGAAGAAGAGCTCGCTGGTTCCGCTGAGCAGCATTCTCGGCGGCTTTGCGGCCGCTGAGGAGGCCGCAGCAAGGTCCGCTGAGCAGACCGTGAACGTTGCCCTCATTGGGTACGGCCAATGGGGACGCGAGATTGCCGACACCCTGCTTCGCATCGAGGAGGCAAATATCTCCGCCATCGTAGACACATACGACGTGATGTTGACCCGCGCCGAACGGTCGCTGCCTGAGGCCGCACGGCACTCGGACTACCGCGTCGTGTTAGACGATCCCGAGATCTCGACGGTGATCATCGCGACCCCCACACATGTGCATCGCCAGATCGCCGTAGACGCACTCGAGGCCGGCAAGCACGTGTACGTAGAGGCCCCAATGGCCGCATCTATCGAGGATGCCCGTGCGATGGCGGTCGCCGCGCAGAACGCCTCCGATCAAATCTTTCAAGTTGGGCTCCTGTCGCGATCGCATCCAAACTATCGCTCGGTCTTCCAATTCATCCGTAGCGGCGCTCTCGGAAAAGCGACTATGGCGC
>Ga0079224_100001414_pt1 | contig 27544 bp, 26 predicted proteins | sample Stecom2015_FD_80414 | JGI IMG/M metagenome (GOLD analysis project Ga0079224, IMG submission 80414) | Agricultural soil microbial communities from Utah to study Nitrogen management - Steer compost 2015 | ecosystem: Environmental > Terrestrial > Soil > Agricultural land | place: USA: Utah... | reverse complement strand
TGTAAATCGACCGCAAAAATGGGACCGATTCTCGGCTTTTCGTTCCACTTTTGGTCAGGTGGAGGTAGTAGCACGGGAATCAGCGTTCATGTGAAGGGATGAGTTTTATAGCTGTTTCACTCAGCTGCTACCCACAGAGAGCACGCTATCGTTCTACAGGTTGCAAATTAGGTGGTGGGGATAATAGCCACTGCTTTGTTCCTCCGGCGCTTTGTTAGCAGCGATGTAAAACTGACCCACCCCAGCGAAGTAAAATTGACCCACCTGGGCTAATGTTGCGGCCTTTTGCAGGCCGCCCATGTTGACCCAGGAGCAAGCAGTGGAGATTCGTATCTTGGCCCGTCAGGGGCATGGCATTCACCAGATCGCGCAAACCCTAGGCGTCTCGCGCAACGCCCCCGCCGGCCCACCAAGCTGGAGCCCTTTCAGAACTATTTGCAGCAACGGGTGAAGCAAGCCCACCCGCTCTGGTTGCCGTCCACCGTGTTACTGCGAGAGATTCGCGAGCAAGGCTATGGCGCGTCCCAGCTGCGGGCTTGGCTGCGCACACTCAAGCCGGTGAAGCCGGACGAAGGCCGGTGGCTTGGTTCGAGACGGAGCCCGGCAAGCAGATGCAGGCCGACTTCGCCGTCTTCCGCCGCAGCCAGTCGCCGATGTCGGCGTTCGTGGCAACGCTGGACTACAGCCGCATGACCTTCGTCCATTTTGTGCCGGACGAGTCGTTCGAGTTCGTCCGGAATTCGTTGCTGCTCGCGTTAGACTATTTCGTCGGCATGCCGCAGGAGGTGCTGTTCGACAACATGAGGACGGTGGTGTTGGAGCGCGATGCCTATGGCGACGGCCAACATCGCTATCACGCCGGTTTGCTGCATCTCGCCGACGATTTGAGCTCCCGGATTCGGCTGTGTCGGCCCTATCGCGCCCGCACCAAGGGCAAGGTAGAACGGTTCAACCGCTATTTGCGCGAGAGCTTCTACTGACCCGGATGAAGGGCACCGGCTTACTGGTGGACTGGTCAACCGCCAATCACTTGGTAGCAGACAGGCTGGCCGAGGTGGCCAACGTGCGGACCCATGCCTCTTTGGGCGAGCGGCCTTTGGATCGCTGGCGACAGGAGCGCACCGCACTGCTTCCGCTGCCCCAGCAACTTCGGCGGGATGAAGCCACGCTGCTAGGGCATGACCGGCTCCGGCCTATGCCCCACGAGTCGGTACAGCATCCGCTGTCGATTCGGGAGGCCTGCGCATGAACTTACAGCATGAGCGGATCGCCGCACTCTGCCAGGCTCTGAAGCTGGACCGCATAGCCGATCACTACCGCATGCTCGCCCCGCATGGCCTGCTTTCCGGCGATCAAGACGCTGGAAGAGTACGACTTCGGCTTCAGTCCCGGAGTACCGAAGGTTCTGCTGCAAGAACTGGTGGCGCTGGGTTTTATCGAGCGGACGGAGAACATCGTCTTGATCGGTCCTTCCGGAATCGGCAAAACCCATTTGGCCATCGCCTTGGCGTATCGGGCTGCACAAACCGGCTTCAAGACACGCTTTGTCACTGTGGCCGATCTGATGCTGCAACTGGGCTCCGCGCAACGGCAGGGGCGCTTGAAGGAATATTTCAACCGGGCCGTCCTTGGATCTCGATGAGATTGGCTATCTGCCGTTCGGTCGTGAGGAGGCGAATCTGTTCTTTCAGGTGTCGCTAAGCGCTACGAGAAGGCCTCAATGATCCTGGCCTCCAACCTGCCGCTTATCCAATGGGCCGATGCCTTCAACGGCGATACCACCTTGACGGCAGCGATGCTGGATCGGCTGCTGCACTACGCACACATTCTGACACTGACGGGAGAAAGCTATCGACTGAAGGACAAACGCAAAGCCGGCGTCATTCGCCAAAACCGTAAACCCGACTAATCAAGGTGGGTCATTTTTAAATCGGCAAATCAGGGGTAAAGTGGGTCAGTCTTCAGTCGGCGTTGACAAGGGAGCTCCAAGCAGCAAACGGGGATATCGGCAGTAGGTTTCGCAACCTTTTAGCGCCCTATCACTGGTTGCGTACTTGCTGTGGCATCAGCCCTCTGCCGACTTTAAGACACGCATTGGAGATTCAGGTAGATACGGGATGGATGGTCAGCGAAAATGAATAGCGCTTCTATCGATTCTGCCACTTCAGCTAAATTGTTTTCTATTACTATGCTCCCGAATGAAGCACTAGCAACTCGGATCTAGTAGTTTCGACAGTGAGATGCACGCCTTAGGCAAGTTTGCCATCAGTTTTTACCCTAATCATTCGAATTCGCTGCTCCGCCATATGCTCTTCGTATAGTTAATATATTTCCTTGATCGGCAGCGGACAGCCGAGCAGCCTAAGCTGAGCTACTGCGCCACTGAAAGGTTGAACTGGGCAAAGCGCACAGTCTGGCGCGCAAGGTGTAGGCGTGCCTGCAGTTCCTCATAGTTATTACCTGTGAAGATACAGCAGCCCAGACGCGACCTGCCCCTTGGGTTAGTGGCTATGGTCTCCATGGGCCGCACCAGCGGGGTGTACTGCACGAATCCAGGCTGGAGGGTGACTTCCGTCTCGCCAAACGCATCGGTGTAGTAAGGCAAGCCGATCTCTCGAAAATAGGTGATGCCAGCAAAGCAGCCAGTTATGAGGTCGGGGATCTTTAACGGTATGCCTAGATAGGCGTCAACCATCAGTGCGCAGAGATCGACCCCTTGCGATAACGTGATAAGGTCACACAGATGATCGTCAGGTAGGCGTGCTGCGATTTCAATAAGCACTGGACCGCGGGAGGTGAGGCGCAGGTCAACGTGAAAGGGCCCCATGTCCAGCTGAACCGCCACCACCACCGCCCTCACATAGGCGTGAATATGACTCTGGGTTGTGACGTCGAGGCGGGCGGGTATCACATGACTCAACTCGGTGAAGCTCTGATCAGCATCGAGTGACTTTTCGATGATTGCCAAGACGTGCACATGACCCTCGGTGACAAATCCGGTGACACTATACTCCGGCCCCTTTACGTATTCTTCCAGCAGAAAGCATGGGTGACCTAACACATCAAGATCGGACAACAAATCATCCGCCAGCAACATCCAGACTTCTTCGAGTTCCGCTTGCGAGTCGACGCGATACACACCCACACCGCGCGATAGATTGATTGGCTTAATCACTGCGGGAAAACCTACCTGCCGTGCCGCTCGTTCCAATCCGGTTATGCGATTCACCGAGCTGAAGGCGGGGGAGGCCAGCCCGGCTTGAAAAAGTGCGGCACGCATTTGGTCCTTTAGGCGAACCTTGAACACGTGTTGAGGGTTCGGACCCTGCAGGCCTAATGCCCTGGTGCAGTGGGCCGCCAGTGGCACGTAGTATTCAAAGCCGGGTATTATGGCGCAGACTTCCTCTTGGCTGGCAATTGCAACGACCAGCGAAATCACCGCAACCGGATCATTGGTATCTATCACTTCCACACGATGGGCGTTGTGTAGACAAGTCAGCGATGGTTGGCGAGCGCCGGCATTGCGGGTGAGGAGAACGACGCGCATACCCATTGCTTCACATCGACTTACTAAGTGCACGCCGCTGGAGTGGGGTTCAATGATGATGACTGATGGTGACATGGCTCCCTCCGGATGTGCGCACAAGTAACGCAATGCGAAGTGACTTGCTTAGTGCGCCGTGGCTGTAGAGAATGGGGACAAGCAGCAGGTCTCCGGTCCAGATAGGCATTCATGGTCAGTTTTAACCAGAGGCGAGGAGCAAGCCCCTTCCTATATCACGACAACCAGCACAACCCGTATAGCTAATTTAGGGCGCTAGTAACGGCAGCAACAACTGTTCATTAGGACAGGCGCGTCCAGCGAGGGTGCCCGGTCACTTGATGGTGAAGTGTAGACTAAAGCCGTCATCATTGTTGCCATCGGCGTGCTTTCATTCTATAGAAGGTGGTATGCAGCACAGACTTGCGAGGCTGCGGTTGTGTGGTGCGCCAGGCCAAGGCAGCTCTTGCGTGGTGTAAACGAGTCACTTTGGGGAAAGTGGTCGGGGATAAGGATATCTCTATGAGTTTAGAACTTAACACACTCGAGATCATTCAGCGTTGTCTCGAAGCAGCTGATTTTACCGGTGTCGAATCAGTTGTGACGGTGCTGCAGCAGCAGGTAGGAATCGACGGCTGCATCCTGGGCTTTAAGGAGAGGTTCGACGGCTGTTTGGTAGACGACTCCTACATCACCTCGTTTGGTATTGCCGCTGAATGGCTCCAGCTTTACAAGAGCCAAAGGCTGGATGCGTCAGATCCCGTCGCGCAAGTTGCCTTTGATGTACAACAGCCACTGTCCTGGGCGCTGGCCTACCGCCATGCGCAGCCCAGCAGTCGTGACTTTATTGCTCTATCCCGCGATTTTGGTCTAGTGGATGGCATGTCTTGCGCAACTAAGTCCAATCGATTCAGCGGCGCTGCGTCCTGTGCCTCGGCCATTTTACAGCGAGGACTGAGCGCCCCACAAGCCACCATGTTGCGCCACATCTTGCCACATTTGAATGAGGCAATTGCACGGCCAGCACTTTGGTCATTTGGTAACTTAACGGAGCGTGAGACGGAGATTCTCAAGTGGATCCAAATCGGCAAAAGTAGCTGGGAGATTAGCGTCATTCTTGCCGTTTCCGAGCGTACTGTGAAGTTCCATTTGAACAATATATACCGAAAATTGGATGTTCATAATCGTGCCCAGGCTGTCGCACGGGCGCTACGATTGGGCTTAATCAGTTTTTAGAATGAGGTTGCCCGATACCCCCGTCAGCATTATCGCCAAAGACGTCCAGGCCCTGAAGCTGTCCAAACGGACAGTTCAAGCACTTCAGAGCAAATCCCTAAGCTAACCTCCTTTACAGAATAAACGATGTTAGGGAGAGGTGGCCATTATGGAAATAGCTCATCAGTCATTGTCATTGAACCCACTTAACGGCGGAGCCGCAGTGGATCGCACTGCGGAATTGGTGGACGTGAAAACGGCTGCGGTGTGCAAGCTTGCGGGCTACCATTTCAAGCTCGCGGATGATTGGCACGAGAAAAAGGCGGCATATCAACTGCGTGCCGCAGTCTATGACCAAGAGCTAAGGTGGTCACGTGCCAACGACGGTATGGAAGCCGACGTCTTCGACGAGTATGCCTGTCATTACGTTGTCACGTCACCGTTCGGCGAGGTGGTCGCGACTTTGCGTGTGCTGGATTGGAACGCGCCTTGGATGTCCACCGAATGCTATGACGGCCGATTCGCCGGAGAAGCCTCGTTATTTCGGACCCCCTTAACCCAGGAGGTATCGCGCCTATGCATCGCGCAACCATACCGGGACCGCAAAATCATGGCTCCCTTCAGTGTGCTCGATATCGTCCTCAAAGGGATTCTGGAGGTCGGGTGTCGCGACGGGAAAAAATACTCCTATTTCGTCACCCGTGCGGCGATGGAGCGTGCGCTTGCCCAGCGCGGCTTCGTCGTGCCTAACATTTCGCCGTTGCACAAGATGCCGGATGGCTGCCGTATCAAATCGTTTGTGGTTGATAACCGTGCATCGACTCAGAATTTTGCATTGCACTCAGTAACAAATGAGCGATAAAACGTCAGCGCGATAGTACGTTGTCATAGCGATTCGGTAATCGTAGGGTGAATGTCGGAGCAAAAGGTTTGTCGATCCGGCTTCTGACAATTTTAAAGAGGCGAGGCTAGCTCGTTCCAAGGCTACGTAGACAATTTGCCGACCAGTCCCTTCGGACAGGCTGCCATGCAGGCAGCAATTTCGTAGAGTGGTGAAACACGCTGACATCGACAAAAGCACAGAGCACTCCTGTCGAATTTGGGCAATAACGGCATTCACGCTCCTTACTAAGAAAAATTTTAATCATATCTGGTCAGAGCTGGAGAATTGGAGTTAAGGATACTTCTTTAGGCAAATTCGAGGAAGAAAGTATCAATTAAGCAGGGCGTAACAATGGAATACAAATCTCATGTTGATGGCCGAGCCTGGCATTTCCAATTTGATTGTGGTTACACACGCGACTTTATTGAAGCCTCCAAAGAGATAGAAATACCAGATCTAAGCTTCATCCCGTATAAGAGATATCTGCTGTCCAAGATATTCATGGACATTTTTGGTTATAGTTTCTCTGTCCGGCTACTTGAGATCCTTAGAGATTATCAGTCTGGCTGTATTTTTCTACATTTTGGAGAGCAGGTTGCCAAAGATGACTGCATACGCCTTTCGACCGCCATTTCTCATCAGATAAGCAGGCCTAGTGCTTCGGACTCAAATGGTCTCTTCTACGCAATAATAAAAATTGTTGACGATAACAAAACCGAGATGAAGCTGTACGAACCGTACAAAGACTTCCCACTGCACACGGACGGGGTATTCAAGGACAATCCTGTTGACTGGTTGCTAATGATGAAGGTTAGCGAGTTTAGCGCCTCAGGAGGAGAATCTAGGCTTCTGCACATAGAAGATTGGGAGGAATGGGATTCCTTCTACAATAGACCAGAAAACCAAAAGCAATATATGCACGGGCTTATTGAAAAAGATAAGCGATACGAATCATTCAGAAAAATCAGTTCTCTAGAACCTAGTTTTTCTCAAATCCTATCGATAAGGGATGCAAAAAAGAACGTGAAGTTTGTGGATCAGTATGTCGTACCCTCGACAACACAAGAAGCGACATTTATTCACGAGTTTCAAGAGTCTATAGAAAAGAGTCGAGGAATAGTGAACACCCGACTTCCTGTCGGTAGCATGATTTTATTAAACAATAACTTTTGGATGCACGGAAGAACTAAGTTTGAAGAAAACCCTAACTTGCATAGAGAACTCTTGCGGCAATATGGGTGCTTCCAAGACAACAACCAAGTTTATTAGATATAGCAGAATTTCGTAAATAAGGAAATTTAAGATGACGGGACGTATCAATTACCCTTTCGGGGTTAGAGGTTATCAAGTCGCAGTCGTACAAAACCTGTGCGAAGGCGTTGATGCTATCTATGGTTCCGCCGTAGACGGTGACATCATTGAGTTTGGAACAGGCTGGGGAACCACGGCCAGCACTTTAGCGCAAGCAATGGCGGCATCAGAAGCTGGCTGGCCAACTGATTGGCAAGATAAGCACAATGTGAAACGTAAAAGGAATCTCTATTTGCTGGACAGCTTTGAAGGTCTTCCTGATGCATCACACACTGCAGACGAAGATATGCCACATGTTCGCTCTGGCTACTGGCTCAGTGGCTCTGGGAAGGCTCTAGATCCTCATCAACTTATGGGACAATGCGCTCTCTATTTACCAAAAGACAGAATTCATATTTTAGAAGGATGGTTTACTGAGAGCCTGGCGCGCATCCCCCCCAACACGAAGTTTGCTTTGGTTCATATTGACTGCGACTTCTATCAATCCACCATCGAAGTGCTGGATTACCTTTTCCAAAATAATTGCTTTGCTGACGGCTGCAGACTGTTTTTCGATGACTGGAACTGTAATCGCGCCTCCAACAAGTTTGGGGAGAGAAAAGCGTGGAAGGAATGCATTGAAAAATATGCACCTGAATTTAGCGATGGCGGGGATTACGGGCCTTTTGGTCACAAATTTATTATTCACCGAGGCTAAATCAACAAAATTTCCTTTGAATCGGCGGGCTCAATTAGCTCCCAGTTGATGAGATCTCAATAGGTAGTGTAGCGAGAGGTACCGATTTTAGGGCGCAGTCCTTCTATCAGTGCTGGCGACTCTCAGAACGTGTTCCGTTTGTCCTTGGACGGTATGACAAGGTCTCTGTGAATACGGAGGTCTCTTGAGCATTTCTGAGGCGAATAAATACAAGTGGTGTCGGTTTCAAGCAAGGCTGTAAAGAATCAGTGTGCGTACTCAGGAGGAGTAGTCATGACGGCTAATTTCAGTTTTAAGAACATGATTGAACGTGCCGGCAGGAATCATCATTCTTGGGTGATAGACAAGCGCGGCTGCGGAACCGAAAGAAAGCTGAGCTTCAGCGAGCTGGTTGGGCACGCCAAAGTGTTGGCGAAACTACTAAAGGAGTCCGGAATCGAGCCGCGGGAAATCATTGGCCTGAAGTCGTCGAACGTACTGGAGTGGTTGGTCTGGGAGTTGGCGGCCATCATGTGCGACGTGGTGCTACAGGTATTTCCGGAAAATATGCCAGAGTCTGATGGCGAACGGCTGGCCCAGTATCGATTACGGGTTTTGGTAAGTGACACTGCGGCTGCGGAAAGGGGTGTCCTTGGACTTATAGATATCAATTCTACACTCTGTCTAACGAAAGTCGCCCCGGCAGGTCTTAGGGCGCCGATGGCGACCATATCTGATCTTCACTCCAAATCGTTCTCCTCCGGAACTGCCGGCTCACTCAAGGGATTGATGATTAGTAGACGAGGTACAGAGCTGCAGGTAGCTAAGTTTCTTCAAGCGTATGGCATTTCTGATACTGATCGCACGATACTTTTTATTCCTTTGTCGCACTTTCCACAACGCCTAGTTCTTTATGCATGCCTATGGGCCGGCTCGTCACTGTGTTTATCCGATCTTGAAGATGTTTTCTTGAGCGCAGAGACCTTCAGGCCTACCTTTCTCTCCGCTCAGGCTAGTTTTTTTTCTGAGGCTATTCGCGCCAAAAAAACTGCGGGCTCCGAAGAGGGACATGGCGTGCTTGGTGGTAAGCTCAGTTTCATACTCACTGCAATGGTGAGTCGAGAAACTCTCGAAAAATACAACGACATTGCAGTGCCGGTGTACGAAACATACGGTATCACTGAGCTAGGCATGATTTCTTGGAACTACCCCGGTAACACTAGACCTGGAACTGTAGGAAAACCACTTGATCCGAATGATCTATCGTTCACGCAGGACGGCGAAATTTTGGTAAAGCGAGAAGCGCCGCTCTGTATTGGTTACTACAACGACGTTGATAGTGAACACCTATTTGAACCTGGATATATCCATACCGAAGATCTCGGTGAGTTGGATGATGAAGGCTTCTTGGTCTTGAAGGGACGCAAGCAAAATACGGTCAAACCAAAGTCAGGCGACTCCTATCAGCTCGAGTCAATTGAGGCGCGGATTCAGGCACTACTCGGTGTGGAGTTCGCAGCAGTACTTTATGACCAGGCGGACGACGCTGTTGTGTGTTATGTCGTGCCCGATGAAAAACATACTTCCTTCCCAGAGGAATCGCTTCGGAACTCGATAATCGACCTGCTTGATGCCGAAATTCCCACCGCTGATTCGAAACGACTGATGTTTGGCCGTGACAAGCCTTCTGCGAGGAACGGCACCATGACAAGAAGCATGAAGCTGGACAGGGTCGGCATGCTCGGGTGGCTCAAAGGTACTCAAGGCGACAGAAACGTTGCAGTTTGGCGGATTGAGTCCAATGGCTAACTCAATCTTACCATTTGCCGACTCGTCTGAGCAGCGGTTCATAACCGATCCCGGTTTGATCGAAGAACTCGAGGGATCCAGTTATTTGGTGTTAAGGCCGACTGGCGAAGTCTTGGAGAAATTTCTAGAAGTAAAGCGCGCGTTGCAATGTGTAACTAAGGCGGGCAGGTATGTCGGTGCACCACATGTCACACTGCTTAACGTAGCACCCGGTCATAGTCTTGATGTGCTAAAGCAAGTTGTGGCGAGGTGGGCTGCAGCGAGATCGACATTGAGAATAGTTGTCAGAAAAGTAGAAGCGACCCAATTCGGGTTTCCGCTGGCAACTATGGTGGTTGAGCCATCTAGTCCACTAACTAGATCAATGGCAAGTCTTAGAGAGTTGGCAAACACCACTTCCCTTCCATACGGCCGTGAAGTCGCTGTTGATGACTGGATTTTCCACATCTCGCTACTCGACTATGCCTCAGTCGCGCCAGATGAAGCACGCGCAGTGGCAGGTTTGCTGAATGAATACGAAGCGTTTTCGTCAACATGCACGGTTGGTCAGGCAGAGCTGGTGACATACCGGAATGGTGCTGAGAACTCCGCAGGAACTTTTGCTTTTGGACAACAGGACTAAGCCGTTGAGCTTTCACGTGACTTTTCGCATCTGCTCTACGGACAGGTAACGTCAGGTACGGGAGTGAACGTGAAACTTCGTGATGAGAGGCTGGAGATTCAAGTAACACTCGTCGTTTAAAGCATAAAGGTAATGGAAATGGAAGCCGGATGGGTACAAGACCGAATTATTAAGACGATGCTTTTCACGCCCGCGCTGAGGGTTGATCGCTTCAGAAGTGGCTTGCGCTCTGGCGCAGATGTTGCCCTGGCAGACCTTGAAGACTCTATTGCGCCCAATGCTAAAGCGGAGGCTAGGGAAGGTGTTGTGGAGTGCTTGTCACAGCCGAGACAACAAGGGGTTCGGGTGGCAGTAAGAGTGAATGCATTGGATAGCATACTGGGACTTGAGGATATGGCTGCCGTCCTGGGGGCGCCGATACCTCCGGATCTCATTTTAGTTCCCAAGGTGGAATCTACACAAACGGTGCTGCAGGCGGAAAAGATGATCAAGGAGAGCGGGAAAGCAATTAGGTTGCTGGCGCTAATCGAATCGGCCGAAGGCGTTCATCGAGCGATCGATATTGCCCGTTCTTCACCAATTCTGTCTGGGCTAGTGTTCGGCTCCGCGGACTACACCAATGACATCGGTGCTGAAATATGTTGGGACTCCCTTTTCTATCCGAGAACGATGATCGTTAATGCGGCGAAACTCGCCAAGATCCAGGCAATTGATACCCCATATTTTGACATTGAAGATCTTGAAGGGCTGGCGAGTGAGTGCCTCAAGATGAAGAGCATTGGCTTTACAGGTAGGTGCGTCATCCACCCCAAACAAATGGATATCATTCGCCAAACCTTCGCGCCCTCAAAAGAGGTACTTGAGTATGCGCGCAAGGTGGTAGCCGCAGCGGATAGTTCAGGTGACAACATCTGCAAGGTGGACGGAAACATGGTTGGAACTCCGATTATTCGAAAGGCCCGAATGCTACTTGAGAACTTTGACCATCAGGGTGTATAGACGCAACACGTCAGGCGCGCAGGTTAGCTTAACGTTGAGCCTGTAGAAAAACCTCCGGCCATTTCCAAGAGCCGGAAATGATCAAGAAGTAAGCTATAAATTGGACCTTTTCGTAAATTCTGCAGTAAATTTTCTCGAAAAATTCCTCAGAATTCACGTAGGAGCGCAACGAAAAAACGCACAGGGGTTTTTCTACAGACTCGTTAGCCATGAATGGTCCGCATTGAGACACCGAAAGCTATTAGAAAACCAATGTTCCGGTTGCGGTGCATTGAAGAAAGGATCAACAGGATAAGGCGATGGGTCAGTTAACACACTCTGTCAGGTACCGCAATCATGGAGACGAAACGGTCATCGCAGTTGAACAGCATGAACTGAGAGATCTGCTACCTGGCGAGATAATGGTCAAGGTTTCCGCAGTGGGACTCAATCGTGCAGATATCTTGCAACGGGAGGGAATATATGTCCCGCCTGAGGGCGAAACCGACGTACCAGGTGTAGAGATTGCTGGTGAAATAACTGCAGCCACTTCTGAGGCACTTGCAGGAAAGATTGGCGAAAGAGTCTGCGGCGTTGTCCGTGGCGGCGGCTTTTCAGAATACTGCATTCTGGAAGAAGGAATGGCTATGCAGGTTCCTAGTGCATGGACAGATGTCGAGGCGGCGGCCTTTCCCGAGGCAGCACTAACAGCTTATGAGGCTCTGACCGGTCTAGCAGAATTGCGTGAAGGCGATTCCGTTCTGCTGCACGCTGCCAGCAGTGGTATGGGCACAATGTTGGTAACTATGGCCAAAAAGATGGGGGTGAGGACGATATGTACCACCACTTCCGCAGAGAAGAAAGGGATACTGCGGGACCTTGGCGCCGATGAGGTCATTGTGTCGAAGGAGCCAAACTTTGCCGCAGCCACGCTAGCCCTAACTGAAGGGAAAGGTGTGGATGCCGTCGTGGATTTCCTGGCAGGTCGTTATGCGAATGAGAACGTTAGCGCAGTCGCCAAAGGAGGCTGTGTGGTGGTCGCAGGCATAATGGACGGCGCTGTGAGTGACCTCGATTGGATACCATTGATAAACCGCCGCATCAGGATATTGCCGCTTACTCTGCGCATGAAACCTGCTCCCGCCAAACACCTAGTAACATCTCGGTTCCTCAACCGCTGGTGGGATGGGAAGGGATATAGAAACTTAGAGCCAATCGTTGGTCTGACGTTTCCTCTCAGTGAGCTAGATCGTGCGCAGGTCAGAATGAGGAAAAATCAGCACGTCGGGAAAATCGTGATTGATTGCCGAGAGGAGTGGGGCCATGGCTGATAGAAATTTTTATCCAGTTCTTCCAGTTTGCGACCATTATGCTGGCAGCGAAAAGACTATAGCAAAATCCCTGGAGAGACAGACCAAAAGCGGTCCGGTCTTCGACATTACGATGGACTTTGAGGACGGTGCAGGCTGTGGCCACGAAAAAGAGCAGCGAGAACTGATTAGTCACTACCTGAACAGCAGTTTGAACTGCTTTGGTCGAGTAGGTGTGAGGGTGCATGCCATGGAGACTGGCGCATGGCAGGGTGATGTCGACGCTGTCATCCTGCGAAATGCGAAGCTCCCGGCGTACATCAATGTGCCGAAGGTAGACGACCCAGAGGAACTCTTAGGTTTTGTAGACTATGTAAGGCGTCGGCTAGGAACAATTGGCGTTAGCGAAGCAGTTCCCATCCACATCATGGTGGAGAATCCACGGGGGCTATTGAACCTAGAACGACTGCTTAGTGTTACTCCTGTGGAATGCGTCAGCTTCGGCCTTCTCGACTTTGTTGCCTCTTTTGAAGGGGCGATTCCAGTCGACTGCCTTAACAGCCCGGGTCAGTTCGAACACCCTCTTGTACGCCAGGCAAAACAGACAATCGCCATGGTGTGCCACGCTTTTCGAGTAGTTCCCTCGCATTCGATCACAATCGATATCAAGAATAAGAGGCAAGCCCGCGAAGATGCCAAAAGAGCACGCGAGCAGTTTGGATATCTTCGCATGTGGAGCATTCATCCAGAACAAATAGACAGCATTATCGATGCCTTCCTATGTTCAGGTGATGAGGCAGAGGAGTTGTTGGCAATTCTAAGGAAGGCAGAATCCGCAGGATGGGCTCCAGTCTCTTTCAACGGCCGGATGCACGATATCGCTAGCTATCGAATCATCGTCTCAAGACTCAGGCGCGAGTTTGATCCAAATAAGCCCCGTGCAAACGAGGTCAGCGAGCTGGTTGAAGCATGGTCGAGACAGGTTGAGCGGTGACGACACCGGCGCCGTGAGGTAACAGGATAGGAGCTATTTGGGGCGGGGAAGGTATGTCATTGCAGCATAAGAAAGTATTTATCACAGGAGGTAGTAGTGGGATCGGGCTGGGTCTGGTAGAGGGGTTCCTAAAAAGCGGTGCCTCTGTAGCTTTTAGTTACCGAAGTGACGATGCGTTATCCCGCGCAGAGGTCAAAGAGGTACTCTCGCGCTATCCAACTGCCGTAGCTATTAAAGCAAACTTTTCCGAAGAAACGGTTGCGAATGCGCTGCTTCAGCAGGCCACTGAAGCGCTAGGCAGTGAAGTGGATGTTCTAATCAACAACGCAGCAGCATACTCTCGTGCTGAATTCCTGCAAACCGAGGAGGCGGATTTCAGGCACATTCTTGATGTCAATGCAGTTATCCCGTTCATGCTTATTAAGGCCTTTTCCACGGCACTTATCCGGAAATCGATGCCGGGCAGTATTATCAATATATCGTCGCTGAGCTCAGTAATGGCTCGTAGCAAAATGACCGCTTATCAGTGTTCAAAAGCGGCGATGGACATGCTTTCGAACAGTGCAGCGTATGAACTCGCTAAATACAAAATCAGGTCGAACATCATTGCGCCCGGTCTGACGGAAACCTCCGCCAATCAGTCACAGCGTGATAAGCAGCCGAAACTGTGGGAGCAACGCAGCGCGCTGATTCCATTAGGTCGTGCAGGTAAACCGAAAGATTTTGTTAGTGCGGCGCTGTTTTTAGCCGACGATGGGGCTTCCTGGATAACGGGGGCGCGGATTGTGGTCGACGGTGGCCTAAGTACTTTTTGACAGGAATGAACATCATGGAAAGAAATCATTATCAAAACCTGGGGAAGATGATTGAATTAAGCGAAGAGTCGTGGCGCGTTGCGAGTGCTAACCGGCTTGTAGACCTGAACGTCGCACACATTGAGCCCCCTTTCATGCAGTGCGGTAAGGAGCGCTTCATCAATATGTGCTCCTGCTCGTATTTGGGCTGGGACCGACATACTGCAATACTTGAGGGCGCCATCGACGGAATTAGGCGAGCCGGTACTTTACATCTTACTACCGCCCGCTGCCGATTGGCTTTGGATATTTTGGGTGAGCTGGAATGGGAGCTGGGGCAGCACTTTGGCAGCAACGCCGTGGTTTACAATTCTTGCGCTGCGGCAAGTTCGGCAGCATTACCCCTGCTCGCATCCGGCGCCCTAACTGATGGGGTCAAGCCAGTAATGGCCTTCGATAAGTTTGCGCATTTTTCACTCTCGCACATGAAGCCGCTGTGCGGAGATGAGACGCAAGTTGTAACGCTCGATAACAACGACATGGACTCACTAGAGTCGTTGTGCAAAGAGCATCCCCAGGTTGCCTATGTTTCTGACGGGACTTATAGCATCAGTGGCTTCTCGGACTTTGAAGCTCTAAAGGAGCTTCAAGCGAAATATGGCCTTTTCATTTACTTAGATGATTCACACGGGTTGTCCGTCACAGGTGAAAAGGGCGAAGGTGTAACGCTACGGGCGCTGGGAGAACTGAATGAGTCAACTATCGTCGTCGCCTCGTTGGCCAAGGCTTTCGGAAGTGCTGGAGGAATGCTTCTCTCGGGGAAGCGCGACATCAAAACACTGCTGGTACGTTACGGTAATGCTTGGTCCCAGTACCTTAACTCGGCTGGCATTGGCGGCAACTTGGCCTCGTTAAAGCTGCATAAGAGCGATGAGTTGAAGCAGGCACAGGAGCAGTGGCGCACCAATCTTGAAATTCTAGATAATTCTTTCATCACCATTAATGCTCATACCCCAAGCCCTATCCGTGTCGTGATGCTGAAGTCCCCCGACGTAGCGGTGATGACAGCCAAGCACTTGCTCGAACAGGGCTACTACACCTCTGCGGTATTCTTCCCCGTTGTACCCAAGAACAGCGCCGGAATAAGGGTGATGCCACGAGCCGACATCACGTCGGAGGGCATGCAGCAGTTCTGCTCAGTGTTCAAAGAAGTCTGTGCCGAGATGTAGTGAGGACGGTCAAATGGGCGAGAAGGGGCCGAGCAATCATCTTGAAAGCAGTAAGCAGAGGATAAAGCAGTTTCAGGAGATCATGAGCTGCTCAACACGAGAATTGGTTTCGAAGGCCGAGTTGGCACCGGGCGAAAAAGTGTTGGATGTCGGCTGCGGAGATGGTTCGGTCTCATTGATGCTTGCCGAGCGGGTCGGGGCGTCGGGTCGAGTCTACGCCATCGATATCAGCGAGGAAAAGCTCTTGCTTCTTGAAGAGCGAGCTGCCTCTTTGGGATTTACTAACATCACGACTATTCACGGACACGCTGAAGCAATTCTACCCACGTTTGAGTCGGTAGATGCGGTTTATGCGCGATTCGTGTTGATGCATGTGGATGAGCCGCGGCAGTTACTGAAGCAAATGCAGCGGGCCCTGTCCATAGGCGGTCGAGCAGTACTTGAGGAGCCTATCATCGGGGTCACCTACGATCATCCGTCCAGTGGAGTATGGGAGAAGTCTACTTCCGCATACCGGAAGCTTTGCGCCGCCGGGAATGTGGATCCCGACTATGGATTGCGACTTCCACAAGACGCAGCGGGAAGTGGGCTAGACGTTCAGCACGCAAGGCTATTGCAATCCGTGTTGTCAGTCGAGAAGGGGAGAGATTATCTCATATCGGCGATTAAGGGCCACCGGGGAGACTACCTGGAAAATGGGGTGCTGACTCAGGATGAGTACAACGAGTTGCTGGATGCAATAAATGTGTACGGCGACAGCGGTGTTAGTTACTGCGCGTTTCACGGCGTCATGCAGGTCATTGGAAAAAAGACAGGTTAGGGTGGAGAATATCGTGACCGATCACAGTCAGTCTGTCGAAGTCGTTATCATCGGCTCAGGCCCATGCGGGGTTGCTGTTGCTGATGAGTTAAGTAAGCACGGGGTCAAGAGCCACATTCTAGAGGCTGGTGCGTTGCCACCGACCGAAACCGGCGCAACCTATAGCAACATGGAGGAGTATCGCCGATTACTTGAGCCTTGCTTAGTTGTCGATGAGGCATACTGGGCATTCGAATCCAACAATGAGGACTATGATTGGATCAGGGTGCGCTCCGCGGGCGGGCGATCGCTCCGCTGGAACGGATGGTTAGCGCGTCCGACAAAAGCAAATTTTTGTCATCCTGGAACAATCGAGTGGGCATGGCCTCTTGGCGTGGAGAAAATTGAAAGCCTTCTTGATCGGTCTGAAGCTTGGCTCGGTGCAACAAAATCCATCCTCCCAGAACGATTTGCCGCCCTTGCAGAGCAGATCGACTGCGAGGTGATCCCTAAAGTGACCGCCATGTCTACCAATCAGCTTAGGCCGCTGTCCTCCCTGGACAAGTTAATGTCACTGTCATCGCAGGACATTAGTATTCAGTACAACGCTATCGCCACAAAATTGCTATGTACTCAACAAGGCATTCAGGGAGTGCTTTACCACGATAGGACCAGTGGCAAGAGTCACCGGATTTTCGCTCGGGTTGTCGTGGTGTGTGCTTCGGCGATCGAAACCGCTCGTTTGCTGCTCAGCTCAGAGTTGGATAAGGCCACGCCTGCATATCCCAACATTGGAAAAAACTATGGCGATCATATTGCGGCCAGTTACCTTGCCATACTGCCTGAGAAATTTGCTGGTGAAAGGCGTATAGGGGGGCCTCTCGAACGATCAGCCACAATACCTGTACCGAGAAACGCACAGCGTAGCCCAGAGCACAGAGGCGGTTTCACGCTTGAGCTTAACGGTCCCAACCCTGCATCGATCTATGAACCCGAGGTGTTGAAGGTCGCAGGCCTACAAGGGGAGGAGAACAGCGATGTTGCTTGCATCAGCGTCAATGCCATAGGAGAGGTTTGTGCGGGCCCTGAGCGCTACGTCACCCTTTCAGACAAGGTCGATGGAATCGGTCGAAGGATACCGAAGATATGCGTAGCCTGGGATGATGAAATCCGTGTTCTTGCCAAAAAAATGGAATTCGAAGCGGAGCGCGTTGCAAAGGCTATTGCTGGGGCGGATGGATTGGCTATCAAGGTCCGCAAGACTTTGACACTGGGTGGCACAGGCGTGTCTCACGAGTCTGGGACATGTAAGCTCGGCGAGAGCCCTGAAGATTCGGTCGTCGACTTGAACGGGCAAGTATACGGGATTTCCGGTTTATTCATTGGCGATAGCTCGCTAATGCCCACCGCACTAGACTGCCACCCGACCTTAACAGTTCTCGCACTGACGTTTAATACCGCCGACGGGATCTTGAAGTTTCTTAATAAGTAATGCCGCACTGGCTTTGTTCGACTCAATGAATGGAGTAAGTATAGATGAACATCTACTCGTTGGATCAGATTGTCGCCATGGCGAAATACACTTCGCCTATCTACAAGGATTTTTATCGGGATGTTGAGCCAGGTAGTGCGCTCACTTCCCTGCCGATTCTATCGAATGAGCAGTTGATGGAAATCGTACACGCACAAAAGCCTGATTTTGTCTTCGCCGAGGGAAATACGCACGGGCTCATTTTTGAATCTTCCGCCTCCACGGGAAAGCCGAAAGTGACCATCTGGGGACAGGGAGAGTGGGCGACCTCGATGCAGCTGCTTTCCGCTTACCACTGGAAAAACGGGCTTTTGAAGAACGGCGATAGAGTTGGCAACCTCTGTGCCACACCTTATCTGTCTTATCGACTCGTGCACAGTGTGGTGGAGTACTTCCCGGGCTCTGTCTCCGAGGTGCCTATTGGATGCGAGATGGCGTTTTCTGAGCTGAACGCCTTGGTCGAAAAGTATAACTGCAACGTTTTAGCTGCCATCAACTCAACCGTACTAGGTCTTGCTTGGAACCTATTGGAGGCAGGTAAGGTTAACACTACAGTGGAGCGCATTCTGGCGGGTGGAGAGCTACTTTATGGCAGCCAACGCGACTTGATTCGCCGAGCCTTCCCAAATGCCGTTATGGTGTCCTTCTTGTTTGGCACCACAGAGAGCGGAATCATTGGGTTTAGCTCCCTTGACGATGCTCTTGATGTCTTTAGGCCTTTCCCCGAGGCGAGTATTGTCGAAATCCTCGACAAGGAGACCAATGAGCCGATCACTTCACCCGGAGTAGTCGGCAAATGCGTCGTGACTTCATTGCTCAGAGTCGCAGCGCCAGCTCTACGAATAGACACTGGCGACTACGCACAGTGGCTAGATGAGCCAACAAGAGGACCTCGGCGGTTCCAGGTGATCGGGCGCCGCTTCCCGTTTCAACACCACGTAGGCGACGCAAGTTTCAGCGAGACTGAAGCATGGGAGGTGATACTTGATCTGTCGAGACAATTACCGTTGACCAAGTTTCAAATGGCGCTGCACGAGGGTCATATCGAGGTCGTGGTCTCTTTGCTGGAAGGAAGTTCCATTAGCTCTGAAGACCTCCAGAAGGCCGTATCGAGCTCGATCAAAAGGTCTATTCCAGATTTACTCGCTTCTGGCATTGAGATTCGGTCTCACGTGGTGGATTTTTCCAAATTTATCGAGTCGACCCGCAGAAAGGGAAGGCTGATCGTGGACTGCCGGTAGAGTAAGTTATGGCTATCACAGAACATGAGTTCGTTCTCGATAAAGCCCGCTGTATCGAGTTTACCCACCTAGCGGCACAGGTGCTGGGCGATGAGTCGGCAACGACTGCACCACTGTTGCCTGCCTGGCACTGGCTGTTCACCCATGAGACACCGCTGGGGGTAAAACTGGGAAATGACGGTCACCCTCATGCCCGTCCGCCGGGTGTGCCAGAGCACTTTGTGCGGCGTTTTTGGGTTGACTCACTCATCGAGTACGGTGAGGCCAGAGTCGAGGTTGGACAAATTCTAAGAATGCGCACAGAGGTAGGTAAAGCAACGATAAAACAGGGAAAGTCCGGAGAGCTCGCATTCGTGCCTGTTGCACTGCATCTGACCACGGGCGACCGCGTGGTGTTGGTTGAGCGGCGAACAGGCGTCTACCGGCCGTCCCCCGGGCATGCCGTCAAACCGGCCACAGAGCAATTTGCTAATGGTGCTATGAATGAGGCAGCCATTGCACCGGCCAAGGTGATTTCGTTCAATGAAATTGATCTATTCCGCTACTCTGCGTTGCTAAAGGTATATCACCGCATTCATTATGATGCGCCGTACGCCACTGGAGAGGAGGGACACCCTGGACTACTTGTGCATGGACCCCTGCTAGGGCAGGTGCTAATCGCTCACGCGCTCAGTATGCGCCCAGACTTCAGATCTAGGAAAATTACTGTGAAGGTGCACCGGCCGAACTATGTCAACCGACCAATCCACTTATGCGTAAAACACGACGGTGCAGCAAACCGGCTCTACGGTACGGCTTTTGATGAACGGTATCTTCCTGCAATGACAATTGAGCTTATCGGGTCATAGTGCAGACCGATCATTTCATTCACCCACATGCTTGTCAGTCGTTGGGTTGGCTCTTCGGCATACACTCCATCAGTAGGAGAGGGTGCCTTTCTCAGTTGTCCGTAAGGATGCACTACGGGTGATGATCTTGCTCCTGACACAGCTTCTATTGAGCCGAGCTGGATCTCTCAAATCTTGGTAAAGGAATGGTCATGTTAAAAAATGCGTATGCTATTCGGGAAGAATTGGTAAGTTTGCGGCGGGATATACACCGGCACCCAGAGCTTGGTTTCAAAGAGTTCCGCACCGCTGATGTTGTAACTCGATATCTAACCGAGGAAGGCATCGAAGCTGTAACCTCCTGTGTCGGCGGAACCGGTGTGGTTGCTACTATTGGGCCACCTGAAGGACCCACAATTGCGATCAGAGCTGATATGGATGCTCTGCCGATCACAGAGAAGACAGCGCTCTCTTTTGCATCCATACATGATGGAGTGATGCACGCCTGTGGCCACGATGCACACACAGCCATGCTTATGGGAGTCGCAAAACTGCTGCAGCAAGACTTCCTCGAAAACCGGAAATCTTGGAAGGGCAATGTCCGCTTACTGTTTCAGCCTTCAGAAGAAAGCTTCGACGGCAAAGGATTAAGTGGCGCCACTGCTATGATTGCAGACGGGGCGCTGGATGGGGTTGAAAAGGTAATCGCACTGCATGTGGATTCAAATCATCCCTCAGGAGTTTGTTACTTTCAGGACGGGCCCAGCCTTGCCTCAGTCGATACATTCGATGCATGGATTCTTGCTGAAGGTGGACATGGCGCATATCCACACCTGGGGCGCGATCCTCTGTTCATGCTAGGACCGATACTGAATGCAATTTATGCCATACCCTCCAGGCGTATCAATCCAATGGAAGCATGCATCCTCAGCCTTGGTCAGATTCATGCAGGCACGGCCCCGAATGTCATACCTGAGTCTGTATACCTCTCAGGGACTATTCGCAACTTTGATGAGCGGGTAAGGACGCAACTGTGGGACGAACTCGAAGCAGCGTTAAAAATAACTGAAGCGATGGGAGGTGGATACCGGCTAGAGAAACTGCATGGATATCCGGTCATGTTTAACGACCCTCAGACAAATGAGTGGCTCAGACGAACCGTGCATGACATCGCGGGAGAGGGAGCAATAGACACTACTGAATTCGGGATGGGAGCGGAAGATTTTTCCTATATGACCCAACATACAAAGGGCGCGATGTTCATGCTGGGAGCCGCGATACCAGATGGGGTGGTTCGCAATCATCATACGGAAATTTTCGATATTGACGAATCTGTTCTGCCTCTGGGAACTGCCGTCCTGGCCGAGACCGCTCGGCGTTTCGTCACCGGAAAGTATGGAAATTACAACGCTGTACCGACGGCCCTTAATTAAATTGGTGCGAAGGTTCCGTTGTCTTTCATTCAGCTGTATGTGTGCTGACGCAGCCTGCTCGTGCGCTGGATCGAACTCTAAAAATGCCTGGCACTAAGACTGGGAGGTTTACAGCACGAGGAGCAAAATCCTCGCAACAGCGTGGAACCGATCATCGGACATCTGAAGCACGACGGGCTGCTGGATCGCAACTATCTCCGGGGGCGCGAGGGCGATTGCATCCATGCGGTGCTGTGCGGCGCGGGGTTCAACCTGAAGAAGATCTTGAGGCGTCTGCGGGAGCTTCTTTTTGCTTTGAATTTGCCGTTCGTCTACGAGTTCATTGCGAGGATGGTTTTGTCATTCCGGCCGACGCGGCCGGACCGGATATTGGCACCAGCCTAAAAAGTCGGGTTTTGCATGTGCGAGTAAGTAATATCGGCGTTTTCGTAGGCGTGTATCAACGGCAGATAACAGGCTGGCGCTCAAGCCATTCAGGCTTCAACATTGAAGATACTGTTAAACGATGATACGAAATCTCATATTTTTTAATGAGGGAACTGGCGCTCTTTGTCTTGATGCTATGCCATCGTACTGAGGTGAAGAACGCCCTGCGTGCGGGTTGCCTGTAAACAAGGCGTTCTATCGTACTTTAACTAGCTTTTGTGTCAAACCTAGGAAATAAAACTTTACCTACTTCAACTTTCTGACTTTCTACTAGCTCCGCACGATCTGAGAAGCGACAGTCGGGAGAAGCTAGATGCAAGTATGATAGGAGCTCTTGCATTTTGCTTGGCATAATAGGCAACAGAGTGATCGCGCCTAGCGTTATTGCGTCTAGTGCTCTGTATAAAATTTCACCCACCTTATCCCTGTTTGCCTCGTCTTTAATCAATCTATAAGGTTCAGTTTGATGTATGAAGCTATCAACTTCACGGAAGATCGCGATGGCGCTAGTAGCCATTTTATCGAACGCTAGGTTTTCTCCATCGATCAGCGCCAGCTTGTAATGTTTGTTCACTTTTATGGAAAATGACTCGTAGTGCGTTTGACAGCCGGGAAGAAACCCGTCGAAGTACTTACCTATCATTGCCGTAACGCGGCCAAAGCAGTTACCTACGGTATTGGCTAGGTATGCGTTATACGATTCGTAAAGATCATTTTCGGAAAAACTCGCATCTCCCCCTCCTAGTGGCCCTGTCATTGTTAGATACAGACGGACAGCATCTAGACACAGCTGATCACAATAACGTTCGAGGTCAGCGGAAGAGATAAAGTTGCCTAGGCTTTTAGACATCTTGACTCCATCAGAAGTCCAAAAACCGTGAGCTAGAATTGTCTCGGGTAATTGCAACCATTTATTCTCATCAGATTCTTGAAGCGCAAGCAGCATAGCAGGCCATACAACCGCATGAAACCAAAGTATATCTTTACCAACAACTTGTACTGACGGTGGCCAGAACTGCCTTAATGAGTCTGTGTTAACTGCAGTGAGATAATTGAGGAGAGCATCTATCCAAACATATACTAGATGCTCTTCATTTCCTGGAATTCTAATTCCCCATTCATCGGAAGATATTCGCGAAATAGGAATATCATTTAGGCCTTCTTTAACTCTGGCAACAATCTCATTGCGTCTAGCTTCCGGCTTGATCTTTAGCTTTCCGCTTTCTATCAGTTCCAGAAGCTTATCTTGATAGTGGCTAAGACGAAAAAAGTAATTGTCTTCTGTTCGCTCGACTAGCGGTTTACCCGAAATTGGTGAAAGGTAGTTAGACGCTTTTGCTTTAGCTGCTGTGACATACTCTTCTTGCCCTGGATCGTACCACCCTTTGTATTCGCCAAGGTAAACGGTGCCCGAGTCTATGAGCTGCTGAATGCGTCGTTTTACTTCATCTTTATGCCGGTCCTGGCTTGTTCTAATGAAGTCATCAAAGGCGTAATTGAAAGACTTGAATACACGCGTGAACTTCTCCGCATTTTTACTTGCCCACTCCTGCGTGCTCACGCCGTTTTTTTGTGCTGCCTCTGACACCTTGGTCGAGTGCTCGTCAGTGCCAGTAAGGAAATACGTCTTCTTGCCCATTTGCCGTGCAAATCTGACCGCCACGTCAGCAATTAAGGTGCTGTATATGTGACCTATATGTGGTGCGTCATTGACGTAATATATGGGGGTGGTGACGTAGAATTTATCGCTCATCTTAATTCCTTTTCCTGAACTCAACCTTTAAGTGCAGCACCTGTTGTGTAAATGGTATTTGAGTGCTATTTCATGCTTGCCTGTGCCAATGATCTGTGGCCGATGCTCCTTCTGGAGCGTTGGTTCAGCTCTTTAGCCAGCCTCCGCACCTTCTCCGCATGAGCAGCGGGAGCGTAGCGATAGTCGTCTCCACGCGATCTGTCATTCAAGCTCATGAAAGGTATCTTATTGATTATTCATGTCCTGTCTAGAAGATGGCCTTAAGGCCGCTGAATTGCTACATACTCTAGTTCTAGGGATGAGAATGACAGCGAAGACAGTTTTAAATTAGACTCTCAGCGGGCCAAGGTCGGATTCCGTAGGTTCGGGGGAAGTAACCACTACTGCTTCCTTGGTCTAAAACTTATGAAAAGCACCAGGGGCATTAATTCCCTAACCTGACAGATCATGGTGCTATGGAAGCTCTTTGAAGCGAGAATAGCACGGGAAAGGGCCGCAAGCGACACCAACATGTCCATCCGGTCTGGTGCCAGAGTCAGCGCCGAATCGGATTTCCCATTCTCGGGCTTTTTTTGCTTCATAACCAAGCTGGCCAAATGGACAGTGCCCACGGTGTCGATTCATTCATGAGATGAGATTTTTTAGTCCTCGATTGCCTTAGATTTGCGCATAGGGGTCATCGATGACGGACGTTTGCAAGCCAACAATGAATCAAATTCTTATTGCGCTCTGCACTCAGCTGCGCAAATGCTCCGCAGTAAGCACGCGTCCAGAACCGGCTTTTTGAGCTTGTGCTCACCAAAGATCTTGCTGATATTGCCTCGGTTGATTTCGTCGATCACCATGGCAAAGCGTTGGTCTGGCGCCTGCCTGGCCTTTCGACAAAGCTCCTTGAACACCCCCGGTCGAATCTCATAGCGAACCTCACCAAAATCCCCTTCCTCGTCGTTGTCCAGTACAGGCCGTAAGCCTTCAACGAACTCTTCGTAGCCATACGACTGGTGGAACGTAACGAAGCTATAGCGCTCGACGGCGCCCACTTCCGGTTGACCTGCTTTAAGCTGATCTACCAACGCGAAGATGTCTTCGCAGGCATCCTGCCAGTCACCCGCAAATTCCCAGACCGAATCGACGGATTTGTCGAAGATTGCTGGAGCCATTCTTAACTTGGTGTTCACCGTCTTAGAGGTGTCGACTGTATGGTGTTGCAACGTACCCCACAGGGTTTGCTTAATACCTTGGGTCCGTCCTTTTGCCTGCTTAATTGCTTGTATAAAACGGTGCTCTTCAAGTTGCGCGACCTTCGCTTTGCCACCAAGGTCATAGAGTGCAGCGGCAGCTCCCTCCCACCACTTTAGTACCGCAATGTTTTCCGCGACGAACTGGCTTTGCCACTCCTCGGCAGAGACTGACTGTATCGCCTGTTCGTAATCCCTCTTGAGTAGGCGAGTGAGAGTGTATGTTTTGCCTGTGCCAGGTGGGCCGTAATAAATGCGATTCACGGGTGAACTTACCTGTTTTGTCGTCATCACTGATGTAGGCGTTGCAGAAGCTGGATTGGATGCAGTGCTCGGGGCAATATTCTCGAAGGGAGTTGTTGATAGCTCGGCCAGTTCAGCCAGATACACATTGAAGAAAGGCTTCAGCAAACGAGATTCGAAATCGGGTAAATCAGCTGCTTTGACCGGCATGAACGTGGAGCGGTAATTTGGTGTCCATCCCTTTTTTTCTCCTTGATAGCCACCCTTTTTAACAGCTTTTTTCAATACTCGGTAGTGACGCTGCAGCCACCCCTTGCCTTTGCTGCATGGAAACGGCTCCGACGTAAACTGACCAACCAGTAGTAGATTTTCGTTGCCGTGGCAGAGATAGAACAAAGTGCCGACAGGTGCTTTTTGGAAAGCCTCACCTTGGCTTTTGCGGGTGTCGCCATAAATGGCGACTAGGTTAGCATTTAGATAGTGCTGACGTTCTTCGTATGAAAAATCATTAATACCGTGCGACAGCTTCCAGATCTCCAGGTTTTTTTTGCTCCATGCTTCCCAGATTTCACGGCCAAATTCCAAAATGCCTACATCTTTTGGCTGCTGAACCAGTGCTGCTTTCTGCAAATCTGCCAAGCTGCGATGAGCCGTGCCGCCAACATAAGCGGCAAGTGGGGCTTTCGTGAAGATATCTACGACCACAGGTGTAGAGCGGTTCTGGTAGTGGAAGGCGATCTTCCATTTGAAGACCTCTCCAAGCCCTTTATGGGCTTCAATTGCGTCTATATCGGCTTGTGCTGCTAGAGTGGCGATTTCCACGATATAGCTGCGTACTTTTTCAAAAGCCTTCTCTGCAGTGCTACCGAGGGAGGAGTACCACCCGTGAGTGGTGGAGTAACTGAGGGACGTGTCTCCGGTTTTACTTTCGGTATCTTTTCGCGAAAAGACTCCGAATTTGAAAGCCGAACCGCCCCAGATACTGCCGAGCTCGCCAAGACGCACTTCCATCCAGTATGTGAAGGTATCTTTGGCGCCTGCCTGGGTGTATTCGTCTAGAGTCATTGTGGCCAATCGCTCTGGCGGCCACACCGTTAAGAACTCATCCCAAAGGGTGTATTGTTTTTCGAATTCAGTCATAGAAGATCAGGTGCTTCTGGAAGTAAAAGTTTCGATGAAGCTGCCCCAGCAGCATGGTAGATTAGTGGGAGCTTAGCAGAAATGTGATCAGGTGTTCATAATCGCGGCCTGAGCAACTAGCCAGCGCTAGATATTGATGTACTTTCTTCTGTTTCATTTGCAGATAAGACTAAAGGTTCTTGAGTGGGCGAGCCAGCATTGATCGGACCTGAGACCGCAAGAGTGGGGGCGGCTCCAGCAATTGATATGCACGTAGAACAACGACGGGATTGATCACAATGCAGTCAGTCATTCTTGATGCAAAGGAAGTTTTAGATCGTTGGGCTCTGCCAGAAGCAAACCAACGTGCTGTGCTCGGCTTGCCAGTTGATTGTAGTCTCAACGACATTGACTCCATCCAACAACCGGAACTTGAGCAAGTTCTGGTGCGAAGCGCCTGCATTACCTCGCTCGACCGCTCCCTAAACATCCTCTATACCAGCCAAGATTTTGTCAGACGTTGGCTATCACAGCCCAATAGCCACCCATATTTCAATAATCGAACCGCGATCGACGTACTCAAGTCAGATGACCTGGAGAAGATCAGGCAGGTCACCCAATTGTTGGCTGCCTGGAGTGCTGGGAACTATTGAGCAGACACGATCGCTACAGAATGTCAGGGATAGTAGTAGCCAGGTGCCCTCGGCTCCGGTGCGCTCAGAATAGGATCTGAAACCTGAACGAGTGGATCAATCCAATCCGCTTTTGCTCGAGCCCAGGCTAACCAATCCTGAAGCTCCGCAGATACACCTCCACTTTCTAGTGCATTCCTTTCGACCGCGTTTGCGTAGGCGCGTAGTCTTTGAGCCCGTTCCCAAGCTGAGGCGTGCTCTTCAAGTTGCTTGAACTTCGCCTGCTCCGTTTCCCACCGTTTCTTTCGAGCTGCGTAACGATCCTGTGCACGTTGCCGCTCTGCCTCTTTTCTGGCAGCTTCCGCTTCTTCGGCTCTGATCTCTACAGCAAGTGTGGTGATGCCTGCGATGACGTTGCCTAAACGTTTTTCCAGCGGACTACGTGGCGTATCGTTCCAGGAACGTGATGGCCAGTAATGGTTGGCGGTAATCGTCAGTACCCCTGTGGGATGATAATCGTAGTTTGGTATGTGAGGATAAGTAGTGTCGTTGGAGAGTAGGCCACTGAACGTTCGATCCCAATACCGTTCTTGAGCTTTTAACTCTGCTGGCGTTGGTTCGTGTCTGGTGCGCTTGATCTTTTCGGTGATTGCCAGCGAAACAGGTGTGCCTTCGACATCCAGAATGGTTCGCTGTGCCGCGGTGTCAACATGGACTGTTATGGAGCGCTTTGCTAGCTCCTTTATCAGAACATCGAATAGCAGTAGCGCTCGATCCAGTGAGGAGCGGGTTACTTCAATGTTAAGAACCTCGCCAGGCGCAGAGCGAAGGCCTTTCTCATTCGTCCAGCCGTCTCGCTGCTTTAATCGCTTAGATGCCGCTCGCGTGAGCGCATGGGGTTTGCTTAATTCGGTGGGCACTTCAATGGGTCCAACGGCAT
>Ga0079224_100001413_pt1 | contig 27550 bp, 17 predicted proteins | sample Stecom2015_FD_80414 | JGI IMG/M metagenome (GOLD analysis project Ga0079224, IMG submission 80414) | Agricultural soil microbial communities from Utah to study Nitrogen management - Steer compost 2015 | ecosystem: Environmental > Terrestrial > Soil > Agricultural land | place: USA: Utah... | reverse complement strand
CTGCCTGCGGCCCACGCGGTCGAGCTGGTCATCGACGCGAGCTTGCGCGGCCGCGAGGGTCCGCTGCCGACGGGCGAAACGCGGGTCGTGCGCTTCGAGACCTACGGGCCGCTCCAGGTCCAGCACGTGAACTGCCCGAAGGGGCCGTCGGGCAGGGCCTGTTCTCCCCTCGGCTCCGTGTCCCTGGATCTCTCCAACGAGGTGCTCCTGCGCGACGCGAAGAAGGCCCTGGTCATCGAGCCCGCGGTCCCCCTCACCTGGGAGAGCTGGCGCGAGGACGACGAGCCCGTCTCGTACCTCTACCTCCACGGCCCCTTCACCCCGGGGCAGACGTACACGCTGCGTGTGCGCGCGGGGCTCCAGGACGTCTACGGGCAGCGGCTCGCGACGACGTTCACCCATCGCCTCACGATCGACGATCACTGGCCGAACCTCGCCGTCGGACTGGAGGGCGACTCCTTCGAGCCCGGCGCGCGGGCGGCCATTCCCGTCGCGTCCATCAACGTCCCCACCTACTCCCTGCTGACGCTGCCCCTGTCTCCCGAGCAGGTCGCCGCCTACTACGCGGCGACTCCCGAGGAGCGCGGGTTCGATTTTCTACGAGCCCAACCCGGAGCGCGCCTCCGTCAGGTGGACACGAGTCAGCACCGCAACCGCGTCGCCACCGAGTCGATCGATCCCCAGGTGGTGCTCGCCGCGCAGGGCGGCCGTGGCACCATGGCCATCGCCACGCGCCGGCAGACGGGGAAGTCCCCGGAGCACACGACGGAGCTGGTCCAGGTCACGGATCTGGCCATCACCGCGAAGCTGAGCCGGCAGGGCTCCCTGGTCTGGGTCACCAAGCTCTCCACCGCCGAGCCCGTGGCTGGCGCCGAGGTCCGCGTGCTGCGTAGCGACGCGTCCCCCTCGCCCGCGGTGCTCACCGACGCGCGAGGCTTCGCGACCCTGGCCCCTGAGGCCCTCGGTCCCGAGCCGGAGAAGGAGGGCTTCCGCACCTTGATCACCGCCCGCTTGGGGGACGACTGGGCCCACCGGCGGGTCAGCGACTACCTGGCGCCCTGGCGGATGAACGTGCCGACAGACGTGTTCGGGAAGCCCCGCACCCGCGGGCTCCTGTTCACGGAGCGCGGCATCTACCGCCCCGGGGACGAGGTGCGGCTCAAGGGCATCTTGCGCCGCGAAGCCCAGACCGGCAACGACGTGCTCTCCGGCAAGCGCTTCACTCTCCTCATGCGCGCACCCGACGGAGAGATCGCCGGGGAATGGGAGCTCGAGACGAACACCTTCGGCACGTTCGCGCAGGATCTCCGCGTGCCGCCGACTGCGGCGCTCGGCCCCTGGCGCTTCGAGCTCAAAGGAGTCGAGAGGGGGTACGTCGCCACGAGCTTCGAGGTGGCGGAGTATCGCCCCACCGAGCTCCAGGCCACCGTGGCGAGCGCGCGCCCCAGCTACATCCACGGGGCGCGAGGGCGCTTCGAAGTCCAGGGTGACTACCTCTACGGCGCCCCCATGGCGAACGCGCCCGTCACCTACTGGGCGCACCGCCACGAGACGTTCTGGCGCGTCCCCGACACGGAAGGGTTCATCACCGACGCCACCATCTACGACGCGGCGCACCCCGAGAGCTCGCCGAGCGTCGGGACCATCGTCCAAGGGGAAGGCACCCTCGACGCGAAGGGCCGCTTCCTCCAAGAGGTGCCGCTCGATCTTCCCGGGCAGCGCGGCCCCGAGCTGGTGACCTTCGACGCGGAGGTCACGGACGTCTCACGCCAGACGGTCGCCAGCAGCTCGAGCGCCATCGTCCACCCCGCGGATCTGTACGTGGCCCTGGCGGAGCTCAAGGACTACTTCGTTCAGGGGCCCGCGAAGCTCGAGCCCCAGGTGATCGTCACGTCGCCCGCGGGGGAGCGTCGGGCGGGGACCAGCGTGCGCCTCGAGCTCGTCCGCCGGCAATGGACGCTCGCCCGGATCACCGAGGGCGGGAGCGTCCGCTCGGAGATGCGCGTGGTGGACGACGTCGTGTCGCGGTGCACCGTCCGGAGCGCGCCGACTCCGCAGAGCTGCGGGCTCGAGGCGACGGAGCCCGGCTACTACATCGTGCTGGGCACCGCCCGCGACGGGCAGGGGCGGACGGCCCGCGCCGCCATCGACGCCTACGTGCTCGGCGCCGGACAGAGCCACTGGGCGGACGACGACACCGCGCAGCTCGAGCTCGTCCCCGACAAGAAGCAGTACGGCGTGGGCGACACGGCGCGCATCCTCGTGAAGTCCCCCTTCCCCGAGGCGCAGGCGCTGGTCACGGTCGAAGGGAACGGCATCTTCGAGCAGCGGCGGGTCGTCCTGAAGGGGGCCACCCCGACGGTGGAGATCCCGATCGAGGGGCGCTTCCGGCCGAACGCCTACGTCTCCGTGCATCTGGTCCGGCCCCGCACTGCCCCCGCTCCCGAAGCGGGGAAGGTCGATCTGGGCGCGCCGACCTACCGGATCGGTCACGCTGAGCTGCCCATCGACCCGGAGGCGCGACGCCTGCGCATCAGTGTGTCCCCCAACGTCCGGGAGGCGAGGCCGGGACAGCAGATCGAGGTCGGGGTGCGCGTCACCGATGGCGCCGGGGCGCCCGTCAGCGGGGAGGTGACGCTCTACGCCGTGGACGAGGGAGTGCTCAGCCTCATCGGCTACAAGACGCCGGACCCTCTGCCCGTGTTCACCGCGCCACGGCCCCTGCGCACCGCGACGATCGAGGCCCGCGCCTCGCTCGGGCGCGTGCTCACCGACGTGACTGGCCTGTTGGGCCTCGGCCCGAACAAGGGCGCCGAGGGGGGCGGCGGCGGCAGCGAGGGGACGGGAGCGCGCCGCGATTTCCGGCAGAGCGTCTACTTCAACCCGACGCTGGTCACGGACGCCAACGGACGCGCGCGGGTGTCCTTCGCTTTGCCCGAGAGCCTGACCACGTACCGCCTGATGGCGGTCGTGACCACACGCGACGATCGCTACGGCTACGGGGAAGAACGAGTCGTCACGAGCAAGCGTCTCATGGCGCGACCGGCGCTGCCCCGCCTGCTCCGCGCGGGGGATCTGGCGGAGGCCGGGGTGGTCGTGAGCGCCAAGGATTTCGGGCCCGCGCGCGTGCAGGTGCAGCTGGACGCCAGCGGCGTGGAGCTCCTCGGCGACCCCCATGCGAGCGTGGAGCTGCCGCGGGACGGCCAGGTGGAGGTGCGGTTCCCCATCGCGGCCCGTGAGGTCGGCGACGCGCGCCTGACCTTCCGGGTCGTTGGTGGCGGGGAGAAGGACGCCGTCGAGCTGGAGCGTCGCGTGCTCTCACCAGCGACGCTGGAGGCCGTCGCCCTCTACGGCCAAACGGAGACCGCCGCGGCAGAGGCCCTCGGCGACCTCTCGGCCGTGCGCAGGGACGTGGGCGCGCTGGAGATCAAGGCGGCCTCGACGGCGCTCGTCGGCATCGACGCCGGCTTCCGACAGCTCATCGAGTACCCCTACGGCTGCACGGAGCAGCTCTCCAGCAAGCTCCTGCCGTTGCTCCCGCTGCGCACGCTCGCGAAGGACTTCGACACGGAGCTCCCCGCGCACGTCGACACGGTGGTCGCGAAGACCGTCGCCGAGATCCTGTCGCGCCAAGGGCACGATGGCGGGTTCGTCATGTGGCCCGAGTCGCCCGCCTCCTCGCCTTGGGTGTCCGCCTACGCCGTCTGGACGCTCCACGAGGCCGCGCGCCGGGGGGTCCCGGTGCCCGCCCCGGCGATGGCGCGCGCGAAGCAGTACCTGCGGCGTCAGCTCGAGGTAGGGAAGGACGAAATCAGCCGCGCCGCCGCGCCGCTCCTGCTCGACGTCCTGGCGGAGCTGGGCGCACCGGACCCGGGCTACATGAGCCAGCTGTTCGACGAGCGTCGGGACCTCCCGGTGTTCTCCCGGGCGCTGTTGTTGCACGCGATGGCCGTCTCGAAGCAGCCGTCGGGCCCCGTGGCGGAGCTGACGCGGGAGCTCGAGGCGACGCTGCACCTGGAGGCGGACCGAGCCTTCGTCGGAGACGACTCGGGCGGCCGCTACGCCACGCTCATGGACTCGCCGACGCGCTCCACCGCCCTCGTCCTGCGCGGCCTCCTGGCGGCGCGGAAGGATCACCCCCTCGGAGCACGCCTCGCGCGCGGTCTGCTCGCCAGCCGCAAGGGAGGCACTTGGCGCTCCACCCAGGAGACGGCGTTCGCGTTGCTCGCCCTCGACGACTACCGCACGGCCCAGGAGGCGGTGAAGCCGGATTTCGTGGCTCGGCTCTGGTTCGATCGAGAGAAAGTGGCCGAGTACGATTTCCGCACGGGGAACCAGAAGAGGGGCGCTGCGGCCCAGCGCGGCACGGCACGCCAGAGCCTGATCCCCACGGCCCGGCTCACGAGCGGAAACCTGGTGTTCGAGAAGGAGGGCGCCGGGACGCTCTTCTACGAAGCGCGGCTCCGCTATGCCCGCACCACGTTGCCGACGGAGAGCCTCGAGCGCGGCTTCTTCGTCCAGAAGACCCTGCGTGAGGTCACGCCCGCGGAGCTCGCCCAGGCCCTCGAGGTGATCCCGAGCCAAGGAGTGGACAGCGTCACCGCCGGGCGGTTGGTCCTCGCGGATCTACTGCTGGTGGCGCCGAGCGATCGCGAATACGTCGTCTTGGACGACCCGCTCCCGGCGGGGCTCGAGGCGGTGGACGCCCGCCTCTCCACCACCGCGGGCTGGGCGGACATCGGCGGCTCGGCCACCGATCGGGCGCCGCCGCAACGGGGTCTGTCCGCTCGCCAGACTCTGAGCCCCAGTCACTACCGGCGCGAACTCAGGGACGATCGCGTTCTCTTCTTCGTCGATCACCTGCCCGCAGGCATCTACCACTACCGGTACCTGGCGCGGGCCACCACGCCGGGGCGCTTCGTGGTGCCGCCGACGCAGGCCGAGGAGATGTACAACCCCGAGGTGTTCGGTCGCACCGGCGCCAGCTCCTTCGAAGTTCGATGAGGCTCACCCGAGCGGCGCTCGTCATCGCGGGTGGTGCCGCGCTTCTGCTCCTGAGTCTCCTCCTCGCGGTCGCCCGGGAGCCGTTGCCGGAGGCCCTCACGAGCGGACCGGGACGCAACAGCGTGCGGATCCTCGACCGCGGGGGGGCGCTCATCGACGAGTACAGGCCCGAGCAGGGGCGCCGCTCCGCGGGCGTCTCCCTGGAGCGCTTGCCCTCCCACGTGATCGACGCGGTGCTCGCCGCAGAGGACCTGCGCTTCTACGGGCACCCCGGGGTCGACCCGCTCGCCATGGCTCGGGCGGGCGCTCAGGCCGTTCGGCATCGCCGGATCGTGTCGGGCGCGAGCACGATCACCCAACAGCTCGCCCGGAACCTCGTGCCGCGCCCCCGCACCCTCCGCGGCAAGGTGCGGGAGATGGTGATCGCGCTGCGCCTCGAGCGCGATCTCGACAAGGACACCATCCTGGCGGAGTACCTGAGCCGGATAGAGTACGCGCCGGGGGTGCGAGGCCTCGAGGCGGCCAGCCGCGTTCTGTTCGACAAACCCGCCGAACGCCTGGATCTCGCCGAGGCGGCGCTCCTCGCCGGGTTACCCCGCGGTCCGTCCTTCTACGATCCCAGCCGGGGGACGGAGCGCGCCCGACAGCGGCGGGACCGCGTGCTCGATCGCATGGAACGAGCGGGGCTCGCTGCGCCGGACGCCGTTGCTCGCGCCAAGGAGCAGCCCATCGTCCTGCAACGGGCCCGTCGACTCGGGGGAGCCGAGCACCTGGTGCGCAGCGCCGGGAGCGGGCGCTCGTTGCCCCCGGAGACTCGGGAGCGGATCCGTGAGGTGCACACCACCATCGACGGCGGGCTCCAGGCCACGGTGCAAGGGCTCACGCGCGGACTCATCGGGGAGCTCGTCGCCCACGACGTCTCCAACGCAGCCGTGCTCGTCGTCGACAACGAGACCGCCGAGGTCCTCGCCTACGTCGGCTCCCCCGACTTCTGGTCGGAGCAGGGGCTCGGGCAGAACGACGGCACGCGCGCCCTCCGTCAACCCGGCTCGACCTTGAAGCCCTTCGTCTACGCGGCGGCGATCGAGTCGTTGGCGTTCACCCCGGCCACGCTCTTGCCGGACGTGGAGCTGCGCTTGCCGACGCCGCAGGGTGACTACGCGCCCCGCAACTACGACGGCCGATTCCGCGGCCCCGTGCGCCTGCGGGAGGCCCTGGCGAGCTCGCTGAACGTGCCCGCCGTCTACGCCGCCCAGCGGGTCGGCCCCGCTCGCGTGCTCGCGATGCTGCACCGCTTCGGCTTCGACTCCCTCGAGCGAGACGCGTCCCACTACGGCGCCGCGATCGCCCTCGGGGACGGCGAGGTCACCCTCACCGAGCTCGCGAGCGCCTACGCCGCCCTCGCGCGAGACGGCGTTCACCGGCCGCTGCGATTCGTGCGCGCCGCATTCGACGTCGCCGGGAACTCGTTGCCCTTGGCGCCGAACGACGCCGACGCGACGGAGCGACGGGCGATCCCCGCGCCCCTCGCCCACCTCCTGACCGACATGCTCGCGGATCCCCACGCCCGCCAAGCAGGCTTCGGGAGGCACACCGTGCTCGATCTCCCCTTCCCCGCCGCGGTGAAGACGGGGACGTCCAAGGGCTTCCGCGACAACTGGACGATCGGGTTCACCCGCGAGGTCACCGTGGCCGTGTGGGTGGGCAACTTCGACGGACGCCCCATGCGCGGCACGAGCGGCGTCACCGGGGCCGGACCGCTGTTTCGGGAGGTCATGTTGGCGGCGATGCGCGATCGCGACCCTGCGCCGCTCCGAACCCCGGAGGAGTTCGTCTCCGCCGAGGTGTGCCCCCTGAGCGGCGCTCTCCCCACCGCCGACTGTCCCCACCGCGTGAAGGAGCACTTCCTCCCAGGCCACGTCCCCGGACACCGGTGCACCTTCCACCAGCGCGTCTCCGTCGCCTCGAGTTCCGGGCTTCGCGCCACCCGCGCCTGCAAGGACGCCGTCGAGCGGGTGTTCGAGGTCTACCCCGAGCAGTACCTCGCGTGGGCCCGGGCGGCGCAGCGCCCTCTTCCGCCGTCCTCGGAGGATCCCCGTTGCCCGGGCGGCGTCACCTCGACGACGACGTCGTCGCTCGCCGTGGCGTTTCCGCACGACGGGGCACGGTTCGCCCTCGATCCCTCCCTCGCCCGAGCCCAGCAGCGCATCTTGCTCCGCGCCCGTGGGGTCCCGGCGAGCGCGCGTCCCGTGTTCGTTCTCGACGGAATGCCCTTGGGTCCCGCTGGCTCCGATCACCAACTCCCCTGGCAGCTCGAGCCAGGCACACACCGCCTCCACGTGGAGGCGGGCGCCGCCCGCAGCGCAACCATCCGATTTCATGTGGAGTGAGCAGCATGGGCTCATGCGCGCGCATCGCGCCTTGCCTGCCGCGCATTCTTCCGCGCATTCTTCCGCGCACTGCGTACCGCGCACCGCACCTCCGGTGGCATGAGCACTTAGTCAGCGAATCGACGCGGCGCGAAGCCCTTGACCCGCAGCCGCCGAAACCGCGAACGCACACCTCCGGAGACCGCGCACCGACACCGAGAACCACGTCTCCCAAGGGCAGGACGAGGTGCTGCCGAGGTGCTCTTTGGTTTTCCAGGTGACAGTGGATCCGTGCGCTTGATAAGACGTGTGCAAACGCTGAGGCCGGGAGGGCCCCAGCCTACCGACAGGCGACACCCATGGCATACATTATCCGCAGGTCCCTGATCTCCGCGCTCGTGGCGTTCGCCGCAGCGTTCGCCTCCCTCGCGTACACGCCGGACGCAGACGCCGCGAACGTCATCAAGCGCCCAGGTCAGCACGCGCAGTACGACTTCGAGCTGGAGCCCCACGGCATCTGGTCCTGGGCGTGGCCGGGACATGGCCCCGGGCTCGGGGTCCGCGCCAACATCCCGCTCTTCCACAACGGTCCGATCTCCACGATCAACAACAACATGGCGATCGGCTTCGGGCTGGACGTCGCCTGGTGGACCCACGGGAGCCGCACGCGCCGCCTCGGCGATCGTTGCTGGGACGACTGGGGGCGGGATCGCTGCAGCGGGACGACGCTCTGGGTCCCGGTGGTCTTGCAGTGGAACTTCTACCTCACGGAGATCATCAGCGTCTTCGGTGAGCCGGGCGCCGCGATGCGCTACGCGAGCTGGGACTACGGAAGCACCTTCCATCCCTTCGTCCCCGTCTTCGCCGGTGGCGCGCGCTTCCAGTTCGGCGACCGCGTGGGTCTGACGGTCCGCCTCGGCTATCCCTACAGCTCGGTCGGCGCCAACATCCTGTTCTGAGCCCACCGCGGACGTAGAGCGGGCGTCATTCCAGGGCGAAGCCTCGACGTGGCCTCGTCGAGCCCCAGCGAGCGCGTCAGCCTGGGGGCTCCGAGGCCTTCGTCGATGGCCTCTCACCACGCGGCCGCGCGCCGACCGTCGTCGCGGCGGGAGAGACGACCCTTGCGGCGAGGAGGCGAGAAGTGCGGTAAGACGGCCCCGATGGCCGACTTTCGTTATGCGCCCCTGCTCCCCCTCGGTGAGGACTCGACCCCCTACCGCCTGATCACCCGCGATCACGTCTCGACCTTCGACGCCGCCGGGCACACCTTCCTGAGGGTCGACAAGGAAGCCCTGACGCTGCTCGCCCGCGAGGCCTTCACGGACATCGCGTTCCTCCTGCGCCCTGGGCACCTCGCGCAGCTGCGCAGCATCCTCGACGACCCGGAGGCGTCCGACAACGACCGCTTCGTCGCGCTGGAGCTCCTCCAGAACGCCTGCGTGGCGTCGGGACGCGTCCTGCCCAGCTGTCAGGACACGGGCACGGCGATCGTGCTCGGGAAGAAGGGGCAGCTCGTCTTCACCGGGTACGACGACGAAGAAGCGCTGGCCCGCGGCATCTTCGACACCTACACGACGGCGAACCTGCGCTACTCGCAGATGGCGCCCCTCGACACCTTCACCGAGAAGAACACGGGCACCAACCTCCCGGCGCAGATCGAGCTCCAGGCCACGGAGGGCGGCGAATACAAGTTCCTCTTCATGGCCAAGGGCGGAGGCTCGGCGAACAAGTCGTTCCTCTACCAGGAGACGAAGGCGCTCCTGAACCGAGAGCGGCTCTTGAAGTTCCTCGAGGACAAGATGGCCTCCCTCGGCACCGCCGCGTGCCCGCCCTATCACCTGGCCATCGTCATCGGGGGCACGAGCGCCGAACACAACCTGAAGGTCGCCAAGCTGGCCTCGGCGCGCTACCTCGACGGATTGCCGACCCAGGGCAGCCTGGCGGGCCATGGCCTGCGCGACGTCGAGCTCGAAGGGGAGGTCCTGGCGCTCTCGAGGAAGCTCGGCATCGGTGCTCAGTTCGGCGGCAAGTACTTCTGCCACGACGTGCGCGTGATTCGGCTCCCCCGACACGGCGCGTCGCTCCCCGTGGGCATCGCCGTGTCGTGCTCGGCGGATCGCCAGGCCCTCGGCAAGATCACGGCCCAAGGAATCTTTCTCGAGGAGCTCGAGACCGATCCCGCCAAGTACCTGCCGGAGACCACGGAGGCGCAGCTCCGCGAGGAGGTCGTCCGTGTGGATCTGAACCGCCCGATGTCGGACATCCGCGCGCAGCTCTCCCAGTACCCCATCCGCACGAGGCTCTCCCTCACGGGATCGCTCGTCGTGGCGCGGGACATCGCCCACGCCAAGTTGAAGGAGCGGCTCGACGCAGGAGAGCCGCTCCCCGACTACCTCAAGAATCACCCGGTGTACTACGCGGGGCCGGCGAAGACACCCGAAGGCTACGCCTCTGGATCCTTCGGTCCGACGACGGCAGGCCGGATGGACTCCTACGTGGCGCAGTTCCAGGCGGCGGGCGGCAGCCTCGTCATGCTGGCCAAGGGGAACCGCTCCCGCGCCGTCACGGAAGCCTGCGCCCGCTACGGCGGCTTCTATCTCGGCTCGATCGGCGGACCAGCCGCGCGCTTGGCGCAGGACTGCATCAAGAAGGTCGAGGTACTCGAGTATCCCGAGCTCGGCATGGAAGCGGTCTGGCGCATCGAAGTCGTGGACTTCCCTGCCTTTATCGTCGTCGACGACAAGGGCAACGACTTCTTCCAGAGCATCCACGACGCCCGGCTCCATCTTCCGACCACGCGCTGAGCCCCGCTGGCGCCCCCGTCGACGCGCGGCGGGGGCCGCCCCGCATTTTTCTCGAGGCGGCTGCCCGCCGTCCCCGCCCACCTGCTCCGGGCGGTGCTAAGCTGGGTCGCTCGCGCTCTCGCGGACCCCTGGAGAGCACGTTTCCAACTTTCGTGCTTCGCCGGCTCCACGAAACATTTCCGAAAAGCAGGGCGGGTTATAGCTCTCCGTGTTCAGGAACGGCGGTCGCCCCGACCCGGTCGGGCCCCGCACCGAGCCAGGTCCATCCCCAGCCCGGCCTCTGGGCTGCAGTTTCCCCCATCCCCTTTTTGACAGGCAAGTCACGAACATGAGCAACAGCCGAGCACAGGCCATCGCGGCTATCGCGAGCTACCAGTCCACCGTCGCTCCCCTCGATCACAAGGTGCCCACGGGTGAGCTGTTCGGGCAGAACGTCTTCGGCCACAAGGCGATGCAGGAGCATCTGCCCAAGCCCGTCTACAAGTCCTTGCTCAAGACGATCGAGACGGGCGCGACCCTCGATCCCGAGGTCGCCGACACGGTCGCCGCGGCCATGAAGGACTGGGCGATCGCGAAGGGCGCCACCCACTACGCCCACGTCTTCTATCCGCTCACTGGCTGGACCGCGGAGAAGCACGACAGCTTCCTGTCACCGGGCACGGACGGACGGGCCCTGGCGGAGTTCGCGGGCAAGACCCTCATCCAGGGTGAGCCCGACGCCTCGAGCTTCCCCAACGGCGGCATCCGCGGCACCCACGAGGCGCGTGGCTACACGGCCTGGGACGTGACGAGCCCTGCCTACCTGATCGAGAACCCGAACGGCGTGACCCTGTGCATCCCCACGGTCTTCGTGTCCTGGACCGGCGAGGCCCTCGACAAGAAGACGCCGGTCCTGCGGTCCATCCAGGCCCTGAACAAGCAGGCGCAGCGCGTCCTCAAGCTGTTCGGCCACGACGACATCGCCGCGGTCAACTCCTTCGCCGGCCCCGAGCAGGAGTACTTCCTGGTCGACACCAAGTTCTACACGCAGCGCCCCGACCTGATGCTCACGGGCCGCACCTTGTTCGGCGCCCCCTCCGGCAAGGGCCAGGAGTTCGACGACCACTACTTCGGGATCATCCCCGAGCGCGTCCTCGCGTACATGATGGAAGTCGAGCGCGAGCTCTTCAAGCTGGGTATCCCCGTCAAGACGCGCCACAACGAGGTCGCTCCCGGACAGTTCGAGTGCGCACCCGTGTACGAAGCGGCCAACGTCGCGAGCGACCACCAGCAGCTCGTCATGGCGACCTTGAAGCGGGTCGCCACCAAGTACGGCCTGGCGTGCTCCACCCACGAGAAGCCCTTCAAGGGGCTCAACGGGTCCGGGAAGCACGTGAACTACTCCTTCGGCAACTCGACCCAGGGCAACCTGCTCGATCCCGGTGACACGCCCCACGAGAACATGCAGTTCCTCGTGTTCTGCGCGGCCGTGATCCGCGGCGTGGACAAGTACGCGCCCGTGCTGCGCGCCACCATCGCCTCGGCGGGCAACGATCACCGCCTCGGAGCGAACGAGGCTCCCCCCGCCATCATCTCGATCTTCCTCGGCGATCAGCTGACGGACGTGTTCGAGCAGATCAAGGCGGGCGGCGCCAAGTCGTCCAAGGCCAAGGGCACCCTCGAGATCGGCGTCGACACTCTGCCCAAGCTCCCGAAGGACGCCGGGGATCGGAACCGCACGAGCCCGTTCGCGTTCACGGGCAACCGCTTCGAGTTCCGCGCCGTCGGCGGCAACCAGTCGATCTCCGGTCCCCTCGTCGCCCTGAACACGATCTTCGCCGAGTCCCTCGACTTCTGCGCCACGGAGCTCGAGAAGTCCTTGGCGAGCGGCATGGAGCTGAAGGACGCCGTGCAGGTCCTGCTCAAGGGCATCCTGGACAAGCATGACCGGGTGATCTTCAACGGGAACGGCTACTCCGCGGAGTGGCACGCCGAGGCGGAGAAGCGCGGCCTGCCGAACCTGCGGACCACGCCGGATGCGCTCACGGCGCTCGACTCGGAGGAGACCCGGGCCCTCTTCGACAAGCACAAGGTGCTGTCGCCCCGGGAGCTGGCGAGCCGCTACGAGACCTACGTCGAGCAGTACATCAAGTCGATCCTGCTCGAGGCGCGGATCGCCCTGCGCATGGCCAAGACGACTATCCTGCCTGCCGCGCTGCGTTACCAGAGCGAGCTGGGTGCGGCCGCGGTCAACGTGAAGGGCGCGGGGCTCAGCCCCGATCTGACGGTGCTCACCGAGACCACCGAGCTCGTCGGCGCGCTCCAGGCGGGTATCGCCAAGCTCGCCGCCGCCATCGAGAGCGAGCACGAGGAGGGCATGGCCGGCGCGCTCTACTGCCGTGACACGGTGATCCCCGCCATGAACGCGGTGCGCGACGCGGCGGACAAGCTCGAGACGGTGATCGCGGACGACCTGTGGCCGCTGCCCACCTATCAGGAGATGCTGTTCATCAAGTGAGCCCGTGCCCCTGACGGCGCCCGTAGCAGGGCGCTGGCAGGCGCTCGCGGCTCCGTCGAGCCGAGGCCCGACGAGGGCTGCCCGCGAGGGCCCGGACCAATGGTCCGGGCCTCGTTCATTTCCAGACCCCGCGCTGAGGGCATCCGCGGCGCGGATTTGCGCGCCGGCCATCCCTTTGGTTCACTCCAGCCGCGCCCGCTCGGCGGGCCTCACCACAGAGGAAATCACAGTGACCACCGTAGGTATCGTGGGATGGCGTGGCATGGTCGGCTCCGTTCTCCTGGAGCGCATGCGTGCAGAAGGCGACTTCGAGCACTTCGAGCCGGTGTTCTTCTCCACCTCGCAGGCTGGAGAGCTCGGCCCGGACGTGGGTCAGGGCAAGAAGCCCTTGCGTGACGCCACCGATACCAAGGCGCTCGCGGAGATGGACGCCATCATCAGCTGCCAGGGCGGCGACTACACGACGTCCGTGCACGGCGACCTCCGCGGGAGCGGCTGGAAGGGCTACTGGATCGACGCCGCCTCCACCCTGCGCATGGCCGACGACTCGGTGATCGTGCTCGATCCCGTCAATCGTCGACGCATCGACGAGGCGATCGCCGCGGGCCAGCGCGATTTCATCGGCGGCAACTGCACCGTGAGCTTGATGCTCATGGCCATCGCTCCCCTGTTCGAGCGGGGCTGGGTCGAGTGGATCAACGCGGCCACCTACCAGGCCGCCTCGGGGGCCGGCGCCCGCAACATGCGTGAGCTCGTCCGTCAGATGGCCGTGCTCGGCGCCGCGCCAGCAGCCGCCGATCCGAGCGCCAGCATCCTCGAGCTCGATCGCCAGGTGATCGACCTGATGCGGGGCGAGACCTTCCCGCAGAGTGAGTTCGGCGCGCCGCTCGCCGGCAGCCTCATCCCATGGATCGACCGCGCCGTCGACGGTGGCCAGACCCGCGAGGAGTGGAAGGGGCAGGTCGAGACGAACAAGATCCTCGGCCTGAACCCGGAGGTGCCCGTCGACGGCGTGTGCGTGCGCGTCGGCGCCATGCGCTCCCACAGCCAGGCCCTCACCCTGAAGCTCACGAAGGACGTACCCCTCGCGGAGATCGAGGACGCGCTCCGCTCCGGCAACGAGTGGGTGGATTTCGTCGAGAACGACAAGGCGGCCACCCTCGCCCGGCTCTCCCCGGCGGCCGTGTCCGGCACCCTGCGCATCGCCCTCGGGCGGGTCCGCAAGCTCCGCCTCGGCCCCGAGTACCTCTCGATCTACACCGTGGGCGACCAGCTCCTGTGGGGCGCGGCCGAACCCCTGCGTCGTACGCTCCTGATCGCCCTCGGGAAGCTCTGACGGCGCCCCCGAGCGACGAGCGGCTCCCGAGCCGAGCCGCTCGTCGCGCGAAGGGAGCCCCCGGGGAGCCACGCCCCCTCGAGCCGCCACCCAGGTCGCGTCGCGTTCAGGTCGAGCTGACCGTGAGTTCGTGCATAATGCCGGGCCCATGGTCTCCGACATCTTCGACGCCAACGCCTGGACCCCGGTGGAGGGCTTCTCCTTCGAGGACATCACCTATCACCGCGCTCGCGCCCACGGCACGGTCCGCATCGCGTTCAATCGCCCCGAGGTGCGCAACGCCTTCCGCCCTCGGACCGTCGACGAGCTCTACGCTGCCCTCGATCACGCTCGCTGTTGGAGTGACGTCGGCTGCGTGCTCCTCACGGGCAACGGCCCGTCTCCGCGCGACGGCGGCTGGGCCTTCTGCTCCGGCGGTGACCAGCGCATCCGCGGCAAGGACGGTTACAAGTACGAGGGCGACGCCGGGGTCGATCCTGCGCGTTTGGGGCGGCTGCACATCCTCGAGGTGCAGCGCCTGATCCGTTTCATGCCCAAGGTGGTGATCGCCGTGGTCCCGGGCTGGGCCGCGGGCGGCGGACACAGCCTGCACGTGGTGTGCGATCTGACCCTCGCCAGCCGCGAACACGCGATGTTCAAGCAGACGGATCCGGACGTGGCCAGCTTCGACAGCGGCTACGGCTCCGCGCTCCTCGCGCGCCAGGTGGGCCAGAAGAAGGCGCGCGAGATCTTCTTCCTCGGCCTCGACTACGACGCGGAGCAGGCCGCAGCGATGGGCATGGTCAACGCCGTCGTGCCCCACGCCGACCTCGAGAAGGTCGCCCTGGAGTGGGGCGCCATCATCAACAGCAAGAGCCCCACCGCCATGCGCATGCTCAAGTTCGGCTTCAACCTACCGGACGACGGCATGGTGGGGCAGCAGCTCTTCGCGGGCGAGGCCACCCGCCTCGCCTATGGCACGGAGGAGGCTCAGGAGGGACGCGACGCCTTCCTCGAGAAGCGCCCCCGCGACTACTCCAAGTTCCCCTGGCACTACTGAGCCCGTCCGCGGCCCCCATACACGAACGCCCGAGGTCGGCTGACCCCGGGCGTTCGTCGCGTGGACAAGACGTCGCGCTCAGCCGGCGATGCGCTTCACCAGGTCGAGCACCTTGCAGGAGTAACCCCACTCGTTGTCGTACCAGGCGACCACCTTCACGAAGGTCTTGTCGAGCTGGATGCCCGCGTCGGCGTCGAACACCGAGGTGCAGGACTCACCCACGAAGTCCGTGGAGACGACCTTGTCCTCCGTGTACCCGAGGACGCCCTTCATGGGCCCCTCCGAGGCCGCCTTCATGGCGCGGCAGATCTCGTCGTAGGTGGCTTCCTTCTGGAGCTCCACCGTGAGATCCACCACCGAGACGTCGGAGGTGGGCACGCGGAACGCCATGCCGGTGAGCTTGCCGTTCAGCTCCGGGATCACCTTGCCGACGGCCTTGGCCGCGCCCGTCGAGGACGGGATGATGTTCTCGAGGATGCCGCGGCCGCCGCGCCAATCCTTCTTCGAGGGGCCGTCGACGGTCTTCTGCGTGGCGGTGGTGGCGTGCACCGTCGTCATCAGGCCGCGCTTGATCCCGAAGGTGTCGTTGAGCACCTTGGCGACCGGAGCCAGGCAGTTCGTCGTGCAGGACGCGTTGGAGACGATCGCCTCGCCGTTGTAGGTGTCGTCGTTGACGCCCATCACAAACATCCGGGTGTCATCCTTCGACGGCGCCGACATGACGACCTTCTTCGCGCCGGCCTTGATGTGGCCCTCGGCGCCCTCCTTGGTGAGGAAGATGCCGGTGGACTCGACCACCACGTCCGCGCCGACCCCGCCCCAGTTCAGCTTCGTGGGATCGGTCTCGGCGGTCACGCGGATCTCCTTGCCGTTGACGACCAGCTTGCCGTCCTTGACCGAGACCTCGCCCTTGAAGCGGCCGTGCACCGAGTCGTACTTGAGCATGTACGCCAGGTAGTCGACGTCGAGCAGATCGTTGATGGCCACGATCTCGAGATCGTCGCGCTGGGCAGCGGCCCTGAAAACCATGCGGCCAATGCGGCCAAAACCATTGATACCGACCTTGATCATCCTGTTCTTTCCTTGTGAGGTCCGTGAGGTGACGGGCTTATACTTCAACCCGGGGTTGCTTGTGTATTCCCCTCCACTCCCGATCGGAGAGGGGAGGCGGTGCCCCGGCGCTCTGGGTCACGTCCTGACTTGGACTCCCTAGCGGAGGCGAAGGCCGTGGAGAGCCGTTCGTCGCTCGGCCGACTCGCTCCGGGATCGCGATCCCGCACGAGTCCTCGCCCTGGGCGGCCCGTGCAGCACGACACCGCGAAGAACGCACGGCTCTCATAGCACGGGCTCGCCTCACCGCCGACACCTGAACGAGCGAGAGCGCTCCTCGACCGCAGGTCCTCCCTGCGCGCGTCACCGCGCACGCGCGCACGCAGCGTTCCGTGCCGGCTCCCCGGAAAACGTCCGCTTTCACGCGCGCGAACACGGCGCCAGGAGCGGCGCACACCCCGGCCTCGGAGCGCGCTCCCCGGCTCCCCCGTTCAGCACTTCTCGAAGAACGTTCAGCGCTTCCCGAAGAAGGAGACCACTGCGTCGACGACTTCGCAGGCCTGCTCCTCGGACAGCTCCGGGTAGATCGGGAGCGCGAGCACCTCTGCCGCAGCCCGCTCTGCCTCGGGGAAGGCGCCCGCCGCGTGGCCCAGCGCCGCGAGGGCAGGCTGCAGGTGGAGCGGACGCGGGTAATACACCGCGTGGCCGATCGCCCGCGCCCCAAGGTGCCGCGCCAGTCCGTCGCGGTCGCCCGCGCGCACGACGAACTGGTTGTAGGAGTGCCCCGGCGCCGCCTCCGGCAGGACCAAGGGATGATCGGACGTGGGATACGGAGCCCCGTCCTTCACCAAGCCCGACTCCAAGAACAGACGCCGGTAGCGGGCCGCGTTCGCCCGGCGTCGCTCCACCCACGACTCCAGGTGCGGGAGCTTCACCTCCAGGAGGGCCGCCTGGAGCGCGTCGAGCCGGAAGTTCCCGCCCACCTCCTCGTGGTGATGAGGCCGGGACGCTCCGTGAACCCGGAGCCGCCGTAGCCGCTCCCAGCGTTGCGCGTCGCGGCACACCACGAGGCCCCCGTCGCCGGCCGCGCCCAGGTTCTTCGAGGGAAAGAAGCTGAAGCAACCGAAGTCACCGACCGCGCCCGCGGGACGCGGGCCTCCCTGCTCCGCGTCGGAGACGAAGGTCCCCAACGCCTGCGCCGCGTCCTCGATCACCGTGAGCCTCCGCTCGCGGCTCCACGCGAGCAGCGGCGCCATCGGCGCGGCGCGACCGAACAGGTGCACCGGCAAGATCCCTCGGGTGCGCTCCGTCGTGACGTCCGGGACCCGCTCCGCGTCGATGTTGTAGCTCCTCGGATCGATGTCGACGAAGACCGGGCGCGCGCCCACCCGGAGGATGGCCCCCGCCGTGGCGAAGAACGAGAAGGGCGTCGTGACGACCTCGTCCCCGGGGCCTATCCCCGCAGCGAGCAGGCTCACGACCAGCGCGTCGGTGCCCGAGGAGACGCCGAGCGCGTGGGGCACACCGAGGTGGGCCGCCATCTGCTCCTCGAAGCGCGCGACGGTGGGGCCGAGGATGAACGCGTTGGCGTCGAGCACCCCCTGCACGGCGGCAGCGAGGGAGTCGCGGAGCGGCGCGTGATGCGCCGCCAGATCGAGGAGGGGGACGGCCATGGGTCGGCTCTACAGCGCGTCGCTGGCGTCGAGACCCCGCCGTTCGCAGAAGGCCCGGAGCTCCTCGACGATGTTCTGCACCGCGAGCTCGAGGATGGCCGCGTCGTCCAAGAACCCGCCGTCCTCCGTGTCCGGCACGAGATCGATGGGCGCCGAAAGGTAGAGCAAAGCGCCCACGGCCTCGCGCACCGCCTCGAAGGGCGGGACGTGTCCCCCCTCGCCCGCGTCGCTCGCGCGCATCTCCGCGGCGGCGAACTCGACGAACTCGAAGAGGAGCGTCGCCTGCTTCCGTGCGCGGCCGAGATCCTGCGGGAGCTCGTCGATCAGGGCCTGCACCGCCGCCCGATTCCCCGCGACGCGCTCCACGTCGTCGCGCTCCACGCTCCGCGCCTTCAGCTCGAGCGCCTTCCGTACCTGCTCGTCCGCGAACTTGACCATGGCGACACCTTCGGGGGTTCCCACCGGGACCCGGAGGGAGCACCCCGACGCTACCACCGGCGGCTCGGCGCGCGAATCCCCTTGCCGATCTCGTTTACCCAGGTTAACTATTGAGCCGTGCCAGCATCCCCCAGCCCCGCCCCCCGAGCGGCTCCGGCGCGCGCCGACGCGACCGCCGGGCGCCTCGAGCTGGTGCACCAGGGGATCGAGGTGCTCGGGAGGTTGGCGGAGCTGTTTCGCCAGCGCCGCCAGCAGCTCGCGGAGGAGGCCGGGCTCACCGATCCCCAGTGGGAGGTGCTCGAGGAGATCAGCTCCGAGCATTTCATGCCGACGATGTTCGCGCGGCGACGAGACAGCAGCGCCGCCGCCGTGAGCAAGCTGATCCGGCAGCTCGTGGACAAGGGGTTGGTGACGGTGCGCGTGGCGCGAGGCGACGCGCGGCACCGCGAGTATGCTCTGACCCCGCGGGGGCGTCGCACCATGGAGGCCCTGCGCGCGAGCCGCGAGCAGGCCATCGAGAAGGTGTGGCTCGCCTTCGAGTCCGCCGAGCTCGCCGGTTTCGCCCGCTTCGGCAATGCCCTCGCGGATCGTCTGGCGGAGCTCGCGGAGAGCACCACCACGAGCCGCGGACCAGCCGCGGCGTCGGCCCGGAAGGGCAGAGGGCGTCGCAAATCCACCGACGCGCCCGCCGACGACTCCCCCGCGCCCCTCGGGAAGGGCGCGCCGTCCGGCAGCGCGGGCGCAGAGAAATGATTCGAACACTCAGCGGACAATCCAAGTAAGGAAAGGCTCACCTCATGGGCAAGACTCTGTACGAAAAGGTCTTCGACAGGCACACCGTCGGCAAGCTCCCCTCCGGGCAGTTCCAGCTGTTCATGGGGCTGCACCTCATCCACGAGGTGACCTCCCCCCAGGCGTTCGCCATGTTGGAGGAGCGCGGCCTGCGCGTGATGTTCCCCGAGCGCACCTTCGCGACGGTGGACCACATCATCCCCACCACCTCCCAGCTGCGCCCCTACGGGGACAGCCTCGCCGAGCAGATGATGGTCGCCCTCGAGGGCAACGTGAAGCGGCACGGCATCCGCCTCTTCTCCCCGGAGAAGTCGGAGCAGGGCATCGTGCACGTGGTGGGGCCCGAGCGCGGGCTGACGCAGCCGGGCATGACGATCTGCTGCGGCGACTCCCACACCTCGACCCACGGCGCCTTCGGGGCCCTCGCCTTCGGCATCGGCACGAGCCAGGTGCGCGACGTGCTCGGCACGCAGACCCTCGCCATGGACAAGCTGAAGGTGCGGCGGATCGAGGTGAACGGGAAGCTGCGCCCCGGCGTGTACGCCAAGGACGTCGCCCTCTACATCATCCAGAAGCTCGGCGTGAAGGGCGGCGTCGGGTTCGCCTACGAGTACGCGGGCGACGTGTTCGACGCCATGTCGATGGACGAGCGCATGACCGTCTGCAACATGAGCATCGAGGGCGGCGCGCGCTGCGGCTACGTGCAGCCCGACCAGACGACGTACGACTACCTGAAGGGGCGCGAGTATGCTCCCCAGGGCGAGGCCTGGGAGCGCGCCGTGGCGGACTGGCAGTCCCTGCGCAGCGATCCCGACGCGCAGTACGACGACGTCGTCCGCATCGCCGCGGAGGAGATCGAGCCGGTGGTCACCTGGGGCATCACGCCCGGACAGTCCACCTCCGTGGGAGGCACGATCCCGAAGCTCGACGACGTCGATCCCAGCGAGCGGGACACCGTGCAAGAGGCTTACCGCTACATGTCCCTCGAGCCCGGCCAGAAGATCGCGGGCACCAAGGTGGACGTGGCCTTCATCGGCTCCTGCACCAACGGGCGCCTGAGCGACATCGAGGAGGTCGTCCGGCTGCTCGATGGCAAGAACCTCAAGGTCAAGGAGGGCGTGCGGGCCATCGTGGTCCCCGGCTCCCACCAGGTGAAGAAGGCGGCGATCGAGCGCGGCTACGACAAGCTCCTCACGGCGGCCGGCTTCGAGTTCCGCGAGCCCGGCTGCTCCATGTGCCTGGCGATGAACCCCGACAAGCTCCAGGGGCGCGAGCTGTGCGCCTCGAGCTCCAACCGCAACTTCAAGGGACGGCAGGGCTCGCCCACCGGACGCACCCTGCTCATGAGCCCGGCGATGGTCGCCGCCGCCGCGATCGCCGGCGAGGTCACCGACGCACGGGAGCTGTTCGGCATTCACTGAGCCGCGAGGAACGAAAATGGATACCAAACGAGTCACGATCCGTGGGCGCGCCATCCCGGTGCGCGGCAACGACATCGACACCGATCGCATCATCCCTGCCCGCTTCCTCAAGACCGTCACCTTCGACGGCCTCGGCGAGCACGCCTTCGAAGACGACCGGCTGCAGCTGAAGGAGCAGGGCAAGACCCACTCCTTCGACGAGCCGAAGTTCAGCGGCGCTCAGGTGCTCCTGGTGAACCAGAACTTCGGCTGCGGCTCGAGCCGTGAGCACGCGCCGCAGGCGATCGCCCGCTGGGGCGAGGGGATCCGGGTCATCGTGGGCGAGTCCTTCGCGGAGATTTTCTACGGGAACTGCCAGTCCTTGGGCATCCCGTGCCCGACCGTCGACGCCGCCACGATGGAGCAGCTGATGTCGGCCGTGGAGCAGCAGCCCGAGGCGGAGCTCACCGTCGATCTGGAGACGCGCACGATCCGCCTGGGGGATGCCAGCTACCCGTTCACCATGCCCGACGGGCCCCGCAAGGCCTTCCTCGAGGGCCGCTGGGACTCGACGGTCGAGCTCCTCGCGAACGAGGACGCCATCCGGCGCACGGCGCAGCAGCTGCCCTACCTGCGCGGCTACGCCTCCTGAGTTCCTCTCAGCCGACCGTCAGCCCACTCCGCGCGACCGCGGCGCTCGGCTCGGAGCCGAGCGCCGCGCAGCGTCACGCCGCTGTCCTGCGACGGTCATGCGTCAGCACACCCGAGCGGGGGACGCCACCGGGGAACAGCAGCGAAAAACGCGAGCGGCACACCCGCGCCGCCGCTCCCGAGCGGCAGCTTCGAGGTTCGATCCGAACGCCGCCGAGCGCACGCGCGCGCCTCTGGTATGCTTCGCTCGTCATGGCCGAGACGAAGCACCATGATTTCTACCAGGACCTACGCCACCGGATTCGGGCGTGGCTCGAGGGCAAGGGCGTCGGATACAAGTACGCCGATCTGTTGCTGGTCGGGCCCGACCTGTTCCATCTCCTGTGTCGCCTGGTCGTCGATCCCGCCGTCCCCCTGACGGAGAAGGCGAAGCTCGCCGCGACCATCGCCTACTTCGTCTCGCCCCTGGACCTCGTCCCCGAAGGGCTCGCCGGGCCCGTGGGGTACGTGGATGACGTCGCGCTCACGGCCTACGTCCTGAACGGGCTCCTGAAATCCACCAGCGCCGAGGTCCTCCGCAGACACTGGGCGGGGGAGGGCGACGTGCTCGGCGTGATCCAGCGGGTGCTGGACGTCGCGGACGGAGCCCTCGCCAGCGGGCTGTGGAGCCGCCTGAAGTCCCTGGCGGATCGGGGCCTTCGTCCTCACTGAGAGAATCCCCTTGTGTGGAGCCAGCGCGCGGCCATGCTCCCGCCGTGCCAGCCGCCCGCCGCTCCCCTCGCCCGCCCCGCGCCCAGTCCTCACAGGGCCAGTCCTCACGCGCACCTTCCTCGCGAGCCCAGTCTCCGCGCGGCCAGTCTCCGCGCAGCCAGTCCTCGCGCGGCCAGTCTTCGCGCGGCCAGTCTTCGCGCGGCCAGTCCTCGCGTGGCCCCACCTCGAGCGCCCCGTCGCCCCACGGGAGGTCCCCGCGCCCCGACGCGAAGCCGTCGCGCTCCGACGACGCGAGGCCTCCTCGCCCGAAGTCCTCACGATCCGACGAGCGGTCACGGCGCCCCTACGACGCTCGATCACCACGTCCGAACGACGACGCGCAGGCGCCGCGCCCGAAAGCCTCACGCCCCGACGCACGGCCGCCGCGTGGCCAGCGCCCGTCCGCGGGCGCCCCGGCTCGCCCCGAGCCGCCGCCGCGCCGAGAGCGCCGCGCTTTGAGTCACGTCGGCGGCCGGGTCGAGGTGCGCGGAGGGAGCGACGCGGAGCGCGACACGTTGATCCGTGCCCTCGCGGTGTCGCCCCGAGAGGAGCAGGTGATGGCCGACGTACACGGCTTTCACAGCTACCCCGCGCGGCTCCACCCCCTCACGGCGGCTCGGCTCATCGAGGGGCTCTCCGAGAAGGGCCAGCGAGTCCTCGATCCCTTCTGCGGCAGCGGCACGGTCCTCGTGGAGGCGCGCGCTGCGGGGCGCCGCGCCGTCGGCTCGGACCTGAACCCCCTCGCGGTGGAGCTCGCCTGGCTCAAGACCCTCGGGCTCACCCGCGCCTTCGCGGATCGGCTGCTCGCGACTGCGGAGCACATCGCCGAGCAAGCCGAGGAGCGTCGCGTCGCCAAGGCGGCTCCCCTGCGCCTCTACGGGCCCGAGGATCGCGAGCGCTATCCCGTGCACATCCTCCTGGAGCTCGACAGCCTGAGCCACGGCATCGAGCAGCTGCGCCCCGGAGACACCCAGCGCGCGCTGCGGCTCGTGCTCTCCTCGATGCTCACCAAGGTCGCTCACTCCGAGGGAGACACGACGCGGCGCAAGGCGCCCCGACGCCTGCCGTCGGGCTTCGCCATCGCGCTGTTCACGCAAAAGACCGAAGAGCTCGCCGCGCGTCTCGGCGACTACAAGCGACGCTTGCCGGCGCGCGTCCCCGTCGCCCAAATCGCGGTCGCCGACGCGCGCCGCCTCCGCCACGTCCCCTCGCGCACGATCGATCTCGTCGTGACCTCGCCGCCGTATCCCGGCGTCTACGACTACCTCGATCATCACCTCCACCGCCTCCAGTGGCTGGCGCTGAACGAAGGCTCCCTTCGGCGCGACGAGATCGGCGCTCGACGCGAGTACCGTCGCCTGGGACGCCTCGCCGCCGCCCGACGCTGGCAGGACGAGATCGGCGCCACGCTCCGGGAGCTACGCCGCGTGCTCGCTCCGGAGGGACGGGTCGTCATCGTGGTCGCAGACTCCGTCGTCGATCGCCAGGCCCTGCGCGCGGACGCGGAGCTCCAGCGCGCCGCGGAGCGGAGCGGCTTCGAAGTCGCCGCCGTGGCCTCTCAGCCGCGCCCCCTGTTTCTGCAGGGTGCGGAGCGAGCCTTCGCCGACGCGCCCCGCCAGGAGCACGTCGCCCTCCTCGTACCCGCCCAGGGCAACCAGCGACGCTGACGTCAGCACCCAGCCCATCCTCGATACCCTGGGCGCGGGCGCCGCATCCGACCTCACCCCAACGCGAGGCGTGGGCGCCGCCCTCGCGCCTCCAAGCTCACCCCGTCTCGGCGCGGAGCCAGGCCAACACCTGGTGCTCGAGCCCGCGGGGCCCCGGCAGGCCGAGATCGAAATCCTTCGCGAACCCCATGTGCCCGCCCCACGTGGCCCAGCGCACGTCCAGACACGACGCGGCGCCCTCCAGCGCTCCGACCACCGTGTCCCGCGGCACCATGGGGTCCCCGTGGGTCCCCACGTAGAGGGCACGACGTTGGAGCGCACCGAGACATCCGCTCACGCTCACACGTCGATAATAATCGTCCGCGCCTCGAAACCCGAAGCGCTCCGCGACCACGCGCTCGTCCCACTCGCGGATCCGGCGAATGCGCCGTACCTCCTCGGGGGTCAGCGGTCCCCCACGGCGTCGGTAGCGAGCCTCGTAGATGGCCTGCAAGCTCGCGAGGACGTGGTGCCGGTACACGCTCCAGCGGCTCCGGTCGAAGGCCTGCGCCGCCGCGTCGAGATCGAGGGGGGAGCTGACCGCGACCACACCGCGAAGCCGCGGGTCGGGCGCCTCGGTCGCGTAGCGCAGGGCCAGGTGGCCGCCGAGGGAGTAGCCGAGGAGGTAGATGCGCCGGTAGGCCGCGAGCAAGGGGCTCTGGAACACGGCCTGGAGATCCTCGGTGAGCCCCGCGTGGGAGATGTCCTCGCCGGACCGGTCCGCTCCCCGCACGTTGAGCAGGATGCACGACATGCCCGCGCGCTCCGCGGCGGCCAACGCGAGGGGCATGTACCCACTCTGGACGGAGCCGCCGAGGCCATGAACGACGACGAGCAGCTCGTCCCCGTCCAGGGCCCGCAGCCGCCCCGTGAGCCGGACCGGGCCGAGCTCCCGGTCCTCCCAGGTCACCGCCCAGGGGGCGGTCGGCGGCTGCACCACGGGGAAGATCCGGCGCAGGACAAAGGGGGCAATCGTCGAATAGTGCCCCATCATCCCGAGCCAGCGACGACCGAGCCGCCCCGGCTCCTTCGGAGAGCGAGGGACGAGCCCGTGCCCGTCCGAGTCCGCGATCGTGCCGGTCCTGAGCATGGCCCCCCTGTGTGGCCCGGCCGCGCCCCGCCCGTCAACCGCCCAGTCAGTCACCAGGGGCCCCCGCGAGGGGTTGCGGGCCCTGATGGGCGCGTGCTCCCCGTGGCGAACCGATCGCTACTTTGGCCCCGGGAGCGGTCTTTACACGGCTGCGTCACCGGCCTAACTAGCCGCCATGTCGTTCAACAAGCTGAGCATTTCGGACCTGAAGCTCGCCGGCAAGCGCGTGCTGATCCGCGTCGATTTCAATGTGCCACTGCAGGACGGGCGCATCACCAACAACGCCCGCATCGTGGCCGCGCTGCCGACGATTCAGCATGCTCTGGATCAAGGCGCCAGCGTCGTGTTGATGAGCCACCTGGGCCGCCCGAAGGGCAGCCCCGATCCCCAGTACTCCATGGCGCCCGTGGCCAAGGAGCTGGAGAAGCTCCTGTCCCGTCCGGTGACGTTCCTGAACGACTGCGTGGGCCCCGAGGTGGAGAAGGCCTGTGCCCAGCTCGAGCCCGGCGCCGTGGTGCTCCTCGAGAACCTGCGCTTCCACAAGGAAGAAGAGGGCAAGGGCGCGGATCCCGCTGCCGTGAGCGCCTTCCGCGCCAGCCTCACCAAGCTCGGCGACGTCTACGTGAACGACGCCTTCGGCACCGCGCACCGCGCCCACGCGTCCATGGTCGGCGTCGAGCTGCCCCAGCGGGCCGCCGGCTTCTTGATGCAGAAGGAGCTCGAGTATTTCGGCCGCGCGCTGTCGAACCCCGAGCGCCCCTTCCTCGCGATCCTCGGCGGCGCCAAGGTCGCGGACAAGATCCAGCTCATCGACAACCTCCTCGACAAGGTCGACGCGATGATCATCGGCGGCGGCATGGCCTACACCTTCAAGAAGGTCGTGTTCGGCGTCAGCATCGGCAAGAGCCTCTTCGATGAAGAGGGCGCCAAGATCGTCCAGGGGCTCGTCGAGAAGGCGAAGCAGAAGAACGTCAAGTTGTACTTCCCCCAGGACTACGTCACCGGCGACAAGTTCGGGCCCGACGCCAAGGTGGGCGCGGCGACGGACGCGACCGGGATCCCCGACGACCTGGAGGGCTTCGACTGCGGCCCCGAGTCCCGCAAGGTGTTCGCCGAGGCGGTGAAGAGCGCCAAGACGATCGTCTGGAACGGCCCGGTCGGCGTGTTCGAGTTCGACATCTTCGCGGAGGGCACCAAGAGCGTCGGCCAGGCGGTCGTCGAGGCCACCCAGAACGGCGCCACCACGATCATCGGCGGTGGCGACACCGCCACCGCGGCGATGAAGTTCGGCATCGAGGACAAGGTGAGCCACGTCTCCACGGGCGGCGGCGCCTCCCTGGAGCTGCTCGAAGGCAAGAACCTCCCCGGCGTCGCGGCTCTCAGCGACAAGTGACGACGACGCGGTGCGCCGTGTCCTCACGGCGCATTGCGTACACCACGGCGACGCGCAGCGCTCGGCTGCGCTCGCCGCGCGACGGAACGGCGACCCACGGGTCGCCGTTCGCGTTTTCCGGAGCCGTCGACGCCCACGCACGCTCCGCCCCAGGGCGCGCACCTCATCGCCCCTCCCATTCCCCGGCGGCGCTCATCCCCCCGCCAGCGATTCTTCTCGCGAACGACGCCGTCGTCGTGGCGGCCACACCCGCGCCGTGTCAGATTCTCGTGGTGATGAAACGTGGTCGTTGGGCGGGCCTCGTGGCCCTGTGGCGCTTCGTGCGCAGCCGTGAGTCGGGGGTCTCACCGAAGGTCCTCCTGCTCTTGGCGCTCCTGTATCTGGTGTTCCCGACGGACCTCGTCCCGGACGTGCTGCCCCTGGCGGGCTGGCTCGACGATCTCGGCGTGATCGCCTTCGCGCTCGCCTGGGTGAACCGGGCCTTTCGCCGCTCGAAGGAGCCCACCGCCAGCCGCGAAGACGCGGCGCCGAGCTCCGGAGCGGGCCCCGGCGAGAGCCCGGCGCGTTCGATATGACCTACTCGTGACGGCACGCGCCGCCGGAGCCGGCTAGGACCAGGCCATGGCGGTAGGCTCTCTTTCTGCGCCCGCGCGCGGCGCTGACGAACAGATCGACTGGATCAAGTCGATCCCCTTCATCCTCATGCACCTGGCTCCTCTGGGAGCGATCTGGACGGGGTTCACATGGGGTGACGTGGTGTTGTGCGTCGTCCTCTACGTGATCCGCATGTTCTTCATCACGGCGGGGTATCACCGGTACTTCTCCCACCGCAGCTACCGGCTCGGTCGCGGCATGCAGTTCCTGATGGCCTTCGGCGGCGCTACGGCGGTGCAGAAGGGCCCCCTCTGGTGGGCGGTCCACCACCGCACCCATCACCGCACGTCGGACACCGACGACGATCCCCACGCGTCCCATCGCGGCCTGTGGTGGAGCCACGTCGCCTGGATCCTCTGCAACAAGTACGACGCCACCCCCGAAGACAAGATCAAGGACTTTGCGCGTTTCCCGGAGCTCCGCTGGCTCAACCGCTATCACGTGGTGCCCCCGCTCCTGCTCGCCATCGCCTGCTACGCCTGGGGCGGCGCCAGCGCGCTCTTCATCGGGTTCTTCCTGTCCACCGTGCTCCTCTGGCACGGCACGTTCTCGATCAACTCGCTCACCCACCGCTGGGGACGGCGGCGCTACGACACGACGGACACCAGCAAGAACTCGTTCTTGCTGGCGCTGATCACCCTCGGTGAGGGCTGGCACAACAACCACCACTACTACCAGTCGACGGCCAACCAGGGCTTCTTCTGGTGGGAGCTGGACATCAGCTACTACGTCTTGAAGGTCCTCAGCTGGGTCGGGCTCGCCCACGATCTGCGCACCCCGACGAACCGCGCCCGCTTCAAGAACTGGATCGATCAGGACGCCTGCGCCCGCGCCCTCGCGCGACGCGGCCTCACGGCCCCGGAGCCCCACGTCCACGATCCGCTCCCGGCCGATGCCCTGCCCG
>Ga0079224_100001412_pt1 | contig 27550 bp, 22 predicted proteins | sample Stecom2015_FD_80414 | JGI IMG/M metagenome (GOLD analysis project Ga0079224, IMG submission 80414) | Agricultural soil microbial communities from Utah to study Nitrogen management - Steer compost 2015 | ecosystem: Environmental > Terrestrial > Soil > Agricultural land | place: USA: Utah... | reverse complement strand
TCGCCGACGCCCCGGCGCTCCGCTGGGCGCCGACGACGTATGGTTACGCGATAAACGCATCGCGACGCGAAGGAGGGCGTTGCGTGATATGGGCGTCTTGGGGAGCGTGAGCGCCATGGATGGCGCGATCGCAGCCTACATGGATGTATTCACGGCGGTCCCCAAGACGCCCATATCACGCAACGCCCGACCTACGCCGACGCCGAACCCGCGCCGACGCCGACCCGCGCCAACGCTGACCCGCGTCGACGCCCGACCTGCGCCGACGCATCACTCGACTCGGGCGTCAAACGCGATCGGAGACCTGCATGACGCCCTGCTGGCGGGCGCAGTGGGCGCAGCAGAACATCGCGTCGCCGGACTCGATGCCGTGCCCGATGATTCGATTGCTGCAATGCGAGCAGGTCGGTGCCAGGACGCTGATCGCGCACTCGAACGAATCGAACGTATGTGCGCTGCCGTTCATCGTGACCGTGAACGCCTTGTCGTAATCGTTGCCGCACTTCTCGCAGCGTGCCATGACGTCACCTCCGGATTGCGGATGCTCCTCCGAAACGTGACCGGGCGGTGCGTGTGCTGCAATCCGCAGGCGTCCCTACCCGCCATTGCGGAAATCCGTCAGAACGGCCAGATCATCGGCGCGAGGATGACGGTCACGGCGCCGATCAGCACGTTCAGCGGCGCGCCGACCTTCACGTAGTCCGAGAAGCGATAGCCGCCCGGCCCGTACACCATCAGGTTCGTCTGGTACCCGATCGGCGTCGCGAACCCGGCGGAGGCCGCCATCATGATCGTGAACACGAACGGCTCGAAGCTCACGCCGAGAGTCGAGGCCGTCGCCGCGGCGATCGGGAAGATCAGCACGGCCGCCGCATTGTTCGTCAGCACCTCGGTGAAAACGTTCGTGAGCACGTAGATGCCGAGCAGCGCGAGCCACGGCCGGTCGCCGAGCCCGCCGATCCAGGTCGCGGCGATCGCTTCGGCCGCGCCGCTCGATTGCAGCGCCTGGCCGATACCGAGCGCCGCGCCGATCACGATCAGCACGGACCAGTCGACGCTCGAGCGCGCTGAGCTCGCCGTCGTGCAGCCGGTCGCGATCATCATCGCGGCCGCGACGAGGGCGGCCTCGAGCATCGACAGCAGCTCCGCCGTCGCGAGCGCGACCATGCCGGCGAGGATAGCCGCCGCGACCCACGCGCGCTCGTGCCGCGGAATGTGCGCGTTCTGCACCTCGCTGACCAGCAGAAAGTCCTTCGAGTTGCGCTGCTGCTCGGCGAAGGAAGGCCGACACTCGAGCAGCAGCGTGTCGCCGGCGCGCAGCTCGATGTCGCCGATCTTGCCGCGCAGCCGTTTGCCGTTTCGGGCGGCGGCGATCACGACGGCATCGTAGCGCGAGCGGAAGCGGCCCTCGCGGATCGTCCGGCCGACCAGCGGGCAGCTTTCCGCGACGACGACCTCGACGATCCGGCGCTCCGGACGCGGCGCCGTCAGCTTGAAGAGCTGGTCGGGCGCGGGATACAGACCGCGCATGCGCAGCAGGTCGACCAGCGAATCGACGACGCCGACGAAGAGCAGCCGATCCTTCGCGCGCAGCGTCTCGGTCGGCGCCACCGCGGGGATCAGCGTGCCGTCGCGATCGATCTCCGCGAGGAACGCGCCCGGCAGGTTGCGCAGGCCCGCCTGCTCGACGCTCTTGCCGATCATCGGGCTCGACTCCTCGACGAGCATCTCGAGCGCGTATTCGCGCATTTCTCCGTTGTCGCGCAGCGGCGAGCGGCGCTCGGGCAGCAGCCACTTCTGCGTCGCGAGCACGTAAAGCACGCCGACGATCGCCGCCGGCAAGCCGACGGCGCCGACCTCGAAGAAGCCGATCGGACCGATGTCGCTGCGCTCCTGCGCAAGGCCGTACACGATGACGTTCGTGCTCGTGCCGATCAGCGTGCACGTGCCGCCGAGGATCGCGGCGTAGCTCAATGGGATCATCAGCTTCGAGACGGCGATCCCCATGCGCTTCGCCCAGTCCTCGACGACCGGCACGAGCATCGCGACGATCGGGGTGTTGTTCAGGAACGCGCTCATCGCCGAGACGGGCACCATCAGCCGCACGAGCGCCGCGGGCACGCTCCGCGGACGGCCGAGGAGGCGGGAGCCGAACGCGTGCACGGCGCCGGTGCTCGTGAGCCCGGAGACGACCGCGTACAGCACTCCGACGGTCGCGAGGCCGGGATTCGCGAGGCCGGACAACGCCTCGGCCGGCGACACGACGTCTGCGACGATCAGGACGGTCAACGCGCCGACCAGAATCACGTCCGGTGCGAGGCGCGTGCCGATCAAGAGCATCATCATCGCGGCGACGACGGCCAGCGTGAGCCAGGCATCGACTTCCAAAGCCGGATCTCCTTCGGGCGGGTAAGCGTTTCCGTGGTCGACTCGTCAGTGAGGGCCGTCTTTTCGTCGTCGTGCGTGACGGCCGGCGCAAGGGGTGCGCGACCGCGTGCCGAGTGCAGCGGCGGCGGGCGGGTGCACACTATACCGCAATCGGCGCCGGGCCCCGAGCCTGAACGGTTGCGGCGCGCGTCCGGGGCTCCGCATTCGCCCTCCGTTCGTGCCCGTTTCCGGCGCTCGGACCATTCGTGGGACTCCGGTGTCGCCCCGCCTCAAACCTTTCCGCGATTGCAAGTGTCGCTTCCAAATTTCGTGACGGGCGCGCCGGGAAGCGGGCCTCGGCTCGGCCCGGCAGACCGCCTTGACCCGTGGCATGGAATCTGCATCGAGCGCGCCGGACAGAAACTACAAGCAGCAGATTCGTAGCGCGCTCCGCCCCAGCGAGTCCGAGAACCTCCTGCGTCTCGAAGGCTCGAAGAGCGGTTGCGGCCAGGCCGGGGCGGTGCTTCTCGAGGAATGCCTCTCCCCCGCTCGCGGCAGTCTGCCGAGAACAACGTATCGACGGAGAAGAACGACATGAGGGATTCGATTCGGCGTGTCCGGGTGGGACGCGCATCGGACGGGAAAGGCCTTTCGCTCCGACCGCTCGCGCGCTCGATCGCGCTGGCGCTCGTCGGGGCCGCGGGCATCGCCTCGGCCGATCATGAGGGACTGCCGTTCACGGAGTCGTTCGACGACGCACATCTGATGGATCCGGCCGGCACGACGGCCGACTGGGGGGTCTCGTCGCCCGGGCAGCTCGTGCTGCCGAGCGCAGAGCCGCTGACCGCGCCGTTCGATACGGCCGCGCCGGGCGAGGTGATCGGCACGACGGCGTATATCACGCGCGCGCTCGCGCTCGGCGACCTGAACGGTGACGGCTGGCTCGATCTCGTGGAGGGCTCGATGGGGCGCAACGGCGTGTACCTCAACGACGGCGCCGGCAGCTTCCTCCCGCGCACGGATCTGACGCGCGACACCGGCAATACCCGCGGCGTCGCAATCGCCGACTTCGACCTCGACGGCGACCTCGACATCGTCGCCGTGAACCTGAATACGCCGACGCGGCTGTACCTGAACTCGGGCAACGGGGTCGACTTCACGGCATACAACGTCAGCCAGGATCCGGAACCCGCGCGGGCGGACAGCGTCGCGATCGCCGACATGAACGGCGACGGCTGGCCCGACGTCCTCGTCGGCACGCACGAGTTTCGCAACAGCGTGATTCATTTCCACACGGGCAACCCCACCGAGCCGTTCGGCCCGAACGGCGTGCCGGGCATGCCGATCGACACGAACGGTCTGCACACGCAGGTCGTGCTGGCCGGCGACGTCGACAACGACGGCGACATGGACGTCGTGCTGATCAACGAGATCGGCCCGAACGTCTACTTCCTCAACGACGGCGCGGGGAACCTCGGCGCGCCGATCGACATCGGGGCCGAGATCGACAACTCGCAGGCCGGCGCGCTCGGCGACCTGAACGGCGACGGTTTCCTCGATCTCGTCGTCGGCAACTACATGCCGGGCCTGGTGAGCAGGATCTACTTCAACTCCGGAGATCCGGCGGCGCCGTTCTCGAGCGCGACCGTTCCGGTCGACCTCACCGTTGCGAACGATCCCTCCTACACTCATCACGTCACGCTCGGCGACGTCGACAACGACGGCGACCTCGACATCGTGCTCAGCACGGCGGGGCTCGAGGCGCCGCAGCCGAACGTCACGCGCTTCACGAACCGCCTGTACCTGAACGACGGCACGGGCGTGTTCGCGCCGGCCGGCGATATCGGCTCGGACATGGACGTGACGAACGTGATCGTGATCGGAGACGTCGATCGCGACGGCAGACTCGACGTGATTGCGGGCAACGAGGAGCGCGACGCGGCGAGCGTCGCGCAGCCGCAGATGAACCGCCTCTATCGCAACGTCGGCCAGCCGTCGGGCGGGGCTCCCGTCCGCCAGCTGTCCGCCTATGCGACCTCGCTTCCCGTCGATACCGAGAGCGGGCCCATCGCGTCCGTTGCGCTCGATGCGTCGTTCGCGGTGCCGTCGCTCCACAACGAAGCCGAGTTCTGGGCGTCGAGCAACGGCGGCGTGAGCTGGGCTCACGTCGCGCCCGGCGCCGGTCAAGTCGTGTTTCCGCAGGAGAGCGTCGGATCGGAGCTGGTCTGGCGAGTCGTGCTGCGCTCGAAGTCGCCGGCCGCGGCGGAGCTGCTCGCGCTCGACGAGGTCACGCTCACCGCGGATGCGCCGTCGTTCACGAGCGAGCCGCCGCGCACGGCCACGGTCGGCGCGGCTTACGCCTATGACGTTACCGCCATCGACCCGAACGGCGACGCGTTGACCCTGACCGCGTCCACGCTTCCGGCGTGGCTCACGTTCGTCGACAACGGCGACGGCACCGGCTCGCTGACGGGCACGCCGGGCGACGAGCACGTCGGCGAGCACGAGGTCGTGCTCGACGTCGCCGACGCCAACGCGTTGACGGACCAGCAGCGCTTCACGATCACGGTCGCGGCGGCCGGCGCGCCGCCGGCCTTCACGAGCACGCCGCCGCCGTCGGCCGGCGTCGGAACGGAGTATCGCTACGACGTCGTCGCGAGCGATCCCGACGGCGACGCCGTGACCATCGCGGCGTCCGTCCTCCCCGCGTGGCTGACCCTCACCGACAATCTGGACGGCACCGCGACGCTGGTCGGCACGCCGACCGCCGCCGAGCTCGGCGACCACGACGTCGTGCTCGACGTCACGGATGCGACGGGCCTGACCGCGCAGCAGGCGTTCACGATCTCCGTCACCGAGTCCGCTCCGCCGGAGTTCAGCAGCGTTCCGGTCGAGAGCGCGGCGGTCGGGGTCGCTTACGAGTACGCGATCACCGCATCGGATCCGCAGGGCGACGCGCTGACGATCACGGCGCCGACGCTCCCCGACTGGCTCGAGTTGACGGACAACGGAGACGGCACCGCGGTGCTCGCCGGCACGCCTTCCGCCGAGCACGTCGGCGAGCATGCCGTCGAGCTCCTCGCGACCGATGAGACCGGCGCCGTCGCCGCGCAGGCGTACGCGATCACGGTCGTCGACGAGTCGGCGCCGCCGCCCGACGAGAATCAGGCGCCGAGCTTCTCGAGCTCGCCGGTTGCGTCGGCGACCGCGGGCAGCGAGTACAGCTATGCGATCGAGGCCGCGGATCCCGACGAGGGCGATACGCTGACCATCACGGCGCCGACGGTGCCGGCATGGCTCAGCCTGACCGACAACGGCGACGGCACGGCGACCCTGTCCGGGACGCCCGGCGAAGACGACGTCGGCAGCCACGAGGTGGTGCTCCAGGTGAGCGACGCGGCAGGCGCCGTCGCGGAGCAGGCGTTCACGATCGACGTCGCCGCTGCGACCTCGCCGCCGCCGTCGTCGAATCCGAACCAGCCTCCGCCGCCGCCGAGCTCGAGCGGCGGCGGAGGCGCGGCCGGGTGGCTCGAGCTGCTCGGCGCCGCGCTCGGCGTGCTCGTGCTGCGGCTTCGCAGGCGGGGCCCGCGCGGCTGAAGAGCCGGGGCGCGCCTCCCGTCCGGCGAAGGGGATGTCAGGCACCATTTTCGCCTTGAAAATGGTGCCTGATACCTCATCGGCGCGCCCCCTCGGCTCATGCGGCTGCACGTTCTTGCGGAAACCTCGGAGACCCTCGCCGCCACGCGCAGCCGGCTCGAGAAGGTCAGGCTGCTCGCCGGCGTCCTGCGGGCCCTCGAGCCCGCCGAGGTGCGCACCGCCGTCGCGTGGCTGTCCGGCGTGCATTCGGGCGGGCGTCTCGGCATCGGGGCCGCGACGCTGCATGCGCTGCGCGACACGCCCGCTGCGGCCGCCCCGGTGCTGTCGATCGGCGAGACGCGCGCGGCGCTCGACGGCCTGCGCGCGATCCGCGGCAAGGGCTCGGCGGAGCGCCGCCGCGAAGCTTTGGCCGCGTTGCTCGCGAAAGCGACCGACATCGAGCAGCGCTTTCTCGTGCGCCTCTTGCTCGGCGAGCTGCGTCAGGGCGCGCTCGAAGGCGTGATGGCCGACGCCATCGCCGCGGCGGCCGGTGCGCCGCCCGCGGCGGTTCGCCGCGCGATCATGCTCGCCGGCGACGTTGCGCCCGTCGCGGAAGCGGTGCTTGCAGAAGGGCCTGTGGGCCTCGAGCGGTTCCGGCTCGAGCTCTATGCGTTCGTGAAGCCGATGCTCGCAAGCCCCGTTGCGGACGTGCGCGAAGCGCTCGAGAGCCTCGGCGAGGCGGCGCTCGAGTACAAGCTCGACGGCGCGCGGGTGCAGATCCACAAGGGCGACGCGGGTGTTCGGCTCTACTCGAGGAGCGGGCGGGACGTGACGGCGAGCGTTCCGGAGGTCGCGGCGCGGATCGCCGCGCTGCCCGCGACCGGCTTCGTGCTCGACGGCGAGGTGCTCGCGCTCGAGCCGTCCGGCCGGCCCCGGCCGTTCCAGGACACGATGCGCCGCTTCGGCAGGACGCACGGCGTCGACGTCCATGCCGACGCGCTGCCGCTGTCGCTGTTCTGCTTCGACTGCCTGTACGCCGCAGGCCAGGACCTGATCGACCGCCCGACGGCGGAGCGCGCCGAGCGCCTCGCCGGTCTCGTCCCGCCCGAGCTCGTCGTGACGCGGACGGTGACCTCGAGCATCGCCGAGGCCGAGCGCTTCCTCGCCGCGGCGCTCGAGACCGGTCACGAAGGGGTGATGGCGAAGGCGCTCGACGCACCGTACGAGGCGGGCAGCCGCGGCGCCGCGTGGCTCAAGGTGAAGGTCGCCCACACGCTCGATCTGGTCGTGCTCGCGGCAGAATGGGGCAGCGGACGCCGCCGCGGCTGGCTCAGCAATTTGCATCTCGGCGCGCGCGATCCGGCGGGCGGGTTCGTGATGCTCGGCAAGACCTTCAAAGGCCTCACCGACGAGATGCTCGCATGGCAGACCGAGCGACTCCGATCGCTCGCGGTCGCGACGGACGGGCACGTCGTCCATGTTCGCCCGGAGCTCGTCGTCGAGGTCGCCTTCAACGAGCTGCAGGCGAGCCGACGGTACCCAGGCGGGCTCGCGCTGCGCTTCGCCCGCGTGCTGCGTTATCGGCCCGACAAGCGCGCCGAGGACGCGGACACGATCGAGACGGTCGCAGCGATGGCGAAGCGCTCGAGCGCATGACGCGTCTTGCATGATGCGGCCCGCAAGGATCAAATAGCGAGTCGGGATACGGCTTCGTCGGCGGCGTGCGGAGCCAAGGGGGATGGGCCCGGATGCGGATACGCGACGAGACAGAGCAGGACTGGCCGGCCGTACGCGAGATCATTTCCGCCGAGTTCGACACCGGCGCCGAGGCCGACCTCGTCGACGCGCTGCGCGCCGAGGCCGAGCCGCGAATCTCGCTCGTCGCCGAGGACGACGGCGTCGTCGTCGGCTACGCGATGTTCTCCCCGGTGACGATCGACGAGCATCCGGACGCGAAGCTGATGGGCCTCGCGCCGCTCGCCGTGCTCTACGACCACCAGCGCCGCGGCATCGGCTCGGCGCTCGTCAACGCCGGCCTCGAGCGGTGCCGTGCGCTCGGCGTCCTCGGCGTGGTCGTCGTCGGTCACCCGGACTATTACCCCCGGTTCGGCTTCGGTCCCGCGTCGCGGTTCGGCCTGAAATGCGAGTACGACGTGCCCGAGAACGCGTTCCTCGCGCTCGAGCTCGTCCCCGGAGCCCTCGCGGGCAAAGCGGGCACGGTTCGGTATCACGCGGCCTTCGGCCGCCTGTAGGGCTGCAATCAGGGGCAATACCGCCGCTCATCAAGATCAGGAGAACAACAAATGGCGATCTCGATTCATCCCTCCGTCGACCAAGGAATCAAGCCCGGGGCGAGCGACTTTACAGGCGGGACGCTGAGATGCCTGTGCGCGGACGGGACGGTCGAGGTCCGGGTCGACAGCCAGAGCGCGCACAACCACGTCTGCGGATGCACGAAGTGCTGGAAGCCCGAAGGCGCGCTGTTCTCGATGGTCGCCGTCGTGCCGCGCGACAAGCTCGAGGTCACGGCGAACGCCGACAAGCTCGAGGTGGTCGACCCGAGCGCCGTGATCAAGCGCTACGCATGCCGCGAATGCGGCGCGCATATGTACGGGCGCATCGAGGACCAGAGCCATCCGTTCTACGGGCTCGACTTCATCCATACCGAGCTCTCACCGGACGAAGGCTGGTCGGAGCCGACGTTCGCCGCGTTCGTCTCGTCGATCATCGAGGCCGGCTTCGATCCGGAGCGGATGGACGAGGTGCGCGGTCGCCTGCGCGAGCTCGGCCTGACGCCCTACGACGTGCTGTCGCCCGAGCTGATGGATGCGATCTCGGAGCACAAGGTGAAGCAGGCGGGGGCCGCCGGGGCACAGCCGGCCGCCGCGAGCGGAGCGCCGGCCGCCGCGGCGCCGACATCCCAGGCCGAGACCGGGCGGGACGGCGGCTTCTTCTCGTTCCTGACCAACCTGTTCAAGAAACGCCGGGCGTAGCGGCGGCCTGCGGCCGTTCCCCCGCGCCTCGGCGCGGGGGCGGGCTCGGGCTCAGTCGGCGTCGACCCCGAAGCCCGGCCGGGTCCCCCGGGGCGTTGCGGACGTCGTCGATCGCGACGCCGATCTCAGCGAGCGGTTCTGCCGGTCGTTGTCGTACGTGAACCTGAGGTGGCCGCAAAGGCGGTATGGCCGGGGGAGAAGCAGGAGGCGTTGGGACTGGTGGTGATGGGTGGAATCGAACCACCGACCTGCGGGTTATGAATCCGCCGCTCTAACCATCTGAGCTACATCACCACGGGGCGTGAATTATAAGCGAGGACCGCACGTCCATGCGATCCCGCACGGTGGCGTCGTGCTGCCCCACGCCGCTGTCTCGGGGCGCCGGTTGTTGCCGACGCACCCAGCTCGTACGATGGCACGCCTCCCGCCACCGTCGAGACCGGACCGCACGCACCGCTCATGTCGACTCTCCGCGACCCACCGGCCCCGAGGCCGCCGCGCGCGAGGGGCGTCGGCACGCTCGGGCCGCGGCTCGCGATGGTTGCGCTCCTGGCCGTCGCCGGCTGCGGCGGCGGTCCGCCCCCGCCGGCCGGCGAGCCGCAATTCGTCGGCACGGCCGTCTGCGCCGGCTGCCATGCGGAGCAGGCGGCGCTTTGGACCGGCTCGCACCACGATCTCGCGATGCAGCCTGCGGCGCCCGATACGGTGCTCGGCGATTTCGACGGTGCGACGCTCACGCACCACGGCATCACCAGCCGCTTCTTCATCCGAAACGGCGACTTCTTCGTCCGCACGGACGGCCCGGACGGCGAGCTGCGCGACTTCAGGATCACGCATACGTTCGGCGTCGAGCCGCTTCAGCAGTATCTGATCGAGATGCCGAACGGCCGCTACCAGGCGCTCGGGATCGCGTGGGACAGCCGTCCGGCCGAGCAGGGCGGCCAGCGCTGGTTTCACCTCTACCCGGACCTCGCGCTCACGCCGTCGGACCCGCTCCATTGGACGGGCGCCGTGCACAACTGGAACGGCCGCTGCGCGGCGTGCCACACGACCGCGCTCGAGAAGCGCTACGTGCCGGAGGAGGAGCGTTTCGCGACGACGTGGGCCGAGATCGACGTCGGCTGCGAGGCCTGCCACGGGCCGGGCTCGCTGCACGCCGCGCAGCCGGAGGCCGTGAAGCCCGCTCTCGCCGCGGTCGAGCGGGCCTGGCGGCGGGCCGGCGACGCGGCCACGGCGGCGCGCAGCGGGGCGGCCGACGCCCGCCAGATCGAGGTGTGCGCGCAGTGTCACGCCCGCCGCGCGCAGCTCGACGACGCGCTCGCGCCGGGCGAGCCGCTCCTCGACCGCTTCGTCCCGGCTCGGCTCGACGAGGGGCTGTACCACGCCGACGGCCAGATCCTCGACGAGGTCTTCGTCTACGGCTCGTTCGTGCAGAGCGCGATGTATCGGGCCGGGGTTGTGTGCAGCGACTGCCACGAGCCGCACAGCGCACGCCTCGCCGCGGAAGGCAACGCGCTCTGCACGCGCTGCCACGCGGCGGAGGTCTTCGATACCCCCGCCCACCATCATCATGCGCAGGAGGCCGCCGGCGCATTCTGCGTCGACTGCCACATGCGCGCGGAAACCTACATGATCGTCGACCCGCGGCGCGATCACAGCTTCCGGGTGCCGCGGCCGGACCTCTCGGCGGCGCTCGGCACGCCCGACGCCTGCGGGGACTGTCACCGGGACGAGGGCGCGGAGTGGGCGGCGGCCCGGGTCCGCGAGTGGTTTCCGGACGGGCGCAGCGGCACCTTCCACTACGGCGAGGCGATCGCCGCCGGCCGGACGTGGGCTGCGGACCGCGCGGCGTTGCTCGCGCGCGTCGTGACCGACCCGCAGGCGCCCGCGATCGCTCGCGCGACGGCGGTACGGCACCTCGCGGAGCACGTCGATGCCGACGCCGTCGAGCTCGTCGCGCGTGCGCTCGACGACCACGAGCCGCTGGTGCAGCTCGCGGCGCTCGAAGCGCTCGACGCGCTGCCCGTCGAGCGGCGCGCCGCGCTCGGTCAGCGCTTCCTGAGCCATCCGCTGCGCGCGCTGCGTGTGACGGCGGGGCGCGTCCTCGCGCCCGCGCGGGCGGCGCTCAGCGCGCGGCGTCGCGCCGATCTCGACGCGGCCCTGAACGAGTACGTCGCCGTGCAGCGCTTCAACGCGGACACCGCGGAGGCCCGCTTCAATCTCGCGGCGCTCGACGCCGTGCGCGGCAGGACGGACGAGGCGGAGGCCGCCTATCGCCGGATCATCGAGCGGGAGCCGGGCTTTGCGCCCGCGTACGCGAACCTCGCCGACCTTTACCGGTCGCTCGGCCGCGAGGCGGACGCCGAGTCCGTGCTGCGGGCCGGGATCGGGCGCGCGCCGGACGATCCGGCGCTTCACTATGCCCTCGGCCTGTCGCTCGCGCGCTCGGGACGCCTCGACGAGGCGCTGGCGGCGCTCGAGCGTGCGGAGGCGCTCGCCCCCCGCGAGCCGCTCTACGGCTACGCCGTCGGCCTTGCGCTCGTGTCCGCGGGCGAGCCCGAGCGGGCGATCGGATCGCTGACGGAGACCGCGCGCAGGTCGCCGGGCTACGTGCCGGCCCTGTTCGCGCTCGCGACGCTGCATCGGGATGTCGGCGACGTCGAGTCCGCGCTTCGCTACACGCGGGCGGCGCTCGCGGCCTCGCCGAGCGATCCGGGTGCGCGGGCGCTGCTTGCCGAGCTCGAAAGCCGGCCGCCTTCGCGCTGACGCCGGGCACGCCGCCCGGCGGCGCGGGCTACTCGGCAACGGCGCGCCACACGCCGTCCCACGACGCGAGCTCGTAGCGGTCGGTCATCGGAAAGCTCGGCGGTCGCGCGTGCTCGAGCCGCGGGTCGAACTGAAGCTTCGTCCGATAGCGCGGCTCGGTCGCGGTCAGGGCGCCGGCCGTCACGCTGCCGTAGACGAACAGCGTCGCGCGCTCGCCGCGCGAGTAGCGGCGCACGGCGAAGCGGCGCTTGGCGTAGATCGCCGCGTGCACGGTCAGGTCGCCGGGGCCCGTGACGTCGGCCTCGGCGATCTCGACCGAGCCGTCCGACACGAGGCCGAGATAATCGTCCGAGTCCTCGCCGCGCGACGGGTCCGCCGCATAGACGAGGTCGCCTTCGATCACGATCTCCGCCGGCGAGTAGACGAGGACCTTGCCGTTCACGGTCCCGCGGACGGCGACGCGGCGCTTCTCCGCGGCGACGAAGTACGTGGGCGACGGGCCGAGGACACCTTCGCGCCGCCCGGCGCCGTCCATCGCGCTGACGGCGTAACCGCCGTCGGCGAAGAAGGTGATGCGGCTGTCCGTCTCGAGCGCGACGACGTCGAGCGCGTCGGCCGCGATCGTCTCGAGCGGCGCGAAGCGCCTCGGCAACGGGATGCGCGGCACGCGGGTCTCGAGGCCGCCGAGAAACACCTCGCTGCGCCGCACGCGGCGCGCGGATCTCGTCGTATCGATGCCGCTCGCCGTCGTGACCTTGCCGTGGAAGACCGGCTTCACGCTGCCGCTGTTCGCGACCACGATCTCGGTGTTCGAGTGGAACCGGCCGTCGATCTCGTCGTCGTGGATCTGAACGTCCGGATCCCAGCGGTCGATGAACTGCGCGTAGTGCGAGAACGCGAGCCGCTTCACGTGCATCTCGGTCGAGACGTGGCGGCCGTCGCGCTCGGTCGTGACCTCGATCCACGCCTCTTCGATGCCGGTCGCGCCCGCCGGCCGCACCCGGGTCACCTGCGCCCGATACTCGCGCCCGTCGCGCGACCACGCCGCCGAAGCCCGCGACGGCAGCTCGCGCGAGCGGTTGACGAGGTCCATCACCTTTTCGCGCAGCACGTCCTGCTCGGCGGGCGCGACCGGCTCGAGCGTCTCGCGAGCCGGGAGAAGCGCCGTAACTCGACTGGCCTCGGACTCTGCCCGCCGGGCGGGCGGCTCGGGCCCGGAGTCCGATGCCGCTGGGCCGGCGAGCGGCTCCGGCCAGGAGTCCGTCGGGCCGGCGAGCGGCTCCGGCCGGGAGTCCGTCGGGCCGGCAAGCGGCTCCGCCGGAAGATCGGACGCGGCGAGCGGCAGGGCGTCCGCGCTATCGGGCGGTGCCGGGGATTCGGACGGCGGCGGAACGGCCGGCGATTCGGACGGCTGCGGAAGGGCTTCGGTCGGGGGGGTGGCGGCGACCGCGGGCTGCGGCGCTTCGCGTTCGCTGCGCCGCTGCCGGTTCTCGTCCGCCGGCTCGGCAGGGGCGGGGGCGGGACGGTCGGCGCCGGAGACCGGATCCCGGGCGTCGGGAAGGGGCGGGGCCGGACGATCGGGCTCGTCGGCCGCGGTGATCGGATCGGGCAGCCGCTCGGCGGCCGAGTCCGGCTCGACGGCATCCGCGATGCCCGCGTCGCCGCGGCTCGATGCGGCGAGGTCCGGCGGGCCGGCGTCGAGCCAGACCACGGTGATCCCGGCAGGGTGCGTCGCCTCGGGAACTCGCTCGACGCCGAGCCAGAGCAGACCGGCGAGCAGAGCGCCGTGCAGCGCCGCCGACAGCGAGAGCGAGCGTAACCGCGTCGTCGCCAAGTTCGAGTCCCCCGGGGCGGCGAGGACCGGCGTCGGGGCCGGTAGAGCTCTTATAGGCAGCCTGCGCCCGTCGGTCAAACGGGGGCGCTGCCCGGTGGCGGCAGCCGCCGCGTGTCAGCGGCGAGACGCGCCGGCCGCGCGGCCGAGAAATCCGGCCGGCCGAGCGGGGCCGCACCCATTTCCCGCCGGGTGCGCGGGTCGGGCGAGGCGGGGGCGGCGGGCCGGTTCGCGTATACTGCCGGCCCGTGACCTCGGCCGCCGCAAAATCGAGATCGTCAGCCCGGCGCTCGCCCGCACGCGAGCTGATCGAGCTCTATCGCTCGCTCGGCAAGCGCGTCGGCGCGCTGCGCTTCGGGCCGCCGATTTCGGTCACGTACAACCCGCTGTCGTACGCCTGGGAGCCGTTCGAGCGCTACCTCGAGCGGTACGCAGCGTCCGCACCGCGCGAGGTCTTGCTCGTCGGAATGAATCCCGGGCCGTTCGGCATGGTGCAGACGGGCGTGCCGTTCGGCGACGTCACGCTCGTCCGCGACTGGCTCGGCATCACGGGGCGGGTCGACCCGCCGAAGCATACGCATCCGAAGCGGCCGGTGCTCGGCTTCGACTGCCCCCGCTCGGAGGTCAGCGGCACGCGGCTCTGGGGCTGGGCCCGCGACCGCTTCGGGACGCCGGAGCGTTTCTTCGCGCGCTTCTTCGTCGCGAACTACTGTCCGTTGGCGTTCGTCGAGGAGAGCGGCCGCAACCGTCCGCCGGACAAGCTGCCGGCCGCTGAGCAGCAGGCGCTGTTCGCGGTGTGCGACGACGCGTTGCGCCGCGTCGTGCAGGTGCTCGAGCCCGAGCTCATCGTCGGGATCGGCGCGTTCGCGGAGAAGCGGGCGAGGGCGGCGCTGGGTGAGGCGGCGCGCGTCGGCTGCATCCTGCATCCGAGCCCCGCGAATCCGAACGCGAATCGGGGGTGGGCGCAGGTGATCGAGCGTCAGCTCGCCGACCTCGGCGTCGAGCTGCCCTGAAGCCGAAACCAGAAATGGTGTCAGACACCTTTTTCGGGGAAATTGGTGTCAGACACCTTTTCGGCGCGCCGCCTTTCCGGGGAAATTGGTGTCAGACACCTTTTTCGGCGGACACCTTTTTCGGCGGGCCGCCTTTCTGCCGCGGCTGAAGGCGTCAGCGGACGATCGGCTCGCGCCGATTGCGCGGCCCGCCGGGGCGGGCCGGCGGATCCGAGATCGTCGGCTCGCGGCGGCCGCGGGGCGTCGTCGTCTCGGGAACGCCCGGCTCCGGCCGCCCGGCGGGCGCGGACGCCGCGCCTTGCGACAGCAGCGCGTTCAGCCTGTCGAGCTTCGCGTTCAGGTCGACGAGCTCCTCGTGCGTCTTGCGCGCCGACTGTCGGATGCTCTCGATCATGAACGGCACGAGGAACACGAGCACCAGCCACGCGATCAGCACGAAGCCGAGCACGAGCAGGACGATCGGCGGTAGATTCTCGAATACCTCCATGGAGCTGCCTCTCGCCTGCGCGGCTTCCGTCAGACGTTGAGCCTGAAGTGGATCACGTCGCCTTCCTGCACGACGTATGTCTTGCCCTCGAGCCGGAGCTCGCCCGCCTCACGGGCGCCCTGTTCGCCGCCGCGCGCGATGAAGCTGTCGTACGCGATGACCTCGGCGCGAATGAAGCCGCGCTGGAAGTCCGTGTGGATCACACCGGCGGCGTCGTACGCGGTGGCGTCCCGGCGCACGGTCCACGCGCGGACCTCCTTCGGCCCGACCGTATAGAACGTCTTCAGCCCGAGTAAACGGTACGCCGACCGGATCACGCGGTTCAAGCCGGGCTCCTCGAGGCCGAGATCCTGCAGGAACTCCTCCCGCTCCGCCTCCGGGAGCTGGGCCAGCTCCGCCTCGATAGATGCGCAGATCACGACCACCTCGGCCCCGTGCGCCGCGGCATACTCGCGGACGCGCTCGACGAGCGGATCGTCCTCGCCCGCGCCTTCCGCGACGTTCGCGATGTACATGACGGGCTTGGCCGTCAGCAGGTGCAGCTCGCGCAGCACCTCCCGATCGACCTCCTCGAGCGCGAGGCTGCGGACCGGGCGGCCCTCCTCGAGCGCCGCCGCCAGCTTCTGCAGCACGTTTCGCCGCGCGACCGCGGCCTTCTCGTTCGTCTTCGCGGCCCGCTCGGCGCGCGCGAGGCTCTTCTGCACGGTCTCGAGATCCGCGAGCATGAGCTCCGTCTCGATCGTCTCGATGTCGTCGACCGGATCGACCCGTCCCGCGACGTGAGTGACGTCGTCATTCTCGAAGCAGCGGACGAGATGCGCGATCGCATCGGTCTCGCGGATGTGCGCGAGGAACTGGTTGCCGAGACCCTCGCCCTGCGACGCGCCCTTCACGAGCCCGGCGATGTCGACGAACTCGACGACGGTCGGCACGACCTTCTCGGGCTTCGCGATCGCCGCGAGCGCATCGAGCCGCGGATCCGGGACGGCGACGACGCCGACGTTCGGGTCGATCGTGCAGAAAGGATAGTTCTCGGCCGGAATGTCCTGCGCGGTCAGCGCGTTGAAGAGCGTCGACTTGCCGACGTTCGGCAAGCCGACGATGCCGCATTTGATTCCCATGCTCCCTTAGAGGCTCAAGGTGCCCGCGTTACTCCGCCGCCTTGCCTTCGGCCGGAGCCTTGCGGCTGTGCAGCCGGTTCGTCGCCCGCTCCGCGCCTTCCTCGATGAAGACCGGGAGGACCTCGATGGCGTCCGCGATCGTGGCAATGATCAGCTCTTCCTCTTCGGCCGAAGCGCGCTCGAGCACGTGGTTCACGACCTCGTCGCGGCGCCCCGGTCCCGGATGGCCGACGCCGATGCGCAGCCGCCAGAAATCCTTGCCGATGTGCTCGGCGATGTTGCGGATGCCGTTGTGGCCGGCATGGCCGCCATCGAACTTCAGCTTCGCGCGGCCCGGCGGCAGATCGATCTCGTCGTATACGACGAGGACGTGCGCCGGCTCGATCTTGTAGTAGCTCACGGCGGCGGCGACGGCCTGCCCGCTCAGGTTCATGTACGTCAGCGGCTTCAGCAGCCGGATCCGGCTGCCCGCGATCGTGAGCTCCGCCGTCTCGCCGTGCAGCTTCTTGTCCTTCGAGAAGCTTGCCCCATGCTGGCGCGCGAGCAGGTCCGCGAACCAGAAGCCCGCGTTGTGCCGGGTGAGCTGATACTTCGGCCCGGGATTGCCGAGCCCGACGATCAGGTCCAGACGTTGCCGCATGGTCGTGTTCCGTGCCGGCGTGCGGCCGGTGCGAAAGGAGGCGCCGCGGTCTCCGCCCGCGTCCAGGGGCTGCGACGGCGTGTCCCGGCGTCAGCGGCCTTGCGCGGCGAGCGCCGCCGCGTATCCCGCGGCGCGGCCGCCGACGGCGATCGTCAGGAGGTCTCTCCGGTTCCCGCGGCTTCCGCCTCGCCTTCGGCCTCGGCTTCCGTCTCCTCGCGCCGCGGCGGCGTGATCGTCACCACCGGCAGATCCTGCTGATGCTCGAGCGCGACGAGCTTGACGCCTTCCGGGAGCTTCAGGTCCGAAAGATGCACGATCTCGTTCAGCTCGAGCCCCGAGACGTCGACCTCGATGAACTCGGGCAGGTACCTCGGCAGACAGATCACCTCGACGTCGGTGGCGAGGCGCTCGATGACGCCGCCCTGCTCCTTCACGCCCTTCGCGACGTCCTCGCCCACGAAGCGGATCGGCACGTTCAGCGTGATCGGCTGGTCCTCGACGACCCGTTGAAAGTCGAGGTGGATGACCAGCGGCTTCGACGGGTGGCGCTGCACTTCCTTGACGACGACCGACTGCCTCTCGGAGCCGATCCGCATCGTCAGGATGCTGGTATGAAAAGCCGGCTGGCTCATCTCGCGCAGCAGGCTGTTGTGATCGAGCGCGATCGCCTGCGTGGCCTTGCCGCCGCCGTAGACCACGGCGGGCACCTTGCCTTGGCGGCGCAGCGCGCGGCTGCCGGCGCTGCCGCGGGGATCGCGGGCTTCAGCTTGGAGTTCGGTAGTCACGGGAATCACCCTACGGAGCGAAGCCGGGCATCTTAGCAGAACCAGCCCGAAAATGGTGTCAGACACCTTTTCCAGAGAGCATGGTGTCAGACACCTTTTTCGCGAAAAATAGTGTCAGACACCATTTCCCCGTGCCATTTCTTCCCGCCGGTCAGTCGAGGTAGAGGGAGCTGACGGACTCTCCGCCCGTGATGCGGCGGATGGTCTCGGCCAGGAGCTCGGCGACGCTGAGCTGGCGGATCTTCCCGCACGCCCGTGCCTCCTTGCGCAGCGGGATCGTATCCGTCACGACGACCTCGTCGAGGACGGACGCCTGGATCCGCTCGACCGCGGGGCCGGAGAGGACCGGGTGCGTGATGTAGGCCACGACCTTGGCCGCGCCCCGCTCCTTCAGCGCCCGTGCGGCCTGGCACAGCGTCCCGGCCGTGTCGACCATGTCGTCGACCAGCACGCAGGTTTTGCCCTCGACCTCGCCGATCACGTTCATGACCTCCGCCATGTTCGGCTGCGGCCGCCGCTTGTCGATGATCGCGAGGTCCGCGTCGTCGAGCCGCTTTGCGAGCGCCCGGGCCCGCACCACGCCGCCGACGTCCGGCGACACGACGACCATGTTCTCGTACTCCTGCTTCCACACGTCGCCGAGGAGCACGGGCGACGCATAGACGTTGTCGACCGGGACGTCGAAGAAGCCCTGGATCTGGTCCGCATGCACGTCGACGGTCACCACCCGATCGATGCCCGACGCGACGATCATGTCGGCGACCAGCTTCGCCGTGATCGCGACCCGAGCCGCGCGCGGCCGGCGGTCCTGACGGGCATAGCCGAGATAGGGGATGACCGCAGTGATGCGGTGGGCCGACGCGCGCTGGCACGCGTCCGCCATGACGAGCAGCTCCATCAGGTTGTCGTTGACCGGCGGGCACGTCGGCTGCACGAGGAACACGTCGTTACCGCGGATGTTCTCCATGATCTCGACGTTGACCTCGCCGTCGCTGAAGCGGCCGACGGCGATCCGCCCGACCGGCAGCGCCAGGTGATGGGCAATGTCCTTCGTCAGCGAAGGATGAGCATTGCCCGAGAAAATTGTCGTCGTACCGGGATCCACCAGCTGCCCTCCGATCGGCTGGGAAGCGTCTCCCAGCGGCACCAGAGCTGCGGACCTTCCGTTCGCCATCCTCAGCAAGCCGTCCGTTTGTCCTGTAAGAATCGCGTCATGCCCTCAACGGGCGGGCATGGCTGGGGCGGCAGGATTCGAACCTGCGCATGACGGGATCAAAACCCGTTGCCTTACCGCTTGGCTACGCCCCAACGCCCGTGGGCAGCTCCGAGCGCGGTATTGTGCTGTTCCGACGCGGTAGAGTTCAAGGAACGGATGGCCCAGTCGTCGACCCGAAGCCGTACCGCGAGCTCGTCGTAGCTCATGTCGATGCGGCGCGGCACGAGCAGGCCCTCCGCGAGCTGGTACCCCTCGTAGTCGAGCCGCCAGAGCCGCTGCTCGAGCTCTGTGAGGACGTTCGCGCGCCCGATCCGGGTGCGCGCTTCGTACGCGGGATCCGGGACGCCGAGCAGCCACGCGCGCAGGCTCTCGACCGGCACCCACCAGCCGAGCAGCGCCGACAGGTCCGTCTCGGGATCCTCGAGCACGTGCTGCTCGCCGCGCGCCCTGACGATCATTCGCTCCGGAGAGCCGGTCACCTCCACCGCCCCGGCGCCGAACGGGCCCCGAATGACCAGCGTCGACCGCTCCCCCTCCTGGCGCCAGCGGAACGTCGCCGGGAACCCGCGCTCGCCCGTGTCGACCGCGATGCGCCCGCGCATCTCCCAGGCGGGAATCGCCGTGAGGCGGGCCCGCCGCTCGTCGAAGCCGAGCCCGTCGTGCTCGACGAGCGCCCGCGGCCCGCATCCGGTCGTCGAGAGCAGCGCGGCGACGAGCAGCGCGAAACGGATCATTCCCGCAGCCGGCGCTGGATTTCGTTCAGGTGACGGCTGTCCGGATCGCGCTCGAGCGCCGTCTCGAGCAGCGCGAGCGCCTCTTCCCGCTCGCCGAGCGCCCAGTGCACGTCGATGAGGTGCGCGGCGATCTCCGGGTCGGGCTCGAGCCGATAGGCGCGGTCGAGGTAGTCGAACGCCGCCTCGTAGTCGCCGAGCTTGAACAGCACCCAGCCCATGCTGTCGATGATGGCGGCGTTGTCCGGCTCCATCGCGAGGGCCTTCTGGATATAGCCGCGGGCCTCGTCGTGACGGTCGAACTGGTCCGTCAGCAGGTAGCCGAGCGCGTTGAGCAGCACGGGGTTGTCGGGATGATCCTCGACGAGCTCCTCGAGCACGCGCACGGAGCGGTGCATCTCGCCCCGCTCCTGCAGCAGCAGCGCGAGGGAGTAGCGCAACGACACGTGCTCCGGGTACAGCTCGAGGCCGGCCTCGAGGAGCCGCTCCGCCTCCTCGTAGTCGCCCCGATCGGAGGCGTCGTTCGAGAGCACGACGTAGAGCTGCGCGCGCGCGTCGTGCAGCGTCGCATCGTCCGGCGTGCGCTCGAGCTCGTCCTCGAACAGCTGCATCGCTTCCGGCGCGCGCTCCAGCTGCACGAGGATCTGCGCGCGCGCGACCAGCATGTCGGAGCGGAAGCGCGGATTCGCCTCGCCGAACTCCTCGAGGTGGCGGAGCGCGCCGTTCGGATCGTTCATGCGGCGCATCAGGATGCTCGCGGTGCGCAGCTGCGCCTCGACGGCGTGCGTGCCGTCGGTCACGCGCGCGTACGCCCGGGTGGCCTGCAGCGGCTGCTCGCGCGTCTCGGCGATCCTGCCGATGTAGTAGAACGCCTCGTCGCGATAGGGCTCGTGATAGCGCAGCTCCTCGAAGAGCCGGTTCGCCTCGTCGAGATCGTCCTGCGCCATCGCGAGGAACGCGAGCGCGCGCGTGGCCTCCGGCAGCCCCGGGTTCTCGTCGAGGATCGCCACGAGGCGCTCGTGCGCCTCCTCCAGCCGCCCGGACGAGAGCAGCATCTCGGCGTATTGCAGGTCCACGTCGAGATCGTCGGTCTCCTCGGCGAGCCGGCGGACCAGCTCGAGGCTTTCGTCCGCGCGTCCGGCGACCAGCAGCGTGCGCGCGTAGAGGAGCTGCGCATCGCGCCAGTCCGGGCGCAGCTCCGTCGCCGCGCGGGCGTTCTCGAGCGCGAGCGGGAAATCGCCCGCGCGCATCGCGAGGCGCGCGAGCCCGTAGTGCCCCTCCGGCGTGCCCGGATAGCGCTCGACGAGCTCGGAGACGACCGCGACCCCGGTCTGCGAATCGGGCTCCGCCACGAGGGCTTCGGCCACGAGCCCGAGCGCCGTGCCGGGGCCGCGGCGCTCGCCGGCGGCAATGAAGTCCGCGAAATGCTCGACCGCCTCGTCCACGCGCCCGAAGCGGGACTCGAAAATGCCGGCGAACCAGTGCGCCCGCACGTCGTCCGGGTCGATCTCGAGCCAGCGCCGCGCGGCCTCGAGGCCGATGTTCTGCAGCCCGGCCTCGTAGGCGATGCGCGTCGCACGCTCGGCGAGCGACGCATCGTCGACCAGCCGCGACGCCTCGAAGAAATGCGTGGCGGCCTCGTCGAGCCGCTGTGCCTCGAGCGCGATCTCGCCCCGCAACGCGCGGGTGTCGACCTCGATGCGGCTCCGCTGGGCCTCGACCGGGGAGCCGGCGCAGCCTGCGATGCAGGCGATCAACGCGAGGTGCCAGGCATGCTTCATAGACAAGTCCACCTCAACAGGAACGGTCCGCCCGGGGCGAACCCCCGCACTATACCGCAGCTCAGGAACCCCGGGCCCTGATCCCTTGTCCTTCCTTGCAGCATTGCCGGACAATCTGCCCGCTTTCTCCGGGCGCGGGCGGGCCGGGCAGGGCGGGCCGCTGAACGCTGCCGCTTCCGCGCTGCCGGGCGTTGCGGCGCAATCCGCCGCGGCTCGCCGCGACAGGCACCAGGCTATCGAATCGTGAACGAATCCATACGGCGCAAATTGACGGCGCTGACCGAGCGCTACGAGGAGCTCGCGCGCCTCTTGAGCGAGCCCGAGACGATCGCGGACAAGGACCGCTTCCGGGAGCTGTCCCGCGAGTACGCGCGTCTCGAGCCCGTCGCCCGCGACTTCTCCGCGTAACGCAAGCTCGAGGAGGAGCTCGCCGCGGCCGAGGAGCTTGCCGCAGGCGACGATCCGGAGCTGCGGGCGCTCGGCGAGGAAGAGGCGGCCGCGCTGCGCAAGCAACGCGAGGCGCGGGAGCGGGAGCTCGCGCTGCATCTCGTGCCGAGGGACCCGGACGACGACGCGAACCTGTTTCTCGAGATCCGCGCCGGCACCGGCGGCGACGAGGCGGCGCTGTTCGCGGGCGACCTGTTCAGAATGTACTCCCGCTACGCGGAGGAGAACGGCTGGAGCGTCGAGGTGCTGTCCGCGAACGAGGGCGAGCACGGCGGCTACAAGGAGATCATCAGCCGTATCGTCGGCAAGGGCGCATACGCGAAGCTCAAGTTCGAATCCGGCGTGCACCGCGTGCAGCGCGTGCCGGCTACCGAGGCGCAGGGGCGGATCCATACGTCCGCCTGCACGGTCGCCGTCATGCCCGAGCCCGACGAGATCGGCGACATCGAGATCAATCCGGCCGATCTCCGCGTCGATACGTTCCGCGCGTCCGGGGCGGGCGGCCAGCACGTGAACAAGACCGACTCGGCCGTCAGGATCACGCACCTGCCGAGCGGGATCGTCGTCGAGTGTCAGGACGAGCGGTCGCAGCACAAGAATCGGGCGCGGGCGATGTCGCTGCTCGCGGCCCGGCTGCGCGACGCCGAGGTCTCGAAGCGCGAGAGCGAGACGGCCGCGCGGCGCAAGAGCCTCGTCGGCACGGGCGACCGTTCCGAGCGCATCCGCACCTACAACTTCCCGCAGGGACGGGTCACGGATCATCGGATCAACCTGACGTTGCACAAGCTCGACCGCATCCTCGAGGGCGAGCTCGACGAGCTGATCGAGCCGCTCGCGAACGAGTACCGTGCCGATCAGCTCGCCGCGCTCGGCGGCGGCTGACGAGCAGAGCCGTGTCCGACACCTTTTGTTCCGTCGAGCTCGGGAGCGCGCGGCGCTTCGGCGATGCCGTCGCCGCCGCGGCGGCTGCGCTCGCCGGCACGAGCGACTCGCCGCGGCTCGACGCAGAGCTCCTGCTCGCGCACGCGCTGCCGGCGCCGCGCAGCGCCGTCATCGCGTTCCCGGAGCGGCCGGTCGGCGCCGAGGCCGCCCGGCGCTTCGCCGCGCTCGTCGCGCGCCGCGCGGCGGGGGAGCCGCTCGCCTACCTCGTCGGCCGGAAGGAGTTCCGCTCGCTGGTGCTCGAGGTCGGGCCGGCGGTGCTCGTGCCGCGCCCCGAGACGGAGCATCTCGTCGACGCCGCGCTCGAGCGTCTCGATGGCACTGCTTCGCCCGCGGTGCTCGATCTCGGCACGGGCAGCGGCGCGATCGCGCTCGCGGTCAAGTCGGAGCGCCCGGACGCCGAGGTCGTCGCCGTCGACGCGAGCCGCGACGCGCTCGCCGTCGCACGTGCGAACGGCGCGCGGCTCGGCCTCGACGTCGAGTGGCTCCATTCGGACTGGTTCGCCGGGCTCGGCGACCGCGCGTTCGACGCGATCCTCTGCAACCCGCCGTACGTCGAAAGCGCCGATCCGCGCCTCGGCGCGCTCGCGCACGAGCCGCGCTCCGCGCTCGACGGCGGACCGGACGGCCTCGATGCGATCAGGGCGGTGCTGCGCGAGGCCCCGGCGAGGCTGCGGCCCCGCGGCGCGCTGATCGTCGAGCACGGCAGCGATCAGCAGGCCCGCGTGATCGCGCTCGCCGTCGCCGCCGGCCTCCATCCGGCCGAAGCCGGCCGAGACCTCGCCGGCCGCGACCGCTACGTGGTGCTGATCCGACCGGATGCAGGCGGCGCATGACCGGAGAGGCCCCTGGCGCTCGGCGCCTGCCCCCGGCGCCTAGTGCAGCAGCTGCCGGGGCGCCTCGCCGCGCAGGATTGCGTCGACGTCCGCGTCGTCGTAGCGGAACGAGCGGTTGCAGAACTCGCAGGTCAGCTCGACCCAGCCCGGATCGTCGAGCAGCTCCCCGAGCTCGTCCTCGCCGAGCATCCGCACGATGCCCGCGAGATGCGCGGGCGTGCAGCGGCAGTCGTGCAGCACCGGCCGCGCGTCGAAGAGCCGCACGTCGTAGCGAGGGAACAGCTTGGTGAGCAGCGCCGGCGCCTCGCTGTCCGTCAGCTCGCTCGTCGAGACGGTCTGCGCGAGCATCACGGCTTCCTGAAAGGTCTCTTCCTCGGGCTCGTGGCCCGGCAGCGCCTGGAGCAGCATCCCGGCGATGCGGCGCTCGGTGCCGCGCAGGATCAGCCGCGTCGGGAGCTGCTCGGACTTCAGGAAATAGGCCTCGAGGCACGCGTCGAGCCGCGGGCTCACGATCGGCACGATGCCCTGGAAGAACCCGTTCGGGCCGCGCGTGTCGACGTTGACCGCGAGCCGGCCCTCGCCGAGCAGCGCCTCGCCGCGCTGCCTGGCCTCGCACTGCGCCATGCCGCGCACCCGCAGCTCCTCGGTGCACTGGATCAGCAGGAGCTTCAACGCGCCTTCGCCTTGCAGCTGCATCGACACCCGCGGCCGAGCCTTGAAGCTGCTCGCGAGGAGCACCGTCGCCGCGACGCTCTCGCCGAGCAGGCGCTTCAGGTCCGGCGCGTAGTTGTGCTGCGCAATCACTTGCTGCCACGTCTCCTCGAGGCGCACCAGCGCGCCGCGGATGCCGCATCCCTCCAGCAGAAAGCCTTGCACTTCGTTCATGCAGTCGCCCTCACGTCACTTCCGTATGCCGGCCGGCCGCCGCACACGGGCGGGGCCGTCGCAGGCCGCGGACGGCGGCCGCGGAGCACTCAGTCCGGCGAGTCGAGCCTCGCCCGCAGCGTCTGATTGACCTGCTGCGGGTTCGCCTTGCCGCGCGAAGCCTTCATCACCTGCCCGACGAGGAAGCCAAGCACCTGCGTCTTGCCGTCGCGGTACTGCTGCACCTGCTCGGGATAGGCGCTCATCACGTCGTCGACGAGCGCCTCGATCGCCTCGCGGTCCGTGATCTGCACGAGCCCGCGGCTCTCGATGATCTGCCCGACGTCGCCGCCCTCGTTCCACAGCGTCTCGAAGACCTCTTTCGCGATCTTCCCGGAGATCGTTCCGTCCTCGATCCGGTCGAGGAGCGCCGCGAGCTGCTCGGGCGCGACGCGCGACTCGCCGATCTCGAGACCGCTGCGATTCAGCGCGCCCGAAAGCTCGCCCAGCACCCAGTTCGCGACCGCCTTCGGGCGTGCCTTCGTCGCCTTGACTGCGGCCTCGTAGTAGTCCGCGAGCGGGCGCTGGCCTGTCAGGATCGACGCGTCGTACGCCGGCAGCTCGTACTCGGCCATGAAGCGCTCGCGCTTCGCGTCCGGCAGCTCGGGAAGCTCCGCGCGGATCCGCTCGATCATCGCCTCGTCGACGACGAGCGGCAGCAGGTCCGGGTCCGGGAAGTAGCGATAGTCGTTCGCCTCTTCCTTCGTGCGCATCGGCCGGGTCTCGTTCCGGTCCGGGTCGTAGAGCCGGGTCTCCTGCACGACACGGCCGCCGCTCTCGAGCACGTCGATCTGCCGCTCCGCCTCGACCTCGATCGCCTTCTCGACGAAGCGGAACGAGTTCAGGTTCTTGAGCTCCGTCCGCGTGCCGAAATTGGGGTCGCCGCGCCGCCTGACCGAGACGTTCGCGTCGCAGCGGAAGGAGCCTTCCTGCATGTTGCCGTCCGAGATCTCGAGATAGCGGACGAGCGTGTGGATCTTGCGCATGTAGGCGCCCGCCTCGGCCGCGGAGCGCATGTCGGGCTCGGACACGATCTCGATCAGCGGCGTGCCCGCGCGGTTCAGGTCGATGCCCGAAAGGCCGTGGAAGTCCTCGTGCAGCGACTTGCCGGCATCCTCCTCGAGGTGCGCGCGGGTGATGCCGATGGTCTTCACGGTGCCGTCGTCGAGCACGATGTCGATCTTGCCGCCGTGCACGATCGGCAGCTCGTACTGGCTGATCTGATAGCCCTTCGGCAGGTCCGGATAGAAGTAGTTCTTGCGCGCGAACACCGAGCGCCGCGCGATCGTGCAGCCCGTCGCGAGGCCGAACTTGATCGCCATCTCGACCGCGGCGCGGTTCAGCACCGGCAGCACGCCCGGGTAGCCGAGGTCGACGAGGCTCGCCTGCGTGTTCGGCGGCGCGCCGTACGCGGTCGATGCGCCGGAGAAGATCTTGCTCTTCGTCGCGAGCTGCGTATGGATTTCGAGGCCGATGACGACTTCCCAGTCCATCCGAGACGTCCTCACTCGCAGCCGGGCGGCACGCGGCGGTGCCAGTCCGTGACCTTCTGGAACCAGTGCGCGGCCTTCAGCAGCCGCGCTTCGGCGAGCGGCGGCCCGACCATCTGCAGGCCCACGGGCAGACCGTCGACGAAGCCGCACGGGACCGACAGCGCGGGCAGCCCGGCGAGGTTCACGCCGATGGTATAGATGTCGTTCAGGTACATCTGAATCGGATCGTTCGTCTTCTGGCCGAGCCCGAATGCGGGCGTCGGCGACGTCGGCCCGGCGATCAGGTCGACCTCGCGGAACGCGCGCGTGAAGTCGTCGGCGATGAGCTTGCGGACGCGCTGCGCCTTCAGATAGTAGGCGTCGTAGTAGCCTGCAGAGAGCACGTACGTCCCCGTCAGGATCCGCCGCTTGACCTCGGCGCCGAAGCCTTCGCCGCGATTGCGCTTGTAGAAGCTCACGAGGTCGAGCTTGTCCGCGTCGGGCGCCCGATAGCCGTAGCGCACGCCGTCGAAGCGGGCGAGATTCGACGAGGCTTCCGCCGGCGCGACGACGTAATAGACCGCCACGGACAGATGCAGGTGATCGAGGTGCAGCGGCTTCAGGGTCGCGCCGAGCTTCTCGAGCTCGGCGAGCGCCGTCCTCACCGCTTCGGCGTTCGCCGGATCGAGCCCTTCGTCGAAGAAGTTGTCCGGCACGCCGATCGTCAGGTGCTCCCACGGCGTGTCGATCTCGGCGGAATAGCGCGGCACCGGCTCCTCGAGCGACGTCGAGTCGCGCGGGTCGAAGCCGGCCATCGCCTCGAGCAGGAGCGCGGCGTCCTCGGCCGTCACGGACAGGACGCCCGCCTGATCGAGGCTCGACGCGAACGCGACCATGCCGTAGCGGGACACGCGTCCGTAAGTCGGCTTGATGCCGGTGATGCCGCAGAGCGCCGCAGGCTGGCGAATCGAGCCGCCCGTATCGGTGCCGGTCGCCGCGACGGCGAGCCGGGAGGCGACCGCCGCCGACGAGCCGCCCGACGAGCCGCCCGGTACCCGTTCGCGGTCCCACGGGTTCCTGACGGGGCCATACCAGCTCGTCTCGTTCGACGAGCCCATCGCAAACTCGTCCATGTTCGTCTTGCCGAGCATGACGGCGCCGGCGTCCTTCAGCCGCTCGACGACGGTAGCGTCGTACGGGGACACGAAGTTGTCGAGCATTCGCGAGCCGCACGAGGTCTTCACGCCCGCGGTGCAGAAGATGTCCTTGTGCGCGAGCGGCACGCCGGTCAGCGGCGTCGCGGTGCCGTCGGCGAGGCGGCGGTCGGCCTCTGCGGCCTGCCTGAGCGCCTCGTCCTCGGTGACCGTGATGAACGCGTTCAGCTCGCCGTCGAGCTTCGCGATCCGGTCGAGATAGTGCCGCGTCAGCTCGACCGCGGACAGCTTGCGCGCGCGCAGCGCCTCGGCGAGTTGTGCGATCGTCAAGTCGTGCATGAGCGGTAGGTTCTCGGGGTCGTGGGCGCGACGGACTGGAGTCAAAAAATGGTGTCAGACACCTTTTTCGGCTCGCTGCCGCGCGGGCATCGGCTGTCGGGGGCCGAAAAAGGTGTCTGACACCATTTTTCG
>Ga0079224_100001410_pt1 | contig 27570 bp, 14 predicted proteins | sample Stecom2015_FD_80414 | JGI IMG/M metagenome (GOLD analysis project Ga0079224, IMG submission 80414) | Agricultural soil microbial communities from Utah to study Nitrogen management - Steer compost 2015 | ecosystem: Environmental > Terrestrial > Soil > Agricultural land | place: USA: Utah... | reverse complement strand
TTGTTACAGAGTGCTACTGCTTTTAAAGAAGAGACGTCTTCCATGACCGCAACAAATCTGCCGTGGGCCAGTCAAAAGTGGTACCAACTGAATTCCGTAGATAAACTCGACGGCTTTTCATCCGGATTAGTGGAAACGCAGCTGGCTTCTTATATGGTACGGGGGAACTACGATTATGACGGGCGTTACCTTTTTACCGGTTCGGTAAGATGGGACGGTGCGTCCATGTTGGGAGAGGGACATAAATGGGATTTTTTTCCATCCATGGCACTGGCGTGGCGCCTAGATAAAGAAAGTTTTTTGGAGGATCAGTCGTGGATTAATATGCTGAAAGCACGTATTGGCTATGGCGTTACCGGAAACTCTTCCGTTGGGGCTTATAGTACCTTGGGACGCCTTCAGACGCTGTATTATACATGGGGCGGCCTTGTTGAACCGGGCTATGTTCCGTCGGATCCCTCGACGCGCGATCCGCTGCCTTTGCCTAATAAGGAACTGGCGTGGGAGAAAACGGCACAAATCAACTATGGTGTAGACTTTTCGTTTTTGCAAAATCGTATCTCAGGCTCGCTAGACTATTTTACGTCCAAAACAACAGATCTGTTACTTGAACGGATGATTCCGACGGTAAACGGGTATACGTTTACATTCGATAACGTCGGCTCTACAGCCAATAGAGGGGTAGAGCTTACGTTAAGCACGGTAAACATCTCTCGCGGGAATTTTTCTTGGGAGTCGACGGTAAGTTTTACGCACAGCAGAAACCGTATTGTGGAGCTTGCTAACGGGAAAGTAGATGACGTCGCGAATCGGTGGTTCATCGGCGAACGGCTGGGAGTCTACTACGACTTCGTAAAAGAAGGTATTTGGCAAAATACACCGCAGGATCTTGCAGAAATGGAAAAATTTAACGCTAATGGCCACGACTTTGTACCCGGATCCATTAAGATCAAAGATCTTAACGGAGACTATACGATCGATGCGAATCACGATCAGCGGATTTTGGGACATGCTGCCCCAGACTGGAACTTCGGTTTTGGAAACAGGTTTACCTATAAAAACTTTGATTTGAATTTCTTTATCTATGGACGGGGAGGATTTATGTTGGAAAGTGGAGCGGAGTTTTTACAGGGGCGATATGCACAACGTAACCTAGATTATTGGACGCCAAACAACCCTACAAATGATTATCCCGCACCGAATTATAGCAGTGCGGCCGGCGATACGTATCGAAGCTCGATGAACTACCAAAACGGAACGTTTATCAAGCTTAGAAATGTGTCTTTAGGGTATACTTTTGGCGACACAGTTACCAGTCGTTTACGACTTTCCCGCCTTCGGGCATACATACAAAGCATGAACCCCGGATTGCTGTATTCCAAAGTCGATTGGATTGATCCTGACCTAGGCGGATCAACTTTCAACAGAGGGATTGTTTTCGGACTAAATGTTGGTTTTTAAGCATGTTATTGTAGCTATCCAAGATGAACCAATAGAGATAAAGGAGACGACAAAGCAGGATGGTCTATCGGAGACATATACGCAAAATAATTATTACATATGAAAAAGTTAAGTAAAAAATATATACTGGTTTTAGTAGCTGCGATTCCATTTGTTGGTATGCAAAGCTGCCAGAAAGATTTTCTGGATGAACAACTGATCACGTCCCGGAACACGGGCGATTTCGAAACCACGGAGGGACTAGATGGACTGGTGACAGGCATGTATCAGACACTTCGTTTTCATTTCAACTACGAGTGGGCATATGCAACAACGAATTACGGTACAGACGAGTTTTGGGTAGGAGGCGATCGCTCTCGAGAAATGTGGGGAACCTACGGGACGACATTGAACAGCATGACCGGCGATGTTGCAGCAGTATGGGACAACATGTACGGAGCGATCAATTCGGCTAATACGGTGATCGCCAATGTTCCACTGTATTATACAAATGAGGCATTGAAGAACACGCGGCTTGGCGAAGGCCATTTTATCCGCGCTTTTAACTATTTCAAGTTGGTGAAACAGTATGGTGGCGTTCCGCTCAAGTTGGACCCCTCTTATACCGTACAGCTCGAATTTAAGCGGAATACCGCTCAGGAAGTCTATGATCAGATCATTAGCGACTTCGCCGCGGCGTACGACTTGTTGCCCACCTCAGGGGCACAGACGGGGAGGATAACAAAATGGGCTGCAGCACACTTTCTCGCAAAGGTGTATCTCACTCGTTCCAGTGAACTCTACGCCGACTGGAACGGAAGCACAAAAGATGCGGATCTGGAGAAGGCCGTAAGCTACGGGAGGGAAGTAATTGAACAGAGCGGACATCGCTTAGCAGATAATTTCCGTGATCTTTGGAACTTCACCGAGCCAGATGGCCCAAATGAGATGCTTCCAGAAATTATACTTGCGGCGCAATTCTCAAATAATGTGGCGACTGCTGGACGTTACGGCAACCAGTTGCATTTACACTATCCGTCTGTGTACCAAAACTTAGCCGGAATGCAACGTGACATACCCGGCGGACGGGAATTTCAACGGCTTCGTACCTCTGACTATGCTATGGACGTATACGACCGCATAAACGATTCCAGATTTTGGAAAAGCTTTAAAACCGAATATTTATGTAATAGACCATCGACAGCACCCAAATGGGAAGCTAGTAACGCTCCGAGTCCTGATCTTATAGACCAGTACCGTTTCCAAGGAGGGGAGGTATCTATTAAATATATTGTCAATAACGCCGGCGACAATAGATATACGCCCGAAAATATCAGAAGGAGAGCGCCGCATATGTTTATCCGCTATTTTGAGGGCAATAATAAAAACTATAAAGGAAATCACGGCAACTATGATGCTAGTCGGTACGTGACCATGTCGAAGTTCGCAGACGGATCAAGAAATTCAGTCGCTAACCAGTTCGGCAATCGTGACGGTATTCTGGCTAGGCTTGCTGAAACCTATCTTATCGTCGCCGAAGCATACGGTCGACAAGGTAATTATGAGCTAGCGTTACCTTATCTCAACGAGATCCGCAGACGCGCAGCTTTTAAAGAAGGAGAAGACCGCGCTGCTTATGTCGATGGCGGAATAGCGTATAAAAAAAATGAGGTTGTCCCCGCGGACGCGATGGTATCGTTATCCGAAAAAAACACATATTATGAATCCAATAATATGCAGGAGACGACGGCAGCAACCACCGAAGCCATGCTTCTAAATTCGGTAAACGATATATGGTCAGCGACAGATCAATTTTACGACGAGCTGGGAGCATCTTCCAATCAAGAGAAATTTTTAACATTCATCCTAAACGAACGTTCCAGGGAGCTGATGGGCGAGCTCATGCGGTGGGAAGACCTGTCGCGTACGAAGACACTGGTAAAACGTGCTCTGGTTTTCAGTAATGAAGCTAACCCATCGGAGAACAAGCATAATTTACGGCCTATTCCACAAACGTTTTTGGACGCTATCCAAACAGATGGCCGGCCTTTAACAGCCGAGGAAAAGCAGGCCATGCAAAACCCCGGCTATTAGTTTCGCTACTATATCTTTAACAAAAGCAGGCTACCAAAAGACTAGCCTGCTTTTGTTTTTTCGGGAAGTTAGCTCCTTTATCAAATTCCAACACTATCCTTAGTGTGAAGCGGAGCGTCACTAAGGATCTTAGGATAAAAGGGAGTCTGAGACTCCTGTTTATGGCCGGTCCGTAGAGACCGCTTCGCTAACTCTACCGACAGTGTGGAGCTACCTTTGGAATTTATATTGAGACTCTTCGGAAGCTGTCCCGAATAGGAGTCGAAGCAGTCTCGAAGCGTACCCGAACAGCACAACAGAAAATTATAATTTCTGCTCCGCAGAGCTCATATACCTTCAGTAGGTTTTAAGTACTCCTTAAGTACTGATGAAGTACTATTTACGCAACTGTTGCGTAAGCGAAAATAGTATGATTAGCATACGGAAAAGGTATTACGAACGTATGAGCCCGTGGAAGGAGAGAACATGTCGCTTCTTGATAATCAATACTATCCTTAGTGTGAAGATGAGTGTCACTAAGGATCTTAGGATAAAAGGGAGTCTGAGACTCCTGTTTATGGCCGGTCCGTAGAGACCGCTTCGCTAACTCTACCGACAGTGTGTTTTTTTTCGGGAGCATACCAGTCATCAGAAATGCTATTAACCTCAGTTCGATTAAAAACGACCTCGTAGAGGTCAAATGTTTATAAACTATACGTGTTGTGGCCAACATCTGGATAGCGGTTGAGTTCGGGCTATTTGTAAAAAAGCTGTTAATCATGGCTGGCAGAGCTTTGTTGTGCGCTTTCTGCGCTCTTAACCTGCAGATTTTCAGGACAGCGCAGGATACCTTTCGATTCTGTTTTTAATATCTTGGCGAGGTAAACCTAGAATGCTAACACGACAAATGTAAACCATGATGCGGATCGAGGAACAAGAAGATCGTTATTCACGTAGATATTTTATTCAGTCGGGTGTGCTGCTGCTTGCCGGTATATTACAGGGAAATAACCTGAAGGCGTGGAATACGCATTCCGTACCGGCACCGTCCCCAGCTTTTACATTGAAGCCTATCGGACGGACGCTACAGCTTGACGAGTTTTATATTTGGTGTTCTTCCCCCATTTGGGGGGAGGATGGCTGGGTACACCTTTTTTATTCGCGGTGGAAAAAGGAAAAGGGTATGAGTGGCTGGATCCGCGGATCCGAGATCGCGCATGCTATTGCCGACACACCTTATTCCTCGTTTAAACATCATTCGGTAGTTCTTCAACCCCGGCTTGGTCATTGGGATAGTACCACATGCCATAACCCGTTGATAAAAAAAATTGATGGTAAGTACTATCTTTTTTACATGGGGAACTCCAACGGTAAAACTGATACGAAACGTATTGGCGTTGCCTACGCTGAGCGTCTTGAAGGGCCATGGCATAGACCCGACCAGCCCTGTCTGTTGCCCGGAGCTACAGGATCATGGGATGACCATTGTACTACAAACCCGGCTTTGCTGCGTGGGCATGATGGCAAGTATTGGATGTTTTACAAATCGTGGAATACGTCCGAGTATCAACAAGCCACCGGCGCTGTACGGGGGAATCGGAAATACGGGTTAGCAAAGGCGGACCATCCGCTTGGTCCTTACGAAAAGGTATCGGACAATGCGGTCATCGATTTTTCGAACAGACCGAATAATGCGCAACTTGAAGATGCGTTCGTCTGGGAAGAAGATGGGACCTACTTTATGGTGGCGCGGGACATGGGCTTCTACAACCACGAATTCGGATTACTCCTGTCTTCCATGGATGGTATAAATTGGTCGGAACCCAAAGTGGCTTACCTGGATATGAAGTCCTACGTGTCGGAAGGGAAGCCGGCGCCGCACCTGAAAAGATTTGGTAGGCTAGAACGGCCCATGTTCCTGCTAGACGAGGTAACCGGTAGGCCCCAATTCCTCTTCGGCGCGACGCAGGGGGGCGATTACGCTACGTCGACGGCTTTTGTCTTCGAAATCCTCTCTTATAAACTTTAATGATTGATAACCAAACGATGCTATAATGAAGAAGTTGACTATTTATTTGTTGCTCTATTGTATGTGTTTTGCAAGCCAAGGGCAGGAAAAGCGCTGGGTATCCGCGGAGCAGCCGCTTGCGGAGATCGAAAACCTCAAAAAGCAGATTGTTGCTCCAACCTTCCGAAAGAAAGACTATATCATTACAGCCTATGGTGCTAAGGGTGATGGTGTCACGAAGAATACCGAAGCGATTGAAAAGGCTATAACCCGGTGCAGTGAAGAAGGCGGCGGACGCGTCGTGGTGCCCCCAGGCGTGTTTCTAACAGGAGCCATCTATCTGAAAAGTGATGTCAATCTCCATGTGAGTGAAGGAGCTACCTTGCTGTTCAGTCGTGACAGTTCGGATTATCCAATTGTGTTTACACGATGGGAGGGCATGGAATGTATGAATTACTCGCCGTTTATCTATGCCTACGGCGAAAAGAACATTGCCATTACCGGAAACGGTCTGCTCGATGGAAATGCAGACGACGATCACTGGTGGTACTGGTGCGGAGCCCGAAAATATGGTTGGAATGAGTCCCGCCCGGGAGAACAGAAGCCGGCACGGGCGCTTTTACATCAGCAGATGGCTGACGAGGTCGACCCTAAGACCCGGATATATGGTGATGGACATTTTCTCCGGCCGAACTTTGTACAGCCTTACCGTTGTACAAACGTGTGGATAGCCGACGTGAAGTTAATAAACGCTCCCATGTGGAACCTCAATCCCGTTCTTTGCGAGAATGTGCTTATCGAGCGGGTGAAAGTGGTAAGCCATGGGCCTAACAATGATGGATGCGACCCGGAAGCAAGCAAGAACGTGTGGATCCGCGATTGTTACTTCGATACCGGCGACGACTGTATCGCCATTAAATCCGGAAGGGACGAAGACGGGCGGAATATCGGAAGGCCTGCTGAAAACCATATCATCGAGAACTGCATGATGAAAGATGGGCATGGTGGCGTAGTCATAGGCAGCGAAATTGCCGGCGGTGCGAGAAATATTTACGCATTAAACAATACGATGGACAGCCCGAACCTTGATCGCGCATTACGTATCAAAACGAGCTCCAGCAGGGGAGGCGTGATAGAGAACGTGTTTTTTTATAATACGGAAGTCGGGCAATACAAGGAGGCTGCGGTACGGTTTAACATGTTTTATGAAAAGCCCGGAAAGCATATCCCAACCATACGGAATATCTGGGTAGAAAATCTGCGCGTAAAGGGCGGAGGAAAATACGCCGTATTATCGAACGCTTATGAATCATCACCCGTCACGGACTTTACGATGGTCAATTGTCAAATAGATGGAGTAGAAGAGCCGTACAAAGTGAATTTTTTAAAGAACGTAACGCTGAAGAACGTGATCATTAATGGCCAGCCGATTACCTCATTCGATTAATTATGTGGCGGATACTTCTATGCAGCTTTTCCCTTTTGACCACTTGCTTATGTGAGCTCGTGGCCCAATCCAGGCATTGGCAGCAACAGAAACGATCGCTGCATTATACCGAGGATAACGGCGATTTCTTGCTGGTAAACGGAAAATACCGGTTCAACAGAGCGTTATACGGCGACAACCGTGCTTCCCGGGTGGAGGCCGGCGACCTTCCGGAGTTCGCTTTATACCTGCCCGGTATGGGCGGCAATTTGCAGTTCGTCATCCGCCGTGGCAACCAGTATAAAAAACTGATCGATGCCGCTAAGATCGAGACCCGCTATCGGGTAGGGTCAATGCGTTACACTATTTCGGATCCGCTGCTGGGGAAAGGGAGCCTGCTCATCACCGTCTTGGCGCAGCATGGCGCAGAGGGGATGGTGCTCAAAATTGAAGGGCAACAGATTTCCGGAGATAGTCAGCTTTACGCCATTTATGGCGGCGCCAGCGGCAAAACGTTTAGCCGGAACGGTGATATCGGGGCGGATCCTGAATCTGGGTTTTACCTGTTGCCAACCTATGCCGCGCATAATCAGTTTGTGGTATCCGGCAAGGCTTTCGCGTTACGTTATCGGGGTAAACGTGAGGAAGAGCAACACGTACATGGCGCTTTTTCCGGAAACGCGAAGTTACATATCACGGACGCTACGGTATTAGAGCGCCTACACGACATAGAGCGCGTGCAAGGAGCACAGGCTCCTGTGCTCGCTGCAAAGTATGAGCGGATAGACGGCCCTATATACATCCAAGTGAGCAAGGGAAAGCCGGGGGCGGGCCTATCGGACGAAAATCTCAAGCTTCTTTTCGAAGGAGCAGAATCTAAAAGACAATCGCTGGCAGATCGGATACGATTACGCACGCCTGATCGCTTTATAAATAACTTTGGGCCTGCGCTTGCCGTTGCTGCCGACGCCATTTGGGAAAGCCCTACTTTTCTCCATGGCGCGGTGGCCTGGCGCATGCGTTTAAATGCTTGGCGCGGTGCCTATGCGGCAGACGTGCTGGGATGGCATGACCGTGCGAAAGAGCATTTTTCCAGCTATGTTAATTCTCAGGTGATCTCGCCTGCGGAAGGGCCTGTCGTCATGGATACTGCCCTGCATCTCGCCCGGCATGCGGAGACGATGGGGACCGCTGTCTTCACAAGTGGCTATATTTCGAGGAACCCAAACAACAATACGGTTCCCCACCACTATGACATGAATCTCGTGTTTTTTGATCAGCTGCTTTCTCACTTTAACTATACGGGGGATCTTGAATACGCGCGGGAAATGTGGCCGGCGATCGTCCGTCACTTAGCATGGGAAAAGCGAAATTTTGATCGGGACGACGATGGATTGTACGACGCGTACTGTGCCATCTGGGCCAGCGACGGACTACAGTACGCAGGAGGAGCGGTAACCCATACTTCAGCGTACAACTACCGGGCAAACCGTGCCGCTGCTAAGCTGGCAACGTTAATCGGTGAGAATCCCAAACCCTATAACGACGAAGCAAATAAAATTGAAAGGGCGCTGCGGGAGCGCCTTTGGCTACCCCATAAAGGGCATTTTGCGGAATTCCAGGACCTTTTAGGCAATCGCCTGCTACATGAAAAGCCCGGCGTCTGGACAATTTACCATGCCGCTGACGCCTGCTTGCTGAACGATTTTGAGCACTATCAGAACACGCAGTATGTGTTAAACCATACGCCAAAGATTCCTATCCGCGTCGATGGACAGGCAGAACATAATCTATATACGTTGGCGACAACAGATTGGCAGCCCTACACTTGGTCAGTAAACAACGTAGCGTTGGCTGAAAACCTACAGACGGCGTTGGCTTTTTGGCAGGCCGGACGGAATGAGGACGCTTTTTTATTGTGGAAAAGCAATATTGTAGAAAGTATGTTCAACGGCATCAGTCCCGGAAATTTTCAACAACTTTCCCACTACGACGCATTTCGAGGAGAGCTTTATAGAGACTTCGCAGATCCCATTGGTGTGGCTGCACGTACGTTGGCAGAAGGCCTTTTTGGAGTACGTCCGAAGCTGATAGACAATGTTGTCGAGATCCGTCCCGGCTTCCCTTCGTCCTGGGACTTTGCAGAGTTGGATATGCCCGCATGGCAATATAGCTATCGGAAAGCGAACGGAAACATACAGTTTGATATACATACCCGGTATCAAAGACAGGTACGCCTACAGATGGAAGTTCCTGTAAGTTCTGCGCGGATCTCGGCAGTCCATGTAAACGGTGAGCCTGTAAGCTGGACGATAAAAAAGTCCGCTATCCAAAGGCCGGTTCTGGTATTCGAAACATCTCCTTCGGTAGATTTTCATGTAGAGATCCTCGGCGAGGGGCAGCTACCGTCGGTAGGCGGGGAGAAGGTGATCCACCCGTATACCGACACGTTTAGTTGTCCTTTGCCTCCTGACGTGGCAATCGGCGAAGTCTACGACCCGCAGAGGCTTCTTGCCGCTCATCAGGAGGACAGATTCGTCTTTATTCCCGGCCGTCGCACAGGAACGTTTTTTATCCAACTCTTAACGGGTGGCCTGTCATGGTGGCACCCTGTGAATATAGAGCTTGTTGAACCAGTGTCCCACCACTTTAAGTCGCAGGGCAATAGACATGTTTTACAATTAAAAAATAACGGTGACAGAGCGATTTCGTTGGCCGTTCAGGGAGAAAACTTTTCCCGCAAATTAACGCTGGGCGGTGGCGAAGAGGCCGACATGGAGATTCCCATCACGTCCCTTTCAAGAGGTACAAACCGCTTCCGTCTAGAAACGGGAAATGCCGCGTGGGAGGTGCAGCACACCGCATGGGAGGTACAGCGGGCTGAAAGCTATGTTACGACCGACTTATCTGGCCATTACAACGCAAGCTTGACCGATATCTTTGAGCAGAAATACCTAGCACCGCGTCCTGAAGGACCTACATTACAGTTGCCGTGGCAAGGTATAGGAAACTGGTGTTATCCGTTAACGACAGCTGTAATCGACGATATGGGGTTGATGAACGCGAGAAAAGATGATGTCGTACACTATCTCGACATTCCTTTTCTGATAAAAGGACAACAGCGTAATGTGTTATATACCAGCACATGGGACAACTACCCGACTAAAGCCAGCATCCCGTTGCGGGGAAAAGCACGCAAAATATATCTTCTGATGGCGGGATCGACCAATCCGATGCAGTCGCAGCTCATCAATGCGAAGGTCTTGGTGACCTACAGCAACGGAGAGGCTGATACATTGATGCTTAAAAATCCGGTCAACTGGTGGCCTATCGAACAGGATTATCTGGACGATAATTACGCGTTCGAGATTGCCGATGACCTAATCCCCTATCGGATCAAGCTCAAGACAGGCGAGCTATATAGAGGAGGGGCTCTCAAGCAATACAGCGAAATCAAAGGGTTTTCAACCCGGGCTGTCGATGGAGGAGCCGCCACGTTGGTAGATCTGCCGTTGGACGGGACTAAGGAGCTCAGCTCGCTCACCGTGTTGGCAGAGGCTAACGATGTAGTTGTCGGTCTTATCGCGGCAACGCTATTAAGGTCTTCTGACAATACCAACTAGAGATCAACTGGAGATAATTGGAGTAAAATGGCTCATTTCACGATGAGCATGTGTAAATAACCACAGACAAAATGAAAAGAACCAACAATTTGCTAGTGTTTGCTCTTATTCTGTTGCTTGTATCGTGTCAGGCACAGCAGACGGGCAAAATAAACAGAAAAGAAGTCGTAACAAGGCACAACGTCGTCAACGAATCCATGGATACGCTGGCGTCGCTGACCGTGGGTAATGGTACGTTCGCCTATACGGTAGATGCAACGGGAATGCAGTCTTTCCCTGAATACTATAAGAACGGCGTTTCCCTTGGTACGCAGTCGGAATGGGGATGGAATAGCTTTCCCAATACGGATCAGTACCGATTCGAAGAAACCTTAAAGTCTTACGACTTTAACAACGAAGGACGGGACGCGAAATATAGTATACAACATAAAGAAGCCGGCCGATCGAAAGAAGCTACAGAATATTATCGCGTTAATCCGCATCGGATACAGCTAGGCAACGTAGGCCTCCAGTTTTATCTGGAAGATGGCAGCAAGGCTTCCGCCGCTGATATTACGGCGATAAAGCAGACGCTCGATCTGTGGTCAGGCACCATCTATAGCCGTTTTACAGTCGGGGGGGAGACGGTGGAGGTCTGGACGGCGTCGGCGCAGCAAGACGACCGGATCGGGGTGAAGGTCTCGTCGGCTTTAATTGAGCAAGGACGCATGGAAGCTTTTGTCCGCTATCCTTATCCAACGGGCAAGTTTCTGGATGAGGCAGCGTATTATGGCGAAGAAGACAAGCATCAAACGACATTTGTATCCCGATCGGATAAGGCTGCGGTCATCGCCCATACATTACCTGGAACACGTTATTTTACACAGCTGCAGTACACTAACGGACAGATCGAAGAGCGGGAAGGACACTATTTCGTTTATAAACCGAACGTCGACCTGACAACATTCGAATTTTCCTTTGCTTTTTCGCCTGAAAACGATTTTTCAGACAGTTTACACAGTTATGCGGCTGTTGAGCAGGAGTGCGCTGATGCGTGGAAAGCGTTTTGGTTGAGCGGAGCGGCAGTAGACTTTGCCGGAAGTACTGATCCACGGGCGGCAGAGCTGGAACGGAGGGTCGTACTCTCCCAGTACATCACCAAGGTGCAGTGTGGAGGCAGCAATCCACCGCAGGAAACTGGTCTGACATTTAACAGCTGGTATGGTAAGCCGCATACGGAAATGCATTGGTGGCACGGCGTGCATTATGCTTTGTGGGGGCGGTCTGAGATTATGGAGAACACGTTGGAATATTACTTTAAAACGTTCGAAAAAGCTAAAGCTTTGGCTGTAAGGCAGGGTTACAAGGGAGTGCGTTGGATCAAAATGTCGGACAACGACGGAAATGAAAGTCCCTCTTCCGTGGCAGCCTTCCTCATCTGGCAACAGCCACATGTAATCTACATGGCCGAACTGGCTTACCGGAATAGCAAGGACAAAGGCATTTTAGAGAAGTACAAAAAGCTTGTCTTCGCGACGGCCGAATTTATGGCCGATTACGCTTACTATGATAAGGAAAAAGACCGCTACAACCTAGGGCTGGGGGTTATACCCGCGCAGGAGGTGTTCCGTGCAGCGGAGACGCGGAATCCTACTTACGAAGTGGCTTATTGGGACTGGGCGTTGCGTATGGCCCAGACCTGGAAAGAGCGCCTCGGCGAGGAGCGGGATCCACACTGGGATCAAGTGATCGATAAACTAGCCCCTCTTCCGGTACAAGACGGGGTCTACCTGGCGACGGAAACAGCCACGGATTCTTATACGTTTCCGAAGTGGATGACGGATCACCCGGCTGTGTTAGGGGCACTAGGCATGGTCCCGGAGTCGGCCAAACTAGATAAGGCAATCATGAAGAACACGCTCGATACCGTGTGGAAGAAATGGTCGTGGGGCGACACGTGGGGCTGGGATTTTCCTATGACAGCGATGAATGCGGCGAGACTCAACTTGCCTGAGAGAGCACTGGACGCTCTATTTATGGATATACAGACCAACACCTATCTGAAGAACGGACACAACTATCAAGATGGTCGGTTGCGTATTTATCTACCCGGAAATGGGGGTGTGCTGACAGCGGTGGCCATGATGCTAGAAGGGTGGGATACCTCCACCGGCGATTGTCCCGGCTTTCCCAAAGATGGATCATGGAAGATAAAGAAAGAAGGATTTAAAAAAATGCCGTAATGCCATGAGAATTATAACTTTTATAGTGTGTGTGTTTTACGCTGTTGGCACCCTGCATGGACAACATTTTACAACGACAGGCGAAGTACTGGAACGTTTACGTCTGGCTAACGAATATTTTATGCGAAAATGGCCCGATCCAGGAAAAACGATTATCACGAACAAAGAGCGCCGCGCTAACATCTGGACACGGGGCGTTTACTACGAAGGGCTAATGGCGCTTTATGCCATTGACCCGCAAAAGCAATATTATGATTACGCGGTCGAATGGGCGGAAAAACACCACTGGAAGCCCGTACGGGGGGAGATCTACACGCGTCATGCCGACAACCAGAACTGCGGTATGACCTACATCGATTTATACCGCATAGATCCCCAGCCGGTACGGATAGCGGCGATCAAGGCAAATATTGATTCGGTTATCCGAAGCGGCCGCTTTGACGATTGGACATGGATTGACGCCATACAGATGGCTATGCCCATTTACGTCAAGCTGGGCGTCACCATGAAGGACAAGAAATATTTTGACTATATGTACAAGATGTATCATCATATCAAATATGTAGAAGGTGGACATGGATTGTACAACCCAGTAGACGGGTTATGGTGGCGCGATAAGGATTTTATTCCACCTTATAAAGAGCCCAATGGGGAAAATTGTTACTGGTCCAGGGGTAACGGCTGGGTGCTTGCAGCACTGGCGCTGGTGCTGCAGGAGCTTCCGCGGGAAGATCCGCATTATACGGAATATCTGGAGGATTATAGAAGCCTGGCAAACGCATTGCCCCCTCTGCAACGTGCCGACGGATTTTGGAACGTCAGCTTGCATGATCCTAACCATTTCGGAGGTAAAGAGGCCTCAGGTACGGCCCTGTTCGTTTATGGACTCACATGGGGCGTGAATAACGGACTGCTCGACCAACGAACTTTTTTGCCGACCATAAAAAAAGGTTGGGAAGCGATCAGCAAAGAAGCGATTCAACCTAACGGCTTTCTCGGGTACATACAGTCAACCGGAAAAGAACCCAAAGACGGACAGCCCGTAACGGCGGATAGAGTGCCCGATTTTGAGGACTACGGGTTAGGCTGCGTTTTACTGGCCGGCAGTGAAATTTATAAACTCGTTAAATAAAAATAGCTAACTGCTAAGGCAACCAACGTATTGCTTTAATTATAAACCAAATACTATGTTTACAATGGACGTATACAAAAAGGTAGGACGAACGAGCCTCGTCGCCTTATTATTTCTTGTCGCGATGATACCCCTGGCACGGGGACAGGCGCAGACAGTCAGAGGAAAGGTACTGGATGAAACCTCCAAGCCCATAAACGGCGCGAGCGTGCAGGTTAAAGGACAGCAGAAGAGTACCACGACTGACCAGCATGGCGACTTTTCAATAGAAGCGCAGCGTGGAGATGTACTGCAGATCAGTTTCGTAGGTTATCGTACGAGCGAACAGGAGGTCGTGGGAACACAGACTTTAACCATCGCGCTGGCAACGGCCAATAACGATTTGGACGAGGTTGTCGTGATCGGGTATGGAACGACACGGAAGCGGGATCTGACCGGTGCCGTGGGATCTGTAAAAGGTGCAGATATCCGCAATATTCCCGTGACAACGGCAGCGCAGGCGATTACCGGAAGGGTGGCAGGGGTAAATGTTGTTACACAAAGTGGAGCGCCGGGTGCAGGCGTAAATATTCTGGTACGCGGAGGGACTTCCATTACGGGATCCACCGCTCCACTTTATGTTGTAGACGGCTTTGTGATGGAGGATGCTTTAATGAAGATCGATATCAATGATATAGAGAATATCGACATCCTAAAGGATGCTTCGGCGACAGCCATATATGGTGCCCGGGGCGCGAATGGTGTCGTGTTGATTACGACCAAATCTGGCAAGGCCGGCCGGGCAACGGTAGACTATAACGCTTACGTGAGTTTCGAAAGATTGGGCCGTAAGCTCGATTTACTGCCGGTCGAAGAGTACGTAAAATACCAATACGAATTTCAGACACTCGCAGGCCGGTTGAACGATTTTGCGGGTATGTACGGTGGCAATCCGTCGGATCCCAACTTCTCGTCAGGAGCGTTCGCCCGGATCAATGCAGACTACGGAAGCCGCCCGGGTATCGATTGGCAGGGCGAAGTCTTCGGAGGGCAAGCTGTACTACAAAACCATAATGTTAACGTCTCGGGAGGAAGCGATAAGACAAAGATTATGCTGGCCTATAATAATACTAACCAGGACGGTATTTTGGCAAAATCGGGATTCCGGCGGAACTCCGTTCGCGCAAAGGTTAACCACGAACTGGCCAAGGGCATAAACGTCGACTTTAACTCCTTGTTTCAAGATGCTAATACGCAAGGTGGCGGTTCGTTGAACGGTATGCTCAAAATGGCCATCCTGCAACCGGCCACGGGGGGTGCCCGCTTTACAGATGAAGAGCTGCTGCACACGGATATTGCCGAAGAGCTTCAGGCTATCAATTCCCAGTACGATATTTACAATCCCATCATCATGAACGATGCGTTGAACCGTAGCAGGGCAGCACGGCTGGCAAATGTTAACCTGGGCCTTACCGCCAGGTTTTTGGACGACTTCACCTTTAGAACATCGGGATCGTATCAATGGGGCCAGACACGTACGGACTTTTGGGACGACGGACGTACGGTAAATGCCAGGAACAACCGCGGCCCCTATGGATCAATAAAAAATGCAGAGGGCTTTGAATGGCAATGGACCAACACTTTGTCCTGGATGAAACAGCTGGGACAGCACAATCTTAACCTCCTTGCAGGACACGAAGTACGCTATGAAGAAAGCCAGGGTCTAAGCCACGGTTACTACGAGTTTCCGGCGAGCAATTTCGGATTGAAGGACGTGAGCCTCGCGGGACGGACAGAACGAGGCGAATCCGAAGCCAACCGGTACGGGCTTGTGTCCGCCTTTTTTAGAGGGATATATAATTACGACGACCGTTATCTGTTGACCGCTACTATGCGTGCAGACGGAGTTTCCACGTTTCGTCAAGGAAACAAGTGGGGAGGTTTCCCATCAGCGTCGGCTGCATGGAACATACACAATGAGGGCTTTATGGAAGGTGTCCGTTTTGTCGACCAGCTAAAGCTTCGCGTCGGATATGGAACAACAGGGAACGACCGTATAGGAAGCACACGCTATGCAACATTATACGGTTCGACCGTTGTAGCGGTCGATAATAGCACGGTCGTTGGTGTGAAGCCGAGCTCTACGCTCGGAAATCCGGCGCTCGTTTGGGAGAAGACGCAGACGACCAACGTGGCGCTTGATGCGGCTTTCTTGAACAACCGTGTAAATTTAACCGTTGATTTCTATAACAACGAATCCAAAAACCTGTTGTTAGAAGTGAATATCCCGACATCGACTGGCTACAGTAAGCAATATCAAAATATAGCTGCGCTGCGCAATAGAGGTGTGGAGTTCTCTTTAAACACGCTAAATGTACGTAGCGAAAACTTCCAGTGGAGATCTGCACTCAATCTTACCTTTAACCGGTCGAAAGTGAAGAGCTTGTATGGGAGCAGCGGAAGCGACTATATGATTACGGCTTACGAGTCGCGGATTAACTTCTATACCAAGGTCGGCGGGCCGGTGAGCACGTTTTACGGATATAAGTATGACGGCGTATATACTACCGACGACTTCGTTCAGCAGCCGGATGGAACCTATGTGCTGAAAGACGGCGTGGCTTCTCTAAAAGGGAAAAATCGTGCGACAGTGAAACCCGGCGACGTGAAGTATTTACCCGTGGCAGGGGAAACCGATGCCAACGGCAACCCGGTTTGGTCTACTAACGACCGTACGGAAATCGGTAGCCCGGAGCCCAAATTCTTTGGCGGTTTTAACAACGAGTTTGTCTACAAAAACTTTGACCTGAGTATATTTCTCAATTTTAGCTACGGCAACAAAGCGTTCAACATGAACACCCAGCGATTTATGGGGCCCTACTTGCCCAATCAGAACTCACTAGGCCTGATGGCCGATCGGTTTACATTGATCGATCCGAATACGGGGTTGGAAACGACCGATTTAGCCCGCCTTGCAGCGCTAAACCCCAACCAGGCGAATAAGCGGCAGATATGGAGTTTAAATTCCAGCAACAACATTGCCATATCTGATCCATTGGATTACTATTTGGAAGACGCGTCCTTTCTACGTGTGAATAACATCACCTTGGGATACACGTTACCCTCGACGCTGAGCAGGAGAGCTTTTGTACAGAAACTACGTTTCTATCTTACACTCAACAATATACACACGTTTACCAACTATTCGGGCTATGACCCTGAAGTGTCTGCCACAGATGCAATCCTTACACGGGGAGTGGACAACTCTGCTTATCCCCGAACCAAGAGTGTTGTGGCTGGTATTAATTTAACTTTTTAATGTACGATAATAATGAAAAAGGTACTATATATCATCGCTATAGGAATCCTCCTGGGAGGAGCCTCCTGTAAGGACTGGCTGGAGCTTCCTTCGGAAAAAGACTTTGACAGTTCGACTATATTTGAGGATGTGGGGAAAGTTGAAATGGCTGTACTGGGGGCGTATACCAGTACGTTTAACGCTGAACTTTTTTATCAATTCGGCATGGGAACCGATGAATGTTTTTCCACGGAGGGAGAGACCAATTCCAAGAACCAAGTGTCAAACTATGTTTATAATCCGGCAACGAGTCCGTCTTCTACCTACACGACAATGTACGCTGGCGTGGAGCAGGCGAATGTATTGATCAAGAACATTCCGTTCATGACTGGGATCAGCGATGCGGAAAAGGCAAAACTCGACATGTTGCTGGGCGAAGCCTATGCCATTCGGGCCATGAACATGCTGAATGTCGTGCGATACTTCGGCGACGTGCCCTATCCGAGGATTCCGGTGGTCGACATGCCCAGCTTTTCTTCCTCCCGCGTGAGTAGGGATACCATTTTGGACGGTTGTGTCGACGATTTACAACAGGCCATCGCACTGCTGCCCTGGAAAGGTGAGTCGGGGATGCCGGTGGAACGCCTATCAAAAAATGCAGCCTACGGACTGTTGGCGCGCGTGGCGCTATATGCCGCTGGCTATTCCCTGCGTTGGGATCTACAAAGCTACTCGCCTGCCACGGTTCAGTTGGGAAGGAGAGCCGACGGACAGCGGATCCGGCAGCTGTATGAAATCGCCCGCGACGCATGCAAGGCCGTGGTAGACCGGGGTGAAAACGACCTGATAGACTATGAAACGATATTCCGGGATCTCGTTAACGGACGATACAACAAAGAGTCCATGTTTGAATATGGACAGAAGGGGGGCGACCGGAACGAAGCAAGAATAGGATATACTAACGGTATCTTCGCCCATACAAATTCCTTTTATAATAAATCGCAACCCGCCATGGCCGTACTTCCGACGTACTATTTTGAGTTTGAAGACGGTGATAGTAGAAGGGATGTAGCTATTGCAAGCTATGCGATCTCTGCCAGCAGCCTGCATGAGATGAATACATATGCCAGCAACACGATTGGCAAATTCCGTGTCAACTGGAAGGGTGATGTTGGCGTGTCAGCGGCGCAACGCGACATTAACTGGATACATTTGCGGTATGCAGATGTACTGCTGATGTACGCCGAAGCAGAAAATGAACTTTCAAATGGACCTACACCGGTCGCCAAGGAGATGCTCGAAAAAGTACGCCTCCGTGCATTTAAGAATGACCGCACAAAGATAGGACCCACGCCTGCTAGCTACGCTGCATTTAGAGATGCCATCATCCAGGAACGTAAGCTAGAGCTCGGTTTCGAAGGATGGCGGAGAACAGATCTCATCCGTTGGGGAATCCTCTACGAAAAATTGACGGCAACAAAGCAGGAAATAATAGATTTGGCAAACCGTACGGGAAAGTATGCGCAAGTAGACCGCTTCCGCGCGTATAGGAAAACAGACGCAAAAACATTTAACGACCCTACGGTAGCATTGAGTTTCGTTTCCCTGAAAGATGCCCCTACGCCAGCGGAGCGTACCGCGTTAGAAGCTCAAGGTTATACCTTATTAGATATGTATAGCGGCAATTCGGCTTTCTTTGCAAATGCTTTTACCGCGGACGCTACGTGGGTGAAAAATATCTTCCGCGGACTCGAGAAGAATAAGGTTGAACTATTCCCTTTGAGTACGACGACCATCGATGCCAACCCCGGACTTCGTGGGCAGCAGCATCCATTATATTAACTCGACGATCTATGCAGTCCTGTCGGAGCTTCCGACAGGCTGCTTCTGTTTTAGGAAACCTTAATAAAAGTGAAACTGATGTTACATCGTACAATACGTATCTTCCTTCTGTTTTTTTCCGTGGGGACCGCCATTGTCCGTGGACAGGACAAAAAGTTATATCAGCAGTTTGCTGACTCCGAGATCAGTCGCTTTCCGGAGGCCTGGCAACTGGACCATGGAAAGCGTCTATATTTCGGATATTCCCAAGGCGTTGGCTGTCTGGCGATGCTCAAAGTATGGCAGAAAACCGGCGAGCAACGCTATTTTAATTATGTGGAGCAATGGGCCGACACGCTGATAAACGAAAGGGGCGAAATCCACTTATACAAGGTAGAAACATATAACATAGACTATATTAATGCTGGAAAGATCTTGTTTTCCCTCTACGAAGAGACGGGCAAAGAGAAGTATCGAATGGCTATAGAACGATTAATGGCGCAGCTAAAGCATCATCCAAGGACGCATGAAGGGGCCTTCTGGCACAAGCTGATTTATCCGCATCAAATATGGTTGGATGGACGCTATATGGGAGATCCTTTTGTCGCTGCCTACGGCAAGTTTATTGGCGAAAGTAGTTACTGGGACGATGTCATCAACCAAATTTTCGTGACGGCCAAACATACCCGCGACCCAAATACGGGGTTATATTACCATGGGTGGGACGAAAGCCGGAACCAGCTGTGGGCTAATAAGATGACCGGACAATCGCCGAGTTTCTGGGGCAGAAGCGTGGGATGGTGGTTTATGGCGCTGGTTGATGTACTCGATTTTATACCGGAGGACTATCCAAGACGGGATAGTGTTCTCGTCCTGTTACAAGACCTGGCCCAAACCTTACCCAGTTATCAGGATAAAGACGGTTTATGGTGGCAGGTGCTCGATCAGCCTGGCCGGGAGAAGAACTATCAAGAGGCGTCTGTCAATTCGATGTTCCTCTATGCTTACGCAAAGGCTGTCAATAAAGGATATCTGCCACCGACCTACCGCGACGTAGCGGAGAAAGCACTGATAGGTATAAAAAACAACCTTCTGAAAAAGGAGGACAGCGGCCTGTGGACACTCATACAGTGCAATGCCGTATCCGGCTTGGGGGGCCATCCCTATAGGGATGGTAGCTATATATATTATGTTAACGAGCGTATCCGTGAGAATGACGCCAAGGCTACCGGACCATTTATCATGGCACTGCTCGAGTTAGATAGGTAAACAAGAACGGACCCGCCCCGCAGGGAAAGAAAGCACACATGCAAAGAAAGACATGTGTGCTTTTTTGCTGTCAGGGTAACCCCGTCGGGTCTAACTGTAACAGGCATATATTTCTATAAATATGCGAACCCGTCCGGTTGATGTATGTCGATTGATCTACGAGAGCACATCAATTTGGGCGCTGTTTATCGGCATAGAAGCAGGACAACGACGCCGGTGGAGGTTTTGAATACAGCTTGGTAATGTCTAAAATCGACGTCCTAGGCCTAATTGACATGATTTTATACCTTTTTGAACCTATTTTAGACATCTAGAGCAGCAGCTTCTGCTAGCTTTGTTTCAGCTAATACATTGGAAGCGGACCCACTGTGAGGTCCCACCATATAGACCAAAAAATAGCAGGCAGTACAGTAACACGGACTTATCCTTCTCATTTGGGGAAGCACGTGATAGCGGTACCCCTGTTCGCGTAAGATACAACCATTAGAACGAAAAATTAAAAAGCATGAAATGAATTGAATGTACCTAAGGAGTGATGTGTCATCCATCTGGTCTGCGGACATCGGTAGGATGACGAATGTGTTAACCAAGATTAAATAACCAAAAACTATGTTAGAACAAACTACAAATTTTTTTCGAAAGGCCTTTTTTGCGCTTTTTTGTGCCGTACTATGTACACTCTCCGTTATGGCGCAATCGGTAGAGCGCAGGGGGCGGATCACGGACGCCGCTACTGGTCAGGCGCTTCAGGGCGTCACGGTGTCTGTTAAAGGAAGTCGGGTGACGACACAAACCGCTGGCGACGGCTCGTTTACGATTGACGCGCCACAGGGCGCTGTGCTCGTGTTTACCTCGGTAGGTTACGCTGTCAGAGAAGTGACAGTCGGGGCGGGCAACACAGTCGATGTGGCGCTGGATGCCTCCGATAACTTGTTAGACGAACTCGTGGTAGTGGGCTACGGCTCACAGAGACGCTCCGATATAACGGGCTCTGTTGCCTCCGTGCCCAAAGAGCGTCTGTCTAAGCTTCCTGTCAACAACGTTTTGCAAGCCATTCAGGGAGCCGTGGCAAATGTGAATATCAATCAGACATCGTCCATTCCCGGAGATGTTCCATCCACCCAGGTAAGAGGTCTGAACTCGATGAGCGCTGGCACGGGACCTTACATTGTTGTAGACGGAATTCCCTTGACAAGAACCGACGGATCTATTAACGATATTAATCCAAATGATATCGAATCGGTCGAGATCCTGAAGGATCCATCGGCGGTCGCCATATATGGCGTAAACGGGTCAAACGGTGTTATTCTAATCACAACAAAACGGGGTACGTCCGGAATACCACAGATCCGGTATAGTGGTTATGCCGGGGTCGAAGAGCCGGCCCGTATGCTGGACCCTGTGTCCCCAGAGGAGTTGCTGAATCGTTATGCGGAATACGCACGTATTACCAACACGACGCTATTTAATGGGGGGCCGGTGCGCAACGAGTATGAATGGGATAACTATCAAAATGGGGTGACAACCGATTGGCTGGATGCCGTCATGCAGACTGGTACTATTCAAAACCATAATGTCGGACTGTCGGGCGGCAGCGAGAACGCGAAATACTATGTGTCTGTCGATTACTTCGGACAAAAAGGGATCGTAAAGGGCTTTGACTATAAACGCTATTCGTTTAGGGCGAACACCGATTTTGATCCAACAAAGTATTTAACGGTGGGAACGTCGGCATTTGTCGCAGCACACGACAGGGATGGCGGACGGGCCAACCTAACGCAGGCGTTGGCTATGAGCCCGTATGCACGTATGTATAATGAAGATGGTAGCCTCACACAGTTTCCGATGTATTCCGAACAGCTTTGGGCAAATCCGCTGCTTCATACAACGACGAATCCCGAACGACGTGAGTTTAACGTGTCGCTAAACGGCTATGCGGAAATGAACTTTGGTAATATCTGGCAGCCTTTAGAAGGTTTGAAATTTAGATTAAATGGAGGTTATTCTTACATCCCCAGACGGACGAATGAGTACCATGGCCTGTCGGTTTATAATTTCAACGGCTGGGGTCGCATATATAATGCAGAGTCGCAAACATATACGCTGGAAAATATCCTGACATACGAAAAGACTATCGGCCGGCACCGTTTCGATTTTACGGGCCTGTATGCTGCGCGGAGCAAATATTGGCAACAATCGGAAGCTATAGGGGAGATGTTTCCCAATGATGTGCTGGAATGGGGGAACCTTGGAGCTGCCTCCAATCAAAGGGTAACCGCTGGAGCAGATCTTTATCGCTCCTTATCACAGATGGCAAGAATCAATTATGGCTACGACAGCCGGTATATGCTGACGTTCACGGTCCGCAGAGATGGCGCATCTGTTTTTGCTAAAAACAACAAGTACGGGGTATTCCCTTCTGTGGCAGCGGCGTGGAACATACATAACGAGTCCTTCATGGCAGGAACGAAAAATGTGATCGACAATCTAAAACTGCGCGTATCTTACGGAGTTTCCGGTAATGAAGCCATTGGTGTCTATCAGACGTTGTCGCTGATGAATTCTAACTCCTTGGCCATGGGCGGGCTGTCAAATGCGGCATTACGTTACCGCACGCTGATGGGGAACGACGACCTTCGTTGGGAAAAGACCGCAGGCTTTAACACGGGCGTGGATTTTGGTCTGTGGGGCAACCGCGTGAGTGGTACAGTCGAGTTTTATCGGACAAATACACAGGACATGCTGCTTAGGCAACGTTTGCCGCAGCTCACCGGTTTCGCGGACGTATGGGCCAACCTGGGAAAGGTGGCTAATACCGGAGTCGACGTTACACTGAACACACGGAATATCGTGAAGGAGAACTTCAGTTGGTCGACCGCGATCGTATTTTCGCATAATAAGAACAAAATCGTCGATATATATGGCGACGGAAGAGATGATCTGGGAAATCGGTGGTTTATTGGACACCCCGTTGGCGTAATTTACGACTATACCAAGGTCGGTATCTGGCAGGAGGATGAAATTGCGGCCGGCGTCAATAAAGGGTGGGACGAGCAGGCCGAAGCGGGGGCCGTAAAACTTGCCGACCTCAATGGCGACGGCGTGATCAATGACGGAGACCGCCGTATTCTAGGCCAGACAGCACCTAAATGGAATGGAGGGCTCACCAACACCTTCACGTATAAAAATCTGTCGCTGAATATTTTCATTCAAACCGTACAGGGAGCTTTACGAAACAACCCGCAGATCGGCGGAGCTGCCGATGAATTAGGGCGCCGAAGTGCTCCAGCGGAACTTGGCTATTGGACGCCCGAAAACAGAAGCAACGAATGGCGTTCGTTGAGCAACCGCTCCAATATATACGGCTACGGATTCCCACAGAGTGCGAGCTTTACCCGCTTGAAAGATGTTACCTTGAGCTATACCTTACCATCCCCGATAGCAAGCAAAATCGGATTGGGAGCCGTTACACTCTATGCGAGCGGACGTAACTTGTACACTTGGACCGGATGGCTGGGTTGGGACCCCGAGGCACGGGATATACCGAGAGGGCACACGCAGGATAACGTGGGGGATAACACGAACTACCCGATGGTGCGCAACTATGTGTTCGGTTTAAATGTTACGTTTTAGGTAGCCCCTTATGAGAATCGGCGTGCAAACAGGTGGAGAGTATGTTAGATGCTGATGAAAATGAATAGCATCATCATACCTTCGGACATAGAGGAATGAATAAATGATTATCACCATTGAAATAGATTATACAGATGAAAATACTTAAACATACAAAGTTATATGCTGCGCTTGCGTTGCTATCTCTGGGAGTAGCCTCGTGCAGCGACAGCTTTTTGGATGAGAAGCCCTATTCACAATACGAAGCTGGAACGGGCGATCCGTCCATCGTGGAAAACCATTTAATTGGCTTACATTATATCTACGCGCAGCTGTGGGGTTACAGCGGGCGGCAGGGGTTTCTATCTTGCTGGCAGATCGGAATGGACATTACCAGCGCCGGATCCACCGAAGGTGTAGAAAACCCTTTTTATCAATATGCGGATCTGAACTCCGAAAATGCAGGCGTGAGTTATTTATGGCAAAAGAGTTATGAGTTTATCAATAACGCCAACACGATCATCCGGGATGCCGGCACCGATAATCTGGCAGCCGCGGCAGAAGCCCGCTTTTTCAGAGCCTACGCCTACAATATGCTCGTGACACTTTGGGGCGATGTGCCGTTGCTCGTCGAGTCAATCAGTGTGCCGACGTTTGATTATAAGAGAACGCCTGTGGCAGAGGTAGATCGCCAGATCGAAGAAGATCTCGAATTTGCAATAGCCAACCTTCCGGATGTCGGTCAGGCGAAAAGCGAGAGTCGTATCAACAAAGATATGGCCCGACAGCTGGCGGCAGAGGCCTATCTACGGATGGGGATGCGCGATGCATCTTACTTTGAAAAGGCGGAACAGGCGGCCACGGAAATCATCGACGGAGGGAAATACCGACTGATCGACGCCCGATATGGAAAGTACCTTTCCGAGGGAGGAGACTACTACAGGGATATGTTCCGGCAAGGCAATATGCGCCGGTCTGAGGGCAACACGGAGGCAATTTGGACATTTGAAGTAGAATACAACCGGGAGGTAAACGGAGGTACGATAGACAACCCACAGCACCGCCGGGTCTGGCAGCCGGCTTACCATAAGTGGGAAGGAATGGTCAATGCCGATTCCTTGGGCGGGCGAGGAAACGGACGGCTTCGCCTGAGTAATTTTATGAAATATACGGTATGGCGAGGATTAGACGGCGATATACGGAACAGTAATTATAATATCCGACGGACCACGAATTATAACAGGCCGAACTATGAGGCTGTTATTGGAATAGATGCTGACGGATATCGTGTTGCGCGAGATGCGGGCGTCCGGAATGTGACGGTGAGAACGGGAGACAAGGTTATTCCGTTCCGCACCGACAGTTTAGAGGTGTGGTATCCCTATCCAACGAAATGGGGAGGGTACGATCCGACAGATGATTTCGGTTATGCACTTATCAAAGATTGGCCGGTCATGCGTTTGGGCGAAACCTACCTGTTACGCGCCGAAGCTCGTTTTAGACAGAACAACTTAGCCGGCGCCGCAGCAGACATCAATACCCTAAGAGACCGTGCGTTTAAAGCCGCCCGTGAAGAAACAGGGAACGCCAGTTTAGGACGGGTCAATGCATCGGCCATAACGATCGACTTTATTCTCGACGAACGTGCCAGAGAACTGATTGCCGAGGAAAATAGACGAATGACACTGGTACGTACCGGAAAGTTAAAAGAACGCATCGCGTTAAATGGCGACGCCGGGCCGGCCAACAAAATCACAAGCGGTTTCCAGGACTATCATACACGTTTGCCGATCCCGTTGTCTGAAATCCAACTTAACAATAAAGAAGAAGAGAACTTGGTTCAAAACCCAGGTTACACCCGATAAATTGTCTGCCAATAAAGCTTCAGTCTCTTTATAGTAGAGGAGCTTATCGGTGAAAAACCAGCTACGGTGTGTTGGAGCTACCCTAAACGAGGCTCCGACACACCGTAGCGTATTTACCTGAAATTGATTATTATCCGACTGATATATACCATTAGATGAAAGATAAACCCGAAGGAGCTAGATTTATAGTTACATATGCCTGCTATGCTTCGGCCCGACGGGTCGTATCCATCACAATACGACGGCCCATGAACATCAAGCCTCTACGAGGTCATTTTTTATCGACCACAGGTTATTAATCAATTGACCAACTTGGAAGGTAACGCAAAAAGGACATGATTTTTTCCTTATAGATGTCGGTATTCAGCCGGTAGAAAAAAGCTCCTTTCTTCGAATTTTCCTTGTCCTTTTCTTTCAATTTGATAATCAGTCCCGACGACAGCAGTTTGCGGCTGAAATTCCGCTTATCAAGCTCGATGCCATACACGCATTCATAGAGTGAAGCAATCTGGGGGATGGTAAACTTTTCGGGCAATAGTTCAAAAAGGATAGGATACAACGCCGCTTTGGTTCGTAATTCGCGTTTGGCTTTTTCGATCATCTGCTGGTGGTCGAAGATCAGGTCCGGATGTTCGTTAAGTGGAAACCAACGCGCTTCAAATTCGTCGCTGATGATGTGTTCGTATTGATGGGTGTCGATGAGAGCAAAATAAGCGATACTGACCACGCGGCCGTAACGCTCCCGATGGGGATCTCCGAAAATGCCGCAGTCTTCCATATATACATTTGCCAATCCGGTAAGTTTCTTTAATACGCGCGATGCAGCCCCTTCCGGCGTTTCATCCGGTTGAACAAAACCGCCCATAAGACTCCACTTGTTTCGTTCTGGTTCGAATCCGCGTTTAATTAACAGAATTTCCAGAGACTCCCCGTTAAACCCAAAGATAATACAGTCTACCGCAAGTAATACCTTGGGCTCACTCTTATAAAAATTCATAGTTGATCCGTATTGTCATAAATTATTACACACAAATGTCTTGTATCTATTTCAATTTCACAAATAGCGTATCCGTTTGCTTGCTGATGCTATCCATCTGATATCTGGCATGGTTAAAGTAAACCCCAAGGATTTGCCTATTTATGCCCGTTGCGCATTATTGAAACGCAAGGGTTTTAATGTCGAAGCGATATGTCTATACAATGTCGGGCTGAGCACTTCGGCGGGCTTAGCACAAGCACTGTCGAAGCCTCGGGCTTTCGTACGATAATGGACGCTATCATGCATAACGGGTTAGCATATATGCATGTGATGTTCTATCCCGACAGGGCCGTATAAACTGTGACCCTTATGAGATTTTAATACGAACTCCTACAGATGAAAATTAAAATTTTATTTCATTTTATTAAAAAATAAATGTTAATTTGACACTAATTGTTATGTGCGCATCGTTCAGGCAGGTCTTTGCAGAATGTTAACGTGCTAAGAATGTATAAATCAGTATTATAAACCAAAAGGTGTTAAAGGTAATGAGCAAATCTTATGTGATCGGAGTTGACTATGGAAGTGATTCAGTCCGGTCGGTATTAGTGGATGCAGGCAATGGGCAGGAAATATCTTCCTCGGTATTTTATTATCCCCGATGGAAGCGGGGAGAGTTTTGTGATCCAGCGTCCAGTCAGTTCCGCCAACATCCGTTGGACTATATAGAGGGGCTGGAGACGACAATTCGGGCTTGTTTAGAAAAAGCCGGAGACCCAGCTATCGCCAAGGCGGTAAAAGCAATATCGGTTGACACAACTGG
>Ga0079224_100001409_pt1 | contig 27577 bp, 19 predicted proteins | sample Stecom2015_FD_80414 | JGI IMG/M metagenome (GOLD analysis project Ga0079224, IMG submission 80414) | Agricultural soil microbial communities from Utah to study Nitrogen management - Steer compost 2015 | ecosystem: Environmental > Terrestrial > Soil > Agricultural land | place: USA: Utah... | reverse complement strand
TAAGAATCATAAAATTGTCAAGAATGGCAGCACAAAAAGTAAAAAGCAACAATATCTATGCAAGTCCTGTGGCAAAAGATTTTTGGACTACTACACCTACAATGCATACCATGAAAAAATAAACTCTGAAATCATTTATTTTACCAAAGAAGGATTAGGAATCAGAAGTACCGCAAGAGTTTTGAGGATTTCCACAACCACTTTACTGAAAAGGATTATCTTAATAGCAGATAAAATTCCAAGACCTTTTATCAGCAAAGATAAAATTTACGAAGTCGATGAGTTGCGAACTTATGTGAAGGACAAAAGTAAATTGATTTGGATAGTCTATGCTTTGGAAAGGGAAACGAAAAGAATCGTTTCTTTTAATGTCGGAGCAAGAACCCATAAAACACTTCAAGTTGTTTTGACTTCTTTGGAATTATCCGAAACAAAGCACATTTACACAGACGGATTTAAGAATTACAAATATTTGATTCAAAAGAAAATCCATAAAGTAATTCGTTTCGGCACGAATTCAATTGAAAGAAAGAATTTGAATTTGAGAATTCACCTGAAAAGACTTAACCGCAGAACCATTTGTTTCTCCAAAAGCCTGGTCTTACTTTCTGCTGTTTTAAAAATCTATTTTTGGGATGAACAACACTTGAATATTAGAGAGGTTTGGATTTAACATCATTCCCTCTGTAATCCGTAAATAGATTATATAGAGGCAGAATGAAATTCAAATATCCAAAAATAGATTTAAAATTTTCTTAATTCAATCCATCATTCTCATTCTTTTTCTAACTTGCGGCTATGAAGGAAGCCAAACAGTTAAAGTATGACAAAGCCTATTTAAAAATGGCTTTGGAATGGGGAAAATTATCACACTGCAAACGCCGTCAGGTAGGCGCTTTGATTGTAAAAGACCGCATGATTATTTCAGACGGATACAACGGAACGCCCAGCGGTTTTGAAAATTATTGTGAAGACGACGAAGGCTACACCAAATGGTATGTGCTCCATGCCGAAGCCAATGCCATTTTGAAAGTAGCAGCCTCTACCCAAAGCTGTAAAGGCGCAACGCTCTATATCACGCTTTCGCCCTGTAAAGAATGCAGCAAACTCATCCACCAGGCAGGCATCACACGCGTGGTTTATTTAGAGGCATACAAAGACAATTCGGGCATCGGTTTTTTAGAAAAAGCCGACGTACAACTTACCCATATTAATGAAGAAGATTTGTAAGAAATGAGGACTTTCCTTAAAATTCTGAACATAGTGCTGATTGTTCTGATCATATTACTCGCCGGTTTTATGCTCGGAAGAAAATATGATATTGCCATTGATGAAAACGACAATCTCGTAGGGCTGGAATACAGCGCGAACGAACAGAAAATCAGACGACTCGTTTCGCTCATTGACGACCAATATATGGAAGAAGTCAATACAGACAGTTTGGTGGACAAAGCCATCAATCAGATAGTAGGTCAACTTGATCCGCACACCACTTACCTCAACAAAGAAGCCCTGCAAAAAGTTACCCGCGAAATGAGCGGGAGCTACAAAGGAATCGGTGTACAAATCAGAAAGATTGACGATACACTCACGATTACCCAAGTTTTAAGACAAAGTCCCAACTTTTCAAACCTGATGCTGGGCGACAAATTACTGAAAATCGACAGCGTTGATTTAGCCGGAATGAGTTCAGACAACGCCCAAAAAATATTTACCGAAATCAATTCGGATGAAGTTGCACTAAGTCTTTTGCGAAACAATTTGGAACTAACCGTAAAGGCAAAAAAAGGCGATGTACCTTTACCCAGTGTAGTTTCCCATTTCAAAATTGATGAGAATTTAGGCTATATTAAATTGGTGAGATTTGCCGAACATTCGGCAGAAGAAGTTCACGACGCCCTCCAAGATTTACAAAAACAAGGTATGAAATCCCTGATTCTGGATTTACGTGGGAATCCCGGCGGAATCATGAAAGTAGCTGAACAAATAGCCGATGAATTCCTTAAAAAAAATGAACTCATTGTTTACACCCAAGACAAAGAAGAAAAACGAAAATATATTTATGCCACCAACAAAGGGCTTTTTGAAGACGGTAAGATTTATGTGCTGATTGACGAAGGTTCGGCTTCTGCCAGCGAAATCGTCTCAGGCGCGTTACAGGAATACGGTCGGGCAACGCTCATCGGTCGCCGTTCGTTTGGAAAAGGACTGGTTCAGCGGGAAATTCATCTCGGCGACGGAACCCGGGTCAGACTTACTGTTGCACACTATTACACGCCTTCCGGTCGTTCCATCCAAAGGCCGTATGACAAAGGAAAACAAGCTTATTCGGAAGAATTATACCGACGTGTGAAAAGTGGTGAACTCCTATCCAAAGACAGCATCAAAGTCAACCGGGAATTGGCGTACAAAACACCTTCGGGCAAAATTGTTTATGGCGGCGGCGGAATCATTCCGGATGAATTTGTGCCCGTTGATACCACACAGTTGAAAGGCTGGATCATGCAAAACGCTTATTCGGAAAACAACCAGAGTTTCTTCTTCCAAAAAATCATCGAAAACCGACACAATCCTTTTTGGATGAGCGAAACTTGGTTTTTGAATTACAATGACATCACTCTGGTTTATGAAGAATACCTGGGAACTTTGGGCATAAATCCTGAAAAAATTAATGCTGAGGAAGAACAACTTTTAAAGAATTTCATCCGCTCTTCAATTGCCGAAGAACTTTTCGGAACAAATGCTCTGTACAAAGCCTGGTGGCCGGAAGACAATATGATTCAAAGAGTTTTGGAACTGGAAAATGCAAAATAAATGGATTGGAAAGAAGCTTTTTCTGAATATAAATCTTACCTGAAACTGGAAAAAAACCTTTCTCAAAATTCTATCGATGCTTATTTGCGGGATTTGAAAAAACTGGAAAATTTTTCAGAAAACCCACCCTTGAAAGTTTCCCAAAGCGATTTGGAAGAATTTCTTTATCAATACGCCAAAAAAAGTTTTGCACCGCGTTCTCAGTCAAGATTGGTTTCCTCCATCAAAAGTTTTTTTAATTATTTACATTGGGAAGAATGGCGCACAGACAATCCTTCAGAACTTTTGGAAACGCCCAAACTGGGTATGAAATTGCCCGATACTTTGTCGGAAAAAGAAATTGATAAATTAATTGCGCACATCGACCTGAGTTTGCCCGAAGGCGAAAGAAACCGTGCAATTATTGAAACCCTTTACGGTTGTGGTTTACGTGTGTCCGAATTGACGGAACTTAAACTTTCGGATTTGTTTTTTGAAGAAAATTTCATTCGGGTGATAGGAAAAGGAAACAAACAAAGATTGATTCCGATTTCAAATTATACCATCAAATTCATCCAAATTTATAAAAACGAAATCCGCGTTCACCTTCCTATTCAGAAAGGATTTGAAGATTATTTATTTCTCAACCGAAGAGGAAAAAAGCTCACACGCGTGATGATTTTCACCATCATCAAACAATTGGCGGAAAAAGCCGGAATCGGGAAAAACATCAGCCCACATACATTTCGGCATTCTTTTGCGACTCATTTACTGAAAAACGGAGCAGATCTTCGTTCGATTCAGATGATGCTCGGTCATGAAAGCATTACCACAACGGAAATTTATACCCATTTGGACGATACCATGATCCGCGATGCGGTTTTGAAATTTCACCCGAGGAATGTAGAGAAATAAAAATTTTGTGTTGTGTTTTGAGAGATCTTTTCACACAAATTCTCGTTTCACCTTTTATCTCTCTCCCGTTTCGAGTTCCAAATTTTTAACCCCCTGATTTTAACTTCTGAATTAATACCAACCTCTTCTCAAATAATTGATGATGCTGCTCAAGTTGAAATTGAACGTAAATCGGATTCTTTCCCAATATTTATCCATCACCGGTTCAAATCCGAGCGAAGACTGAACAGGCAGATAAAATTCCAGAAAATCGGGAATGACTTTGAATTTGATTCCGGTATCATAAATAAATTTCGGGTCTTGGAATTTGTTTTTATAAACGCCCGCATCGGCATAAATATCGAGCATATTCAACAGCGGGTATTCCAAATTGGTCGAAATAATCCATTGATTAACCGTAAAATCAAATTGAGATTTAAAACCCGATTCCGCCATCACATATTGTTGGCTCAGAACCCCCGAACTTTCTGAGCGACCCAGCAAACTCAGGTTAAAAGCATAATCCGAAACCTTGTTTACTCCAAAATTAAAATAGTCCGTATTGCTCTCATTATTCAAAAAACTTCCGGCAAAAAGACGCAAACCCAATTGTTTTTTGGGCGCAAACCGCCAGCGATAATAAATCTCTCCCATCAGTTTTTGGAAAACTTCAGTCGTTTGCAAGGTTACAGAACCATGAGATTCATGGATATAATCAGGTTTTGAATAATAATAAGTCAAGTTCCACAAACCATATTTGTCCTCATCCGTTTGGATTTCAAATTTCGGAACTTCCTTGTTCAAATTGTCATAACTGAACACAAATCCGTGCGAAAGCGTCTCACGAGGGTCTTTTTTGAAACTTGTGGTAATATAAGCCGACCATTTCAAATAAGTCAAATCACGGTCATAATGTTCGTATTTTGCAGAAGTTCCGACTGTAATTGAACGGAAAATAGATTTTCTGGGTGTGAACGTATTTTGAATGCCTCCACTTCCTGCAATCTTTCCGGTTCCGGTCGAAATTTTGGGTGTAATATTCCATTTAAACGGACGCGTCAAAAGGGATTGGTTATGAAAACGCATTCCCAAAAGGAATTTATCATAATTGTTCCAACGGATCTGGGGATTCATGAAAATCTGTGCATATTCCGGATTTTCGATGTCAGAATACAATTTGAATTGTAATTTTTTTCCGTTTTTAAACAAACCTTTTGTGCGCATGAAATTATCGCGGTCATTGAATTCAGGAAAAAGATAACCGGGATTTAATTCGATTTTATCATAATCGCCTTTTGGAAAAGAAATTTCGGTTTTTTTCTCATCGCTTACATACCATTCTTCCGCAACAGGAATTCCGGATTTCGAAGCTACAACCTGAAAAGGTCCTGAAAATCCGGTTTTGTTTCTGATTTTTATTTTCAATTCTTCTTCTGATTCTTTGGCATTGACCAATTTGAAATTGATTTTGTCTTTTTTATCGATATAATCTTCAAAAAACCAAGACAAATCTTTGGGTGAATTCTCCAATAAATAATTTCTGAAATCCAACTGGGAAATGATGTTTCCCCGATTTTTTTCAGAAAAATCTCTGACCATTTCATGAAAATTTCGGTTTCCCAAATATTGGTCGATGTAGTAGAAAGTCAATCCGGTTTTGAAACCGCTCATCGCGATTTGATTCATATTGCTCAATTCATCAAAGGGTGTATTGATGGCTTGGTCATAATTTTGTCTTGCTAAATAGAGATACAAAAGCTTATAACGATCATTCATTTGCAATTTGGCTGCATGAAAAAAATTCAATGGCTTAATGCCCAAAACTTTGATTTTATCGGGCAAATGTCCGGCAAGTTTGAGTTTGGGGAAATTTTCGTCCACATATTTCATCATCAGGTAAAACTGCAATCCGTTTTTGAGCCAATGGTCCTCAATTTTATTGACCGAAAAAAGTCGGTCTATGTATTCGTAACTTAAAATCTGAAAAAGTTTGAGTGCATTTTTTTCTTGTTCCGTAAATAATTTGACTTCAAAAAGCCAGGCATCCAGATCGTCAACCCCGAAATATTCTTGTTCTTTTTTGGTCTTATACGAAATGAAAAGTTGAGAAGTAGGAATTTGTCCTAAATGCTTTTCCAGAAAGGAAACTTGGTGTGGTAGAAGCGAATCGACTATTGGACTTTGAATCGAATCATAACCAAATCCAAAATCTATATTCAATCGGGAATTTTTATCAAAAAACCTGTGTTTATCATTTGGGTTTTTGGTGAGATAAATTCTGAAATGTTCTAAGTTTTCACCCGTCCAAAGATTTCCATTTCGACCTAAATCGGAGTACACCTCGTAATTTTCAGGCAGTTCCAATTCTAATTGATAAAAAGAAGGATAAGCAGTCAATCCTTCAAAATCTTTATAATGTTGTAAAACCCAATGACCGTTTTCGTTGACTGTGGCGGGTTGTAAAAAGAAATATTTGAGCAGATAATTTCCGTTGGGATTATAACCATAACGGGTTACGGCATCAAAAGGAATTTTGACGGTATAAGTAGTTTTCAGTTTGATTTTTTCTCCGGTTTTCCAGGGTTTTCCTAATTTGATATGGACGAATTCACGTTCTTGAACTTGATGTGAAATTGTATCGTTTTCTGCATTTGTAAAAACCAAATCGCGCGTTCCACCTCTTTCCTCTTTTTCAGAAAAATGCAAAGCGCCTTTTCGGTCTTGTAATTTTACTTTGTTGAGAACGGTCAATTTGCCGGAATAGGCATTGGCCCAACCGTGAAAATAGGCTTCGGTAAGGGTTTTGGATGATTGGTTGATTAATATAAATTCCTGTTCTACATGAAGTTCATGGTGAATCGTGTCTAATTTCACACTCAGAAAAATGGAATCTGTGTGCTGGGAAAATCCGATGGTAAATCCCAGACAAATCAAAAAAAATCCTGCGTAGAAATTCCTCATTCAATTTAAGATGACAAAAGTAAAGGTGTTCTAAATTTTTGTGAAAACCAATTTTTTAACAGAAAGTTCAGTGAAGTTTCACTTCGGTTGCGCCGAGTTTATATTTTCGGAAGGAAGCGTCATAAATTTCAATTCCTTTGTATCGGTTTAAAAGTTTCGTCATTTCTTCCTTTAGTTTCCCGGAACCGTGTCCGTGAATGAAAATCAGACGGTTTCTTTTTTCGGCTCTTGCCAGTTCAATTTCGTCTTTTATTTTGTTCAACTGAATTTGAAGCATTTCAAAATTGGTAAGTTGTGCATAAGAATCGACCAATTGCCCGATGTGCAAATCGATTTCTTTGGGTTCCGACAAAGGATTTTTACTTTTCTTTTTTGAATTAAATTCTGGTTGTTCGACAATTACTTTCCCGATTTCCAAGGTTTCGTCAGGCAATAATTCGTTGGGGTAAAAACTTTCTTCAAATCCAAATTCGTTTAAAATGGTAATTTGATTTTTATGAACGCGAATTACGGTTCCTTTCTGATTGTCATCAATTACTTTTATTTTATCACCCGTTTTGAACATTTCACAAAAATAAGAATTGAAAAACTAAGTAAAAACTTATAATTTTTATGGCAAAAATTATGACATACATCATATAATTTCTTAAATTCGATTACTTAATTCACAAGAGGACAATTTTTTATGAGGATTTTTTATGGTTGGATCATATTGGCTTTTCTGTCAATACACTTTTCCTGCTCTTCTGACAATGATGGATTGCCGGAGGAAGCAGAAGAAATTTCGCCTGTAAATCTTGACTTGAATGCGGTTCCTTACCCCAAATTGTCTGATTATAATTTTTTCAAAATGCCGTTCTCTGATATGGCTCCGGTTTATGGAGTCATTCCTTATGAGCCGGTTTCAAGCTTATTTTCTGATTATGCGCATAAAAAGCGATTTGTTTGGATGCCTGATGGGAGTTCTGCGACCTATGATACGGATGCTACTTCTTTTGAATTTCCCAATGGTGCAACGCTGATTAAAAATTTTTATTATGAAAATGTTTTACCCAATAATTCCAAAAAGATTTTGGAAACGAGAGTCATGATTAAACTTAGCGATGAGTGGCTGTTTGCCAATTATATTTGGAATGAGACGCAATCAGAAGCTTTTTTGAATATGGATGGTAGTTACGTCCCAATTACTTGGAACCAAAACGGTGAAACAAAAGAAGTAAATTACAGAATTCCCAATGGTGCTGAATGTGTAACCTGTCACAATATAAACGAAGTTCCGTTGCCCATCGGTACAAAGCCCCAACACCTAAACCGAAATTATAATTATGATACCGGGACCCAGAATCAACTACAAAAATTAAAAGATTTCGGGTACCTAACAGACTTCCCCAATCAAATCAATACTTTGGTGGATTATACCGATGAAACACAAAATCTGGAACTAAGAGTTCGTTCTTATTTAGATATCAATTGCGCCCATTGTCATTCTGAAAACGGTTTCTGCAATTATCGGTCTATGAGGTTCGGCTTTGAAAATACTGAACACCCGGAACATTTGGGTATATGTATTTTGCCGGACGAAGATATTTCTCCTTGGACAAACGGAGGAGACCCCACACACATTATCAAACCGGGCAACCATGAGAAGTCGGTAATTTATTACAGATTAAACACAACACTGGAAAATATACGAATGCCTTTGAGAGGCAGAACACTGATTCATGAAGAAGCTGTAAATATGATCTCCCAGTGGATCGATTCACTTGAAGATAATTGCGAATAATTAATAAGCATAAATAATTTAAATATGAAAAAGAAACTTTTACTCATTACAGCTGTGACCGCATTCATGAATCTGAATGCCCAGCTGAGTTTTACGACCCAAACTGTTCCTGCACAAGGCAGTTATAAAATGTGTGTGGTTGATATGAATGGTGATTTTCTGGATGACATCGTTTCGGTTTCTTCTCAAAATATTAATATTTTATTTCAAACCGAATCCGGATTTGAATCCGCAGACTTCACAACATCATCGGCAGACAATATGCCCGGCTGGTCATTGGCAGCCGGAGATTTTAATGGAGATGGCTACAATGATTTGGTTTACGGCGGTGGGGGCGGCGCCACTTTTATGATTTCCGACGGAACCGGAAACGCCTACACCGAAACATCTCCCGGGGATTATATATTCTCCCAACGTTCCAATTTTGTCGACATCAATAACGATGGACATTTGGATGCTTTTATCTGCCACGACGTGGAACCAAATGTTTATTATCTCAACGACGGGAACAATAACCTGCTTTTTCACCAGGGAGGATTGGGCGATTATTCTACCGGTGGGAATTATGGCTCGCTTTGGGTGGATTACAACAATGACGGACTCATTGATTTACATCTTTCCAAATGTGGCGGAAGCGAAGCGCGTTATACCGACCAGCTATATCGAAATAACGGAGATGGGACTTTTACCAATGTGGCGGCAGAAGCCAATATGGACAACACTACCCAAACCTGGTCCACAGCATGGGCGGATTTCAACAATGACGGCTTCATGGACGCAATGGTCGGGGTGAGTTCCTTTAACACGGGTGGACACAAGCTTATGAAAAACAACGGGGACGGAACTTTTTCCGACATCACAATAGGTTCGGGATTTGACAATTTCCCCCATACAAGTTGGGAATATGTTCCGGTGGATTTCAACAATGACGGGTTTGTGGATGTGTTTGGCAGCGGAAATAAAGTGATGCTGAACAATGGCAATATGACCTTTACGCCGGTAAATGTTCCCTTTTCCACTTCCAGTATCGGCGATTTAAATAATGACGGATTTATTGACGTTTTCGATTTTGGAGAAGTACATTATAATGACGGAAACAACAATAATTGGATTACCATCAATACCATCGGGACAGAAAGTAACCGAAACGGTATAGGCGCACGTGTTGAACTTTATAGCGAAATGGGAATGCAAATCAGAGACGTAAGAAGCGGTGAAGGATTTAGCCAGATGAATACATTAAATACCCATTTTGGAATCGGATCTGATTCGGAAATTGAAAAAATAATTGTCAGATGGCCTTCGGGAATCATTGACACACTGGAAAATCCCGAACTAAATACAACACTTGTGATTGTAGAAGGTGAACACCAGATGGGTGTAAACGAAATCGAAACCCATTTATTCAGTATTTATCCAAATCCTGTAAAAGATATTTTAAACGTGCAAGGTAAATCACTTGAAAACAGTCAGTTTGAAATATACCACCTTACCGGAAGCAAATTGATGGCCGGCAAATTAAGCAATGGGAAAATAAATGTAAGGCATTTAAACAAAGGCATTTACATTATCTCTATTCTAAAAGACGGAAAAAAATCGAACCTAAAATTCATTAAACAATAATTAACTATATAATTGCCCTTTTGAAGAAATTTGGAAGGGTAATTAAACATAAACTGACATGCAATTGAGAAAAATTAATTTCATCTTTTATCTGACTATTTCGTTTTTAATTATTAATTGTTCAGGTGATGATGCGCCCCCTATTTTTGAAGACGATGATGAACCTACGGAAGTTTCTCCGGTAGTTTTTGACATTAATGCGGTTCCTTATCCCCAATTGTCTGATTATAATTTCTTCAAATCACCTATTGCTGAAATGGAACCTGTATATGGCGTTCTGCCATTCCAGCCCGCTTCGCAATTATTTACAGATTACGCTTTGAAAAAAAGGTTCATTTGGATGCCTGAAAACCAAAGTGCATCAATCGGTGAAGATGATGAAATCCTAAATATGCCGGTGGGAACAATTTTGATAAAGAGTTTTTATTATAACAATGTCTTACCCGACAACTCTACAAAAATCATTGAAACCCGATTGATGATTCACAAACCTGAAGGGTGGATTTTTGCCAATTATGTGTGGAATGAAGAGCAGACCGAAGCTATGCTTTCTTCTGATTTAATAACAGTTCCAATAAGTTGGATGCATAATGGCGAATCTAAAAACATTCAATATCAAATTCCAAGTGATGGTCAATGTTTTATGTGTCATTACCAAGGTAACCAGAATTATCCGATCGGCCCCAAACCCCAAAATCTGAACTTTCCTGTCAATTTTGCAGACGGAAGCTTTAATCAATTGGAAAAATTGAAGGATTTCGGGTACATAAATAACGAAATTCCGTCCGACATAAATTCCATTGTAGATTACACGGACACTTCGGAATCTTTGGATATGCGTGCCCGATCATATATGGAAATAAATTGTGCCCATTGCCATAAAGACCAAGGTTATGCAGAATTCTATCCGGTGCGTTTGAATTTCACTCCGATTGCAGACTATGCTGCCATGGGGTTTTGTTTGGAACCCAATATCAACAGTCATCCAAGCATTCCACCCGGCGTAGACCACATTATTTTTCCGGGTAATCATGCAAAATCAGTGCTTCATTTTAGAATGACTTCGACAGATGATAATTTCAAAATGCCCATGATCGGACGAACCATTGTCCACGAAGAAGGGGTAGATTTAATAAATAACTGGATTGATTCTTTCGAAGAAGGATGTGAGTGATTTTTAAAGAATTCAACAAAAAATCCGGAAATTGAAATAATCAAAATCCGGATTTATCTTTTCAATTTATTTTAATCCCTAAACAGGCGTATTCAAATCAAAAGCTTCCAAATATTGGGCTACTCTTTGCACAAATCCACCACCCAATGCACCGTCCACTACCCGATGGTCATAGGCATGGGAAAGATACATTTTGTGCCGGATGGCAATCACGTCACCTTGCGGTGTTTCCACAACAGCCGGCTTTTTGATGATGGCACCAACCGCCATAATTGCAACTTGAGGTTGAGGAATAATCGGAGTTCCAATTGTATTTCCAAAACTTCCGATGTTGGTAATGGTATAGGTTCCACCTTGAATTTCGTCGGGTTTTAATTTGTTTTGACGTGCGCGATTGGCCAAATCATTGACTTGTTTTGCAAGTCCGGCAAGACTGTATTGGTCTGCATTTTTAATCACCGGAACAATCAGATTACCGCTTGGAAGAGCTGCCGCCATTCCGATGTTGATGTTTTTCTTTTTAATAATCTGGTCACCATTTACCGAAACATTGATCATTGGAAAATCCTTAATTGCTTTGGCTATGGCTTCAATGAAAATCGGCATGAAAGTGATTTTCTCTCCATTCTTCTTTTGGAATTCGTCTTTGTGTTTATTTCTCCACAAAACAATATTGGTTACATCTGCTTCAATGAATGAAGTTACGTGCGGTGCAATTTGTTTGGCCTGAACCATATTTTGCGCAATTATTTTACGCATTCTGTCCATTTCGATGATTTCATCTTCACCCGAAATCACCATTGGTTGTGGTTTTGGTTGAGAAGGTTGGATCACAGAATTTGTAGCCGAGGCTACCGGTGTCGAAATTTTTCCGGCTTTTTTATCTTCTACAAATTTCAGAATATCTTCTTTTGTAACTCTCCCTTCTTTTCCGGAGCCCGAAATCTGATCCAATTCAGCAACCGATATTCCTTCTTGCCGGGCGATCGATTTCACAAGTGGCGAATAAAATTTATCGGAAGAAGAAACATCCCAATTTCCTTTGGTCTCCAGTGGTTTTTCCAGTTCTGCCACAACAGAAGGTTCCGGTTGGCTAACTGAAGGTGTTTCAGTAGGTTCAGCCACTGAATCTGTAGCCAGAACTTCGCCTTCCACTTCCAAAATAGCAATCGGTTCACCTATTTTGGCGATTCCGTCTACGTTTACCAATATTTCCTTTAACTTTCCGGCCACGGGTGAAGGTACGTCTGAATCTACTTTATCGGTCGCGATTTCCACTACAGATTCGTCTTCTTCAATGGTGTCTCCAATGTTTTTAATCCAATTGATGACGGTCGCTTCCATCACACCTTCGCCCATCGCAGGCAGTATCAATTTGTAATCGGCCATAATTTTTGTTTGATTGCACAAAGCTAATTAATTTGGCTTGAATTCTAAAATGGATTGGAAATTTAGTATGCCGAACCGAAAAAACAAAAACCGACTCAATTGAGGCGAATTTATAATTTTTGATGTTAGCAGTATTTGGATGGATTAAAAATATATCCTAATCGGGTTTTCGAAACTTAAAATCTCTGAAAATACTTAAATCCGGATTTAATTCTACACCTTTTATCTCGTAAGCATCCAAAACAGAATGATAGAAGAAATCCAATGGCAAATATTTATTTTGGTTATTATATAAATTATCGATTTTCGTAGGGTATTTATTTTTAAATTTATCTGAATACCAAATAATTACAGCAGGATTTCTAACTGATTTTTCATCACCCGGCTGCGCATGAAGCCAATTACCGTTTTCACCTAATAATTCGCCATGGTCTGATACAAAAAACAAGATGGACGTTGTATTGAGTTTTTCCAAATGGTTGATTAATTCATTTAAAAAATAATCCAGGTAAAGAATGGTATTGTCATAAGAATTTATCATTTCCTCGGGAGAATTGGAAGGAATATATTTGCTTTTAATGACTGGTTTGAAAACTCTAAATCTGTCATCATATCGGTTTTCATACCACCAATGACTTCCCATCATGTGAATTGTGGAGAACTGATTGCCTGAATTGTTCCATTCTTCTATGGCTACAGGAATCATTTTTTCATCCAATTCTTTATTAAAACTAAATTCTGAGTGGGTAGGGTCTATATAAAATTTCTTTGTGGAATTTTCAATGAAGGTCAAGTAGCTTTTTTCCGGTGTTTGGTTCCCAATCCAAACAGTTTGGATGTTGGCTTTATTCAAAACATCCATTAATGACTTTTTTTCTGTTTTATAATCATCAAAAACAGAAGCGTTTGAAAGAATTTGAGGTACACTTGCACCGGTATAGGTATTAGTGGTAAAGGCGTCCGTATAGCTTATTAAATTTTTTCTTTGACTTAAAAGGGGTGTTGTTTGTCGCTCATATCCATTCAATTGTAAATGGTCTGCCCTCACACTTTCTCCCAATACAAAAATGAACTGGATACTGTCTTGTCCGGCAACTAGAGTTTGATTTATTTGCTCAAATCTAACTTTGTTCTTCTTGTATAATTTCTGCGATTCAAAATACAATGTGTAAGGAAGTCTGTTTTTGAAGGTTCCTCCTCTTTTACTTTCCACAACAAAAAACGTCAGAAAACTTAATAAGGACAGAATGCATAAAACATAATTGAATTTAGGAACCTGAACTTTATTGTATTGTTTTACCAGAAAATACATCAGGGCAATTATGAGCAAAATATATAGAACCAGCTGCCAACTTATCAATCCAAATACTATATCTGCTTGGGTTTCTAAACTGGCTTGAATCACACCTGCAGACAAGCTTATATCTTGTGTGAATCCCCAAAAACCAACTACGGATAAAATAAAAAAGAGAGGAAGGAAAAGCCCATAAAAAAGGTATTTATTGAGGCTTAACAGGTAAATGACGCCAAATAATGAAAACTGCATTAATAGAAAGTGAATTCCATAATATAGATAATCCTTGGGGGCATGTAAAGGGATGTGTACATAGGAAGAAAGGGTGATGAATAGTCCGACAAATAGGTTTACCAAAAGGTAAAAATAAATTATGGATTTATATTTTTTTATAACCTCCATTCAGTATAGGAATATATTTATTAATGATTAAAAATACCGGGTATATAAGACATATCTGAATTATTGAATAAACGAATTTTTCAATTTCCGAAAAGTGAAATTCGGTTTCTCCCATTACCTTCCATAAAAATAATTTGATAAAAGCCATTGCCAAAAGTTGAAGTGCCAAAATGACCAATGTAAATTTTCCTACAACTGATAAAAACTTAAAATAGGGAAAACTCTTAAAAAAGAGTAATACAAAAATACTTCCCAGCAAACCATTCATTAAAAACAAAAATTCATTTCCAAAAACAGACCTGTACATATCTATTTTTTCATTTTGAGCATACAGAAAAAAATGGGCGACTGCAAATAGAATCATCACCAAAATGCTCAACCTCTTCGAGATTTTATCGGCATACTTAAAAGTAAGATTTCCAAACGCAAAGAAAAACAAAGCAACCATTGAAACATTAATGCTCCAAGGCAAATTTAAGCCAACAAATCGGGTAAATAGAAAACCCGTCGTAACCAAAAAAAGCACAGACAGAACCCGAATCCTGTCTTTATGAATGTATTTCTTGAGGAAAAAATAAAATACAAAACATAAAAAAATAGTAGGTAAAAACCACATTGGAATTCCCCAATCCATATATTTTATACCGCCTTGTGCATAAAAAATACCGACAAAATTATCTAAAGCACTTAGATCTTTTCCACCGCTGCTCCCCATTTGCCTACCTATAATTACCCAAAACAGAAACAAAGCAAAGGCCCAGATAAAATAAGGAACTAAAATAAAATTAAACCTTTTTTTGAGGGTTTTGACATTTAATTGAATCGGAAAAAAGAAGCCCGATACCATAAAAAAAAGTGGCATATGGAAACTGTAGACATATTTTTCAGTAATTGGAAAATTATGTCCGTAAACTACTAAGAATATAGCAAATCCCTTTACTTGGTCAACCCAGTCTATTCTTTTCTGCATATCAAACAAATATAGAAATTTGGAAAAGCATATTCATAAAAAAACCTCGTTTATCAACGAGGTTTTTTTTATCAATTATGCTTCACCCGGAGGGCCAAAGTTCAAAGGCATTGCCGCAGATTGATTGTCTTTGATGTCTCCGAATTGTTTTTCAAAACGGTTGACATTTTCAGCCAATGCATTGGCTAAACGTTTGGCATGCTGCGGAGTCAAAATGATTCTTGACTTCACTTTTGCTTTTGGAACTCCCGGCATCATTTGGATGAAATCCACGATGAATTCAGATGGCGAATGGTTGATTACTGCCAGATTGGAATAAATCCCTTCCGCCGTCTGGTCATTGATTTCAATATCGATGTTCTTTTTGTTTTCTGACATTAGATTACAGATTTTGCACTTACTAATTCTTCATATTCCTTGTTGGACCCTACGATGATGCTTTGGTATTCCTTCAATCCGGTTCCGGCAGGAATCAAGTGTCCAACGATCACATTCTCTTTCAACCCATTCAGATTGTCTTCTTTTCCGGCAACTGCTGCTTCGTTCAAAACTTTGGTAGTTTCCTGGAAAGATGCAGCCGACATGAATGATTTCGTTTGAAGGGAAGCTCTTGTAATACCTTGCAAGATGGGTTCTGCCGTTGCAGGCATTGCATCTCTTGCGACCACAAGATTTTTATCTTCGCGTTTCAATCGGGAATTTTCATCACGTAATTCACGTGCAGAAATGATTTGTCCAGGATTCAGTGAATCACTGTCACCTGCCTCTTCAACAACTTTCATTCCGAAAATTCTATCGTTTTCTGACAAGAATTCGTCCTTGTGTTCCAAAGAATCTTCCAGGAATCTGGTATCTCCTGAATCTACGATTCGAACTTTACGCATCATTTGACGAACAATGATTTCGAAATGTTTGTCATCAATTTTTACACCTTGTAATCGGTAAACTTCCTGAATTTCATTCACCAAATATTCCTGAACGGCAGTGGGTCCTTTGATTCTCAAAATATCTTCCGGCGTGATGGCTCCGTCTGAAAGCGGCATACCTGCACGGATAAAGTCATTTTCCTGAACCAAAATCTGGTTAGATAATTTCACCAGGAATTTGGAAACTTCACCGGTTTTGGATTCTACAATGATTTCCCGGTTACCACGTTTGATTTTACCAAATGAAACCACACCATCGATTTCGGCTACTACAGCCGGGTTAGATGGGTTACGTGCTTCGAATAATTCGGTAACACGTGGCAAACCTCCCGTGATATCCCCTGCTTTTGCAGAACGACGAGGAATTTTCACCAATACTTTACCGGCTTTGATTTTTTCACCATCATTCACAATCAAGTGAGCACCTACCGGAAGGTTATAATTTCTTTCTTCGCCGTCATTGGTCATTACTTTAAGGGTAGGAATCAATTTTTTATTTCTTGATTCAGAAATAACTTTTTCCTGGAAACCTGTTTGTTCGTCAATTTCCAACTGGAAAGTAGAGCCTTGTTCAATGTTTTCGTATTCAACTTTACCTGCAGATTCCGCAATGATCACACCGTTATAAGGATCCCAGCTGGCGATTACATCTCCTTTTTCGACTTCTTTTCCCGGTTTTACTTTTAAGACAGATCCGTAAGAAATGTTATTGGTCATACGGACATTTCCGTCTGCATCCATCAATTTCATTTCAGTTGAACGTGAAACCACAACGTCTGCCGGGTTTCCGGATTCGTCTTCACCTTTAACCGTTCTTAAATCTTCAAATTCAACTCTACCACTTGCTTTTGCTATCAAAGATGATTGCTCAGAAACGTTACCTGCGGTACCCCCTACGTGGAAAGTACGAAGAGTAAGCTGTGTACCCGGTTCTCCAATAGATTGAGCGGCTACAACTCCCACTGCTTCTCCTTTCTGAACTTTTTTACCGGTTGAAAGGTTTCGCCCGTAACAAGAAGTACAGATACCCGTTTTGGCTTCACAAGTAAGTGGAGAACGAACTTCTACCACTTCGATACCTGCTTGTTCAATTGCATCAGCAATTTCTTCTGTGATAATTTCGTCAGCAGATGCTAATTTTTCACCACTATCAATATTGTAAACATCGTGCAATGAAGTTCTACCCAAAATTCGCGAAGCAAGTGTTTCCACGATTTCTTCGTTTTTCTTCAAAGCAGAAATTTCAATTCCTCTTAATGTGCCACAATCTTCTTCCATCACGATTACGTCCTGTGCAACGTCTACCAAACGACGGGTCAAATAACCGGCATCGGCCGTTTTCAAAGCGGTATCCGCCAAACCTTTACGTGCACCGTGCGTAGAAATAAAGTATTCCAAAATCGAAAGCCCTTCGCGGAAGTTGGAAACAATCGGGTTTTCGATGATTTCTCCTCCTGATGAACCGGCTTTTTGCGGTTTCGCCATCAATCCACGCATACCTGACAACTGACGAATCTGTTCTTTCGAACCACGCGCCCCTGAATCAAGCATCATGTAGACTGAATTAAAACCTTCTTGGTCTTCTGTCATACGTTTCATTACGATTTCGGTCAAAGTCGCGTTGGTGTTTGTCCAAACGTCGATAACCTGGTTGTAACGCTCATTGTTCGTAATAAGACCCATGTTATAGTTCATTTTAATTCCTTCTACCTGGTCAATTGCACCGGCAATCAACTCTTTTTTCTGGTCCGGAATTAAAATATCACCCAAACTGAATGACAATCCACCTTCAAATGCATTTCTAAATCCTAGATCTTTCATCTTGTCAAGGAATGCTGCAGTGGTCGGGAAATCAGTGATTTTCAATATATTATTAATGATCGTTCTCAAAGATTTTTTTGTAAGAACTTCATTTACAAAACCTACTTGTTCAGGAACAATCTGGTTGAATAATACACGACCCGCAGTGGTTTCGATAAATTCTTCAACTAATTCTTCACCTTTACGTACAGTGGCTTTTACTTTGATGACCGCATTTAAGTCAACCGCTTTTTCATTGTAGGCAATTTCAACTTCTTCTGCAGAATAAAAAGTAATACCTGAACCTTTTGCAGTTTTTCTAGCTTTGGTCATATAATAAAGACCTAAAACCATGTCCTGAGAAGGTACGGTAATCGGCGAACCATTGGCCGGATTCAAAATATTTTGTGAAGCCAACATCAATAATTGTGCTTCCAAAATCGCTTCTGGTCCTAAAGGTAAGTGAACCGCCATTTGGTCACCATCGAAATCCGCGTTGAATGCCGTACACACCAATGGGTGCAATTGGATTGCTTTACCTTCGATTAATTTGGGTTGGAATGCCTGGATTCCCAAACGATGCAAAGTTGGGGCACGATTTAGCAATACCGGATGTCCTTTCAATACATTTTCCAAAATATCCCAAACAACAGGTTCTTTTCTGTCGATGATTTTCTTTGCAGATTTAACTGTTTTTACAATTCCTCTTTCGATTAATTTTCTAACGATGAATGGCTTGTAAAGTTCAGCTGCCATATCTTTTGGCAATCCGCATTCGTATAGTTTCAAGCTTGGTCCAACGACAATTACGGAACGTGCAGAATAATCGACACGTTTTCCCAATAAGTTCTGACGGAAACGCCCTTGTTTACCCTTCAATGAATCAGAAAGTGATTTCAAAGGACGATTACCGTCTGCTTTTACCGCAGAAGCTTTACGTGTGTTGTCGAACAATGAATCTACTGACTCCTGCAACATACGTTTTTCATTACGCAAGATTACTTCCGGCGCTTTGATCTCCATCAATCGTTTCAAACGGTTGTTACGGATGATCACACGACGGTACAAATCGTTCAAATCGGAAGTGGCGAAACGTCCACCATCCAATGGCACCAACGGGCGCAATTCGGGTGGAATCACCGGAATAACGCGCATCACCATCCATTCCGGACGGTTCACGTGGTGAAGATTAGATTCGCGCAAAGATTCTACAACCTGAAGGCGTTTCAAGGCTTCTGTTCTTCTTTGTTTAGAAGTTTCATGATGAGCTTTGTGACGTAATTCATAGGAAAGCGCGTCCAAATCTGTTCTTTTCAACAAATCTTCCAATGCTTCAGCACCCATTTTGGCGATGAATTTATTGGGATCTGTGTCTTCCAAATATTGGTTATTTGCAGGAAGTTGGTCCAGAATATCCAGATACTCCTCTTCTGTAAGGAAATCCAATCTTTCCAATTCACCACCTTCCGGTGCTTTTGCCAATCCCGGTTGGATTACCACATATCGTTCGTAATAGATAACCATATCCAATTTTTTGGAAGGCATTCCTAAAACGTATCCGATTTTATTGGGCAATGAACGGAAATACCAGATGTGTGCAACCGGAACCACCAGATTGATGTGTCCGATTCTTTCACGACGGACTTTTTTCTCGGTCACTTCCACACCACAACGGTCACAAACGATTCCTTTGTATCGGATGCGTTTGTATTTTCCGCAGGCACATTCATAATCCTTTACGGGACCAAAAATTCGCTCACAGAACAAACCGTCACGCTCCGGTTTATGGGTTCTATAATTAATCGTTTCAGGTTTCAAAACTTCTCCTCTTGATTCGGAAAGAATCGATTCAGGAGAAGCTAACCCGATACGGATTTTTGAAAATTTACTTGTTTTATTTTTTGTTGACATATTAAATTTTGTTTCAAGTTCCAAGTTTAAGGCTTCACGTTGAAATTAACTTTAAACTTTGAACCTTAAACTTGAAACCAATTTGATTTATTCTTCTAAATTTATGTCTAATCCAAGACCCTGTAATTCATGCAACAATACGTTGAATGATTCCGGAATGCCCGGTTCCGGCATTGGTTCTCCTTTTACGATTGATTCGTAAGTTTTCGCTCTACCGATTACATCGTCTGACTTCACAGTCAAGATTTCACGAAGGATATTTGATGCACCGAATGCTTCGAGTGCCCAAACCTCCATCTCTCCGAAACGCTGACCTCCAAATTGAGCTTTACCACCCAACGGTTGTTGTGTAATAAGGGAATAAGGTCCGATGGAACGTGAGTGCATTTTGTCGTCAACCATGTGGCCTAATTTCAACATATAAATTACGCCCACAGTCGCTTTTTGTGCAAAACGTTCTCCGGTTCCACCATCATATAAATAAGTGGTACCGTATTTCGGTAATCCTGCTTTGTCTGTTAGTTCGTTGATTTGTTCGATATGGGCTCCGTCAAAAATAGGCGTGGCATAAGTTTGACCTAGCTTCATTCCGGCCCATCCCAAAACGGTTTCGAAAATCTGACCGATGTTCATACGGGAAGGTACACCCAACGGGTTCAATACAATATCAACCGGGGTTCCGTCTTCCAGGAACGGCATGTCTTCATCACGCACAATTCTGGAAACGATACCTTTGTTACCGTGCCGTCCTGCCATTTTATCACCCACTTTCAACTTACGTTTTTTGGCGATATAAATTTTGGCAAGTTTCACGATTCCGGCGGGTAATTCGTCTCCGACAGAAATGGTAAAACGCTCGCGGCTCAAGGCTCCCTGTAAATCGTTGTATTTGATTTTATAATTGTGAAGCAATTCTTTTACCTGGTCATTTTTTTCTTCGTCAACCACCCAAACACTTTCCGAACCGGTTAAATTCAAATAATCTTCAACTGAAGAAAGTGCTTTTTTGGAATATTTCGTTCCTTTTTTAATGACTTCTTCGTTCAGGTCGTTGAATACTCCTTGAGAAGTTTTGCCGTCTAAAAGCAAGAATAATTTATCTAACAAAGTGTCACGCAATTCGTCAAATTTCTTTTGGAAATCTGCTTCAATGCTATCAATGATCGCTTTATCCTGAGATCTTCTTCTCTTGTCTTTGATGCTTCTTGAGAATAATTTTTTGTCGATTACAACACCTCTCAAAGATGGAGAAGCTTTCAACGAAGCATCTTTCACATCACCGGCTTTGTCACCAAAAATTGCACGCAATAATTTCTCTTCCGGCGTTGGGTCTGATTCTCCTTTTGGTGTGATTTTTCCGATTAAGATATCACCCGGTTTAACTTCGGCACCGATTCGGATCATACCGTTTTCGTCCAAATCTTTGGTCGCTTCTTCAGAAACGTTCGGAATGTCGGCAGTTAGTTCTTCCATACCCAATTTGGTATCACGAACATCCAATGAATATTCGTCGATATGGATAGAAGTAAACCAGTCTTCACGAACAACTTTTTCGTTGATCACAATCGCATCTTCAAAGTTATAACCTTTCCAAGGCATGAATGCAACCACTAAGTTCCTTCCGATAGCCAATTCACCGCCTTCGGTCGCATAACCTTCACAAAGAACCTGACCTCTTTCTACTCTGTCACCCACTTTTACAATCGGTTTCAAAGTAATGGTTGTTCCCTGATTCGTTTTACGGAATTTGGTTAGTTTATAAGTTTTTTCGGAATTGTCAAAACTTACCAACTCTTGGTCTTCGGTTCTATCATAATCAATGGAAATGATATCGGCGTCCACATAGGTAACGGTTCCATTTCCCTCTGCATTGATAAGGATTCTGGAGTCTTTTGCTACCTGCATTTCCAAACCGGTTCCTACAATCGGAGCCTGAGGTTTTAACAAAGGAACTGCCTGACGCATCATGTTAGATCCCATCAAGGCACGGTTTGCGTCATCATGCTCCAAGAAAGGGATTAAGGATGCGGAAATGGATGCAATCTGATTAGGTGCTATATCCATCAATTCCACTTGATTTGGTTCCACAACCGGGAAGTCACCGTCTTCTCTTGCGGTTACACGGTCATTGACAAATTCTCCTTTGTCATTGATGGGTGCATTTGCCTGAGCGATAACTTTTGATTCTTCCTCTTCGGCAGAAAGATAAATCGGCTCATCATTCAAATTAACTTTTCCGTTGTCTACCTTGCGGTAAGGTGTTTCAATGAAACCTAAATTATTCACTTTTGCAAATACACAAAGTGAAGAAATCAAACCGATGTTCGGGCCCTCAGGCGTTTCAATCGGACAAAGTCTTCCGTAATGTGTATAGTGGACGTCACGCACCTCAAAACCTGCTCTTTCACGGGAAAGACCCCCAGGCCCTAAGGCTGACAAACGACGTTTGTGTGTAATCTCTGACAATGGATTGGTTTGATCCATGAACTGAGAAAGCTGGTTCGTTCCGAAGAATGAATTGATAACAGATGAAAGTGTTTTGGCATTGATCAAATCAATGGGCGTAAACACCTCATTGTCACGAACGTTCATTCGTTCACGGATGGTTCTCGCCATACGCGCCAAACCAACACCGAATTGAGCAGCCATTTGTTCCCCAACGGTTCTTACACGACGGTTTGACAAGTGGTCGATATCATCCACTTCCGCTTTTGAATTCACCAATTCAATCAAATATTTAATGATGGAAATGATGTCTTCTTTGGTTAAGACCTGAATATCTTCAGAAATATTCAATCCTAATTTTTTGTTCAGTCTGTAACGTCCTACTTCACCCAATGAATAACGCTGGTCTGAGAAGAATAATTTGTCGATGATTCCTCTTGCCGTTTCTTCATCGGGTGGCTCTGCATTACGTAACTGACGGTAAATATATTCCACCGCTTCTTTTTCCGAGTTGGTCGGATCTTTTTGAAGCGTGTTGTGGATGATGGCATAATCTGCCGATTTGTTGTCTTCTTTGTGAACCAAAATCGATTTCACACCGGAATCCACAATCTGATCCAAATGTTCTTTTTCGATAATGGTTTCACGATCCAAAATGATTTCATTTCGTTCGATAGATACTACTTCACCGGTATCCTCGTCAACAAAATCCTCGTGCCAAGTATTCAAAACACGAGCGGCTAATTTCTTGCCGATTGCTTTTTTAATCGTTGATTTGCTCACTTTGATTTCTTCTGCCAAATCGAAAATTTCCAAGATGTCTTTGTCTTTTTCATATCCGATTGCACGAAGCAAAGTGGTCAAAGGTAATTTTTTCTTACGGTCAATGTAAGCATACATTACGCTGTTGATGTCGGTCGCAAATTCAATCCAAGAACCTTTGAAAGGAATAATTCTGGATGAATATAATTTGGTTCCGTTTGCATGGTAAGACTGTCCGAAGAAAACCCCTGGTGAACGGTGCAATTGAGAAACAATTACGCGTTCAGCACCGTTGATAATAAATGAACCGGAAGCAGTCATATAGGGAATGGTCCCTAAATATACGTCCTGAACAACGGTTTCAAAATCCTCGTGTTCCGGGTCTGTACAAAACAGTTTCATACGTGCTTTCAAAGGAACACTGTACGTCAAACCTCTTTCGATACATTCGTCTATCGAATATCTTGGCGGATCTACGAAATAATCTAAGAATTCTAATACAAATTGATTTCGGGTGTCAGAAATCGGAAAGTTTTCTGCAAAAGTTCGGTACAATCCTTCATTACCTCTTTGATCCGGACGGGTTTCCAATTGGAAAAAGTCTTCAAAAGACTTAATCTGGATGTCCAAGAAATCCGGGAACTGGGATTGAACTTTGGTTGAAGAAAAACTGATTCTCTGATTTTCCTGAGTTTTGTTGTCTTTTTTACTCATAAAAAATTTAGAAATGGGTTAAAAAAATATTTTGTTTTCCAAAAAATATCAGAATTCAGAAAAGAAAACAGAAAACAGAAAACAGAAAACAGACTTTCATGACCTTGTCTAAATTTCTAACTTCTAATTTCTAATTTCTAACTTCCAACTTCTAACTGCAACACTGGTATATCTTTTCACAGCGTAGTGCAAAATATTTTTTATTTCCCTGAAAGTAAGCTGATGTAGGTACAAACAAAAACTCCCCTCCCGCAAAGCGGAAGAGTTGAAATTCAGCAAGTTACTCACATATAACTATTTATTACTCTCAAAAGGACTGCAAAGATAGGGATATTTTCTTTTAAAGAGCAAACTTTATTTAATAATTAATTTGTAATTTTCAGAATCTTTGAAACTTAAAAATTAATTATCATGAAAAACTTAGTAATTAGTATATCTTTATTGATTGGACTTTTTGTAAAAGCTCAACAACCAGAACTGTTTGACAACGATTGGTATCTCACTATGATTACGGTTGACGGAGAGGAATTTTCAACACCACCATCTGACGTACATTCAATGCCGCCACATGATGAAACATCTATCAACTATTTTACGGTTATTGAAGCAGGTTTGTTTCTCACGCAGGGATGTAATATGATGGATATAACCCTTGAAGATTTAGATGATAGTTCCTTTACTGTTTTAGGCGTTGGTTCAACCTTGGAGGAGTGCATGTATCCTTTATACGAGGCACATGACGGAAGGTACTTCAGGTTCTTTGGAGGAGGACCAGATGAAGAATTTCCATGGGAAGGTTTTCAATATGAAATCATTAGTAATTCAGATGTTTCCAAATCGCTTGTGATAACTAATCCAAACGGAGATAAAGCATATTATAATAATTCTTTGCTCTCTACATCAGAAATCTCAGATCCCAAAGGAAACTTCCAAATTGCTTTTCAAAATGATGATTTAATTATCAAAAGTCCTGAGTCAATGGCAAAATCGGTCTCAATTTTTGATTGGAACGGGAAATTGATTCTAATGTCTGAAACCCGGAATGAGAAAGTCAATGTGCATAAATTACCCAAAGGAATTTATGTGGTGAATATCAGAGATGAAAAAGGAAATGTATATTCCAAAAAAGTCAGGAGAAATTAAATTATCTAATCTAAGATTCCTCTTTTGTGGACATGAAATGAATTCAATCAAAAAAGCCATCGCATTGCGATGGCTTTCACTTTATCTTGAAGAAATAAATTATTTTACTTCAACTTCAGCACCAGCTTCTTCAAGCTGCTTTTTCAATGCTTCAGCTTCATCTTTAGAGATAGCTTCTTTCAATGGTTGAGGAGCTGTATCTACTAAATCTTTTGCTTCTTTCAATCCTTTTCCTGTCAAATCTTTTACCAATTTAACAACAGCAAGCTTGTTTGCTCCACCTGCCTTCAAGATTACGTCGAATTCGGTTTTTTCTTCTGCAGCAGCTTCTCCGCCACCACCAGCAACTACAACTGCAGCAGCAGCCGGCTCGATTCCGTATTCGTCTTTTAAGATTGTTGATAATTCGTTTACTTCTAAAACTGTCAAGTTTACCAACTCTTCAGCTAATTTTTTAACATCTGCCATTTTGAATGTTTTTTTTGGTTTTACAACTTTTTTTGTTTGTTTCAGGTTTAAAGTTTCAGGTTTAAAGTTTTGACAACTTGAAACATTTCACTCGTGACTTGAAACGTTATGATAATTTATGAGTGCGCTTATTCGGTAGCAGGCGCTTCGTCTGCTGATTCAGAAGATTCATCTGCCGGAGCTTCTGTTGCTTCAGGAGTTTCAGCTGCTGTTTCTACAGGCGCTTCTACTACTTCTGCTTTTTCTTCTGTTGATGCATTTTCTTTGTTTTGCAACTGGGAAACCAAAGATTGGATTGGAGATTTCAACAATGCAATAATGTCTGCAATCATCTCTTCGCGAGATTTCAATGCTGACAATGTGCTTAATTTGTCGTCACCTACATAAACATTGTCCTCAATCCACGCTCCTTTCAAGACCGGTTTATCAGATTTTTTTCTGAATGTTTCGATCACTTTTGCAGGTGCATTTCCTTTTTCTGCAATCATCAAAGCAGTGTTTCCTGCCATCGCATCGTAAAGACCAGAAAAATCTTTGTCTTCACTACGTTCCATTGCTTTTTTCAACAATGTATTTTTTACTACACGCAAAGAAATATCGCTTTTGAAACAAGCTCTTCTTAATTCAGTAGTATTTGTCGCGTCTAAACCTGAAATATCAGCAAGGTAAACTATGTTCGACTCTGCTAACACCGCAGAAAGATCATCGATCATTTGCGCTTTTTGTTCTTTTGTCATTGCCATAATTTACTGTTTTATGCGTTTAAACTTTTTGGATCAATATGAATACCCGGGCTCATGGTACTTGACAAGGTAATACTTCTCATATAAGTACCTTTTGCTGCAGTAGGCTTTAGTTTTACCAATGTAGAAACCAATTCTGCTGCATTTTCTTTGATTTTTTCAGGAGTAAAAGACACTTTCCCGATTGCTGCGTGGATAATTCCGTAACGATCAACTTTAAAGTCGATTTTACCGGCTTTCACGTCTGCAACCGCTTTTCCTACTTCTACTGTTACTGTACCCGCTTTTGGATTTGGCATCAAACCTCTTGGTCCTAAAACACGTCCCAATGGTCCTAATTTACCCATCACAGCCGGCATGGTAACGATTACGTCAACATCTGTCCAACCGTTTTTGATCTTGTCAAGGTATTCGTCCAAGCCAACGAAATCTGCTCCGGCTTCTTTGGCTTCTGCCTCTTTATCAGGTGTAACCAATGCCAAAACTTTCACATCCTTTCCGGTTCCGTGTGGTAGAGAAACTACTCCACGTACCATTTGGTTTGCTTTTTTAGGATCTACTCCTAAACGTACTGCAATATCAACTGAAGCGTCGAATTTTGCTGTATTTACATCTTTCACCAAAGCAGCTGCTTCGTCGATAGTATATAATTTTGTTTTATCTACTTTAGCTTGTGCTTCCTTTTGCTTTTTTGTTAACTGCGCCATTTTTCTTAAGATTTAAATGATTACTCGGGAGCCTGTCCTCCTTTTACGGTTATACCCATAGAACGAGCCGTACCGGCTACCATTTTCATCGCAGACTCTACTGTAAAGCAGTTCATATCTTGCAGTTTGTCTTCTGCAATTGCTCTAACCTGATCCCAGGAAACAGATCCGACTTTTACACGGTTGGGTTCTCCAGAAGCTTTTTTCAGCTTCGCAGCATCCATCAACTGGATAGCCGCCGGAGGCGTTTTGATTACGAAATCAAAAGATTTATCTTGATAAACGGTAATCACAACCGGCAAAACCTGTCCTTGTTTTTCTTGGGTACGTCCGTTAAACTGTTTGCAGAACTCCATGATGTTCACCCCAGCAGCACCCAATGCCGGACCTACCGGTGGCGATGGATTTGCCTGACCTCCCTTTACTTGAAGTTTTACAACTTTCTCAACTTTTTTTGCCATTTTGTTTTTTTAATGATTTGAATATAAATGAATTTGGAAGTATTTATTATTCAGTAAATTAGGTTACTCACAATAGCCTATTTCACTTTTAGGACTGCAAAAGTATATATTTTATTTCAACTGACAAAAGTAAATGGCTGATTTTTAATATAATTGTAAAATGTGTGAAGTAATGAGTATCAAGTATACAACAGAATTATTTTCCAATTGATTT
>Ga0079224_100001408_pt1 | contig 27590 bp, 28 predicted proteins | sample Stecom2015_FD_80414 | JGI IMG/M metagenome (GOLD analysis project Ga0079224, IMG submission 80414) | Agricultural soil microbial communities from Utah to study Nitrogen management - Steer compost 2015 | ecosystem: Environmental > Terrestrial > Soil > Agricultural land | place: USA: Utah... | reverse complement strand
CCGCCGGCACGCCCGGCGCCCTCCTGGGCCTAAGACCGGGCCAACACCATAGAGGGAGGTGCGGCCATGGCCCCCGGCCACCCGCGCCTTTGCGTGGAAGTCCAGGATCTGACCGTCGGCTACGAAGACCGCATCGTCCTGCGGGACGTCAATTGGGCCGTGCCCTGCGGCACGTCGGCCGCGATCATCGGGCCCAACGGCGGGGGCAAGTCCACCCTGTTGCGCACCTTGATCGGCCAGCTGCGGCCCATCAAGGGCACGGTGCGGGTGCTGGGACGGCCGCCGGCCCAAGCCCGCCACCTGTTGGCTTACCTGCCCCAGACCGAGGAAATTGACTGGCAGTTTCCCATCCGGGTCATCGACGTGGTCCTGCAGGGGGTGCTGGCCCGGACGCCCTGGTGGCGGCCCCCGGGCAGGGACGCGCGGACCGCGGCCATGGCCGCGCTGGAGCGGGTCCGCCTGGCGGGCGAGGCCGAGCGGCCCATCGGCGCCTTGTCGGGCGGCCAAAGGCAGCGGGCCCTCATCGCCCGGGCCCTCTTGCAGGAGGCCCAGCTCATCCTGCTGGACGAACCGGCCACGGGGCTGGACGCGCCGGCCCAGCACGAACTTTTGGATATCCTGGACGATCTCAAGCGCGAAGGGCGCACCGTCATCGCCACCACCCACGATCTCAACTGCCTGACGGACCATTTCGACACCGTGCTGTGCCTGCGGGGCCGGGTCATTTGCCAAGGCCCCCCCGAAGAAGCGCTGAAGCCCGAGCACCTGCAGGCCGTGTTTGGCCGCCACGTGCCGCTGGTGACCGCCGAGGGGCGGGTGACCATCTTTGAACACCATCATTGAGTTCCTGGCCGAGCCGTTCCAGTACGGCTTCATGGCCCGGGCCTTCTTGGGCGTTTCCCTCATCGCGGTGCTGGCGGGCGTGGTGGGCTCCTTTGTCATGCTCAAAGGGCTGGCTTTCATCGGCGACGCCATCGCCCACGCGTCTTTTGGCGGCCTGGTGGCGGCCATGCTCTTGGGCGTGCCCCTGCACCTGGGCGCCCTCATCTTTGCCCTGGGCACCGCGGCCGGCCTCACCCTCCTGGGCCGCAAGGCGGGCCTGAGGGCCGACACGTCCCTGGCCATCTTGTTCACCGGCGCCTTCGCCTTGGGAGTCTTGGGTCTGGCCACCCGCCCCAGCTTTACCGGGGATCTGACCGCGCTGTTGGTCGGCTCTGTGCTGGCCATCCAGCCCCTGGACATCGCCTGGATCCTGGCTGCGGCGCTCATCACCGGGGCTGTTATGGCGGTGGCCTTCCGCCACCTGGTGTACATCAGCTTTGACCCCAGCGGCGCCGAAGCCGCGGGCGTGCCCGTGGCGGGCCTGCAGTGGCTGCTCCTGTCCCTGGTGGCGCTGACGGTGGTCGTCTCCCTGCAGGCCGTGGGCGTGGTGCTGGTGGTGGCCCTGATGATCACCCCCGCGGCCACCGCGTCCTTGTTCGTGCGGCGGCTGGAAGTCCTCATGGCCCTGGCCGTGGCCTGTGGCCTGGCCGCGACCTGGATCGGTCTCTACGCGTCCTTTTACCTCTCCACCCCGCCCGGCGCCACGGTGGTCACCGTGGCCACCCTGCAGTTTACCGCCGGGCTCATCCTGCGCCGGCTGCGGCGCCGTTGACCGTGGGTCACCGGTGGGCTAGGATCGTGCATGAGTGAGGTGAAGGCTGGAATTGACCCGCTTGTCTGGCGCGTCCAATCCCGCGCGGGCGGCCCAGGCCGCCGCGCGCCCTTCGCCCGGCCCGAAGCCCGCCGCCGACGGCGGGCCTTTGACGCCCCGACAGGTGCGCATGATCTTTGCCGGCCTCATGCTCGGCATGCTGGTGGCGGCCATCAACCTGACCACCGTCGCACCGGCCCTGCCCCGCATCGTGGCGGAACTGGGCGGGCTGGAGCACTACGGCTGGGTCGCGATGAGCGCGACCCTGACGTCGGCGGTGGTGGTGCCGGCCATCGGCAAGCTGGGCGACTTGTTTGGCCGCAAGCCTTTCTACGTCGCGGGCCTGGTCCTCTTTATGATCGCGTCGGTGCTGTCGGGCACGGCCCAGACCTTCTGGTGGCTGGTGGGGGCCCGGGTCATCCAGGGCATCGCCATGGGCATGCTGATGCCCCTTTCCCAGGCCATCATCGGCGACATCGTCGCCCCCCGGGAGCGGGGCAAGTACCAGGGGCTCATGGGCATGGCCTTTGGCGTGGCCAGCGTCAGCGGGCCGCCCCTGGGCGGCTGGATCACCCAGCAGTTTTCGTGGCGCTGGCTGTTTTTCTTTAACTTGCCGGTGGGCCTGGTGGCCCTGTGGTTCATCGTCCGCCACATGAAGCTGCCCCATGTGCGGCGGAAAGCCCACATCGACTACACGGGCTTCGCCACCCTCACCCTGGGGTTGTTGGCGGTGCTGCTGGCCACCACCTGGGGCGGCACCCAGTACCCATGGAACTCCCTGCCGGTGGTGGGGCTGTACGGGGCGGGGGCGCTGTTGCTCGCGGTCTTCTTTGCCACCCAGCGGCGGTCCCCGGAGCCGGTGATCCCCCTGTACCTCTGGAAAAACCCCGTTTTCGCCGCTTCCACCCTGGCCGCCATGACCTTGGCCATGGCCATGTTTGGCGCAATTTACTTCGTGCCCATGTTCGCCCAAGGGGTGCTAGGGGTCAGCGTGGCCAGCTCAGGCTTCGTCCTTATCCCCCTGGACCTGGGTCTGATCCTGATCAGCGTCGCCAACGGGTTTCTCATTTCCCGCACCGGCCGTTATAAGCCGCAGATGCTCGTCGGGCTGCCGGTGATGGGCCTGGGGTTCTTGCTGCTGATGCAGTTGGGCCCGGGGGACAGCCTGGCCGCGCTCCTGCTGCGGATGACCCTCATCGGCATGGGCATCGGCAGCGCCATGCAGACCTACACCCTGGTGGTGCAAAACGCGGTCCCCTACCGGGACATGGGCGTGGCCACCAGCGCCGTCCAGTTTGCCCGCAACGTGGGCAGCACCCTGGGCGTCGCGCTTTTGGGCACCATCCTCAACACCAGCCTGCGGGAAACGCTGCCCCGGCACCTGCCGCCGGGCCTCCCCGCGGAGCAGCTGCTGCCCGGAGCCGGTGCGGGCGGCGTGGCCGCGCTGTTTGACCCCAGCCGAATGGCGGCCATGCCGCCCCAGGCCCTGGAAGCCATCCGCCTGGGCCTGGGGGCCGCCTTCCAGCCCCTGTTCGGAGCGGGCCTGGTGTTCGTGGCCATCACCCTGATCGCGACCTTTTTCTTGAAAGCGGTGCCCCTGGAAACTCGCGCCCCCTTGGAGCAGGCCCAAGAGGCTGCAGGCCGCGCCCCGGCCCGGGCCAGCGACGCGGACATGGTCATGGCCCGCCGGCCGTAGCGCCCCAGCGCGTCCTTGGCCCCCTCCCCTTTGCGGCCGTCCCGGCGGCTTCCGCTGCCCTCCCGCGCCGCGTGCTATGGGGGACTGGCGGCACGGAGGGACCAGCTACAGTTCCCGCCCCCGGCGCAGCACCCGGGCGCCGTAGCGCCGGTTGATGGCGTCCATGACCTGGGCCACCCGATCGGCCCGCTCGGGAAACAGGGACATCTGCCGGCGGGGCTCCAACTGGGAGACGTATACCCCCAGCAGGCGCAGGGGCCGCTGGAGCGCGAACGCGTCCAGGAGGCGGCTGGCTTCCCGGTAAAGGCGGTCGTCGTCCTGGAACGGCGTGGCCACGCTGCGGCTCTTGGTGTGGGTGGCAAAGTCGGGGTAGCGGATCTTGACGGTGACGGTGCGGGCTGCAAGCCCGTGGCGGCGCAGGCGCGCGCCCACCTCGGCCACCAGCCGCGCCAGGTGGGCCCGCAGTTGGGGCCCGTCGGGCACATCCACGGCAAAGGTGGTCTCCCGCCCCATGGATTTGGCCGGGGACGCGGGCTCCACCGGCCGCGGGTCCCGGCCAAAGCACAGCTCGTACACGTGGCGGCCGGCTTTTTCTCCGAGGAGGGCGCACAGCTCCGCCACCGGCCGCCGCCGCACGTCGGCCACGGTGCGCATCCCCGCCCGCCTGAGCCGCACCGCGGTGCGGGGCCCCACTCCCCAGACGGCTTCCACCGGCAGCGGCAGGAGGAAAGCGTCCAGCTCCGCTGCGCCCACGGCCACCAGCCCGTCGGGTTTCCCGCTGTCTGAAGCCAGCTTGGCCACGAACTTATTGGGCGCGATGCCCACCGAAGCGGTGAGGCCGGTCGCGGCCCGGATGCGGCCCTTGAGGGTTTCACCCAGATGCAGGGCGTCCCGGTACGGGTGCTCCGCCCCGGTCATGTCAAGAAAGGCCTCATCGATGGACAAGGGCTCCACTACGGGGCTGAAGGCCTCCAGCACCGCGCGGATCTGGCGGCTCACTTCCCGGTAACGGTCCATGCGGGGCCGCACAAAGATCGCGTCGGGGCACAGCTGGACCGCGCGGCGGATGGGCATGGCCGAACGGATGCCGTAGGCCCGAGCTTCGTAGGAACACGTGGCCACCACGCCCCGGGGGCTGTCCCGATCGCCCCCCACCACCAGGGGCCGGCCCCGGTACTCCGGGTGGTCCAAGGCCTCCACCTGGGCGAAGAAGGCGTCCATGTCCACGTGCACGATGACCCGTGCTCCAAAGGCGACCGCCCACGGGGGCCGGTGGCCGCCTGTCACGGCTCGCCCAACCTCCGTCCCCGCCTGCGCCGGACGGCGGATCCGTGGCGGCCGCGGCGGCCCCACCGGTGCCCCGGGCCAGCCCGGTCCCGCTACAGCCGGATCCGCTCCGGATCGAACGCGAGGCGGTTTTCGCGGCACACCTGGGCGTACCAGCGGCCGCTGTCCTTGATGATCCGGGCCTGGGTGTCGAAGTCCACGTAGACGATGCCAAACCGGGTGCGGTAACCCCGGGCCCACTCAAAGTTGTCCATGAGGGACCACACCCAGTACCCTTCCACCGGCAGCCCGTCCTGCAAGGCGCGCCACACCTGGTACAGGTGCAGCGCGATGTAATCCCGCCGCTGCGGGTCCCGGATGCGGACTTCCCCATCGTGAACCAGCTCGCCCCCGGCTTCGCCGCGCGCCGCCTGCACCACGTCGGGATACGCGGCGCCATTCTCGGTGATGAGCAGCGCGACGGGCCGGGTCAGGTACTCATCCCGCACCCACGTCAGGACTTCGTACAGGCCTTCGGGATAGACCTCCCATTCCAGCTCCGTCACAGGACGCCCGGGCGGCACCTGGTGGCGGTAGCCGAACAGGGGCCGCGAAGGGTCGTCCGCGACCACGTGCCGCCGGTAGTAGTTGACGCCCAGATGGTCGATGGGCCGGGACACGAGGGCCAAGTCGCCGTCCCGCACCGGCGGCCGCACGCCCATTTGATCATACCACTCCAGCCCCAGCGCGGGGTAGCGGCCGAGGAACACCGGCTCCAGGAACCAGCGGGCCTCCAGCGTCTGGGCCCGGACCGCGGCCTGCCGGTCCGCCTCGCGGTCGCTGGCCGGAGCGAAGGCGTGGATGTCCACCGCCAGCCCGATGCGGGCCGGTCCCCCGGGGCGGCCGGGGCTGCGCAGGCCCAAGTCGTCAAAGGCCTCCACCGCCAGGCCGTGGGCCAGCAGCAGGTGATGGGCGGCCCGCAGGGCCGCTTCCGGGTCCTTAAGGCCCGGGGCATGGACGCCAAAGGCGTGCCCCAGGATGGCGGCCACGTAGGGCTCATTGACCGTCAGCCACCGCTCCACCCGATCCCCCAGCCGTTGGAACACCGCCGCCGCGTAATCCCGAAAGCGGTAGGCCGTGTCCCGGTGAGTCCAGCCGCCCCGGTCCTGCAAAGCCGCGGGCAGGTCCCAGTGGTACAGGGTCACCAAGGGCACGATGCCGGCGGCCAGCAGGCCGTCCACCAGCCGGTCGTAAAAGTCCAGGCCCGCCTTGTTGACCGGCTCCTTGCCCGTGGGCATCACCCGGGGCCAGGCCACCGAAAACCGGTAGGAACGAAGGCCCAGCCGCTGCATGAGCTGGAGGTCCTCCCGCCACCGGTGGTAGTGGTCGCACGCGACGTCGCCGGTGTCGCCGTTGTCGATGCGCCCGGGTTCCCGGACGAAGCGATCCCAGATGGATTCCCCCCGGCCGTCGGCGCCGACGGCTCCTTCGATCTGGTAGGCCGATGTGGCGGCTCCCCAAAGGAAGCCAGCGGGAAACGGGCACTCGATGGTAATCGCCTCCTGCAACCGTTGGTGGGTCTGCCGGCGCCGGCGGGCCGCCGGGGCCGCGGGCCGGGCCTTGGGGGGACGGGCGGCCAGGGCTCGACCCCAGCCGCCCGCAGCCCGGCCCGCCGCGGAGCGGAAGCCCCCCCCGGACGGCCCTTACCGCTCCCGAGCCAGGGCCTCGTCCACCCGCTGGGCGGCCCGGTTGAGGAAGGCCTGCACGCCGCCCTGGCGCTCGAGGCTGCCCTCCACGTAGGCCGTGAGGACGTTGCGGAACTCGCCCATGACGGCGTTCTCAATGTCGCCCCACACGCCCAGGGGCGGGTACGCCGTGGCATAGCTCAAGGCGCGGCGAAACACCTGCCAGACGCCGGTTTCGTAGTAGGGATCGTTGAACGCGTCCACCTTGGCCGGCAGCATCTTGGACAGGTCCCGGGTGTAGCTCACCAAGTTCTCGTGGCGCAAGAGGAACTTGATCCATTCCTTGGCCGCTTCCTTGTTGGGGCTCGCGTCCAAGATGACCAGATTGCTGCCGCCCGAGAAGGCCGCCCGGCCGGTCGGCCCCGCCGGCGGCTCCACCACGCCGTAGTTGAGGCTGGGGTTCTCCACCTCGATGTCGGCGATGTTCCACGGCCCCATAAAGGCCATGGCCACATTGCCGTTGATGAAGGCCGCGTCGGCCTGGGGCTGATTGTACTCGGCCGTGGCCCGGGACGCGAGGCCCAGGCGCACCAGGTCCACGTAGTACTCCATGGCCTGCACGCCGGCAGGCCCGTTAAAGATGGCCCGCCGGCCCTGGGCGTCCACGAGATCCCCGCCGTAGGCCCACAGGATGATGGCCCAGTTGTGGATCAGGTCCCAGGCGTTGGTGCCCGCGATGGCGATGGCGCTGCCTTCGCCGTGCACCTCGATGATGCGCCGGCCGACCTCCACCAGCTCGTCGTAGGTCTGGGGCGGCTCCACGCCCGCGGCCGCGAACATGTCCTTGTTGTAAAACAAGGCCCGGGTCTCCGCGAACCACGGCACGCCGTAGTACTTGCCCCGGTACGTGGTGGAGATCAGGTTGGCCTCCATGAAGGCGTCGGCGCCGCCAAACTCGTCGATGTCGATCTCGGCCACCGCGCCCGTGGCGGCAAACTGGGGGTTCCACGTAGTACCGGCCTGGAACACGTCCACGCCCTCGCCGGTGATCAGCGCCGTGGAAATGCGGGACCAGGCCTGATCCCAGCCGACGATTTCATAGCGCACCCGCACGCCGGTTTCCTGGTAAAACTCTTCCACCTTTTGGTCCAGCCACGGAACGTGGATCACGTCCGCGGCGTTGGGCATGACCCAAAAGATGATCTCCTGGGCCAGGGCCGAGCCGGCCCCCAACGCCATCACCAGCATGGCCGCCGCCGCGACCGCGGCCCATCGGGTTGTGCCGTGCACAGCGATTCCCTCCTTGCGGGCGTTTTTCCTCCAGGGGTGCTTCCCCAACCGGGACGGCCCCGGCCGGCGCGCCTTGGGGCCTGGCGCCGCGGCCTCCGGCGGGCCAGCCGGGAGTTCCCCACCACGATCACGCCACCGATGCTTCCGGTCCCTCGGGCCCCGCATCCCCCCTTTCACCGCGTCGTCGGGAAACCGGGCGCCGGACCGCCGGAAAACCGGTCGGCCCCAGGCGTCAGCCTTTCACCGCGCCCGACACCAGCCCTGAGATGACGTAGCGCTGCATGAAGCTGAACAAGACCAGTACGGGAAGGGACACGATGATGGAGGCGGCCATCATCATGGTCCAGCGGGCTTCGTGGGCCGTGATGTACTCCAAGAGTCCCACGGCCACCGTCCGGGTGTGGCTGCCCGTCAGGACCGAGGCAAAGAGCACCTCGTTCCAGCCCATGATGAAGCAATAGATGGCCACCGACACGATCCCCGGGCGCGCCAGGGGCAGGAGCACCGACCACAAGATCCTTAGCCGGCTCGCGCCGTCGATCTGGGCCTGCTCGTCCAGCTCCACGGGGATCGAATCCAAGAAGCTGCGGAGCATCACGATGGCAAAGGGCAAGGCGAAGGACGTGTAGGTGAGGATCATGCCTGGGTACGTGTCCCGCAGCTGGAGGCCGAATTGGTTGCGCAGCCAGGTAAACAGGATGAAGTAGGGGATCAGGAACAGGATGCCTGGAAGCATTTGGGTGGAGAGCACCGCGACCACGTAGGCGTTGCGGCCGGGAAAGGCCCAGCGGCTCAAGGCGTAGGCCGCCAGCAAGGCGATGCTGGTGGCCACCACCATGGTCCCGGTGCTGATGACGAGGCTGTGCTGCAGGTAGTCCAGGATGCGCACGGTGCGGTTGACGTTGCGGTAGTTGTCCAGGGTCGGCTGCCGGGGGATCCACGACGGCTCCAGGCCCGGCCGGGTCACATCGGACGCCTGCAGCTCGATGCTGGACTTGAAAGACCCGGACACCATCCACATGTAAGGGATCAGCACCCCCGCCAGCACCGCCGCCAGGGCCAGGCTAAAGAGGATCCGGCCCCCGATGGCCTGCCCCCGGCCCCGGCGCCGTTTCCGGTTGCCGCTGCCCCCATGGCCATGACCGGCCACAACGCTGCCTTTGGCGGCCATTTACGCCTGCCCCCTCTCCGCGGCCCGCAAGGCCCGCAGGTACACCATGGTCAACAGCAGCATGACGATCATGAGCACTACCGACATGGCCGTGCCGACGCCGAAGTTGAAGGTGCTGAAGGTTTCCCGCAGGATGAGGGTGGACGGCACGTCCGCGCTGGGCCCCGGGTCTTTCCCCAGCATGACGTAAAACTGATTGAAGGCGTTGTAGTTCCAGAGGATGGAAACCAAGATCAGCATGCGGGTGACGGGCGCCAGCATGGGCAAGGTGATGTAACGAAATTGCTGCCACCGGGACGCCCCGTCGATCTGGGCCGACTCGTAAAGCTCCCGGGGGATGGTCTGCAGGCCCGCCTGCAGCACCAGCGCCGCGAAGGGCCAGCCCTTCCAGATGGCCGCCACCATGACGGCGTAAATGGCATTGCTGCCCACAAGCCAGATGACAGGCTCTTGGATGAGGCCCAGCTTCATCAGCCACATGTTGACCAGGCCGATACGGGCCTGGAAAATGAAGCGCCAGACGCTGTAGGCCACCGAGTCGGGGGTGATGTAGGGCAGCAGGATGAGCCCCCGCACCAGGCTGCGCAAGGGGAAGGGCCGGTTGAGAAGGATGGCCACGCCCATGCCGATGACGTAGCCGGCGAAGATGGTCACCGCGCCGAAGTAGGTAACGTTCCACAGGGACCGCCAAAAGCGCGCGCCCAAAAACCCGCTGGGGTCCAGCCCGGCCACGAAATTGTCCAAGCCGACCCACGGCGCCTCGTACCAGCGGTTGACGGCAAACAGGTTGATGTCCCGAAAGCTGACCAAAAGGCCCCCGGCCATGGGGATGTAATGGACGAAGAGCATGGCGATGACCGCGGGCAGGATCAACAAGTACGCGGGGCCCATGCGGACGAGAAACCGCCGCAACTTGTACAGGGCTCTCCGCTGCGGCTGGGCGGGCACCGGCACCGGGAAACCGGGCCGGGCGCGGCTGGGTTCTGGCCGGGCCGAAGCCTGTGGCGGCATCTAGGCCGACCCCCTCACCACCAGTTCCGTGTCCAGCACAATGCGCTCGCTCTCCAGCGTCTCCCCTGCCGCAAGGCGCACCACCATGCGAAACGCGATGGCCCCCATCTCCTGGACAGGCTGGCGCACCGTCGTCAGGGGCGGCATGGCCGCGGCGGCCACCGGCAGGTCGTCAAAGCCCATGACCGCCACGTCTTCAGGCACCCGCAAGCCCCATTCCCGCAGGGCGTTGATGGCGCCCAGGGCCATCAGGTCGTTGGCGCAAAACAGGGCCCGCGGTATCTTTTGTCCCTGGGCCAAGCGCTGGGCCACGGCCTCGTAGCCCGAACGCTGCTCAAAATCGCCCGCCCATACCCGTTCGGGTCCCGCCGGCAGCCCGGCCTCCTGGAGGGCGAGAAGAAAGCCCCGAATCCGGTCCCGGGACGACTGGATGGTTTCCGGCCCCCGGATCATGGCGATGTCATCGTATCCCCGGGACAGCAGGTAAGACACGGCCCGGTGGGCGCCCCGCAAGTTGTCCACCAGCACATGGGGGTAGGGGCTGCCGGCGCTGCGGTGGTCCACCACCACCACCGGCGGCGCGTCCGGGTGATCCGAAAGCAGCCGCTCCTCGCCGTGGCGGGGCGTGATGACCACCAGGCCCGCCACCTGCGGCGCCTGCAGCACCCGCTCGATGACGTTGCGATGGGACCGCCCGGCGGTGGTGAAAAAGATCAGGTCGTAGCCCCGCTGAAAGGCTTCCCGCTCTACCCCTGCGAGCACCTGGCAATAGAAGGGCGAGCTGACGTGGGGCACGATGAGCCCCACCTGGCGCAGGGCAGCCCGCGATCGGCGGGGACTGGCGGCCCGGTAGCCCACCTGGGCCGCGGCCCGGTGCACCCGCTCCCGCAATTCCTTGGCCACCTGCTGGTTGCCGTTGAGCACCCTGGAAACCGTCGCCGGGCTCACACCCGCCAGCCGGGCGACGTCCCGCAATGTCGCCATGTTTCACAGTTCCTCCCTTATGTTTCAGAAACATGTTTCTATGTGTATTTCCCTTTTCCTGCAATCATGAGAAATTTTCTCGCACCCGATTTTGGAGATACTCGGGAAGCGGCTGCGAAGGCAGGAGGGTGCCGATTTTATGCCAACGGGCCAGATTCACCGCCGAGGGGCTCGAGTGGGGCTGGAGGGACCAGATTCGCGGTAGGAAGACTACATTCAAGGACCGCCCCAGTCCGGGGTCCGCGGGGCGCGCCTACAGCCAACGGGGCACGGAGTTGCGGTACGCCTCGTACTCGGCGCCGAAACGGGCCGCCAGGGCCCGCTCTTCGGGGATGATTTGAAAGCGCTGGATGTAGGCCAGAAAGGCGGCCACGCCCGCCAGCGCCGCTGCATTGGACAGCCACACCGCCCATGCCAGCAAGGCCGTGGCCATGCCCAGGTACATGGGGTTCCGGGTATACTTGTAAATCCCGTCGGTGACCAGCACCGCCGCCCGTTCCGGATGGCGCGGATCAGGCGTGGTGGAGGCCCGGTGGAGCGCGCCCAGGCCCAGCATGCCGCAGAACAACCCCGTGGCAAACAACACCAGCGCGAGCCCGCCGCGGACAGCTCCGAGCAGAGGCACGGCCAGGGCCGGCACCACCGCGGCCAGGCCATTCATCAAAAGGGCCGACAGAAGAAACACCACAGGCGGCGGCACCCGCAGTTCCATCGCCATCACCCCTCAACACCTCACGATTTCACTCCGCCCCGGAGGGCACGGCCCCGGGCACAAGCCATCGCCCGCACCCGTGGTAGGTCCGCCCGCCTTGGCCCAGGGCCACGGCAACCGAGGCCGGGAAGGGCTCCCCGCTCATACCGTCCAGGCACAGGCCGGGCCGGATGGTCACCTGCAGCGGGATGGGCGACCACTCCCGGGCACGATAGATGATCACCCCATCGGGCGCGATCTCAGGCCACGATACAGGGGTAGCGAGCCAGGTGTCACCGTAGTCCAGGAGCAGGTCGATGCGCTTCCCGTCGCGGATCTCCACCAGCCAGCCGGGCTCCTGGCCGATGCCCCGGAAGTTGACGCCGGCCAGCCGGGCCCGTTCCCATGGGTCCGTGACCTGCTCCACCGCCCGCAGGCGGTAGCGGACGCCATCCAGCACGAGATCCGCCACCCGGCCCCGGTCCACAAACACCACGGCACCGTCGGCATAGGGAACGCCCCGCCGCCCAGCCCGCCCCTGGGGCAGATCCACCACCCGCCCGTCAGGCAGGAAGAGGCGCACCGCGCCCCCCTCAAACAACGCCACCACGGCCGGCCCATCGCCCCCGGGGCCCGGGGCGCCCGCTGCCCCCGGTGCCGCCTCCGGGGCGGGGCCGCCGGATTCCTCCTTTGCCATCGAAACCACGAGGAAACGCACGGCCACGGGTCCATCCGGAAACCGGTGGGACTTGCCCCGCCGCGGGGGCGCCTCGCCTTCGGACCCGTCTCCCATCGTCCAGCCTGGCCCCGCTGCCGTGCCGTGGACCGGCGAGGCCTTGGTCCCGCCCGCGGCCGGCCTTGCCGCCAGGCACCAGCCCACCAGCGCCGCAATCCCCAGGGCGGCCGTGACCAAGACCATCCGGTCCCGGCCTGCCTTCCAGCGCAGCCTCACGCCACGGGCTCACCTCCGCGTCATCGCCCCTGCCGCCGGGCGGCGCGCTACTCGCCGGCCCGGCGGTCCATCTCGTCCCAGGCGACGAGAAACAGCTTATAGAGGACGTTCTGCACTTCCAAGAGCTCCGCCGCGGACATGTTTTCGGGCGCCTGCAGTCCCGGCAGCAGCGCCACCGCCCGCAAAATGAGCTGCACCGTCTCATCCTGGCCTGCCGCACCCGCCGCGGGCGGCGCCGGGGTCGCCTCGGTCGCGCCGACCGCCGCGGTCGTCCCGCCGGCCTCTTCGCCCGCCGTGCCCATCCCCTCAGCCGCCGTGCCCGTTTCCTCGGTTGTCGCGTCCATCCCGACGGCCGCCGCGCCGGCGTCCTGGCTGGCAGGCCCCATCTCCTCCGGCGCGCCCATGGCCTCAGGGGCAGCCTTCGGCTCTGCCGCGGCGGCCTCGGCCTCGGCGCCGGCCTGGTCCGCCGCGGTGGTCGCGGCGGGCGCGCCTAGGGACTCCCGGGTCACCGACAAGGTGTACTCGCCGCCGGTGCCGGCGAAGTAGGCGTTGGCCACGATGTAGTACATGCCGGTGTAGGGCAGGGTCACCCGGATCAAGGCGTCGGTGCCGCCCCCGCCGTCGTCGTTCCACTCCAGCGCGTCCTCGTTTTCGTCCATGAGGATGAGGTACGCGTCGAAATCGCCGGATTCCAGGCGGATGGCAATCTCATCGCCTTCGATGCCGTACAGAATGTAGTAGTCCGCATACGTGCCGTCCACGAAAGTGAAGCTGCTGGCCGTCAACGAACCGCGCACGGTTTCCCCGATGACCACCACCGGAAACGGCGGCCCCGCCGCGGCCTGCAGGCTCGTGCCCAACTCCCGCTCCACGGTGCGCTTCTGCTGTACGGCGAGGCGCATGATGCTGGCGGGGATTGTGCCCGGTTCCGTGACGGGCTGGGCCACCAACTCCCCGTCGATGGATTGATTCAAGGCGTAGATGAAATCGCCGGGCACGATCCAGACATGGCTCTCCCCGGTTAGCGAGGCCGTGATCTCTACGGACAAGTCCGCGCCTGCGGGCCGCACCGCCGTCACAGAGCCCTGCACCGCCTCCTCCACATGGGCCGCCCAGCCGTCGCCCACGGGCACTTCCGTCCAGCCGGTGAACCGCCCCGACGCCGGCAGCGGCGCGCCCTCAAGCACCAGGAGTTCGGGCACGTCGATGGCGGCCAGGCCTTGCCACGCATCGCCCGGGCGCAGTGCCCGGCCCTCCAGGTCGGCCAGGTCGGCGGGTGCGGTTTGGAGCCAATGGCGCAGCCAATCGGGGCGGACCAACGGCTCGTAGTGCCGGTAGGCTAGGGGAATGCGCTCGCCCGCCTCCTCCACCAGCTGGTCGCCGCTGACCACGTAGACCTTGGCCCAGACGGTTTCCGCGAGCGGCAGGCGGGTCCCGGGATCAATGGGCTCCGCCCGGACCAACACCCGGGGGCTCCCGCTGGGATCCGGCAGCAACACCCGCAGCTGCAGGCGCACGGCCAGCTCCCGCTCCTCCACCAGGGGAAGCTCCGGCGGGGGGCCCAGCACGCCTTGGGGGTCATCGAATTCGGTCACTTCCAGGCGCATCCAGTGGGAAACCACGAACACGGCTTCCGATCCTTCCGCGCCGATGGCCACCGGGACGATGAACAGCTCCTGGCCGGGCGGGCCCGCCGGCTCGCTGGAGGCCGGCGACTGGGCCAGCGCAGCGGCGGCAGCCAGCCCGACGAGCAGCACCCCAGCCGCAGCGAGAAGAAAGAGCCTCCTGGTGATGGGCACTGGCACAACCTCCCTGTGGTCCGGCTCCACAATGGGCTCGGGGAATCCAGGTGGGCCGCAGACGCGGTGTGTACGAAAGTTCACCGCGGTGGAACCCTCTCCTTCCCGGGACCTGCCAAGGCCGAAGCCGCAGGAGACGGGCTCTCCGGCGCCGAACCCCCTTGGCACACCCAGGCGAAAAAGGCAGCTTCTGCCTAGGCCGTCCGCGCCGCACGGCAACGCTGGCAAGGGGTGAAACCGTGAAACCCTTCCCCCGCTGGCTCGGGACCGCCCTTCTAGCGGTCTTTGTGCTGCTCCACTGCCTGGCGCCTGCGCCCGCCGTGGCCCAGTCCTTCTGGGACGACCTGCTGACCGGGTTCGAGGTCATGATCGGCGAATCGGTGGCGGCCAACGTCATCCAAGAGTACGGGCCGCCGGCCCGCCTCTCCCCGGCCCGTGAACGGTGGGTGCAGGAGATCTATGCCGACGTGGCCGGCCAGGCCCGCCGCGCCGAGATCCGCTACCAGCTGACGGTGCTGGACAGCCCGGTAGTCAACGCCTTTGCCGCGCCCGGCGGGCATATCTTCATCACCACGGGCCTCCTGCACTACATCGGCGACGACGCGGACGCCCTGGCCAACGTGCTGGGCCACGAGGTGGCCCACGTGGAGCATAAGCACGGGATGAACACCCTGGCCCGCAACTTGGGCATCGGCCTCGTCCTCGATCTGGTCTTTGGCAACGAAAAGCAGCGGGGCGATGCGGTGTACGCCGCCGCGACCATCATGACCCAACTGATGGCCCTGGGCTGGAGCCGGGAGCAGGAACACGAAGCCGACGACTCGGGCCAGCGCCTGGCCGCGGCGGCGGGCTATGACCCCATGGGCATGGTGCGCTTCTTTGAGGTCCTGCGGGAACTGCAAGGCGAAGAAGTACCTTTCCTGGAATTCTTGAGCACCCATCCCCTCACGTCGGAACGCATCCAGCGCGCCCGGGCCCGGGCTGCACAGCTGCGCCCCGCGGCCTTCCATTTCCTCCCGCTCCAGTGGGGCACTACGGCTTGAAGGACCCAATGCCGCACTGTTCATAATCGTGCGAAAGACGTGCACTGCGCCCTTTGACCAGCAGGAGAGGTCGCGTCCATCGAGAATCTGATTCCTTAAGTCTTTCCAGCTCCAGGACGGCCGGCTCGTCAGGGGAAACCCGCTGCTCCTCAGGCACAAGGCTGACCGCGCGGGCGCGGGGGTGCCCGTTGCGGGTGCAGCGCGGGTCGGGGGCGGTTATGCGCCTCGGCGGGGGACCGGCTGTCCGGTGAGCGCCACCCTTGCCACCGTGAACAAAACGAGAAAAAGGAGCCGAGGGAACGTTGCCGCAGCTGCTAAGACGTGCCGCGTTTGTGCTGCTGGCCCTGTTCGTCGTGGCCGGGTCCGCGGCTGCCCAGGGAGCACCCATCGTCGTGGGGATCACGCAGATCGTGGAGCATCCGTCGCTGGACCAGGCCCGGCAGGGCTTCATCGATCGCCTGACCGAGCTGGGCTATGTCGAAGGCGTCGACATCGTGTATGACATCCACAGCGCGCAGGGCGATCTCGCGACGGCCCAGACCATCGCCCGGAAGTTCCAGTCCGACCGGGTTGACTTGGTCCTGGCCATTGCCACGCCCACGGCCCAGGCGGCGGCCCATCTCATTAAGGATATCCCTATCCTGATCACCGCCGTCACCGATCCCGTCGCCGCCGAGCTGGTCGAATCCATTGAGCGGCCGGGCACCAACGTGACGGGCACCTCGGACCTGACGCCGGTCAAGGCCCAGTTGGAGCTGCTCAAGGAAATCGTGCCCAACGCGACCCGGGTCGGAGTGCTTTATAACGCCGGCGAGGTCAACTCGGTGGTGCAGGTGGAGATCGCCCGGGCCGCCGCGGCGGAGCTGGGCCTGCAGCTGGTAGAAGCCACGGCCGCCAATTCCTCGGAGGTGCTGCAGGCGGCCCAGTCCCTGCAGGGCCGGGTCGACGCCATTTACGTGCCCACCGACAACACCGTCGTTTCGGCCCTGGAGTCCGTCCTGCTGGTGGCCGAGCGGGCCAAGCTGCCCCTCATCGCCGGCGAGGCCGACAGCGTGGCCAAGGGCGCGCTGGCCAGCGTCAGCATCGACTACTACCAGTTGGGGCGGCAGACCGCCGACATCGCCCACCGGGTGCTGCAGGGCGAGGATCCGGCGGAGATCGCCATCGAGTACCAGAGCGAGCTGAGCGTGGTGCTCAACCGGGATGCGGCCCGGCGGATGAACGTGGACATCCCCGCGTCGGTCCTGGAGAAGGCGGTGCACATTATCGGCGACTGACCGCCGCGCATGGCGGACCTTATCGGAGTGGAAGGCCGGCGCGGCCTTCCACTCTTTTTTGAGGTACGATGGAAGCAACGGGAAGGATGCAGCGGGTTTGAACTGGTACGGGCTGGGCGGGTCCATCGAACAGGGCCTGGCCTACGGCGTGCTGGCCCTGGGAGTTTACCTTACCTTTCGCGTGCTCCACTTTGCCGACCTGACCGTGGACGGCAGCTTTCCCCTGGGCGCGGCCGTGGCGGCCACGTTGATCGTGGGCGGGACACCGCCCCTGGCGGCGATTGCGGTCGCCTTCGCGGCGGGCATGGCGGCCGGGGCCATGACTGGCTTCATGCACACCAAGATGCGCATCCAGGGACTGCTGGCCAGCATTTTGACCATGACCGCGCTGTACTCGGTCAACCTGCGCATCATGGGCCGGCCCAACGTGCCGCTCCTGCGGCAGCCCACCTTCTTTACCAACCTGGCCGACTGGGGTTTTGATCACCCTCTTCAGGCTCTCATCGTCTTTGGAGTACTGGCACTCTTGGTCAAGCTGGGCATCGACTGGTTCTTGAGCACCGAGTTGGGCCTGGCCATCCGGGCTACCGGCGACAATCCCGCCATGATCCGCAGCCTGGGCGTGGACACCGACAGCATGACCGTCCTGGGCTTGGCCTTTTCCAACGGCTTGGTGGCCCTGGCAGGCGCGATGATTGCCCAGTACCAAGGGTATGCCGACGTGGGCATGGGCCTGGGCACCATCATTACCGGCTTGGCATCGGTCATCTTGGGCAACGCCCTGATTAAGCCGGCCACCGTCTTCCGCGGCACCCTCGGGGCTGTGGTGGGCGCGGTTCTCTACCGCCTGGCCATCTACTTTGCCCTCAACGCGGGCTTCGCCCCCACCGACCTGCGCATCGTCACCGCGGTCATCGTCATCCTGGCCCTGGCGGGACCGGCCGTCAAAGAGCGCCTGGGCAGCCGCAAAGTGCTGACCGACGAAGAGCTGGACGCCATCGCCCAGGCAGCCCCCGGTCCGGCAGCGGGCAACCTCCCGGCGGCCCGGGGTGCGTCCGTGGCCCGGGCCGGAAAGGAAGGACTGTGAGCGGTGCTGGTGCTGGAGAAGCTGACCAAGACCTTCCCCGTGGGCGGCGGCAGCGTGAAAGTGGCCGTCGACCGAGTCGATCTGCTCATCGAAAAAGGCCAGTTTGTCACGGTGATCGGCAGCAACGGCGCCGGCAAATCCACCCTGCTGAATCTCATCGGCGGCCGCTTCCTGCCCGACCGGGGCCGGATCATTCTGGACGGCGTGGACATTACCCGCTGGAGCGAACACCGCCGCGCCCAGTACGTCGGGCGGGTGTTTCAGGATCCCCTGCAGGGGACCGCAGCATCCATGACCATCGAGGAGAACCTGAGCATGGCTGAACGGCGGGGTCAGCGGCGCACCCTGGCCCGGGGCGTCACCCGCGCCGGCCGGGAGCGGTACCGGCAGCTCTTGGCCCAACTGGGCCTCGGCCTTGAAACCCGCCTCCACAGCGAGGTAGGCCTGCTCTCGGGGGGCCAGCGCCAGTCGCTGTCCCTGCTCATGGCCACCATGACCCATCCCGCGCTGCTGTTGCTGGACGAGCACACTGCCGCCCTGGACCCCAAGACCGCCCGGCAAGTGCTGGATCTCACCGCGAAGATCGTGGCCGAATACGGCCTGACCACCCTCATGGTCACCCACAACCTGGAGCACGCCCTGCGCATGGGCGACCGCACCATCATGATGCACGAAGGGCGCATCGTGCTGGACCTTTCGGGCCCCGAACGGGACCGGATGACCGTCCAGGATCTCCTGCAGGAGTTCTCTCGGGTGCGGGGCGAGGAGCTGCTGGACGACCGCCTGCTGCTGAATTAGTCCCCCAGGGGCCACGGCCTTCATGCAGATGGATCAGGATTACCTGGTCCAGGAGCGGTGCATTCCGTCCGGTGCCAGGCCTGTGGGCACCACGAAGGAGGCGGATGGTGTTGGACAGCTCCCCCCGGTTCCAGCGGCTGGAACGGCAACTGGCCTTTTTGCGGGAAATCGACAAGTTGAAGGCGGTGGCCCGCCACAACCGGCTGTTGGACGGGTCCCGCAGGGAAAACGCGGCCGAGCACTCATGGCATTTGGCCCTCATGGCGCTGGTCCTGGCCGACTGGGCGCCGGCGCGCCCCATCGACCTGTTCCGGGTGGTGCAGATGCTGCTCATCCACGACATCGTGGAGATCGACGCGGGCGATGTCTTCTATTACGGCAACGCCGGCGACGGGCAAAAGCAGCGGGAGCAGGCCGCCGCCCAGCGCCTCTTTGGACTGTTGCCCCCCGACCAGGCCCAGCAGTTTCAGGCCCTGTGGGAGGAGTTTGAGGCCGGCGAGACGCCCGAGGCCGCCTTTGCCCGGGCCCTGGACCGCTTCCAGCCCATTTACGGCAACTGCCTGCTGGAGGGCGGCACCTGGCGGGACTTCGGCGTGACCAGGGAAGACGTGGAAACCCGCTCGGGACCGTGGGTCCAGCGGGGGGCGCCGGAGCTCTGGGCCTTTTGCCAGCAAATGTTGGATGAACTCGTCCACCGGGGCGCCCTGCCCCCCGCCGGCCCACCCGCTAGACCCCAAGGCCGCCCGGACCCGTCACCGGGCTGGGCACCACCACCGCCCCCTCCGCCGGCCGCGCCGCGAGGACCGGGGGACTTCCCGGGGTAGATCCCTTCAGCGGGGAGGATACAGGGGCAAGTTCCACGAGGCCGCGAGGGCCAGCGCGAGCAGGAGGAGCGCGTTGCCCACGGCCGCCATGCCCGGCGCCTGGCCGCCGGTCCACAGCCGCCCCATGTCCCACAGCCGCTCAAAGACCAGGAACCACAGGACGAAGGCCACCAGCATCCTGAGTTCCCACCACCAGGCGATGCGGTTGCCCGACACGGGCATCGCCCCCCCACCGGTGAAAATGCGCGGGGGCGGCGGTTCGCCGCCCCCGCCGGCGCCGGCCGCTACAGGCCGAGACGGTCCCGCACGGGCGACCAGACGTACTTGTCCAACGCCGGCTCGATGACGTTGTTCCAGGCGCTTTCGGCCAGCTTGACCCCCACCCAGGCCGCGGCCGCCCGCACGGCCACAGACACCACCGCAGCCGCCGGGCCCGCCTTGCCCTTCACGTCCTCCAGCGCCGCGTCATCCAGTTCCTCTCCATCCGGCAGCACTACCATAGGGGCCGCCGCGGCGGCCGCGGCCCGGCCCACAAACCCTCCGGGTACGCCCGCCGCCAGCAACGCCACCACCAGCATCACCGCGATGATCCGACGTCCCTGCAACATGCTGCCACACCTCCAGGATGCGTGTCCTTGATGGCGCCGCGCGCAGCTCACCTCGAGGTGTGGCACCGATGTAGCCCGCGGACGGCCCTCGCGTCATCCCGCGTTTCGCATGAAAAATGCCGGCCCCGCGCGGGGCTGGCTCGCCAGGGCGCTCCCGCCGCCGTTGCTTCCGGGGGCACCGTTTGCCCCGGAGGCGCCGTCGCCCTCTGGCACGATGATGAGGATACGAAACAATGGCAGGGAATGCGGGTCCCCGCACCGGTGCGGATGCCGGCGGGAACCGGCCAGGGCGGTGTCCTGGGGGCGGCCGGGGGCCTCAGCCGCCGATGGCGTGCATCGTGCGGGCCGGTTTCACAAAACCGTCGCGGCCGATCCCGTGCCCGGCCCACTTGGCGGCTACGGCCTCGCGCAAGACCGCGGCGATGTCGGCATCGGAGCCGCCGCCCCTCAGCACCGCCCGCACATCGTATTCCTCCAAGGCAAAGAGGCAGTGGCGCAGCTGGCCTTCCGCGGTGAGCCGGATTCGGTCGCAGTAGCGGCAGAAGGGCTCAGTGACCGAGGCGATGATGCCGATCTCCCCTTGGCCGTCGGCAAAGCGGTACCGGCGCGCGGGTTCGCTGGGGTCATGGTCCACGGGTACCAGCGGCGCGACCCGGGCCGCGCGGGCCGCGATTTCCCGGGCGGGCACCACCAGGTCCTGATTCCAGACGCCGCCGTTGTCCAGGGGCATGAACTCGATGAACCGCACCACCAGCGGCCCTTCCCGGGCCAGGGCGGCGAAGGTTTCCACCTCGTCGTCGTTGTAGCCCCGCATGACCACCATGTTGACCTTGACGGGCGCGAGGCCCGCGTCCAGCGCGGCGCGGATACCGGCAAGGACTTGGCGCAGGCCGTCGCGGCGGGTAAGGAGCACAAAGCGGTCCTCATCCAACGTGTCCAGGCTGATGTTGATGCCCGCAAGACCGGCCCGCTTCAGGGCCGCCGCTTTGCCAGGGAGAAGGTAGCCGTTGGTGGTCATGCTGACGGCGCGCAAGCCCGGAATGGCCACAAGGCGGGCCACCAACCGCTCCACATCCCGCCGCACCAGCGGTTCGCCCCCTGTGAGGCGCACCTTTTCGATGCCGAGGCCCACCGCGACCCGGGTCACCCGTTCGATTTCCTCAAAGGTCAGAAGTTCCGCCCGGTCCCGAAACACCACGTCCTCGGGCATGCAATAGGCGCAGCGGAAGTTGCAGCGGTCCGTGACCGAAATCCGCAGCTTGCGGACCCGGCGGCCAAACCCATCGATGAGCAGACGCCTCACCCCATCGCCGGGCGCCCCGCGGCCAGGGCGCCGCGCAGCGGGTAGATGTGCCGCTTCTGCGCGGCACCCGGCAACTCCTCCCGCGGAGCAGGCTCGGGCGGACACGGCCAGCCGGGGCAGGGTGCCGTGTCCTGGGTCAACCCTTGGGCGGGGGCGGATCGCTCGCGGGAAAGCTCTGCTCCACCACGTCGTCGTAGTCGCCGTGGGGCTCCTGCCCTTCCGCCCAGCCCCGGCCCGCCTGCTCCCGGGGGCGGGGCCGGGCGGCGCCGGAGGCCGCCGCGTTCTGGCGAGGCCGGCGCGACTCCTTTTCCTTGGGCACCCGGCACCAACTCCTTCTTCTGGGCTGGCATCAGGGTACCCCGGGGTGGGGTCGGCTACGCGCCCTGGGCCGCTGGAGCAGCTTCCGCTTCCGGCGGCGGGTTGACCAGCAGGAGCTGGACTTCCGCGGGCGTCAAGGGCCGGAAAGCCCCCGGCGCGAGGGCGGGGTCCAGCCGCAACCCGCCCACCCGCACCCGCCGGAGGGCCAGCACCCGGCGGCCCACGGCGGCGAACATGCGTTTCACCTGATGGTAGCGGCCTTCGGTGAGGACCACCAGGGCCTCGGCCGGCGCGGCTTCTTTGATGACCCGAAGCCGGGCTGGGCGGGTAACATAGCCGTCGTCCAACCGGATCCCAGCCGCGAAGCGCTCCGCCAGGGCGGGATCCAGCGGGCCGTGCACCTGCACCCAGTATTCCTTTTCCACTCCGTGCCGGGGGGAGATGAGGCGGTGGCACAGCGCCCCGTCCTCGGTCAGAATGAGCAGGCCTTCGGTGTCCTTGTCCAGGCGGCCCGCGGGAACCACCCGCCGGGCCAGATCCGGCGGCAGCAGATCGTTGACGGTGCGGGCCGTCGCGTCCCGGGTGGCGGTGATGACGTCGCGCGGCTTGTGCAGCATGAGGGTGACGGGCGCCGCGGGCCCTGGGTCCAGGGGTTGGCCGTCCACGGCGACGGCATCCACGCCGGGCCGCACAGGCCGGCCGGGATCCCGCTCCACCTTCCCGTTGACCGTCACCCGGCCCTGCTTGATCCACTGGCGCACCTCCCGCCGGCTGCCGCAGCCTGCGTGGGCCAGCATCCGGTCCAACCGCACCGGCGCGGCGCGGCGGTCGGTTCCCGATGATGCGCCCGCGGCGCCGGGGGCGCACGGGCGCGATGGGTGCTCCTGCCTCATCCCTTCGGTCCCCTCTCCAGCGGCGGTGCCTGCCCCGCCTCTCCGTTGGTCCCAGGCCCCCCGCCCCCGTCCTGCCCCGGGGGAGGACGGCGAGCCGCCCCGGGCCAGCGCACCAGCGCCTCCAGAGGCCCCCGGGACCACGGTCCGGCGGGCAGCAGCCGTTGCCATGCCGCGGCAAAGACCAAGGCCAGGGCCGTCACCGCGCCCACCACCGCCGCGGCCTCGCCCACGCTGCCAGCGGGGATCGCGCCCCGCCAGCGGTCCAGCAGCACCAAGTGCCCGGCGTAGACCGTGAGGGCCATCTTCCCCAAGGCCGCCAGCGGGCCCAGGGCGGGGCCCCACCGGTCGCCCGCTTCCAGGCACACGCCCATGACGGCGGCCGCGGCGCCGGTGCTGGCCACCAGCCACAGCGGCATCTGGCTGTGGGGCGCATCCACCACCATCCACGCCCAGGTCACAGGAAAAGAGCGGGGGACCAGCACCCACTGCAGCAGCCCCGACAGCGCCGCCGCGCCCGCCGCCGCCCCCAGGCCCCCCGCCACCAGCAGCGCCCGCACCGCCGCGGCCCGCAAGTTTTGCCTGCCCAGCCACATCCCCACAAGAAACGGGGCAGCCCACACCACGAGGGGGTACGGCCCCGAAAGCACCAGCCCGTGCAGCAGCGCCCAAGGCGGTTGGTCCCAAGTGAGGGGACTGCGGCTAAAGACGGCGGGCGCGGTGATGCGGCCGTAGAGAAACACCACAGGCCCCACGGCCCCGCACGCCGCGGCCAGCCGCAAGAGCCGCCGGTCGTCCCATGCCACGGCCAGCATGGCCAGGACGAACAAGGCAGCGTAAACCGGCAAGATCACCAGCACCCGGTGCTCCAGGGCCTGCAACCCGAGGCCCAGGGGAAACAACACGGCAGCCCGCCATGCCAAGCGCCGGCGCACTTCACCCAGGCCCAGCGCCGAGCGGGCCAAGAGCGACACCCCTACCCCGGCCAGGAGCACAAACAGCACCGAGGCGCGCCCGTGGGGCAATGCGTACAGGGCGCCCGCGACACCCGGCTGGTGGGTGGTGCCCATATGCACCATGAACATGCCGATGATGGCCACGGCCCGGGCCACGTCGATGCCCACCAGCCGCTGGCCGCGGCCACCGGACGGGCTCCCGCCGGTCCCGCCCGGCGTGCCCGCTGCGCCACCGGCCACGCTGCGCCCTCCCCTGCGGCCGCGGCCTCACTCCAGCGCCGTCCAGACCTCCGCCACCATCTGGGCCACCGAGACCAGCCCGCCGCCGGACAAATACCAAGCGCCCGGATCCAAGTACACGATGCGGCCGTTCTGGTAAGCCTTGGTCATCTTGATGAGATCGTTCTCGATGACCGCCTTGGCCGACGACTCGCCGCCGATGGCCGCGGTCCTGTCGATGACGAACAAGTAGTCGGGATTCTTCGCCAGGACGTACTCAAAGGACACGGTCTGGCCGTGGGTGGAGGCCACGATCCCCTCATCCGCGGCCCCAAAGCCGAAATCGTCGTGGATCATGCCGTAGCGGGAACCGGGACCGTAGGCGCTGATCCGCCCTTCGTTGACCAGCACCACCAGGGCCTTGCCACCTTGAGCCGCCGCGGCGGCCCGCAGGGCGTCCACCGACTCCCGGATCGCGGCCAGCTCGGCCTCCGCCTCCTCCTCCTTGCCAAAGATGGCCGCCAGCAGGCGCACATTGCGCTCAAAGGAGCCCATGTAGTCCGCGTAGTCCACGCCGAGGAAAAGGGTGGGCGCAATGGCCTGGAATTCCTCATACATGTCCTGCTGCCGGGTGGAGATGATGATCAGGTCCGGCCGCGCCGCGTACACCCGCTCAAAGGCGGGCTCCACCAAGCTGCCCACGTTGGCGTAGGCGTCCCCCATGTACTTGGCCAAGTAGGCGGGCACCGCCTGCTTGGGCAGGCCTACCACCGGCACCCCCAGCTTGTCCAGGGTGTCCAGGGCGCCAAAGTCAAACACCACCACCCGCTGGGGCTGCTTGGTCAACACCGTTTCACCCAGCGCGTGCCGGACCACCATGGGCTGGGCCCAATCGTGGCCCGCCGCCAGCGCCCCGCCGGCCACGCCCAGTGCCAACACCAACACCAGCACCGCCCGCATCAGCTTCATGCCCATCGGCTTGTATCCTCCCGTTGGCGGTTTCCGTTAACGCACCACGACATCCACCGCATCCCGGGCGCGGCCGTTGGCGCGCGCGCCCAGTCCATCAGCAAAATAAACGCACACCCGGCAAGACTGGATCTCGCCGACGGCGACATCGATATCAAACACGTCCTTCAAGGTAGCCGGCTCCATCACATCCCGGGCCGGACCGTCGTACACGACACCTCCCTCTTTCAGGGCGACCACATGGTCCGAGTAGTGGACGGCCAAGTTGATGTCATGCATGACCACCACCACGGCCCGCCCCTCCTCGTCCACCAGGCGGCGCAACAGCTTCATCACCTGGACGGCGTGGCGCATGTCCACATTGTTGAGGGGCTCGTCCAGGAAGACATAGTCGGTTTCCTGGGCCACCACCATGGCGATGAAGGCCCGCTGGCGCTGGCCGCCGCTCAGCTGGTCCAGCAGCTTGTGCTGGATGTCCCACAGTTCCATCGCGGCCAGAGCCCGGTTTACCGCGGCCTCGTCGGCCTTGGTCAAGCGCCCCTGGGAGTGGGGAAACCGGCCGAAGGCTACCAGCTCCCGCACCGTCAGGCGCAAGGGCACATGGTTAAACTGCCGCAGCACGGAAATGCGCCGCGCGAGCTCCCTGCTGTCCCAGCGGCCCAGCTCCCGTCCGTCCAGCCACACCTGGCCCCCGTCGGCGGGCACCAGCCGGGTCATGATGGACAAGAGCGTGCTCTTGCCGGCGCCGTTGGGCCCGATGAAGGACGTCAGCCGGCCCGGCTCCACCGCCACCGACACCCCGTCCAGCACCGTCTTGGTGCCGTAGCGCTTGACGATCCTGTCTGCCTTTACCATGCCGATCGCTCCTTAAACAGCAGGTACATAAACAGCACGCCCCCGGCGAAATTGATGAGGACAGGCAGGGGAACGGAAAACACCAGCAGGTGCTCGAGGATGAGCTGGCCGCCCACCAGCGCGATGACGCCGCCCAAAGAGGCCGCCGCCATCAAGGGCACCCGCCGGTACGTGTCCAACAGCTCATAGGCGACGTTGGCCACGATGAGGCCCAAGAAGGTGATGGGTCCCACCAAGGCCGTGGAAACCGCCACCAGCAGGAAAACGGCGATGAGCAGTTGCCGCACGACCCGTAGTAATTGACCCCTAGGCTCACCGCGTGGTCGCGGCCCAGGGCCAGCACGTCCAGATAGCGGAAGCTGGGGGCAAGCCACGCCAGCACCGCCAGCACCGCCGCCGCTGCGGGCCACAACAGCCCCACGCTGATGCGGTTGAAGCTGGCAAACATGCGGCTTTGAATGATGAGGAACTCGTTGGGATCGATGAGCACCACAAGAAAGGACGCCAGGCTGTCAAAGAGGGTGCCCGCCACCACGCCCACCAGCAAAAGCACGTAAATGTTGGTCTGCCGGCCGCTCAGGAAAAGCCGCTGCAGGGCCACGGCAAACAGCGCCATCACCCCGGCGCACAGGAAGAAGTTGGTCCGCAGATCCGATACCCACGGATGGGCCGCGCCGAGGAAGTAGGTGGCAGCGGATTGGATCAGGACGTACAGGCGATCCAGCCCCATGAGGCCGGGGGTCAGAATGCGGTTGGCAGTGATGGACTGGAAGATGACGGTGGACGCACCGATGGTAAGCCCGGCCAAGGCCATGGCCGCGACCCGCACCGCCCGCCGGGGCAATACGTAGCCCCACATGCCCGCGGCGTTGATGACGAGAAAGAGCGCCATAAGGGCCGCCGCGCCCAGGGCCAGCCCCACCAGGGGCCGCACCACCGGCCGGGACGGCGCCGCCGCGACCGCGGGCTCAGCCCGCATGGGCGGTCCTCCTCACGATGAGAAAGAGGAACATGACGCTGCCCAGGACTCCCAAGGTCACGTTAATGGGGATCTCGTAGGGAAAAATGAGCCAGCGGCCCAACAGGTCGCAGGCCAAGGTCACCACCGCCCCCAGCATGACGGTGACGGGCAGGTAGCGGCGCAAATTGTCTCCCCACAGGATGGACACCAGATTGGGCACGATCAAGCCCAGGAAGGGCAAGGTGCCCACGGTCACCACCACCACCGCCGTGGTGACCGCCACGATGCCAAGGCCCAGGTTGACCACGGCCCGGTAGCTCAGCCCCAGGTTCGTGGCCACATCTTCTCCCATGCCCGCAATGGTGAACTGGTTCGCATAGGCGTAGGCCAGCACCAGGGCCGGGATCACCGCGTACAAAAGCTCGTACCGGCCCCTCATCATGAGGGAAAAATCCCCCAGCAGCCACGAAGACATGTTTTGCACCAGGTCGTAGCGGACGGCGATGAAGGTGGCGGCGGCGCCGATGATCCCGCCGTACATCATCCCCGCCAGGGGGATGAAGATGGGATCCCGCAGTTGGATGCGTTCCAGCAGGCGCATGAAGGCCCAGGTGCCCAGCCACGCGAAGGCAAAGGCTACCAGCATGCGCACTAGGGGCGGCGCGGCGCTGAACAAGATCATGGCCACCAAAATGCCCAGCCGGGTGGCGTCCAAGGTGCCCGCGGTGGTGGGCGACACGAAGCGATTTTGCGCGAGGCGCTGCATGATGAGGCCGCAGACGCTCATGCTCATCCCGGCCAGCAAAATGCTTACCAGGCGGGGCACCCGGCTCAGCACCAGGACTCGCACCTGCATATCGCTGAGCCCCGCCAGCACATCGGCCGGATGCAACGGGGTGACGCCGCTGAACAGCGACGCCAATGCCAATACGAGGGTCACCACCAAGAGCCACGCTTTGCCCATGCTCCACCCCGCCCGTCTCCGGCCTTGGCGGGGAAACCGCGCGCCACACGTCAAACTTGACCTGGCGCCGCCCGTAGCCTGCCGACAGGTTCTTTGTTAGGGCAACCTAATCTAAGGTCTAAGGTACAGCTATAGACAAGGGTTGTCAAGGGAGCAAAGGCCCTTCGGGGGCAGAAAATCGGCCTCTAGACGCGCCCGCGGCCCGGGGCCATAGGCCCCAGGCCGCGGCGACGAGAGACAAAGGACCGGCCCGGCGCCGGCCCGGCCAGGGCTTTGGCGG
>Ga0079224_100001407_pt1 | contig 27603 bp, 27 predicted proteins | sample Stecom2015_FD_80414 | JGI IMG/M metagenome (GOLD analysis project Ga0079224, IMG submission 80414) | Agricultural soil microbial communities from Utah to study Nitrogen management - Steer compost 2015 | ecosystem: Environmental > Terrestrial > Soil > Agricultural land | place: USA: Utah... | reverse complement strand
GCGGCGCCTCCGGCGGCGCCGGCTCCTCCACGTACACCCGGCCCGGGGCCGGCACCGGCTGCTTGCGGCGACCCGGCTCGAAGCCCCGGCGGGCGGCGCGCTTCTCCACGTCGGGGATCGGCTCGATCGGGGCCGGCTCGGTGAACTCCGTGACGGGCACGTCCGCGAGGGCCCGCCGCATGAACGCCTGCCAGATGCGCGCCGGGTGGGTGCCGCCGGTGACGCGCCGCACGCCCTTGATGCCCACGAGCTCCTTGACGGTCTCGGGGGTCTTGTTCTCGTAGCCGATCCACACGGCGGTCGACAGCGTCGGCGTGTAGCCGACGAACCAGGCGTCGCGGTTGTTCTGGGTGGTGCCGGTCTTGCCGGCCGCCGGGCGGTCGAGGCCCCGGCCGGCGGCGGTGCCGCTGACGAGGACGCCTCGCAGCACGTCGGTGACGTTGTCGGCCACCGCCTCGTCGAGGACCCGCACCGGCTCCGGCTGGGTGCGGTCCACGAGCACGTTCCCGTCGAGGTCGGTCACGCGCAGCACCGGCGTGGGCTCCACCCGCAGCCCGCGGGCGGCGAACACGCCGTAGGCGGCGGCCATGTCGAGCGGCGACACGGACTCGGAGCCGAGCGCCACGCTCGCGCAGTGCACCGCGGGGTCGTACTCCCGCACACCGGTGACGCCGAGGTCCCGGGCCAGCTGCATCGTCTCCTCGACCCCCACGTCGAGGATCAGCCGGGTGAACACGGTGTTCACCGACGCCACCGCGGCCCGGCGCAGGTCGACCGTGCCGTAGCCGGCGCCCTCGTAGTTCTCGAGCACCGTGCCGGGCGGTCCGCAGGCGTCGGACACGTCGTGGGGCGCGCCCGAGTAGGTCGTGCTCGGGGCCACGCCGGCGGCGAAGGCCCGGGCCAGGACGAACGGCTTGAACGCCGAGCCCGGCTGCCGGCCCGACCCGCCGCCGCCCACCCCGCCCCCGCTCGTCTGGCCGAGCGCGTAGTTGACGGCGTCCGTGGCGAAGTCGCGCCCTGACACGAACGCCCGGACGAAGCCCGTCGGCGGCTCGATCGCCACCAGCGAGGTCCGCAGGTCCGGCTCCGTCCCGTCGAGGAAGGCGGCCACCTCCTCCTGGGCGGCGGCCTGCACCACTGGGTCGAGCGTGGTCTCGATGCGCAGCCCGCCCTGGTAGAGCCGCTCCTCGCCGCCGGGCAGGTGGACGGCCAGCCAGCGCCGCACGTAGTCGGTGAAGTACGGGTCGCTCGACTGCGGCACCTCGCGGGGCCACACGATCGTGGCGGGCCGGTCCGGCCAGCCGTTCACGGCCAGCCACACCTCCTCGGCGGCGGCGGCGTCGTGCTCGGCCTGGTCGATCATCCCCTCGTCGAGCATGATCCGCAGCACCTGCCGGCGACGGATCTCCGCCGCGGCCGGATCGTGGCGGGGGTTGAACCGGCTGGGGGCGGGGATGATCCCGGCCAGCAGCGCCGCCTCGGACAGGGTCAGGTCGCTGACCGGCTTGCGGAAGTACGTCTGCGCGGCGGCCCCGACCCCGTAGGCGCCCTCGCCGAGGAAGATCACGGAGAGGTACTCGAAGAGGATCTCCTCCTTCGAGAGCTGGCGGTCGAGCTGGCTGGCCAGCACCGCCTCGCGGATCTTGCGGGAGATCGTCTTCTCCCCGCCGGTCACGGTGTTCTTCACGAGCTGCTGGGTGATCGTCGAGCCGCCCTGGTCCGCTGACCGGTTGCGGATGTCGGCCACGAGGGCCCGCAGCGTGCCGCGGATGTCGACGCCGTCGTGGGAGTAGAAGCTGCGGTCCTCGGCCGCGATCACGGCCTGCTTGAGCACCTCGGGGATGTCGCCCGGCTCCACGGGGATGCTCGTGTCGAACTGCTTGAACGTGCCGATCTCGTTGCCGGCCGCGTCGTAGACCCGGCTGATCTGGGACGGCGCCGGCGGGATCCGCTCCGGCAGGTGGGCGGGCAGCGGGAGGAACAGGTTGGCGGCCAGCAGCACCGCCGCCGAGCTCACCGGCGTGAGCACCACCAGGAGCGCCGCGGCGGCGAGCGACAGGAAGCGGCGCATCAGCCCCTCATTCGCCTCCCGGCGGCCCATCCCTCCCGAGCTGGCGCCGGGGGGCGGGAAGCGGCGCCAGCCGTCAGGTGGCGCGCAGGGTCAACTGCCGGCGCTCCGCCTCGTTGAGCCCACCCCAGATGCCGTGGGGCTCACGGATCTTGAGCGCGTACTCCAGGCACGGCTGGCGGACCGGGCAGGTGCCGCAGATCTCCTTGGCCCGGCCCTCGCGGTCGAGCTTCTCGTCCTTGCGCTCGAAGTGAGCAGGTGGGAAGAAGACCTCGGCCTGCGGACCACGGCACGCGGCCTTCAGCTGCCAAGCCTCGTCAAGACGCTGTGCGCTCACGTGGCATCCCCCTTTCGGCGGCGACCCTACGCGCCGCTTTTCGCCGAGACAAGGGGTGAATCGCGCGGGTGGCCGGCGCCGGCTCGGGGAGTCGCCGCAGGTCAGGAGGGGTGCGGCGGGGCCTGAGGACCCCGATCGGCCCGAGATGGCGGGCCCGCGGGCTGCCGCTATCGCCGATATGGGTGGGGCGCCGAGGCCGTCAATCCCCGCGGCGGCGATCGCGGTGATCGCGGGCTGCGCCCTCGAGCGGCTCGACCTCGAGGAGCAGGCCGTCGATCGAGGCCACCCGCACCTCGGACCCGGCCTCGATCGGGGTGGCCCGGTTGGTGCGGGCCCGCCACGGGGCGTCGCGGACCATGACCACGCCGTCGGGCGCCACGGGCCCGACGGCGGTGCCGATCTCGCCGATCATCCACTCGCGGCCGATCGTGGGGGTGGCGAAGCGGGTCCGCACCATGGCCGGCATGCCACCGACCATGCCCAGCACCATGCCGACGATGCCGGCCACGAGGGGGATCCACGACATCGACACGCCGTCGTAGAGGACGAGCGAGCCGAGCGCGAACGACAGCGTGGCGATCACGCTCCAGACCCGGGGCACCCCGGTCTGGACGTCGACGGCGTACCCGAAGGCGGCGAAGAGGAGGAGCGCGACGCCCACGGGGTTGGTGGGCAGCGAGGCCAGGCCGTAGCAGCCGAGCACGAGGGATCCGGCGCCGACCATGCCGGCGATGCCGACCCCGGCCGTGTAGAGCTCGAACACGAGCAGGCCGAGCCCGATGGCGAAGAGGAGGTAGGCCACCGGCGGGCTGGCCACGGTGTGCATCAGCTGGCCGGCGAGCGGCAGCTGCGAGAAGCGGGTCTGGGTGACGGGGCGGCGCTCGGCCGCCTCGCCCTCGCCGACGACCTCGCTCTCGACGCCGTCGAGGCCGAGGACGAACTCGCCGATCGTGGGGGCGTCGTTGTCGGCGAGGCTGAGCTCCACGGCGGTCTCGGCGCCGACCTTGTCGCCGACGGCGGCGTCGCCCTCCAGGCGGCGGTCGCCGAGCAGCGTGCGGGTGATCTCGACCCGGCTCTTCGGGGCCACGCCGACGGTGCGGGCGGCGGCCAGCACGGCGGTGGCCTCCCCGCTGGCCTGGCTGCCGGAGGGGCCGACCCACACGTCGACGGGCACCGGCGAGGCCTCGATCGCCTCGACGAGCGCCTCGAGGCGGTCGTGGGACACCACGGCGCCGCTGCTGTTGAGCTGCAGCACCAGCGCGACGGCCCCTCGGGAGGCGGCCTCGTCGATCTCGGTCTGCACGAAGTCGACGAGGACCCGGTCGAGGAGGCCGCTGGCCTCGATGACCGAGACGTACCCGGTGCGGGGCCGGGTGTCGCCGTCCTGGGCGGGGGCGGCCGCGGCGGGGGAGGCGAGCAGCACCGCGAGCGCGGCCAGAAGTGCGAGGACGGGGGCGAGCCTCTGTAGCCTCGGGCGCGTCACCAGGTCAGGGGCCGGACCGGCTGGGACCGGCCCGCCCGGGAAGGTTGCCTTTGGATCCCGCGCGCTTCTTCGCTGCATCTCGGCTGGTCATCGTTGCCGGGAAGGGCGGTGTGGGCAAAACGGTGGTGAGCGCCTCGCTGGCCCGCGCCGCGTCGCGCGCCGGCCTGTCAGCCCTGGTGATCGAGGTCGAGGGGAAGTCCGGCCTGCCCACGATGTTCGGCCAGGCCGCCCTCGAGTACGAGGAGGTGACCCTGCACCCCGGGGGCGGTCCTCGGGGCGAGGGCGAGGTCCGGGCCCGCACGATCACCCCCGACCAGGCCCTCCTCGAGTACCTGGCCGACCACGGCCTGTCGCGCATCTCGAAGCGGCTCGTCGCCTCCGGGGCCCTCGACGTCGTCGCCACCGCCGCTCCCGGCATCAAGGACATCCTCATCCTCGGGAAGGTGAAGCAGCTCGAGCGCTCCGGCGAGGTGGACCTGCTGATCCTCGACGCGCCGGCCGCCGGGCACGCCATCACGTTCCTGCAGTCCGCTCGGGCGCTGCTCGACACGGTGCGGGTGGGGCCGATCAACGCCCAGGCCCGAGACGTGCTGGAGATGCTGACCGACCACGAGCGCTGCCGGGTGCTGCTCGTGACGCTCCCCGAGGAGACCCCGGTCAACGAGCTGGTGGAGACGGCCTTCAGCATCGAGGACCGCGTCGGCGTCGGCCTGGCGCCGGTCGTGGTGAACGGGCTCTACGACCGCATCGACGGGCTCGCCGCCGACCCCGTCGAGGCCGCCGAGGCGGCAGGCACCTCGCTGCGGGCCGGCGAGGCCGAGGTCCTGCGGGCCGCCGCCGAGTTCCGCACCGACCGCATCGCGCTGCAGGAGGAGCAGCTGGCCCGCCTCGCCGAGGCGCTCCCGCTCGAGCAGCTGCGGCTCCCGTTCGTGTTCACCACCGAGATCGGGCCGGCCGAGCTCGAGGCGCTGGCCGAGCACCTGCTCGCCGAGATCGAGCGGCTCCCGGAGGTCGTGTGATGGCGACCCCCGATCTGCGCACGCTCGTGCAGGAGCGCCGGATCCTCGTCTGCTGCGGCTCCGGTGGGGTCGGCAAGACCACCACCGCGGCCGTCCTCGCCCTGGAGGCGGCGCGGGCCGGCCGGCGGGCCGTCGTCGTGACGATCGACCCGGCGAAGCGCCTGGCCGACGCCCTCGGCCTGGAGGGCCTCACCGACACGCCGAGCCAGATCGAGGGCGACTGGCCGGGCGAGCTGTGGGCGCTGATGCTCGACACGAAGAGCACGTTCGACGAGCTCGTCGTGCAGAACGCCGCCAGCCCGGAGCAGGCGGAGCGGATCCTCGCCAACCGCTTCTACCGCAACATCTCCGGGGCCCTGTCGGGCACCCAGGAGTACATGGCGATGGAGAAGCTCTACGAGCTCAACCAGCGCACCGACTTCGACCTCGTCGTCGTCGACACGCCGCCCACTCGCAACGCGCTCGACTTCATCGACGCGCCCCGCCGGCTCACCCGCTTCCTCGACCACCGCCTGTTCCGGATGATCACCTCGCCGGGCCGCGGCGTGCTCCGAGCGGTGAACGTCGCCACCACGACGTTCCTGCGCACCGTGGCCAAGGTGGTCGGCGCCGAGGTGATCGAGGACGCAGTCGCCTTCTTCCAGGCCTTCGAGGGCATGGAGCAGGGCTTCCGGGACCGGGCCGAGGCGGTGCTGCACCTGCTCTCCGACGACGACACCGCCTTCGTCCTCGTGGCCTCCCCCCGCCGGGACACGATCGAGGAGGCCACGTTCTTCGCCGAGAAGCTGGCGGAGGCCGACATCGCCGTGCGGGCCCTGATCGTGAACCGCATGCACCCCCGCTTCGGCGACGGGCTGGCCGAGGCCACCCGGGAGCGGGCCGAGCGCCTGGCGGGGACCGCCATCGGCGGGCTCTACCGGAACCTGGCCGAGTTCCAGCTGGTCGCGTCCCGCGAGGACGAGCACCTGGCCGGCCTGGCCGCCGCGGTGGACCCGGCGCCGATCGTGCGGGTGCCGTTCCTCAACACGGACGTCCACGACCTGGACGGCTTGCGCGACCTGGCCCGCCACGTGCTGCCCGACTGAGGCCCGCTGGGCGGGCCGGCTGCCTCAGGCGCTCAGCTGTTCGCGTCGCGGGCCTCGGCGAGGGCCGCCGCGGCCTCGTCGACCGTCTCGGTGACGCTGACGATGCGGTCGAAGCCGGTGGTGTGGAGCAGGCGGGTGAGGGTGGGCCGGCTGCAGGCCACCGCCACGTCGCCGCCGGCCTCCCGGGCTCGCCGGATCCCGCCGATCAGCGCCCCGAGCCCGGCGGAGTCCATGAACGGGACCGCGGAGAGGTCGATCAGCAGGTACTGCTGATCGGCCAGGCCGCCGAGCGCCTCCCGGAACTGGCTCACCGTGTAGGCGTCGAGCTCCCCGACGGGCCGGCAGAGGGTGTAGCCGCCTGCGTCTTCCACCTCGATCTCGAGCACACGTCCTCCAGAGACGGTCGTCGGCGTCCGGTCGATGGTAGTCACGACCCTGCGGGATGCACGTGCGGGGCTCGATGACCCGCCCCGCAGAGTCGCCGCCTCCTCCCCGGGACCACTAGCGTCGCCGTCGTGACCGACGTTCTCATCGCCACCGACGCGGACGCCGTCTTCAAGCAGGTGGAGGCCGCCCTGGTCGATCCGGGCACCACCGTCCGGCGGGTCCGAGCGGGCCACGACGTCGTCCCCGCCGTGCAGGAGGCCACCCCCGACCTGGTCGTCCTCGACCTGCAGATCGGGAACATGGGGGGCATCGCCACCTGCATCCTCCTGCGCCACGAGGCGATCGACGGGCGGCTGCCGGACCTCCCGGTCCTGCTGCTCCTCGACCGGGGCGCGGACGTGATGCTGGCCCGCCGGGCCGGCGCCGACGGCTGGGTGGTCAAGCCGCTCGACCCGATCCAGCTCCGCCGGGCGGCCGCCGCCGTGCTGGAGGGCCGCACCGACGAGGACGCCCAGCCCGCCGCCGAGCCGCAGCTGGCCGGCGACGTCAACCCGCTGTAGCGAGCGGGTCCCGGCCGGCCCAGGGTTCGCCTTTGCCGGCCGCCGGGGTCGATGCGGTACCCTGACCGCTCCCTCCGGGTGGTGGCTCAGCTTGGTAGAGCGCTGCGTTCGGGACGCAGAGGTCGGGAGTTCAAATCTCCCCCACCCGACCAACGGAGATGCAGCCGAGAGCCCGTGCCCAGCACGGGCTCTTCTGCGTCTTGGCGACGTGTCGCGCTCAGTGCGAGAGGTGGCGGCCGAGGCGGAGGGCGGCGCCGTGGCGCTCGTACTCCTCGACGGCCGCCTCCCGGGTGGGCTGCAGCGGGGCCGTCCAGCCGCACGAGCACGAGGCGGCCCAGCCCCCGGAGCGCAGCGCCCACACCTCGAGGCGGTGCCCGTTCCTGCCCATGCGTCGAAGGGTAGGAGCGGCGACCCCAGGAGCACATGAGGCATCGGTCTCATCGCCCCGTGATCCGATCGGACTGGCCCGTATCCCGATCGCCGCCGCCGGCGATCACCTGGGTGACGACCGCCGGATCCCGCCGTCCGCGGTCGCTTCAGCGGAGCGCGGGTACCGCCACCCGCCCCGCGTCCAGCGACCCCCATCCCCGCCGGTGGGGGTCGCTGCGCGCCCGGCGCCCGCTCAGGAGCGGTGCTCCAGGCGCCAGCAGCTCGCCGTCGTCCCGTCGCACCTCGCGCATCGCACGAGCATGGCCCGGCCGGCGGGGGACGGGAAGCCGGTTCCGCCGTTGTGAGGAAAGTTGACCGGGAAAGTCGGTCAACATATTGTCGGTCACCCCAACCGACATTACAGAGAATGCCTCCGGGCAGAAGGGCACGACCATGAGAACCCATCGACGACTCCTCGCCACCGCCGCAGCCGCGCTCCTCCTCCTCGCGTCGGCGTGCGGCAGCGACGAGGCCGGCGCTGGCGGCGACGGCGGCGCCGAGATCTCGATCGTCGGCTTCGCCGTGCCGGAGGCGGCCAACAAGGCGATCGCCGACGAGTTCGTGAAGACGCCGGAGGGGGAGGGGGTGCGGTTCAAGACCTCCTACGGGGCCTCGGGCGACCAGAGCCGGGCCGTCGTCAACGGCCTCAAGGCCGACTACGTGCACTTCTCGGTGACGAGCGACGTCACCCGCCTCGTCGAGGCCGGCCTCGTCGACGAGCGCTGGGACGACGGGCCGACCAAGGGCGTCGTGTCGAGCTCGATCGTGGTGTTCGCCGTCCGAGAGGGCAACCCGCTCGGCATCGAGGACTGGGACGACCTCATCCAGCCCGGCGTCGAGATCGTCACCCCGAACCCGGCGTCGTCGGGTGCCGCCCGCTGGAACGCGCTCGCCGCCTGGGGCCAGGCCATCCACCGGGGCGCCACCGAGGAGGAGGCCACCGAGTACCTCGAGCGGTTCTTCGCCAACGTGGTGGCCCTGCCCGGCAGCGGCCGCGACGCCACCACCGCCTTCCTCGGCGGCACCGGCGACGTCCTCATGGCCTACGAGAACGAGGCCATCCTCGCCCACCAGAACGGCGAGGAGTTCGACTACATCATCCCGCCGGTCACGATGCTCATCGAGAACCCGGGCGCCGTCCTGAAGGACGCCAACCCGAAGGCCCAGGCCTGGCTCGACTTCGTCCTCAGCCCGGCCGGTCAGCGGCAGTTCGCCCTCAAGGGCTTCCGGCCGGTGATCGACGGGGTCGAGGTCGACGAGGTCGAGGGTGCCAACGACCCGAAGAACCCGTACCCGGACGTGGAGGAGCACCTCATCACCGTCGACGGGGACTTCGGCAGCTGGAGCGAGCTGTCCACGAAGTTCTTCGACGAGCGCGACGGCATCGTCACCAAGGTCATCGCCGCCTCCGGGAAGGCGTCATGACCGGCCCGATCCCGGGTCGGGCCCGCCCGTGACCGCGACCGTCGCCCCCGCCGGCCGGTCGGTGCTCCGGCGCCGACCGGCCGGGGTGGGGGCGCTCACGCCGGCGTCGGGGGCTGGCCTCGGCGTGGCGATGCTGTGGTTCAGCCTCCTCGTGCTCCTCCCGCTGTCCGCGGTCGTCCTGCGGGCGGCGGAGGGCGGGTGGGGCGAGGCCTGGGCCACGATCACCAACGCGCAGACCCTCGCCGCCATCCGCCTCACGGTCCTCGCTGCCCTCGGCGTCACCGCGGTGAACGTCGTCATGGGGACGCTCATCGCCTGGGTGCTCGTGCGAGACCGGTTCCCCGGGCAGCGGTTCCTGGAGGTGCTGATCGACATCCCCTTCGCGCTGCCGACGATCGTCGCCGGGCTCGTGCTGCTGTCCCTCTACGGCACCGACAGCCCGATCGGCATCGACGTGGCCAACAACCGCAGCGCGGTGGTGCTGGCGTTCCTGTTCGTGACGCTGCCGTTCGTGGTGCGCACCGTCCAGCCCGTGCTCGCCGAGCTCGACCCCGAGGTGGAGGAGGCTGCGGCGTCGCTCGGCGCCTCCCGGTTCACCACGTTCCGGCGCATCGTGCTGCCCAGCATCACGCCGGCGATCGCGGCGGGGGCAGCCCTCTCCTTCGCCCGGGGCGTGAGCGAGTACGGCTCGCTCGTGCTCCTCTCGGGGAACCTGCCGTTTCGCACCGAGGTCACCTCCGCGCGGATCCTGAGCAGCATCGAGAACGACAACCTCTCGGGCGCGGCCGCGATCGCCACGGTGCTGCTGCTCATCTCGTTCACCGTGATCCTCGTGCTCGACCTCCTGCAGCGGCGGATGGTGCGCCGTGGCTGAGCACCGCACCGCCCACCGCCGCCGGGCCACGCCCACCACGTGGCTGCTGCGGGCGATCGTCGTCGGCTACCTGCTCCTGCTCGTGGCCTGGCCGCTGTCGCTCGTGGCCCGCAACGCCCTCGACGGCGGCTTCGGCAACGTCCAGGCCCTGCTCGAGGACCCCGACGTGGTGCACGCGCTGCGCCTCACCGTCGTCGTCGCGCTGTGGGCCGTGATGCTCAACACCGTGTTCGGCGTGGGCATCTCGATCCTGCTCGTGCGCTACCGGTTCCCCGGCAAGCGGGTGCTGTCCGCGCTGCTCGACCTGCCGCTGTCGGTCTCGCCGGTGGTGGTCGGCCTCGCCATCGTGCTCGTCTACGGCGGCCGCGGCGGCTGGCTGGGCCCCACCCTCGAGGCCAACGGCCTGCAGGTCGTCTACGCCACCCCCGGCATGGTCCTGGCCACCGCCTTCGTGGCCCTGCCCCTCGTGATCCGGGAGGTGGTGCCGGTCCTCGAGGAGGTCGGGATGGAGCAGGAGCTCGCCGCCCAGAGCCTCGGGGCCAGCGCTTGGCAGCGGTTCCGGCGCATCACGCTCCCGTCGATCCGCTGGGCCGTCGTCTACGGCGTCGTGCTCAGCCTGGCCCGCTCCCTCGGCGAGTTCGGCGCCGTGAAGATCGTCTCCGGCAACGTGCTCGGCGAGACCCGCACCGCCACCCTCGTCGTCGAGGAGAAGTACCTGAACTTCGACAAGGCCGGTGCCTACGCCACCGCCTTCCTGCTGGCCCTCGTGAGCGTGGCCTGCATCACCGTCGTCTCCCTCGTCCGCCCGAAGGAGGGCACCCGTTGAGCATCGAGGTCCGCAACGTCACCAAGCGGTTCGGGGCGTTCACCGCACTCGACGACGTCTCCGTGTCGATCCCCACCGGCAGCCTCACGGCGCTGCTCGGCCCGAGCGGCGGCGGCAAGTCCACGCTGCTGCGGGTCATCGCCGGCCTCGAGGTGGCCGACGAGGGCACCGTCCACATCGAGGGGCAGGACGCCACCCGCCTGCCCGCGCAGAAGCGCGACGTCGGCTTCGTGTTCCAGCACTACGCGGCGTTCAAGCACCTCAGCGTGTTCCGCAACGTCGCCTTCGGGCTGGAGATCCGCAGGCGCCCCAAGGAGGAGGTGCGGGAGCGGGTCCACGAGCTGCTCCGCCTCGTGCACCTGGAGCGCTTCGCCGACCGGCTCCCGTCCCAGCTCTCGGGCGGGCAGCGCCAGCGCATGGCCCTCGCCCGGGCGCTCGCCGTCGAGCCCCGGGTGCTGCTCCTCGACGAGCCCTTCGGCGCCCTCGACGCCCAGGTCCGCAAGGAGCTGCGGGACTGGCTGCGCCGCCTCCACGACGAGGTGCACGTCACCACGGTGTTCGTCGCCCACGACCAGGAGGAGGCGCTCGAGGTGGCCGACGAGATCGTCGTGGTCAACGAGGGCCGGGTCGAGCAGGTCGGCACCCCCGACGACCTCTACGATCACCCGGCGAACGACTTCGTGATGCGCTTCCTCGGCCCGGTGACCCGGCTGGGCGACCAGCTGGTCCGGCCCCACGACCTCGAGGTGCTCACCGGCCCGGCGCCGGGCTCGGTCGCGGGTCGGGTCGCCCGGCTCGCCCGCATCGGGTTCGAGGTGCGCATCGAGGTGACCACCGACGACGGCGTCGTGCTGGTCACCAAGACCCGCCCTGAGGTCGGGGCCCTGGATCTCCGCGTCGGCGCACCCGTCCACCTCCGGGTCGGGGTCGACGGGGCATCCCCGACCGCCACCGACAACGGGGTGGCGGCGCTCGTGCGGTAGGTCAGCCGGTCCAGGCGGCGGGGTCGGCGGCCAGCTCGGCCACGGACTCGGGGAGGCGGCCCTCGGCCAGGTCGGCCACGGTGACCACCTCGAGGACCGAGCGCAGCGAGGCGCGCACGGCCACCCACAGGGACACGAACGGCTCGGCGACGCCGTCGTCGGCCAGCTCGTGAGGACGGATCCCCCTGACCGACGCCAGCGGCCCCTCGAGGACGCGGATGATGTCCGCCACGGTGATCTCCTCCGGCAGGACGGCCAGGGTCCAGCCGCCCTCCGGGCCGCGGTGGCTGCGCAGCAGGTTGGCGGCGCGCAGCTCGCGCAGGATGTCGTCGAGGAACCGGGCCGGGATGGCCTCGGCCTCGGAGATGCGCTCCCGCTTCACGGGGACGTCCGGTGCCTCGGACAGCATCCGGGTCAGCGACACGCAGGCCCGCACGCCGTAGTCGACCTTGTGGGAGATCCGCACCGGGCCAGTCTCACAGACCCGGCGCCGCCGGCGCGACTCAGCCGCCGGGTGGCTCGGCGCCGCCAGGAGGCGGTGCCGCACCGACGAGGCGGTGGCCGTGCTCGTCCCACAGCACCGACAGCACGGCGCCCACCGCGCCGCTCACCGGGACGGCCACGAACGCGCCCGCGATGCCGCCGAGGGCCCCACCCACGGTGAGCGCGATCAGCACCACGGCCGGGTGGAGCTGGAGGGAGCGGCCGTAGATCCACGGGGCGAGCAGGTCCCCGTCGAGCTGCTGCACGACCACGGCCACGACGAGCACGATCACCGCCGCCCCGAAGCCCTGGCTGGTGAGCGTCACCAGCACGGCGATGGCCCCGGCCAGGATCGCGCCGACGATCGGGAAGAACGCGGCGAGGAAGGTGAACACGGCCACCGGCACCGGCAGCGGCGCCCCGACGAGCCACAGCGTCACCCCGATCGTGATGCCCTCCAGCAGGCCGAGGATCGCGGCGCCCCGGAGGAACCCGGACAGCGCCTCGAGCGCCCGACGTCCCGCGGCCCGGGCCACCGCGTGGTGCCGGGCCGGCAGGTGGGCCAGGGTCCACTGCTGGAACCGGCGGCCGTCCTTCAGGAACAGGAACGACAGCACCACCGACAGCAGCGCGCCGGCGAGGACCTCGCCGACGGTGCGGGCCCCGGACGCGAGCCGGTCGGAGGACTCCCGCACGAGGTCCGACAGCTTGCCGCCGGGGTCGTCGGTGACCTCCTCGACGTCGGCTCGCTCGAGGCCGAGCGGCCCGTCGACCAGCCAGTCCTCGATGTCGTCGAGCGCGGCCTCGAGCGTGTCGCCGAGCCCCTCCAGCTCGTTGACCGTCGACGGGATGAGGGCCGCCACGACGGCGGCCAGCCCGAGGAGGAAGCCGAAGAACACGACGAGCGTGGCCGGCAGCGTGTGCCACCCCCGACGCTCCAGGCGAACCACCAGCGGTGCCAGCACCGAGGAGACGAGGAGCGCGATGAGCACCGGCAGGACGACGATGCGCAGCTTCCACAGCAGCGCCCCGACGACGAAGGCCAGGAGGCCGACGACGAGCACCCGCCACGCGACGTCGCTCGCCCTGCGGAGCAGCGAGGCCCCCGGGCTGGGGGAGGGGTCCGGCGCCGGCACGGGAGCGACCGTACCCGCGGCGGGCGCGGTCGAACCGGGCGTCGTGCCCCATCGGGCAGGCTGGGGCGATGGAGCTCGCCGCGCTGCAGCAGCTGATGGCCGACACCTACGGGGCCCAGGACCGCGAGCGCGGCGTGGCCGCCACGATCGCCTGGCTCACCGAGGAGCTGGGGGAGCTGGCCCAGGCGGTGCGCAAGGGCACCCCGGAGGAGCAGCTCCACGAGCTCGGCGACGTGCTGGCCTGGCTGGCCTCGCTGGCCGAGCAGCTGGGCCTGTCGCTCGAGGACGCGGTGGCCCGCTACGCGAACGGGTGCCCCAAGTGCGGGCAGATCCCGTGCGCCTGCGGGTAGCGCCTACGACTCGGTGATCTCGATCGTGGTGATCGTGACGATCTTCGTGGGGGTGCCGTTGGTGGCGGCGTCGCCGTGCTGGTTGATCTCGTCGACCACGTCCTGGCCCTCGACCACCCGCCCGAAGGCGCTGTAGGTCGGGGTCAGCTGGTCGCCCCCGCCCTCCACGGTGATGAACCACTGCCCGCCACCGGAGTTCGGCTGGCCCGTGTTGGCCATCGCCAGGGTGCCGGTGGGGTAGGGGTCGTCGCCGGTGGGCAGCTCGTCGGGGATCGTGTAGCCGGGCCCGCCGGTGCCCGGGACCGGCCCGACCGGGTCGCCGGCCTGGTTCATGAAGCCGGGGATGATCCGGTGGAACGGCACGTCGTCGTAGTAGTGGTACCGGGCCAGCACCACGAAGTTGTTCACCGTCTCCGGCGCCCCCTCGGCGTCGAGCTCCACGACGATGTCGCCCTCGGTGGTCTTGATCGTCGCCGTGTAGGTCCTCGCCGGGTCGATGCACATCGGCGGGGCCTGCTCGAAGCTCGTGGTCCGCTCGGCCGAGCCGTCGGCGGGCGGGCACGGCGTCTCGCCGGTGATCGACGCGCCCTGGCCGGGGAGCACCACCTCCGGCGAGCCCTCGTCGTCGTCGGCGCCGCCGTCGTCGGTGGCCGGCTCCGTGGTGGTGGTGGTGTCGCCGGTGCTGACCTCGTCGCCGTCGTCGTCGCCGCCGCTCAGGATCGAGTACACCAGCGCCCCCACCACGAGGGCGCCCAGCAGGATCAGCAGGTTGCGGATGCTGCGGTTCCGCTGTGCACGACGCTGCGCCTGACGCTCGGCCTCCAACCGGGCGAGGCGGGCCTGCTCCTGACGCTTGCGCTTCTCGGTGGCCATGACGGGGCACGTTATCGGTCGCCGTCGCGGGCCCTGGACTCGGGCCCGGCGGGGTCGTGGCTGCCGTGTCGGCGGCGGTAGCGTCAGAGCCCGTGCCCCTCGTCGTCCAGAAGTTCGGCGGCACCTCCGTGGCCGACCCCGAGCGGATCCGCGAGGTCGCTGACCACGTCGCTCGCACCAAGCGCCACGGCAGCGACGTCGTGGTCGTCGTCAGCGCGATGGGGAAGGAGACCGACGAGCTGCTCCGCCTCGCCGCCGACGTGTCGAAGGTCCGTCCCGGCCGGGAGCTCGACATGCTCATCACCGCCGGCGAGCGCAAGGCCACGGCGCTGCTGTGCATGGCCCTCCACGACCTCGGCGTGCCGGCCGACAGCTTCACCGGGAGCCAGGCCGGGTTCATCACCGACAGCACCCACTCGAACGCCAAGATCACCGAGCTGCGACCCGAGCGGCTGAAGAAGGCGATCGCCGCCGGGCGCATCCCCGTCGTCGGCGGCGCGCAGGGCGTGTCCGCCGAGACCCACGACGTCACGTTCCTCGGCCGCGGCGGCTCGGACACCACCGCGGTGGCCCTCGCCCACGCCCTCGACGCTGACTCGTGCGAGCTCTACACCGACGTCACCGGCATCTTCACCGCCGACCCGCGGCTCGTGAGCAGCGCCAAGCGGATGGCGAAGGTGAGTTTCGACGAGATGCTCGAGATGACCGCCAACGGCACCCCCAAGCCGGCGATGCGGGCCGTCGAGTTCGCCCGCACCTGGGGGGTGCGGCTGCACGTCCGTTCAGCGTTCACCTGGGAGCCCGGGACCTGGGTGCAGGAGGAGGACCCCACCATGGAGCAGGCCATCGTCTCCGCCGTCGTGCACGACACCTCGGAGGCCAAGGTCACCGTCACCGGTGTGCCCGACGAGCCGGGCATCGCCGCCCGCCTGTTCCGCCTCCTGGCCGACCGGGAGGTGAACGTCGACATGATCGTGCAGAACGTGTCCGACCACGGCGTCACCGACATCTCCTTCACCGTGCCCCACGAGCACCTCGAGGCGGCCCGGGAGGTCACCGAGGCGCTCAAGGACGAGATCGGCGCCACCGGGGTCAGCACCGACCACGAGATCGCCCGGGTCAGCCTCATCGGCGCCGGCATGAAGTCGAACCCGGGCGTGGCCGCCACCACCTTCGAGACCCTCGCCGCCCACGGCATCAACATCGAGATGATCTCCACCTCGGCCATCCGCATCTCCTGCATCGTGCGCGAGCACCAGGCCGAGGAGGCCGTCCAGGCCCTCCACGCCGCGTTCCTCGGCTGATCGGGCTCGAACCGGGGCCCGAGCCGAGGGCGAGGGGCGGCACCGGTCGGGCGCCGGGCAACCCATTGGGGGAATCGTCCGGGGTGGGCTTAGCCTGGCCCCATGCGCGTTGGTCTCTTCGGTGCCACCGGTCAGGTCGGTGGGGTCATGCTGCGGCTCCTCGAGGAGCGGGACTTCCCCGTCGAGGAGCTGCGGGTCTTCGCGTCGGCCCGGTCGGCTGGGCGCACCCTCCCCTGGAAGGGCCGCGAGGTCACCGTCGAAGACGCGGAGACCGCCTCCTACGAGGGGCTCGACCTCGCGCTCTTCTCCGCCGGCAAGACCGCGTCGCTGGCGCTCGCCCCGCGGGTCGCCGCGGCCGGCGCCACCGTGATCGACAACTCCTCGGGCTGGCGGATGGACCCCGACGTGCCGCTCGTCGTCCCCGAGGTCAACGCCCACGCGCTCGACTCGATCCCGAAGGGGATCCTCGCCAACCCCAACTGCACGACGATGGTGGCGATGCCCGTCCTGAAGCCACTGGCGGACGCGGCCGGCCTCGAGGCGATGGTCGTCAGCACCTACCAGGCGGTCTCCGGTGGCGGGCTGGCCGGTGTGGCCGAGCTCGAGGAGCAGGTGCAGAAGGTCGCGAGCCGCGCCGCCGCCCTCACCTACGACGGGTCGGCCGTCGAGTTCCCGCCGGCTGACAAGTTCCCCCGCACCATCGCGTTCAACGTCGGCCCCCAGGCCGGCAGCTTCGTGGACGACGGCCTCGACGAGACCGACGAGGACCAGAAGCTCCGCCACGAGAGCCGCAAGATCCTCGAGCTGCCCGATCTCCTCGTGTCCGCGCTGTGCGTGCGGGTCCCCGTGTTCACCGGCCACTCGATGGCCGTGAACGCCCGCTTCGCGCGCCCGCTGTCCCCGGCCCAGGCCCGCGAGATCCTGGCCGACGCCCCCGGCGTCGAGCTCTCCGACGTGCCCACCCCGCTCGACGTGGCCGGCGGCGACGTCACCCACGTGGGCCGGCTGCGGGTCGACCCCACCGTCCCCGACGGCCGCGGCCTCGCCCTGTTCCTCACCGGCGACAACCTCCGCAAGGGCGCCGCCCTCAACGCCATCCAGATCGCCGAGGCGCTGCTCGCCCGTCGCTGAGCGTCGCCCGCCGGGCGGACGGCGCCGACCTACGCTGCCGCGGTGTCCGTGCCCGGGGGACCCACCGCAGGCCAGCGTGCCGGCGCACCGGATGTGATCGACGCCGGCAGCCCGATCGAGAGCAGCCCCACCTGGCGGATCGAGCACCCCACCACCCCGGAGGGGGCGGGTCTCGCCCTGCCTCGACGGGTGGTCCCGGCCGCCGAGATCGCCGCCGCGCCGGGGTGGCGGATCGCGGCGGTCGTCGGGGTGGCGTGCGTCGTGCTCGGCCTCTCCGTCGTGTGGCGGGGGGACCCCTCCGAGACGGTGGCCGGGTTCTGGCCGCCGGCCGGGGTGGGGTTCGTCGCGCTGCTGCTCGTGCCCCGCCGCCGGTGGGGGTGGGTGATCGCCGGCATCCTCGCGCCGACGGTCGTGGGCCTGGCCAGCGGCGCCATGTCGCTGCGGGCCGGGCTGATCTGGGGGGCGGCCAACTGCGTCGGGCCCGCGGTGGGGGCCAGCCTGCTGCAGCGGCTCAGCGTGGCGGCCACGCCGCTGCAGGGCCGACCGCTCCTCACCTACCTCGTCTGCGGGCCGCTCGTGGGGCCTGCGGTGGGGGGCGCGCTCGGCGCCATCGGGTCGACGCTCGACTACGACCAGACGTGGGCCGGAGCCTGGTCGGCGTGGATCCTGGCCGACGGCCTCGGCGTCCTCGTCGTCACGTCGCTCGTGCTCGTCCGCCTGGAGCGCCCGCCGCAGCCTCGGCGACCCCGGGAGCTCATCGTGCTGACGGCGTTCGTGCTGGCCACGGCCGCGCTCACCTTCGTCCCGCTCGAGGGCGAGGCGTCGGCGCTGCTGCCCTACCTCGTCCTCGTCGCGCTCGTCTGGGCCGGGATGTGCTTCGGGCCCCGCCTGGCCGGAGCCGCCGGGTTCGTCGTCGCGCTGGCCGCCAACGTGGCCACCTCGTCCGACCTCGGGCCGTGGTCCGGGAGCGCCGACGGCACCGGGGCGATCGCCCTCCAGGGGTTCCTGGTCGTCGCGATCGTCACGAGCGTCGTGGTCGGGTCGATGGCCGCGCAGCTGGCCGACCGCGACGAGGTCAACCGCCTGCTGCGCCACCAGGCCACCCACGACGCGCTCACCGGGCTCCCCAACCGCGCCCTCCTCGCCGAGCACCTGCACCGGGTGCTCGGCGACCCCGACGGCGACGCCCTCGGCATCCTGCTCGTCGACCTCGACGGGTTCCACGAGGTCAACGACCGCCACGGCCGAGAGGTGGGGGACCTGGTGCTGCGCGCCGTGGCCGCCGGATGGCGGAGCGGCTCAGCGCCGGCGACCGCCTGGCCCGGCTCGGTGGCGACGAGCTGGCCCTCGTCCGCCCCGGGCTCGACGACCGCCAGGCGGTGTCCCTCGGGGAGGCGATCGCCGCCGACCTGGCGCAGCTGCGGGTGGACGGGCTGTGGCGCCCGATCCGGGTGCACGTCGGTGCGGCGACGGTCCGGGCCGGCGACCCGATCGCCCCCGCGGACCTCGTGCACCGGGCCGACCTGGCGCTGGCCCGGGCCAAGCAGGAGCCGGCCCCCGCGGTCGCCGTGTTCGACGAGGCGCTGGAGGCCAGCACCCGCCGCGTCACCGAGCTGACCGAGGAGCTGCGCGGGGCGCTCGCCCGCCAGGAGGTCACCGTCGCCTACCAGCCGATCGCCGACCTCCGGACCGGGCGGATCACCGGGCTCGAGGCGCTCGTGCGCTGGACGAACCGCCGCTTCGGGGCGGTGCCGCCGGACGAGTTCGTCCCGGTGGCTGAAGACGCCGGCCTGATCGGCGAGATCGGCCTCGAGGTGCTCCGCCGAGCGTGCCGCGACGTCGTCGCCTGGCGGGCTGACCGGGAGCTGGGCCACCGCGACCTGCACGTGGCGGTGAACGTCTCGCCGCACCAGCTCACCGACCCGGAGCTCGTCCAGCAGGTGGCCGCCACCCTCGACGCCGCCGGCCTGCCTCCGCACGCGCTCACGCTCGAGATCACCGAGACGGCGGTCATGCACGACCTCGACGTCGCCCGCCGCGTGCTGGCGGAGCTGCGGTCGCTGGGCAGCCGGATATCGATGGACGACTTCGGCACCGGTCACTCCTCGATGCGCAACCTCCGCCAGATCCCCCTCGACATCCTGAAGATCGACCGCAGCTTCGTCGCCGGCCTGGGTGAGAGCCCCGAGGACACGGTGATCGTCGAGTCCGTGATCCGGCTGGGGCACAGCTTCGGGTTGGCCGTCGTCGCCGAGGGCGTGGAGACCGACGCGCAGCGCCGCCACCTCGAGCGCCTGGGCTGCGACCGGGGTCAGGGCTACCTGTGGAGCCGCCCGGCGCCGGCCGCCGCGGTGCCGGACCTGCTGGCGTCCGTCGCGCCGGGGTGACCGCGGCGGCTACGCCGACATCGGTGGCTACGCCGACATCGGCGGCACGTCGGGGCGGGTGCCCCCGTCGAGGGCCTCGTGCACGGGCAGGGTGAAGCTGAACGCGGCGCCGCCGCCGGGGACGTCCTCGCACCAGATGCGCCCGCCCATCTGCTCCACCGACGACCGCGCGATGTAGAGGCCGAGGCCCACGCCCTGCTGCGGGCGGGTCAGGTGATCGCCGAGGCGGGTGAACTTCTCGAAGATGCGTTCGCGGTCGTCGGGCGGGACGCCGCTGCCGCGGTCGACCACGGTCGTCACCACCTCGTCGTCGTCCCGCTGGACCCGCACGAGGACGGGCGTCCCGGCGGGCGAGTACTTGAGGGCGTTGGACAGCAGGTTGGCGACGACGCCGGTCACGAGGTTGGCGTCGGCCACCACCTCGCGGACGTCCGCCGCGAGCTCGAGGCGGATCGCCCGGTCCGGGGCGCTGCGCCGGTACAGCTCGACCTGCCCGCGCAGCAGCGCCGGCCAGTCCACCACCTCCGGCACGGCGACGAGGGCTCGCCGGTCGATCGTGGTCGCCTGCAGCAGCGCGTTCACGAGGTCCTCCAGGCGCTGCTCCTCGCGGACCATCACCTCGTAGAGGCGCTGGCGCTGGGCCGAGTCGAACTCGGCGTCTCGGCGCTGCAGCGTGTGCAGGAACCCCTTGATCGGGGTCAGCGGCGTCCGCAGCTCGTGGCTGACCTGCGCGATCCAGCCGTCCTTGTCGTCCTGCAGCTTCTTGCGCTCGGTCTCGTCGCGGGCCACCACCACGTAGCCGCCCTCCGACAGCGGGGACCAGCTGCAGGTGAGCCAGTGCTCAGCCCCCGCCGCCGTCGTCACCCGGACGAGGCGCACCTCGCTGCGGCCCAGCCGTCCGGGGTCGGCCTGACCGTGGCGGGGCCGACCCTGCTCGTCGACCGGCCGGAACACCGCCCCCACCGGCAGGCCGATCGCGTCGTCGGCCGACACCCCGAGGATGCGGGCCATCGCCGGGTTCCAGGACCGGATCGCCATGTCCAGCCCGACCGTGAAGATCCCGTCCGACGACGACTCGAGGACGTCGGCGATGGTCCGCCGCTCCGCCTCCACCTCGGCCATGAGCGACAGCCGGTGGAGGGTGGAGGACACCCGCTGGGCCAGCGCGTCGAGCATCCGCTCCTGCTGATCGGTGTAGGGCCGCCCGTCGGCGCGGGCGCTCACCGCGATCGACCCGCACGGCACGCCGGCGTCGTCGAGGAGGCGCATCCGGCTGCCGTCGCCGTAGACCGACGCCGCGGGGTCCCCCCGGCTCACCCGCACCGTGTCGCCGATGCCCTCGATGAGCACGGTGGCGTGGGGCGCGCCGAGCAGGGCCATGGCGTGCTCGGCCAGCTCCTGGGCGGCGTCGTGGGGGTCCCGGGCCGCGGCCAGCGCCAGCTCGGCTCGGCGCAGCCGCTCCATCTGCTGCACCTGCAGCCCGGGGCCGGCGGCGAGGTGCCAGCACAGGGCAGCCGAGAGGACGAGCGAGAGCACGGCCAGCCCGACGAGCGCGGCGCCCGCCCCGGTCGCCGCGAGCGCGACGGCGAGCAGCGCCGGCGCCCCGAGGGCGCCGACCAGGAGCGGCGACCGGCCGCCTGCCCTGAGCCGTTGCGCGATGGGATCCACGGGCGCCTGCCTCCTCGCCGTCGGCCCGGCGATCCATCGTCAGGCGCGAGAGCGTTGGCGTAAATGGCCCGATCGGGTCATTTGCCCATGGTCCGCGGGGTTCGGCGGGCTGGGCCAGCCGGCCCAGCGGTCAGGGCAGGACGTCGAGCGAGGCGGGCTCGCCCCCGACGAACACGGTGACGTCGCCGGCGCCCCCCGCCCGCCAGGTCCCGTCGCCGTCTCGGATCGCGGCGGTCCGCTCGTCGATCCCGACGATCGGCAGCGTGGGCGGCGCGATCTTCAGCGTCCGCCGCTCCTTGTCCTCGCTCCAGGTGTCGTGGTGGGGGATCACCGCCATCGGGCCGAGGAGCCCCAGCCCGATCGTGAGCGCGCCGCCTCGGGGGTCGACCATCGGGTCGCACAGCACCATCGCCCCGGCCCCGGTGCCGGCCAGCACCGCGCCGCCCTGCCAGGCCTCGACGATCGCGTCCCACACCGGCGAGTCCTTGAGGACCGAGCGCAGGTGCATCGGCGAGCCGCTGCCGAGGTAGATGAAGCGCGCCTCGCGGGCCGTGGCCGCCAGCTCGGGGTCGAGCGCGTCCGACCGCGCGAGCACGGGGAGGGACCGCACCGTGCCGCCGAGCTCGTCGAACCAGCGGGACGCCGACTCCACGAGGCGGTCCGGGTGCTCGTACGCGGCGGCCGTCGGCACCACGAGCACCTCCGAGCCCCCGGACGCCGCGAGCAGCTCGGCGTCGAAGTCACAGCCGGGGCGCCACTGGGCGCCACCCACGAGAGCGAGGAGACCGGGCATCCCCGGCACGCTACCGCCGCCGGGCGGGGCCACCGGGCCGGTGCCCGGCGAGCGCCGTGCTGGCGGCGGCAGGTTACCGATCGGTAGCGTCCCCGCCCATGAGCATCGCACGATTGGGGATCGTCGGATCGGGGATCATGGGCTCGGGCATCGCCGAGGTCGCCGCCAAGTCCGGGGTGGAGGTGATCCTGCGCTCCCGGCAGCAGGCCACCGCCGACGCCATGGTCGCGGGGCTCGCCAAGTCGCTGGCCAAGCAGGTCGAGAAGGGCCGCCTCGACGAGACGGCCGCCAAGGAGATCGAGGGCCGGGTCACCGCCACCGACGACCTCCAGGCCCTCGCCGACTGCGACCTCGTCATCGAGTCGGTGGTGGAGGACCTCGCCGTGAAGCAGGACCTGTTCCGCCAGCTCGACGGCATCGTCAAGCCGGAGGGGATCCTCGCCACCAACACCTCCACGCTGCCGATCGTCGAGCTCGCCACCGCCACCGAGCGACCCGACAAGGTCGTGGGCATCCACTTCTTCAACCCGGCCCCGATGATGAAGCTCGTCGAGGTCATCCCGCCGCTCACCGCGTCGGCCGAGACCGTCGAGGCGGCCAAGGCGTTCGCCGCCGCGTGCGGCAAGGACGTCGTGGAGGTCAAGGACCGGGCCGGCTTCATCGTCAACGCGCTGCTGTTCCCGTACCTGAACAACGCCGTGCGGATGCTGGAGAACGGCACCGCCAGCCGCGACGACATCGACACCGCCATGAAGGGCGGCTGCAACTTCCCGATGGGCCCGCTCGCCCTCCTCGACCTCGTCGGGCTCGACACGTCGCTGTCGATCCTCGACGCCCTCTACGACGAGTTCCGGGACCCGAACTACGCCGCGGTGCCGCTCCTGCGGCGCATGGTGGCCGCCGGCAAGCTCGGCCGGAAGTCCGGCTCGGGCTTCTACGACTACTGATCCCACCCCTGCGCCGGCCGCTCCGGCGGGGTGATCGGCGACGGGCCGCCCCCAGGGGCGGCCCGTCGCCGCGCGCTGGGCAGACTGCGGGCATGCCGATCGAGCCGCCGGCCAGCCCGTGGGTGCTGCCCGACCCGTCGCTCGCCGACGAGGACGGCATCGTCGGCGTCGGCGCCGCCCTCGAGCCCGGCACGCTCCTCGCCGCCTACCGCCGCGGGCTCTTCCCGATGCCGCTCGGACGGGACGGGCCGATGGCCTGGTGGTCGCCCGACCCGCGCGGCATCCTCCCCCTCGACGGGCTCCGGGTCGCGCGCTCGCTGCGCCGCGCCTGCCGGCGCTTCGACGTGCGGGTCGACACCGCGTTCGACGAGGTCGTCGCCGCCTGCGCCGACCCCTCCCGCCCCGGCGGCTGGATCACCCCCGAGGTGCAGGCCGCCTACCGACGGCTCCACCGCCTCGGGTGGGCCCACAGCGTCGAGGCCTGGGACGAGGACGGCCTCGCCGGAGGCCTCTACGGCGTGGCCGTCGGCGGGCTCTTCGCCGGCGAGTCGATGTTCCACCGGCGCACCGACGCGTCGAAGGTGGCGCTCGTCGCCCTCGTCGAGCTGCTGCGGGCCGACGGCGACCGGCGTCGGCTCCTCGACGTCCAGTGGCGCACCCCGCACCTGGCCACCCTCGGCGTGGTCGACGTCCCCCGCGCCACGTACCTCACCCGGTTGGCCGAGGCCCTCGACGCCCCGCTCCCGGCCGTGTGGGCCTGACCCGCCGCCCGCGCCGCGGGCGTCCGGTTTGTCGCCCCTCCGGGGGGAGGGGGATCATTGGGCATGACCGTGCACCTCGAGCAGCCCGACCGGCCGTGGATGATCCGGACCTACTCGGGTCACTCCACCGCCAAGGCCAGCAACGAGCTCTACCGGTCCAACCTGGCCAAGGGCCAGACGGGCCTGTCGATCGCCTTCGACCTGCCCACCCAGACCGGCTACGACCCGGACCACCCGCTGGCCCGCGGCGAGGTCGGCAAGGTCGGCGTGCCGGTCGCGCACCTCGGCCACATGCGCCAGCTGCTCGAGGGGATCCCCGTCGGGGAGATGAACACCTCGATGACGATCAACGCCACCGCGGCCTGGCTGCTCGGGCTCTACGTGGCCAACGCCGAGGAGCAGGGCGTCGCCACCGAGCAGCTGCGGGGCACCACGCAGAACGACATCGTCAAGGAGTACCTCTCCCGCGGCACCTACATCTTCCCGCCGCTGCCGTCGCGCCGGCTGATCGTGGACATGATCGCCTTCTGCAACGAGCGGATCCCCAAGTGGAACCCGATGAACGTCTGCAGCTACCACCTGCAGGAGGCGGGGGCCACGCCCGTGCAGGAGCTGGCCTACTCGCTCGCCACCGCCATCGGCGTGCTCGACGCGGTGCGCGAGTCCGGCAAGGTCCCCGAGGACCGGTTCCCCGCCGTGTTCGCGTCGATCAGCTTCTTCGTGAACGCCGGGATCCGCTTCGTCGAGGAGACGGCGAAGATGCGGGCCTTCACCCAGCTGTGGGAGCGCATCGGCCGGGAGCGCTACGGCGTCACCGACCCGAAGGCGCTGCGCTTCCGCTACGGGGTCCAGGTGAACAGCCTCGGCCTCACGGAGGCCCAGCCGGAGAACAACGTGCAGCGCATCGTCCTCGAGATGCTCGGCGTCACGCTCTCCCGCGACGCCCGGGCCCGGTCGATCCAGCTGCCGGCGTGGAACGAGGCGCTCGGCCTGCCCCGCCCCTGGGACCAGCAGTGGGCGCTGCGGATGCAGCAGGTCCTCGCCTACGAGACCGACCTGCTCGAGTACCCCGACCTCTTCGAGGGCTCGAAGGTGATGGAGGGCCTCACCGCCGAGCTGGCCGACGGGGCCTGGGCCGAGCTCGAGGAGGTCCTCGAGCTCGGTGGCGCGTTCGAGGCGATCGACGAGCTGAAGGGCCGCCTGGTGGCGAGCCACGCCGAGCGGATGCGTCGCATCGAGAGCGGCGAGCTCACCGTCGTCGGGGTCAACCGCTTCGCCGAGGCGCTGCCCTCGCCGCTCGAGGGCGAGGGCTCGATCCTCAAGGTCGACCCCGCCGTCGAGACCGAGACGATCGCCGACGTGGAGGCGTGGCGGGCGCAGCGCGACCAGGACGCCGTGGCCCGAGCCCTCGACGAGCTGCGCCGGGTGGCCGGCACCGACGAGAACATCATGCCGGCCACGATCGCCCTGGCCCACGCCGGTGGCACCACCGGTGAGTGGGCGGGTGCGCTGCGCGACGTGTTCGGCGAGTTCCGGGCCCCCACCGGCGTGGCGGCCGCCGCCGGCGCCGCGGGCGGCAGCGACGGACTCCGCCAGCTGGCCGAGCGGGTCCGGGCCCTGCCCGGCGGTCCGCCTCGCATGCTCGTCGCCAAGCCCGGCCTCGACGGGCACAGCAACGGGGCCGAGCAGATCGCCGTCGCTGCTCGCGACGCCGGGCTGGAGGTCATCTACCAGGGCATCCGCCTCACCCCCGAGCAGATCGCGTCGGTGGCCGTCGACGAGGACGTCGACGTCATCGGGCTGTCGATCCTGTCGGGCAGCCACCTCGAGCTCGTCCCCGAGGTGGTCCGGCTCACCCGGGCGCAGGGCGTCACCGCGCCGATCGTGGCCGGCGGCATCATCCCCGAGGAGGACCGGCCGAAGCTGCTCGAGGCGGGCGTCCACGCCGTCTACACCCCGAAGGACTTCGAGCTGTCGCGGATCATGGCGGAGATCGTCGACCTGGCCGTCAGCCAGCGGGCCTGATCGCACTACGCTCCCGCCGATGGCCGGGCAGGGACGGGGCGAGGAGGGGGCAGGCGAGCTGCCCGTCGACTCGTCGCTGCTCGACCCCACGAGCGGGCTGTACGCCGAGCCGTTCTTCCTGGCCACCGTCAGCTGGCGGCTCGGGGCCTGCCGTCGCGTGCTGCGCCCCCTCGCCGTCGTGCTGCTCGAGGTGGTCGACGGCCTCCCCGACGGGCCGGTGGTCCCGTCCGACCCCAACGTGGTGGCGGCGGTGATGCGCCAGACGCTGCGGGCCAGCGACGTCGGGGCCCGCCTCTACGACGGCGCCTACGGCCTCATGCTCGAGGACACGCCCGAGGACGGCGCCGTCTGGGCGGTCGAGCGATTCCGCCGCCGGCTCGACACGCGGCCCGGCGCGCGGGTGCTGCGGGCCGGGGTGGCCTGCTACCCGGGGCAGGCGCTCACCGCGGTGGAGATGATGGCCGGCGCCCGCCGGGCCCTGGCCGCCGCCCGCGAGTGGCCACGGGACCGCATCGAGGTGGCGGTCGGCGAGCCCTAGGGGGCCCGCATCGCGAAGCAGCGGTCCGACAGCTCGCCGAACGCGTACTCGTCGTAGAGGCCCCCGAACATCGCTCGGGTGCGCTCGGTCCAGGCCAGCGCCTCGGGGGTGGAGATGCGGCGGTGCACCTGCAGCACGCCCCCCTCGAACACCCGGTACTCGGCCCACGTGCCGGGGTAGTCCTTCACGCAGGCCACCTCGATCCAGGGCCGCGCACCGGTGGCCGGGATGAACCGGACCCGGTTGCGGTGGGTGTGGCCGGCCGCGTACCCGAGGATCGCCGGGCGCCGGGCCACCACCTCGATCAGCCGCTCCGAGTCGTCGGGGTGGATCCCGAAGTAGGTGGCGGGCCGCTCCGCCGCGGTGGGGCTCCACACGTGGTGGTGCCCGAGGACGAGGACGGGCCGGTCGGCCTCCGCGGCCAGCGCGTCGAGCCACTCCAGCTGCTCGGCGTCCACCCCGCCCGAGGCCATGCCTGGGATCGTGGTGTCGAGCAGCGCGACCGTGAGGCCCGGCACGTCGCGCCGCTGCGGACCGGAGGGGGCGAAGGTCTGGTGCCGGTAGGCGTCGTGGTTCCCGCGCACGTGCAGGAGGCGCTCCCCGAACGCCGTGCCGTAGGCCCGGAGGAAGGCGGCGTACTCCTCCTCGGTGCCCTCCGAGGTGAGGTCGCCCTTGACCACCACGAGGTCCGGGTCGAGCGCCGTGATCTCGCTGATCGCCCCCCGGTTCATCAGCTCGGGGTACGGCTCGCTGCCCGGGGGCACGCTGAACACCGGGCCGCCCTCGTGGCCCTCCATCAGCCCGGCGACCACCTCCCCGAAGTGCACGTCGTTCACCGTGGCCACCGTGGCGAGGCGCTCGCCCAGGCGCGGCAGGGTGCGGAGCGCGAAGCCCTCGATCTCGTAGGGGGTGTCGGGCGTCAGGCCGTCGTAGCGGCGCACCTCCAGCCCCTCGTGGACGACCGCCTCGTCGTCGGCGACGGTGGTGAGCTCCGGACCCCGTCGGGTCATGCCTCGACCACGACCGACCCGACGACCTTGTCGTGCCAGGTCTGCCGGCGCTTGTCCCAGATGGCCCACAGGTAGCCGAGGCCGCAGATGTTGCCGGAGATGAACGCCGAGAACAGGTAGCGGCCGAGGGCGCGGCCGGTGCCGATCACCTGGCCGGTGGTGGCGTCGACGACCTTCACGCCGGTGGCTCGCTTGCCGAGGGTCTGCCCCGACCGGCCGACCGTCAGCGTGTGGTAGAGCACCACGGCGGCCAGCGCGGCGAGCAGCAGCACCGTGAACAGCAGCCAGGTGCTCGTGGTGGGCACCTCGCACAGCCCGGTGAACGGCCCGTCGGGGTCGCGGTTGCCGAACCGGTCGACCCGGCACTGCTCGATCTTCGTGTCCCCCGTCGCCAGCGCCACCACCGCCGGGATGACGAGCAGGCCGAGGAGGAGGCCGTCGATGAGCACCGCCCCGAGCCGCCGCCACACGCTGGCGAACGGGGGGAGCGGCGCCGCCGGCACGCCGTAGGTGGCGTGGTACCCCGGGGGCGGGGGCGGCGCGCCGTACGACGGGGGCGGCGGCGGGGGGTAGCCGCTGGGGGGCGGCGGAGGCGGGTTGGAGCCGGGGGGCGGGGGCAGATCGCTCACAGAGCGAGGCTACGCAACCGCGCCAGGTGCCGCGCGCGACGCTCGCAGCGCGGCCGCGCCTACCAGGGCCGCTCGCGCCGGCTCGGGATCGG
>Ga0079224_100001406_pt1 | contig 27606 bp, 23 predicted proteins | sample Stecom2015_FD_80414 | JGI IMG/M metagenome (GOLD analysis project Ga0079224, IMG submission 80414) | Agricultural soil microbial communities from Utah to study Nitrogen management - Steer compost 2015 | ecosystem: Environmental > Terrestrial > Soil > Agricultural land | place: USA: Utah... | reverse complement strand
CGGGAGGAGGTGTCGGCGTCCACCTCGACCACGTTCTGCTCCTGCACGGCGGTCACCGAGTCGAAGGCGGGCCGTCCCCGGACGTCCTCCACGCCGCCGGGGTAGGAGACGAAGATCAGGTCGGGGTCCTGTTCGACGACGAACTCGGCGGACAGCTGCGGGTAGCCGCCCGCGGTGTCCGGGGCCTGGTCGGCGATGTTGGTGAGGCCGAACAGCCCGTAGACCTGTCCGATGAAGGTGTCGGAGGTGACCGAGTACAGCTGGGCGTCGATCTCGTGGTAGTAGCTCAGCTCCGCCGCGTCGTCCCCGATGTCGGCGACGATGCCGTCGATGCGCTCGCGCAGCCCGTCGGCTGCGGCCGCACCCTCCTCGGTGTTGCCGGTGGCCTCGCCCAGCAGTTCCATCTGGGCGTAGGTGTCGTCCAGGGTCTGGGCGGCGGGCAGCAGCAGGACCGGGATCGCCAGCTTCTCCAGCTGTTCGGTGATGTCGCCGCCGTCCTCGGAGAGCACCACCAGGTCGGGTTCGTACTCGGCGACGGCCTCGACGTTGGGGGTGAACCCGGACAGGTCGGTGGTGGGGGCCTCCGGCGGGTAGTAGGAGTACTCGTCGACGGCGACGACCTGCTCCCCCGCGCCGACCTCGAACAGGATCTCGGTGAGCGAGGGCGACAGCGAGACGATGCGCTCGGGCATCGCCTCCAGGGTGACCTCGCCGCGTGCGTCGGTGACGGTCACCGGGAAGTCCCCGGCCGCGGACGACTGCTCGGCGGCCGGTTCGTCGGAGGGGGAACCGCCGCAGGCGGTGAGAGCGATCAGCAGGGGCAGCGAGAATGCCGTGAGGCTGCGTGCGACACGCACCTAGGGCTCCTTACAGCAGAGGTAGGGAGAACAGAGCCCGCAACAGACGGACCGTCCTTCCCACGAGGACAGTGGACGCCGACGAGCACGTGAGGCGACCTGGCTCCACCCCGTTTCCGCCGGGGCGGACACGGAGTGTCACAGTTGCGGAGACAGCGCCGGTTTCGGGTCCGGACTTCGCTCACGTGACGCCATCGCCCCGCATCGGTGCGATTGCCGTTATGCGGTGCGACCAGGCCATCCTAGGACTTGTCGGACCGCGTCGGGCCGGCGGGGTGGGCCGGGACGCGGCGCGGGAGCCCCCGCGCCGTCGGCCGCCGTCCCCGCGGCCCGGCCGGGTCAGCCCGTCGCGCGGTCCAGCTTCTGGCTGATCACCTGGGAGATCCCGTCGCCCTGCATCGTCACGCCGTACAGCGCGTCGGCGACCTCCATCGTGCGCTTCTGGTGGGTGATGACGATCAGCTGGGAGGTGGCGCGCAGCTCCTCGAAGATCACCAGCAACCGCTGCAGGTTGGTGTCGTCCAGTGCGGCCTCCACCTCGTCCATCACGTAGAACGGGGACGGGCGGGCCCTGAAGATGGCGACCAGGAAGGCCACCGCCGTCAGGGACCGCTCCCCGCCGGAGAGCAGGGACAGGCGTTTGACCTTCTTCCCGGGCGGGCGGGCCTCGACCTCGACCCCGGTGGTGAGCATGTCGTCGGGGTCGGTAAGGACGAGGCGCCCCTCACCGCCGGGGAAGAGGCGGGCGAAGATGCGGGAGAACTCCCGTTCGACGTCGGCGTAGGCGGCGGAGAACACCTCCTGGACCCGGTCGTCGACCTCCTTGACCACGGTCAGCAGGTCGCGGCGGGTCTTCTTCAGGTCCTCCAGCTGGGTGGTGAGGAAGTTGTGCCGCTCCTCCAGCGCGGCGAACTCCTCCAGGGCCAGCGGGTTGATCCTGCCGAGCTGGCCGAGTTGGCGTTCCGCCGTCCTGGCGCGCTTCTCCTGCACCTCGCGCACGTAGGGCACCGGGACGGCCTCGTCCTCCCCGGCGTCGGCGGGTGGGGGGACCGGCAGGTGCGGGCCGTACTCGGCCAGGAGCGTCTCCACCTCCATGCCCCACTCCTCCAGGGCACGCGTCTCCAGCTGCTCCAGCCGCAGGCGGCGCTCGGCACGGGCCACCTCTCCGCTGTGCACCACGGTGAGCAGCTTCTCCAGTTCGACCGAGAGTTCGCGGACCCGGGTCCGGACGGTCTTGAGCTCGGCCTCGCGGGCGTCGCGCTGCTCCTCGGCGAGGCGGCGTTCGCCGTCGGCCGCGGCCAGGGAGACCGTGATGCGGGCCAGTGCCTGGGCCGCTCCGTCGGCGACCGCCTCGGCGACCCTGGCCGCCGCGGCGCGGCGCCGTCTGCGGAGGGCCGCCTCCTGGCGGGCCCGGCGTTCGGCCGCCGCCGTGCGCAGCAGCGCCTCGGCGCGTCCGGTGATGGCGCGCACCCGCTCCTCGGCGGTGCGCACCGCCAGGCGCGCCTCCATCTCCACCGACCGCAGCCGGGTGGCCTCCGCCGCGAGCTGGTCGCGGCGCGCGGTGTCGGGCTCACCGTCGTCGACGGGTTCGTTCTCCGCCTGGTCCAGCCGCTCCTGGAGTTCGGTGAGCGCCAGCAGGTCGGCTTCGCGGCCCTGCGCGGCCCGGTGTGCGGCGGCGGCGTACCGTTCGGCCTCCTGCACGGCCGCGCGGGCCTGCCCGCCGAGCTTGCCGACCTGCTGGGCGACCTCGTTGCGGCGGCGGTCGGCGCTGCGGCGGCGGGCGTTGACCGCCTCGACGGCGGCCGCCGCACGGTCCCGTTCGGCCCTGGCGTCGGCGAGGTCGGCGGCGGCTCGTTTGCAGGTCTCCTCGGCGGCGGCGAGCTGTTCGACCGTCTCGTCCACGGCCGCGCGCACCTCCAGCAGGCTGGGCCCGGCGGTGGAGCCGCCGTGCACGAACGCGGAGGTGAACACGTCGCCGTCGGGGGTGACGGCGCGCAGGTCGGGGCGTTCGGCCAGGACCCGCGCGGCCGTGCCCGGGTCGGGGACCAGCACGGTGCGGGCGAGCAGCGCGGTCACCGCGTCCCGCAGGTGCGGCGGCACGCTCACCGAGTCCAGGGCGTAGCGGGCGCCCGGCGGCGGTTCGGGCCACCGCTGCCGGGGCTCGGTGTCCCCCGCGTCGGCCACGACGATTCCGGCACGCCCGGCGTCCCGTTGCTTGAGCAGGTCGAGGGCTGCGCGGGCGGAGTCGTGGGTGTCCAGCACCACCGCGTCGGAGGCCGCCCCCAGAGCCGCGGCGATCGCGCTCTCGTCGCCCGCTGCGACGTCGAGCAGGGCGGCGAGCGAACCGATCAGCCCGGGAGCCCCCTCGTCAGAGGCGAGCAGTGCGGCGCCGCCGTCGCGGCGTTCCAGCCCCATCTCCAACGCCTCCCGGCGGGCCTCCAGGGCGGCGCGTTCGCGTTCGGCGGCCCGTTCGGCGTCGCGCAGCCGGTTGAGGCGGCTCTCCGCCGCGGCCAGTTCCTCGCGGGCCTGCTCCTCGACCTCGTCCAGTTCGCTGTCGCCCAGTTCCAGTCCCGCGGCCTCGGCGCGGGCCTCCTCGAAGGCCTCCTGGGCCTCGGCCGCACGCCGGCGGGCCTCCGCCGCGGCCTGGTCGAGCCGTTCGATCTCGGCCTGTCCGGCCTCCAGTTTGCTGCGCAGCGCCTCCAGGCGGCCGCGGAGCCGGGCCAGTCCCTCACGGCGGTCGGCGGCGGCCCGCGCGGCCGCGGCGACGCGCTGCTCCTCGTCGCGCAGGGCCGCTTCGGCCTCCGCCCGTTCCACGACGACGCCCTCCAGTCGGGTGCGCGCGTCGTCCAGGTGGGCCTGCAGCTCCTCCTCCTGGGCGCGGATCTCCGCGGCCTCCCGTTCCAGTTCCTCGGGGTCGCGGCCGCGGTACTCCTCCTCCCCCGCCGCGGCGAGGTTGCGGTGGCGCTCGGCGGCCAGGCTCGCGACCGCGCTGAGCCGCTCCTTGAGCCGGGACAGGGCGTGGTAGGTCTCCTGGGCGCGGGCCAGCAGCGGGGCGGCCTCGGCTGCGGCCCGCTCGAGCTGCGCCTCGCGCTCCTGGGCCTGGGCCAGGGCCTGTTCCGCGGCGGCGCGGCGCTCGCGGACCTCGGCCTCGTCGGCCTCCTCCTTGGCCAGGGTCCGGCGCAGGGTGACGATGTCGTCGGCGAGCAGCCGGAGCCGGGCGTCGCGCAGTTCGGCCTGGATGACGGCGGCTCTGCGGGCCAGTTCCGCCTGGCGGCCCAGGGGTTTGAGCTGGCGGCGCAGTTCGGCGGCCAGGTCGCTGACCCGGTCGAGGTTGCCCTGCATCGCGGAGAGCTTCCGCAGCGCCTTCTCCTTGCGCTTGCGGTGCTTGAGGATTCCGGCGGCTTCCTCGATGAGGGCGCGGCGTTCCTCCGGTCCCGCGTGCAGGACGGTGTCGAGTTGCCCCTGGCCGACGATGACGTGCATCTCCCGGCCGATGCCCGAGTCGCTGAGGAGTTCCTGGATGTCGAGCAGGCGGCAGGTGTCGCCGTTGATGGCGTACTCCGAGCCCCCGTTGCGGAACATGGTCCGCCTGATGGTGACCTCGGAGTAGTCGATGGGCAGTGCGCCGTCGGTGTTGTCGATGGTGAGGCTGACCTCGGCGCGGCCGAGCGGGGGCCGGGAGGACGTCCCCGCGAAGATGACGTCCTCCATCTTGCCGCCGCGCAGTGTCTTCGCGCCCTGCTCCCCCATGACCCACGCCAGGGCGTCGACCACGTTGGACTTTCCGGAGCCGTTGGGGCCCACCACACAGGTGATGCCGGGTTCGAAACGGAGGGTGGTGGCCGACGCGAAGGATTTGAACCCGCGCAGTGTGAGGGTCTTCAAATACACGGTCGCGCGTCCACCTCCGCTGGCCTCCCGACTCCGTCGTTGTCAAGAGTGCCATGTTCCGGGGAGCGCACGAGACGCTCTCCGGACCGTCGTGACCTCTGTCTTCGCCTTTTCGCGGGCGGTCACGGGACTCGGGACGGAAGGCCGGTCCGACCACGGCGCCGGAAGAGGTTTCCCCGTCACGGCGCAAAGGCCGCTTCGGGCGTTCAAACGGGGCGAAGGGTCGGTTCCGGGACGGGAGGAACTCGGGAGGCGGCGGGGTCACCGGGATCGTCGGGATCGTTTTCCCCCGTCGCGCCCCGCCGGTCCGGTCCGGATGCGGTCGCGTGCAGCACCGCCAGGACCGGACGCGTCGACAAACACGGGAGGAATTCGATCGTCCAGGATTACCGGAAAGGATCTCAGGGTAAATCCTGGATAATTCCAGTGGAAAGAAAGATCTTCTCAGCGGTCAGCGGCTTCCCCGGGGTCTCCGGGGCGCCAGGAGTCACTGTTCACAGGCGCCCTTCGACCAGTGGGACACGCGCAGCGCTGACGGAGCCGCGTCAGGCCAGAGCCGGCTCGCGCTCGGAGGTGGAGACGGTGACGTCCGTGAGCGTCTCGGTGAGCCGGTCGTTCTGGGCCTGGAGTCGGACGACCTCGTCTTCGAGGTCGCGTACTCGCTTCTGCAGGCGCCGCAGTTCCTGGACCATACGGGGGTCCGGGCCTCCGACGTGACCGAACAGAGCTTTTGCCATGATGCGGGTCCTCCACACTGAGTGACCTGACGGGAATTGCACAGAAGAATGAGAACACGGCCGGGTGCTGGAAAAGCCTGGTCACCCTGGCGTGAACGTGGATAAGCGCATTATGTACCTTCCAGCGTCTCACCGTGCGAGCCGTCGGTCAAGAATTGGACGGAAAAGCCGACGACGACCGTGGCTGGCGGCGTCGTTGGGCATGCGAGGTCCCACGATCCTTTGGTGATCCCCCGGTGGGCGGTGAACCGGTGTTCGCCGTGGAGGGAGCCGGCCCTCCGGAAGCGGAACGGTCCCGTGTCGCACGCCGGGAGCTCACGCGAATCGTGTCCCCAAGTCCAGGATACTCACCGCTCCTCGAATCCGGTGAAAGAACCCCTATGGTTTGTCCAACGCTCAATGACCGAATCGACCCGGCCGGGTGTCTGTCCGCCGCGCAGGAGCGCGAGCAACTGCTCGCAGGCCGCGCGCTCCCCTTCCGCGACCACCTCGACCCTGCCGTCGGCCAGGTTCGTCGCGGCCCCGGTGAGTCCCAGCTCCAGCGCGCGCGCACGCACCCACCACCGGAAGCCCACACCCTGCACGCGTCCACGCACCCACGCGGTCATACGAATGTCACCCATCGGCTACCCCTGCTCACTTCCGACCGGCCGCACGGGACAAGGGGATCACACGCGCGCGTCACGCGGTTTCGGCTGGCACCGCGGACAACTGTACGACGAGCGGTTCATGAACGTCTCCCGCCGGATCGGCGTGCCGCAGCGGGCACACGGGCGGTCCCGGCGCCCGTAGGCGTTGAGGCTGCGTTCGAAGTAGCCGCTCTCCCCGTTGACGTTCACGTAGAGGCTGTCGAAGGACGTCCCGCCCTGGGCCAGCGCCGCGACCATCACCTCGCGGACCGCGGCGAGCAGCGCGTCCACCTGGGGTCGGCGCAGCGTCTCGGTGGGCCTGGCCCAGTGCAGCCGGGACATCCACAGCGCCTCGTCGGCGTAGATGTTGCCGATGCCGCTGACCAGGGACTGGTCCAGCAGCGCCCGTTTGAGACCGGTGCGCCTGCGGCGCAGCGCCGCGGCGAACGCGTCGTCGTCGAAGGCGGGATCCAGCGGGTCCCGTGCGATGTGGGTGATCACCGAGGGCACCCCCTCCCCGGCACCGTCGTCGACGAGCCGGTCCACCAGCAGGTGGCCGAAGGTGCGCTGGTCGACGAAGCGCAGCTCCCGGGGCTCGTCCACACCGTCGCCCGACCGCGCCACCAGCGGCAGCCGCACCCGCAGGTGCCGTTCGTCGGCGGCGCCGCGCGGCTGGACCAGCAGCTGTCCGCTCATCCCCAGGTGGGCCAGGAGCGCGTCCCCGGAGTCCAGGGTCAGCCACAGGTACTTGCCGCGGCGTCGCGCCTCGGCGACCGTGCGCCCGGCCAGGCGGGCGGTGAAGTCCGCGGCCCCCGGGGCGTGGCGCCGCACCGAACGCGGATGCAGGACCGCGACCTCGCCGAAGGACGCCCCGGCGACCCACTTCTCCAGGCCGCGCCGCACCACCTCGACCTCGGGCAGTTCCGGCATCCCGTCAGCTCTCCCGTGCGCTGTTCCCGGCGGCGGCCCGGATCGCCTTCCAGGCCGACTCCGCGGCCTGCTGCTCGGCCTCCTTCTTGCTGCGCCCCTCGCCCGAGCCGTAGGTCTGCCCGGCGACCCGCACCGTGGCGCGGAAGGTCTTCTGGTGGTCCGGTCCGCTCTCCTCGACCAGGTACTCGGGCACGCCGAGCATCTCGGCGGCGGTGAGCTCCTGCAGGGAGGTCTTCCAGTCCAGGCCGGCGCCCAGGCCCGAGGCGCGGGCGATCAGCGGGTCGAACAACCGGTGCACCAGCGCGGACGCCTCGTCCAGTCCGCGGTCCAGGTAGACGGCTCCGATCAGGGCCTCCAGGGTGTCGGCCAGGATCGAGGACTTGTCGCGGCCGCCCGTGGCCTCCTCACCGCGGCCCAGCCGCACGTAGCGGCCGATGCCCAGGCTCCTCGCCACGTCGGCGAGCGCCCGCATGTTGACCACCGCGGCGCGCAGCTTGGCCAGCTGCCCCTCGGGGAGGTCCGGGTGGGTGCGGTAGAGGGTGTCGGTGACCACCAGGCCGAGCACGGAGTCCCCCAGGAACTCCAACCGCTCGTTGGTGGGCAGACCGCCGTTCTCGTAGGCGTAGGAGCGGTGGGTGAGGGCGCGGGTGAGGATGTCGGGGGCGACCTCGATCCCGACCGACTGCTGGAACTCGGTGACTTCGGTTGCGGAGAGCTGCGTTCCCATCGGCTTCACATTCCTGTGCGGACCGTGCGGGGCCCCGTCTGGCGGGAACCGCCGCAGGACGGACTGACCGTTCGGATCGGCTGCGGAACCGGGACCCGGTCCGGTCGGGAACGCTCGAAGGCGAGGTGGACGTCGTGGGATGAGCACGGCGACCACCACGACCTCGGGAATTCCCGTACCGCTCCGGACGACGCCCACGCCGGTTCTGCGGACCGTTCGCGGGCATACGGAGCGGCGGGCCCGACCACGTTCTCGGACCCGCCTTCACGCTGTCACGCCGGGTTGACGACCTGGCGGTTGTTGTAGGTGCCGCACGTGGGGCAGGCGACGTGCGGGAGCTTGGGGTCACGGCAGCGCGGGCAGCTGATCAGCACCGGGCGCGCCGCCTTCCACTGGGAGCGACGGATGCGAGTGTTGCTCCGCGACATCTTCCGCTTCGGGACGGCCACTTCAATCCTCCTGGGTCACCCCCGCGCTCGCGGGAGCTCACTTTCCTGGGTCACCCCCGCGGTCGCGGGGGCACGTGTGCTCCTCGGCGACCTGCCCGCCCGCAGCGGAGGAGAGGTCCCGGTAGCACGGAGTCGCCGGGCTTCGCCGGCCAACCCGCCCGACGCCCGTCGGCGGTGCGTTCATCCCCCTCCGGAGTCCTCGCGCAGTCGACGCAACGCCTCCCACCGGGGATCGAGGTCCTCGCCGTGGCTGTGCCCGGGGTCGACGTCGGCGAGTCTGACGCCGCACTCCGCGCACAGGCCGGGGCAGTCGTCCCGGCACAGCGGCGACTGCGGCAGCGCGAGCACCACCACGTCGCGGATCACCGGTTCGAGGTCGAGCAGATCGCCCTCAAGATAGTAGTCCTCGTCCTCGTCACCGGCGTCCACCTCGTCCACGGGCTCGTACCCGTCGTCGTCGGACGGGTAGCGGAACAGCTCCTGGAAGCCGACCTCCAACGCCTCGGAGACCGGGTCCAGGCAGCGGGAGCACTCGGCGGTGTACCGGGTCCGCGCCTCCCCCGTCACGAGGACGCCCTCCATGACGGCCTCGAACCGCAGGGACAGTTCGATGTCGCTGCCCTCGGGCACGCCGGCCATCCCCACGGCCAGCGGCGCAGGGGCGGGGACGACACGCTCCTCGGACCGCATCGAACCGGCTTGCCTGCCGAGCGGCCGGGTGTCGACCACGAGCGGGGAACGGGAATCCAGACGAGACAGGGTGATCGCGCTTTCGGTTGAGACGGATCCCACACCGGGTGGGAACGGGGACTGACCACGGCGGCGACCGGCCGCCGGCGCCGCGGGGCCGTCCCGCGGACACGACATGACCGCGGAGATGGGCCGGTCATCGATTCTACCGGCGCGGTCCCCTCGTCCCAAATCACCGCAGGGCGGAACCGTCAGTCCCGCTTCGCGGCCAGCTCGGCGTACTTGGCGCGCAGCCGCTCCTCCACGTAGCTCGGGACCAGCGCACTGACGTCCCCGTTGTACTGGGCGATCTCGCGGACCAGGCTGGAGCTGAGGAACGAGTACTTGGGGTTGGCCGTCAAGAACAGCGTGTCCACCCCCGAGAGCTGGTAGTTCATCTGCGCGATCTGCAGCTCGTAGTCGAAGTCGCTGACCGAGCGCAGGCTCCGCACGATGGCGGAGACGTCGTTGGCCCTGCAGAAGTCGACGAGCAGCCCGTCGAACTTGGCCACCGAGACGTTGTCGAACTCCCGGGTCGCCTCCCGGAGCATGTCGAGCTTCTCGTCCGCCGTGAAGAGCCCCCGTTTGTTGACGTTCACCAGGACCGCGACGATGACTTCCTCGTTCTGCTGCGCCACCCGACTGATGATGTCGATGTGGCCGTTGGTGACGGGATCGAAGGATCCGGGGCAGACGACACGGCGCACGGGACCGCTCCTCTCTGACTGGTCTGCGGATCAGCGAGCCGGTATCACAGGATTCTGCCCAGCTGGTCAGCTCGGGCCGGGGAGGCTCGCGGCGTGACCGTACCAAAGGGATGTTTCACCGTATTGACGCGCCTTGCCCTCCAGGTAGCCGTCGGGCCAACGGAAGGCGTCTCCCCGGGAGGAGCGCTCCACGACGACCAGCGCGTCGTCGGCCAGCCAGCCGTGGTCGCGCAGCGCCGCCAGCACCGCGGCGACCTGGTCGTCGCCGACCGAGTAGGGCGGATCGGCGACCACCAGGTCGTAGGGGCCGTCCTCGGCGCCCCGGGCCAGGACCCGTTCCACCCGGTCGACGACCAGGCGCGCCCCGGCCAGTCCGGTCCGGGCGATGTTGCGGCGGATGACCGCGGCCGCACGCCGGTCCGCCTCCACCAGCAGGGCGTGCGCGGCGCCGCGGGAGAGCGCCTCCAGGCCGATCGCCCCCGACCCCGCGTACAGGTCGAGCACCCGCAGCCCGGCGAGGGTCCCCAGGGCGGACAGCACCGAGGCGAACAGGGCCTCGCGCACCCGGTCGCTGGTGGGCCGGGTGGCCCGTCCCTCGGGCGCGGCGATCCTGCGTCCCCCCGCGGCTCCGGCGATGATGCGGGTCATCTCGTGTGCTCCTCGTCCGTGCGCTCCTGCCCCGTCAACCCTAGGGCGTCACCGGGCGGACGCCCTCGGAGCGGGCCCCGGAAGAATTCCCGGGTGGCCCCGCCCCCGGAGTCCTCCTCCGCTCCCCGGGGTGGGCCGGGGCGCGCCCCGAGAGCCGGTCAGGCCTTCTCCAGGTATTCCGCGCGGTCGTCGCCGAGGCGCTCCTCCAGGGTCCGGGCCAGCACGGGATGCGCGGCCAGCTCTGGGTCCGCCTCGACCAGGGCGGTCGCCTCCTCCCGCGCCCGGCCGATGAGCTCCTCGTCCTGGGTGATGGTGAGCAGCCGCAGGGTGGCGCTGCGGCCGGACTGGGCCGCCCCCAGGACGTCGCCCTCGCGGCGCTGCTCCAGGTCCAGCCGGGACAGTTCGAAGCCGTCGGTGGTGGAGGCCACCGCATCCAGGCGTTCCCGCGCGGGGCTGCCCTCCTCGGCGTCGGTGACCAGCAGGCACAGTCCCGGCAGACGGCCCCGGCCCACCCGGCCGCGCAGCTGGTGCAGCTGGGAGACGCCGAACCGGTCGGCGTCCATGATCATCATCACGGTGGCGTTGGGCACGTTCACCCCGACCTCGACCACGGTGGTCGCAACCAGCACGTCGACCTCGCCCGCGGCGAAGGCCCGCATGACCTTGTCCTTGTCGTCGGGGGCGAGGCGGCCGTGCAGCGCGGCCAGCCGCAGTCCCGCCAGCGGCCCCCGCTCCACCTCCGCGAGCAGGTCGACGACGGCCAGCGGGGCACGCCGTCCCTGCGCCTCCCCGACCTCCGCGTCGGAGACGAGCTGCCCGGTCTCGTCGGGCTCCTCCTCCCCGTCCCCGCCGATGCGCGGGCAGACGACGTAGACCTGCCGCCCCTGGGCGACCTCCTCGCGGATGCGCTCCCAGGCGCGGGTCAGGAAGTGTGGCTTGTCCCGGGCGGGGACCACGTGGGTGGCCACGGGCGAGCGTCCGGCGGGAAGCTGTTTGAGCGCGACGACGTCGAGGTCGCCGTAGACGGTCATGGCCACCGTGCGCGGGATCGGGGTCGCGGTCATGACCAGCACGTGCGGTCGGCCGTCGGCGGACTTGTCGCGCAGCGCGTCGCGCTGTTCGACCCCGAAGCGGTGCTGCTCGTCCACGACCACCAGGCCGAGGTCGGCGAAGGAGACCTGCTCCTGGAGCAGGGCGTGGGTGCCGATGACGATGCCCGCCCGTCCCGAGGCGGCGTCCAGCAGCGCCTCGCGGCGGGCCGCCGCCCCCAGCGACCCGGTGAGCAGGGCGACCCGGGTGGCGTGCTCGGCGCCGTCGAGCTGCCCCGCCCGGGCGAGCGGGCCGAGCATCGCGGTGATGGAGCGGTGGTGCTGCTGGGCCAGCACCTCAGTGGGAGCTAGCAGCGCCGCCTGCCCTCCGGCGTCCACCACCTGGAGCATGGCGCGCAGCGCGACCAGGGTCTTGCCCGCGCCGACGTCGCCCTGCAGCAGCCGGTGCATGGGGTGGTCGGAGGCGAGGTCGGCGGCGATCACCTCGCCGACCTCGCGCTGCCCCTCGGTGAGGGTGAAGGGCAGGCCCGCGTCGAAGGCATCCAGCAGCGCTCCGGAAACGCGCGGGCGGGCGCGGGCGGGCTGCCGCTGGGCCGCGCGCCGCCGCTGGGCCAGCGCCACCTGCACCACGAAGGCCTCGTCCCACTTCAGCCGTCTGCGCGCCGCGCGCACGTCGTCCCAGTCGGCGGGGGTGTGCAGGAGCCGGTAGGCCTCGGCCAGTCCGACGAGGCGGTGCCGGGCGCGCAGGTCGGCGGGCAGCGGGTCGGGCAGGTCGTCCAGCGTGTCGAGCACGGTGGCCACGGCCTTGGCGATCTTCCACGAGGTGACCTTCTCCGCCGCCGGGTAGATGGGGATGAGCGCGTCCGCGTAGGCGCGGGCCCGCTCCTGCGCCCCGTCCTCGGTCTCGAACAGCTCGTACTCGGGGTGGGCCAGCTGGCGGCGTCCCCGGTAGACGGAGACCTTCCCGGCGAACAGTCCGCGCCGGCCGGGCAGCAGCCGGTCGCGGTGCCAGCCGGCACGATGGAAGAAGAGCAGGGACAGTTGGCCGTGGCCGTCGGTGACGGTGGCCTCGAAGATGGAGCCGCGCCGGTTGCGCATCGGCCGGGTGGCGCCCCTGAGGACCTCGGCGACCACGGTGACCTGCTCCCCCTCGGCCAGTCCGGCCAGGTCGGTGAGCTCGCCGCGGCGGTCGTAGCGCCGGGGGTGGTGCCGCAGCAGGTCGCCGACGGTGTGCAGGTCCAGAGCGGTGGCCAGGACCTTCGCGGTCCGGTCGCCGAGTCTCTTGGCCAACGGCTCGTGCAGGTCTGTCATGCTCTTCCCCCGACTTCCCGGACCGCGTTCCCGCCCGCGCGGCCCGCCACTGTGGCATCTTACGGATCGTCGCCGGGCTATACTTGATGGAGCGATTATCTTGGGACGGCTCCTCAGCGGGGGACTTCCTGGGGCCGGATTTCCCTTCCGGTTGGCAATCCGGTGTTCGTCCGAAGGTGCGGCTCTCCCGGTTTGGTGGGTCCGCTTCGCCTTCGGGTACGCTTCCACGGTTGGCGCCCAGCGCCGAACCGCTTGCCCATCAGACCTCTCTCGGGTCATCGACGTGCGTGCGAGCACAGCCCGGCCCGAGCGCGTGAATGGAGTTACCGTGGCTTCCGTCTGTGACATCTGCAGCAAGGGACCAGGGTTCGGGAACCGTATCTCGCACTCGCACCGCCGTACCCGCCGCCGCTGGAACCCGAACATCCAGACCGTCCGCACCCGCGTGGGCGGCACGCCGAAGCGGCTGCACGTGTGCACCTCCTGCCTCAAGGCCGGCAAGGTCGAGCGTTCCTGAACATCCCATCCCGCCGCACCGCGCGCGCCCACCGTCTTCGAGCGTCACAGACGAACCGTCGTGGCGCTCGACTGCTCTGCGGGCCCGTTCCGTTCGGCCCGCGGGCGCCTCGGCCGCGCGGCGGTGGCGGCGTTTCCTTTTTCGGGGCGTGCCTCCCGGGCTGCCGGGCGCCTGCGGCGCGGGGACGGTCGGCCCTCGGGGCGGACCGCACGACGCGCGGCTGACCCCGCCGGAACGACGCTTCCCCGGTCGCCTCTCCCGCGGAGCCGAAGAGCGGTCAGAGGGAGCAGGACGCGCCGTTGAGGGAGCAGCTCTCCGGCGTGTGGCTGCGCCCCCGCGCGGTGAAACTGACGGTGGTCGACTGTCCCGGGGGAATCCCGCCCGCCCAGGACGGCTGACGGGCGACGAAACCGCCCGGGACCGATTCCCACTCGCTTCCCCACGCCGAGACCACCTGGGCGTCGCTGAAGCCGACCTGCAGCTCCCACCCCTCCAGGACACCGCTTCCGGTGTTGGTGATGGTCAGCTGCCCCATGAAGTGGTCCTTGTCGTAGACGACCTTCTGGTAGGAGACCTGGGGCGTCCCGGTCGCGCTCTGCGGAACGGACACGGGCGGCGGCGGAGGGCTGGGGGCCCCCTCCTGGCGGCCCGGGGCGGCGGCCGCACCGTCCGTCTCGTCCCGCTGCCCCGCTGGAGGGGAGGGCTCCTCCTCGTCCTCTCCCTCCACCGTGATCTCCACCTGGGTGGAGGCGGCCGCCTGGGTGCCGGTGCCGTCCCCGGTGTCGGGGGCGGGTGCGGCCGACGCGGTGACGCCCGGGACCGGCGGGTCCTGGCTCGGTTCCGCGAAACGCAGGTAGATCTGGGTGGTGCTGTAGCTGAACAGCAGGGCGCCGACGATCACCCCGGAGAAGACGACGACACGCAGCGGGCGCGGCGGGGACACCCGTTTGGGTACGGTGCTTCCCAGCACGTGGCCCACTGTGGCCAGCGGACCGCCGCCGGGAGGCTCCGCACGGTGCGCGCCCCGCTGCTCCCGTCCCAGTCCGTGCCTCCGCATAGATTCCGTGCCTTTCCGAGTTCCGGTCGACCGACTCCTCGCTCGGGGGGATTTCTGACGACAGACGAGCCGTCGGTCGCCAGAGCTTAGCGCGACCAGTCTCCCAAAACCGGAATCTTGCCTTTGGGTGACCTACCCATGACTGACCGTCGTTACCACCGGAAATGGTCCCATCCGGGGAGTTCGGGGGCCGCCCCGTCCACGGTGACCCCACGCCCCTCGGCCACCGTGCCGACGACGGTCCACTCGGGGGGCAGCGCGGTGCCCGCGGGGAAGGTGGCGGCCAGCGCGTGGTCCTCTCCGCCGGCGAGCATGTAGTCGAGTGGGGAGCGGGGGGCGGCACCGGCCCGGGCGAGCGCCTCGACCGCCTCCACCAGCGCGGCGGGCGGGCGCAGGGCCGCTTGGCGCAGGGCCACCGCCACGCCGGACGCCGCGGCGATGTGGCCGAGGTCCTGCACCAGTCCGTCGCTGACGTCGATCATGGCGGTGGCCCCCGACTCCGCCGCGGCCGGACCGGCCGCGTACGGCGGCGCGGGCCTGCGGTGCGCGGCCACGCAGGCCGGCTGCTCCTCGGCGATCCCGGCCCGGAGCAGGTCCAGTCCGGCGGCGGAGAGCCCGAGGTCGCCGGTGACCGCGACGAGGTCGCCGACGGCGGCCCCGTCGCGGCGGACGGGAGGGACTCCCCGCAGGTCTCCCAGCGCGGTGACGGCGATGGTGAGGGTGTCGGAGCTGACGACGTCTCCGCCCACCACCGCGGCCCCGGCGGTCGCGCACTCGGCGCGCAGCCCCTCGCTGAGTTCCTCCGCCCAGGCGGTGGGCAGGTCGGCGGGGGCGGCGAAGCCCACGAGCAGCGCGGTGGGTCTGGCGCCCAGGGCGGCGACGTCGGCGAGGTTCTGCGCGGCGGCCTTGTGTCCGACGTCGCGCGCGCTGGACCAGTCCCGGCGGAAGTGCCGCCCCTCCACGAGCAGGTCCGTGGTGGCGACGACGCGGCCGTCGGGTGCGGCGACGACGGCCGCGTCGTCGCCGGGGCCGAGGAGGACGTCGTCGGTGGCGGGAAATCTGGCGGTGATCCGGGCGATCAACCCGAATTCCCCAAGGGTTCCGATGGTGCTCGACACAGTTCTCAGGGTACGGTGGCGCTCCGGCACACACTGGTCTAGACCCGCTCTCCGTCCGCCGGACGGACGTCTCCGCGGAACGGTCCGCGGGTCCCGCACGACGACACATGCTCGAACTGAAGAGTCGCGGAGGCTTTATCGCATGGTGCAGGCGTACATCTTGATCCAGACCGAGGTCGGCAGGGCGGAGCGGGTCGTGCCGGACATCTCCGGTGTCGAGGGGGTCACCCGGGTCGACTACGTCACCGGACCCTACGATGTGGTCGTGCGGGCGCAGGCTGAGGACGTGGACGCGCTGGGGCGTCTGGTCATCGCGCGGATCCAGCGGATCGACGGCATCGCCCGCACGCTGACCTGCCCGATCGTGAACGTGGAGTCCTGACCCGGTCTGGAGCCGATGCCCGATGCGACGTGCGGCCCGCGCGGTGTTGCGTGTCCCGGTGCTGGCGGTGCTGTTGGCGCTGGCCGCCGGGTGCGGCGCGGTGCGGATGGAGCCGCCCGAGCCCGACGCGCCGACCGCCGAGCTGTGCCGGACGATGATGGCGCGCCTGCCCGACACCCTCTACGGCCAGGACCGCGTCCCCGTGGTGCCCGACTCCGATCTGGTGGCGGCCTGGGGGTCGCCGACCATCGCGGTGCGCTGCGGGGTGGAGCGGCCCGCGGGCCTGCGGCCCGAGTCGCAGCTGCTGTCAGTCAACGACATCGCGTGGCTGCCGGAGCCCGCGACCTCGCCGACCCTGTTCACCGCGGTGGGGCGCGAGGCGTACGTGGAACTGACCCTGCCCGCCACCTACACGCCCTCCGCCGTCGCGTTGACGACGCTCAGCGAGCTGATCGAGGAGGAGATCCCGGCGCTGCCCCCGGGGAGGCTGTGAGGGCGGGCCGTACGACGGCGCCGCGGCCCTTCCCGGGCCGCGGCGCGGACCGTCCGGTGCACGGCCCCGGGGCCGTGCCGGTCACTGCTCGCTCTGCTCCATCGTCTGGACGTCTCCGAGGAGGGCGTCCCACGCCTCCTGCGAGTCGGCCTCGGTGAGGTGGACCGCCCCCGAGCAGGCGGCGCCCGGCTCCGGGGTCTGGGGGCCGCGCTCGTAGGCGCGCAGGAAGCTGTTCAGCCGGTGGTCGTCGGCGCTGTCCACGCCCAGCTGCAGTCCCCAGGCGGAGGCCACGATGGGGGAGTCCATCTCGCCCTCGTACGGGCTGACCAGGATGTAGCTGCCGGGGCTGTAGAGCGCCTCCAGCTTCTCGACCTCAGCCTCGGGCAGGTCGGGCCGGTAGGTGATCCAGACCGCGCCGTGCTCCAGCGAGTGGACGGCGTGGAGGTCGCGGAGCGGCTCGTCGTAGACGCCGCAGTTCTGCCAGGCCGCGTGGTGGTTGCCGCCGACCGGGGGGCTCTGCTCGTAGTCCACTTCCTCGGTGACGTGCTCGCGGGTCAGGCCGGAGTACTCCTGGAGGCCCTCGATGTTGCGGTTGCGGTAGTCGAGGTAGAACAGGTAACCGATGCCTCCCGCCACCAGGGCGACCACCGCGACGATGACCGTGATCTTGGTGATCTTGCGGTTGCGGGCCTCGCGTTCCCGCCGCGCACGCATCTCCAGCGCTACCTGGCGTCGCCGTTCCGCTGAACTCTTGCCCACCCGTGACTCCTAGTGGCCGACATCGGTCAGGAATGTAAACATTGTCACCTATGCTCCCGAGGAGGAACATACGCACCAATCAACGCTCTTTCCTCCAGGATGGTTCCGTTGGGTAACGAAGGCGATGACAGGTCCGTAACGACCTCACTACCGCGAGTGCCGCGGCGTGTCCCGCTCCCGGTCGTGGTCTTCCTGGTCGTGCTCGCCGCGGCGGCCGGTCTGCTGGTCAACCGCTCTGACACGCCGCTGGACTCCTCCGCGGACGCGGGCTTCCTGCGCGACATGAGCGCGCACCACGCCCAGGCGGTGGAGATGGCGCTGATCATCTACGACAAGACCGAGGAGCCCATGCTGAAGACGGTGGCCTACGACATGGCCGTCACCCAGCAGGGGCAGATCGGGCGCATGGACGGCTGGCTGGCCGCCTGGGACCTGCCCATGCGCGGCAGCCAGCCGCCCATGACCTGGATGGCCGGGCACGACCACGGGGGAGGCGGCGGCGAGGTTCCGGACCGGATGCCGGGACTGGCCACGGATGAGCAGATGGAGGCGCTGCGGGCGGCCTCGGGCGTGGAGGCGGAGATCCTGTTCCTGGAGCTGATGATCGAGCACCACCGGGGCGGGGTGGACATGGCCGAGGCGGCGGTGGAGCTGGCCGCCGAGGAGAAGGTGGTCTCGCTGGCCCAGGGCATGATCGACGCCCAGGAGAGCGAGATCGACCTGATGAACGACATGCTGGTGGAGCGCGGGGCCGAACCGGTGGAGTGAGGGCCGCGTCCCGGGGCCGGCGGACGCCCGTCCGCCGGCCCGTCGTCTTTCCCGGCCCCCGCGGTCTCCTGTGATCCCCGCCGCAATCTACTACACGTCGTAGAACTACAAGTTGTAGTAGTACACTGTGTAGTAGTTCAGGCCCCGGGGCCGTCCTGCTTTCGGAGAGGCGTATGGACGCACTAGACCTCGCACGGTGGCAGTTCGGGATCACCACCGTCTACCATTTCCTGTTCGTCCCGTTGACGATCGGCCTGTCCGTCATCGTCGCCGGCCTGCAGACGGCCTGGTACCGCACCGGCAGGCACGAATACCTGCAGGCGACCAAGTTCTTCGGCAAGCTCTTCCTGATCAACTTCGCCATGGGCGTGGTCACCGGCATCGTCCAGGAGTTCCAGTTCGGCATGAACTGGAGCGAGTACTCGCGCTTCGTCGGCGACGTGTTCGGCGCACCCCTGGCCATGGAGGCCCTGCTCGCCTTCTTCCTGGAGTCCACCTTCATCGGACTGTGGATCTTCGGCTGGGACAAACTGCCCCGCAAGGTCCACCTGGCCACCATCTGGGCCGCGGCCGTCGGCACCAACCTGTCCGCCTACTTCATCCTCGCCGCCAACGCCTGGATGCGGAACCCGGTGGGCTTCGAGATCAACCCCGAGACCGGACGCGCCCAGCTCACCAGCATCTGGGCGGTGCTCTCCAACGACCAGGCGTGGTCGACCTACCTGCACACGGTCGCCGGATCGTTCATCGCGGCGGGCCTGTTCGTGGTCGCGGTCAGCGCCTTCAAGCTGATGCGCGCCCGCTTCCACGGCGACACCGGCACCCCCGGCCAGGCCCCCCACCGCGGCGAGCCCGAACTGTTCCGCAAGACCCTGCGCGCCGGCCTGGCCGTCACCGCGGCCGCCGGCCTGGTGGTCGCCCTCTCCGGACACCACCAGGCCCAGCTGATGGCCCAGTACGAGCCGATGAAGCTGGCCAGCGCCGAGGCACTGTGGGAGGACGAGGACGGCGCGGGCTTCTCGCTGTTCGCGGTCGGCGACGTGGTCGACGGACGCAACCACGTCAACATCCAGATCCCCCACCTGCTGAGCTTCCTGGCCACCGACAGCCTCGACGGCAACGTCCAGGGCATCAACGACGTGCAGGAGCGCTACGAAGACGCCTACGGCCCGGGCTCCTACGTGCCCAACGTCCCCGTCATCTACTGGTCGTTCCGGCTGATGATGGGCCTGGGACTGGGCGGCGTCGCCGTGGCGGTCGCGGGGCTGTGGCTGACCCGCCGCGGCCGGCTGCCCGAGCAGCGCTGGATGTACTGGGTCGCGGTCCTCGCCCTGCCCGCCGCGCTGGCCGCCAACATCTGCGGCTGGATCCTCACCGAGATGGGCCGCCAGCCCTGGACGGTCGTGGGCGAACTGCTCACCGCGGCCAGCGTCTCGCCCGGGGTCTCCCTGACCGAGGTCGCCCTCTCGCTGAGCCTGTTCACCCTGATCTACGGCGTGCTCGCGGTGGTCGAGGCCGGGCTGCTGTGGCGCTACGTCAAGGCAGGTCCCGCCCACGTCGTGCCGCCCAGGGACGACGACTCCGCAGAGGACCACGACGCCCCCGTCCCCGCGTTCGTCTACTAGGAGCCCGGCATGGATCTCGCAGTCATCTGGTTCGCCGCCATCGCGGTGCTGTGGATCGGCTACTTCGTCCTGGAGGGGTTCGACTTCGGGGTGGGCATCCTGCTGCCCTTCCTCGGCAGGACCAACACCGACCGCCGTGTCATGATCAACGCGATCGGCCCGGTCTGGGACGGCAACGAGGTGTGGGTGCTCACCGCGGGCGGAGCGATGTTCGCCGCCTTCCCCGCCTGGTACGCCTCCCTGTTCAGCGGCTTCTACCTGCCGCTGCTGCTGGTCCTGCTCGCGCTGATCGTCCGCGGGGTGGCGTTCGAGTACCGCGGCAAGGTCGACGACGAGCGCTGGCGCGCCCGCTGGGACCAGGCGATCTTCTGGGGCAGCGCCCTGCCCGCCCTGCTGTGGGGCGTCGCCTTCGCCAACATCGTGCGCGGCGTGCCCATGGACGCCGACCACATCGTCACCGCCGGCCTGCTCGACCTGCTCAACCCGTACGCGCTGCTCGGCGGGCTCACCACGCTGTCGCTGTTCACCCTGCACGGCGCGATGTTCCTGAGCCTCAAGACCGGAGGCGAGGTGCGGGCCCAGGCCCGCCGCGCGGTCCTGGCGATCGCGCTGGTCGCGGTGCCCGCCGCCAGCGGGTTCCTGCTGTGGACCCAGGTCTCCTACGGCACGACGTGGACGCTGCCGCTGGCCGCCGTGGCCGCCACCGCCCTGATCGCCGCCGTCGCGCTGTCGCTGCGGGGGCGGGAGGGCTGGTCGTTCACCGCGACCGCGACGACCATCGCCACCGCGACCGTGGTGCTGTTCGGCTCGCTGTTCCCGAACGTGCTGCCCTCCACCACCAACCCGCTGTACAGCCTGACCGTGGAGAACGCCTCCTCGGCCGACTACACGCTGACCGTGATGACGTGGGTGGCGGTGATCTTCCTGCCCCTGGTGCTCGCGTACCAGAGTTGGAGCTACTGGGTGTTCCGCAAGCGCATCACCCGAGAACACATCGAGCCGACGCCCGCCTACACCGCCCACTCGGGCACCGCCTGATCCGCAAGGGAAGCACCGTATGAAACCCCTCGACCCCCGGCTGGTGCGCACCGCCGGCGCGGTCCGCGTCCACCTCGCCGTGACCGTGCTGTGCGGGGTGGCCGTGACCGGACTGGTCCTGGCCCAGGCCTGGCTCGTCGCACGCGTCATCTCCGGCGCCGCCGCGGGCGAGGGGCTCACCGAACTGTCCTGGGCGGTCGCCGCCGTCGCGGCGGTCGCCCTGGGCCGGGCCGCGCTGTCCTACGGCACCGAGGCCGCCGCCCTGCACTCGGCGGCCCGCGCCAAGTCGCAACTGCGCCGACGCCTGATCGCCCACGTGACGGGCGTCGCACCGGCCGGAGCCCCCGAACCGTCCCCGGGACAGCCGGGCCGGGGAGCGGTCTGGCTGTCCGGGCACCACGGTCCCGACGACGGCGAGGGGGACGGCCCTCCGCGCGCCGGAGAACTGGCCACCCTCGCCACCCGCGGCTTGGACGCACTGGACGACTACTTCGCCCGGTACCTCCCGCAACTGGTGCTCGCGGTCCTCGTCCCCCTCGCCGTCCTGGCCGTGGTGGCCCGGGCCGACTGGATCTCGGCCCTCGTCATCGGCCTGACCCTGCCCCTCATCCCGATCTTCATGGCGCTGGTCGGATGGCACACCCAGGCCCGCACCCAGCGCCAGTGGCGTCTGCTGAACCGGCTCGGCGGCCACTTCCTGGACGTGGTGGAGGGCCTGCCCACCCTCGCCGTCTTCCGCCGCGCCAAGGCGCAGGCCGCCATCATCCGCCGGATCACCGACGAGCACCGGCGGGCCACCATGGGCACCCTGCGGATCGCGTTCCTGTCCGCGCTGGTGCTGGAACTGCTGTCCACGCTCGCGGTGGCGCTGGTGGCCGTCGAGATCGGCCTGCGCCTGATGTACGGCATGGTCGACTACCAGACCGCGCTGCTGGTGCTGATCCTCGCCCCCGAGGCGTACCTGCCGCTGCGCGAGGTGGGGGCCCGCTTCCACGCCAGCATGGAGGGGGTCGCCGCCGCCGAGCAGGTCTTCGCCGTCCTGGACGAGCGCCTCGACCAGGACGGCGCCCGGACCGGCCCCGAGGCCGCGCCGGCCCGGGAGGCGGCCTCCCGCGCCCTGGTCCGCCCTTGCCTCGACGGCTGCGCCGCCCCCCGCATCCGCCTGGACGACGTCTCGCTGACCTACCCGGGACGCACCGTCCCGGCGCTGTCGGGGGTCTCCCTGGTGATCCGCCCGGGACAGCGGATCCTGCTCACCGGCCCCAGCGGATCGGGCAAGAGCTCCCTGCTGGCGTTGCTGCTGCGCTTCGTCGACCCCACCGGGGGCGAGATCCGCGTGGAGCGGCCCAGCGGCGCGGGGTCCGCCCCGCTGGGCCACGTCCCCGCCGACCAGTGGCGGCAGCTCATCGCCTGGGTGCCCCAGCACCCCTACCTGTTCGACGACACGGTCCTGGACAACATCCGGCTGGGCCGGCCGGAGGCGAGCGTCGCCGAGGTGCGCCGCGCCGCCGAACTCGCCGAGGCGCACGACTTCGTCTCCACCCTGCCCCAGGGCTACGGCACCCGGCTGGGGGAGCGCGGCGCGCGGCTGTCCGCCGGACAGCGCCAGCGCATCGCCCTGGCCCGCGCCTTCCTGCGGGACGCGCCGATCGTGCTGCTGGACGAGCCCACCGCGCACCTCGACCCGGACAACGCCGCCGCGGTGCGCCGCGCCGTGGCCCGCCTGCTGGAGGGCCGCACCGGACTCGTCGTCGCGCACGACACCGGATGGTCCGAACTGGTCGACGAGACCGTGCACATCACCGGCGGCCGGATCGGAGCCCCGCTATGAGTCCCACGTCACCCAGGCACACGTCCCGGCCGCTGGCGCGGATGGTCGCACTGGCCCGCCCGCGCGGGACGAGGTTCGCGCTCGGCGTGCTGCTGGGCGCGCTGACCACCGCCGCCGGGGTGGGCCTGCTCAGCGTGGCGGCGTGGCTGCTGGCCACCGCCGCCACCCACCCGCCGATCACCGCGCTCGGCGTCGCGGTGGTCGCCACCCGGGCGCTGGGCGTGACCCGCGGCGTGGCCCGCTACCTGGAGCGCCTGGTCACCCACGACGCGGCGTTCCGCACCCTCGCCGACGTGCGGGTGCGGGTGTACGAGCGGCTGGCCCGCAGCGAGCCGGTCCGCCGCTTCCGCTCCGGTGACCTGGTGTCGCGCCTGGTCAACGACACCGACGCCACCCAGGACCTGCTGGTGCGCGGTCTCACCCCGCCGCTGGTCTCCGTCGTGGTGGGCGGCGCGGTCGTGGCGCTGAGCACGGCCCTGTTCGTGCCGGGCGGCCTGCTGCTGGCCGCGGGCCTGGTGCTGGGCGGGCTGGCCGTCCCGCTGTTCGCGGCCGCGCTGGGCCGCTGGGCGGGCCGCCGCCAGGCCGCGGCGCGCGGGGAGCTGTCCACCGCCCTGGTTGACACCCTCCACGGCGCCCCCGACCTGATCGCCTACGGGGCGATGGAGCGGGCCGTGCGCCGGGTGGAGCGCGCCGACGCCGAACTGACCCGGCTGGCCCGGCGCGACGCCGTGGTCCTGGGCCTGGGCTCGGGGGCGAGCGCGCTGGTCGCCGGGTTGACCGTGTGGGCCACCCTGCTGCTGGGCGTGGCCGCGGTGGCGGGCGGCACGCTGGGCGCGATCCCGTTCGCGGTGGTCGTGCTCACCGCGCTCGCGGCCTTCGAGATCGTCGCACCGCTGCCCGCGGTGGCGGCGAAGCTGGAGGCGATCCGCTCCAGCGGGGCCCGCCTGTTCGACGTGCTGGACACCGAGCCCGCGGTGCGGGTGGTCGACGGCTCCGCCGACCGGCCGGAACCGCCCGGGGAGGGCGGGGCGACGCTGCGGGTGCGGGGCCTGCGGGTGCGCTACGGTCCCGACGAGCCGTGGGCGCTGGACGGGATCGACCTCGACCTGCCCCCGGGCAGGCGGATCGCCGTGCTCGGCCCGAGCGGCTCCGGCAAGAGCACGCTGGCGTCGGTGCTGTTCCGTTTCCGCGACCCCGACGCGGGGACGGTGACGCTGGACGGCGCCGACATCACCGGCCTTCCGGCCGACGAAGTGCGCCGCTTCGTCAGCGGGGTGCCGCAGGACCCGCACATCTTCGCCAGCACCCTGCGGGAGAACCTGCGGCTGGCGCGGCCGGGAGCCGACGACGCGCACCTGTGGGCGGCACTGGAGCGGGCCCGGCTCGCCGAGGACGTGCGCGCGACCATGCCCGACGGGCTCGACACCGAGGTGGGCGCGCACGGGGCGCGGCTCAGCGGCGGGATGCGGCAGCGGCTGGCACTGGCGCGGGCGCTGCTGGCGAGTCCCCGCATCCTGGTGCTGGACGAGCCCACCACGCACCTGGACCCCGACACCCGCGACGCCGTGCTCGACGACCTGCTGGCGGCCTCCGAGGGCTGCTCCACCGTGCTGATCACCCACGACCTGGCCCGGCTGGAGCGGATGGACGAGATCTACGTGATCGTCGACGGCCGGGTGGTGCAGCGCGGCTCCCACACCGAACTGCTGGCGGAGAGGGGCTGGTACCGCAGCGCCCACGGCCTGGGCGAGCCCCCGCGGGGCGGCCTGCGGGCGGTGCGGTGACCGCGAAGCCCCCCGGTCCGCCGGGGGAACCGGGATCGGTGCTCGTCCTCCTCGGCGGGACCGGGCCGCTCCGGTGCCGACGCCCGCCGGGGAAGGGCGCGGGAGCGCGAGGGCGGAGCGTCCCGCCGCGCCGCCCGAACCGGCACGGCCGCGGTCCCGTCCGCCACCGTTCGCGGCTTGCGCGCCGTATCCGCCGTTCTTCCTCCGCCGCACCGGAACCGGAGTCCTCACGCGGCGCTATTGTCGCCCCGTGACCCTTCTGCGCGAGATCTTCACCGGAATCGGCACGCTGCTCCGTGGATTCGGCATGATCCTGCGGCGGCCGAAGCTGTTCCTCCTGGGAGCGCTGCCTCCCCTGCTCACCTCCGTCCTGTTCCTGATCGCCCTGATCGCGCTCCTGGCGCGGATCGACGACCTCACCGCCTGGATGACGCCGTTCGCCGACGGCTGGGCCGACGGCTGGACCACCGCCCTGCGGGTGGCCCTCGGCATCGTCCTCGTCGCCGCGTCCGTGCTGCTCATGGTCATCGGCTTCACCACGGTCACCCTCGCCCTCGGCTCCCCCCTCTACGACATGATCGCCGAGGAGGTCGAGGAGGAGCTGGGCGACGCTCCCGAGCCGCTGGACGAGCCGCTGCTGACGTCGGTCATGCGGGCGCTGCGCATCTCGCTGGCGCTGATCCTCATCTCCGCCGCCGCAGCGGTCCCGCTGTTCGTCGCCGGTTTCATCCCGGTGGTGGGGCAGACGGTGGTGCCGGTGGTCTCCGCGCTGGTCGGCGGCTGGCTGCTGGGCGCGGAACTGATCGGCTCGGCGTTCGAGCGGCGCGGCCTGCTGCGGCTGCGGGACCGGTTCGCGGGCCTGCGGCGGCGGAGACTGTACTCGCTGGGCTTCGCGGTGCCCGTGTTCCTGCTGCTGTCGATCCCGTTCGTGGCGGTCCTGGTGTTCCCCGCGGCCGCGGCGGGCGGCACCATCCTGGCCCGCGGCCTGCTGCCCCCGGCCCCGCCGCCCCGGCCCGAGCAGGCCGCTCCCCCGGAGCACGCCGGCCCCCCGCACCAGCCCGGACCGTCCCGCCCGGACAGCCGCTGACCCCGGTGCGGCAGGACGCGCGCAGCCCCGGGCGCCACGGTGACCGTGGCGCCCGGGGCTGCGGTGTCCGCGGGCGCGGCCCGCTCAGCGCAGTCCGGTGCGGCGGTTGAGGGCGGTGCGGATCAGCCGGTCCACCAGGGCCGGGTAGTCCAGGCCGCTGGCCGCCCACATCTGCGGGAACGCCGAGGAGGGAGTGAACCCCGGCATGGTGTTGAGCTCGTTGACGTAGATCTCGCCGTCGTCGCCGTAGAAGAAGTCCACCCGGGCCAGCCCCTCGCAGCCCAGCGCGTCGAAGGCGTCGGCGGCCAGGCGGCGCACCCGCCGGGTCACCTCGTCGGGCAGGTCCGCCGGAATGCTGAGGCTGCTGCTGGACAGGTACTTGGCCTCGAAGTCGTAGAAGTCGTAGCCCTCCGCCACGTGGATCTCGGCGGGCAGCGACACGTCGGGCTCGCCGCCGTCGAGGCTCTCCAGCACCCCGCACTCGATCTCGCGGCCCCGGATGCCCGCCTCCACGATGACCTTGGGGTCGTGGGCGCGGGCCGCCTCGATCGCCTCGGTGACCGCGGCGGTGTCGGTGGCGTCGGGCACCCGGCTGATGCCGATGCTGGACCCGGCGCGCGCGGGCTTGACGAAGACCACCCCGCCGAGCGCGGCGACGTTGTCCAGGACGCGCTTGCGGTCGCGGGTCCACGCCCGGTCGCTGACCGCCAGGTACGGGCCGGTCTTCAGGCCCTGCCCGGTGAGCAGCGCCTTCATGAACACCTTGTCCATGGAGGCGGCGCTGGCGAAGACGCCCGCCCCCGCGTAGCGCACCTCGGCCATCTCCAGCAGCCCCTGGATGGTGCCGTCCTCCCCGAAGGGGCCGTGCAGCAGCGGCAGCACCACGTCCACCTGCCCCACCAGGCGCGGTACGGCGTCCGGGGGGACCTCCAGGAAGGCGCCGGGGGTGTCGAGGGCCAGGGCCAGCTTCGCTCCGGTGTCGGGCACGCTGGGCAGCCGGCCGTCGACGATCGCCAGCTCGCCGGGATCGGCGGTGACGACCCGCCAGTCGCCGTCGCGGGTGATCCCGATGGGGACGACCTCGTAGCGGTCGGTGTCGATGACGGACATCACGCCTCCCGCGGTCACGCAGGAGATCTCGTGTTCGGAACTGCGTCCGCCGAAGACGACGGCGACCCGGATCTTTTGCTGCTCAGCCATGATGCACGACCTTATCTCGCCGCACCGCAAACCTGACAACGGTCACGACCGACGAAACACGGGATTTGTCACTCCTTGACGGGCAATTCATCCAGGGCCTGCAGCGCGTCGGCGACCAGGTCCTCCGGGTCCTCCAGTCCGATGGAGAACCGCACCGCGCCCGGTTCGATCCCGGCCGCGCGCAGCGCCTCGTCCGACATCTGCCGGTGCGTCGTGGAGGCGACGTGGCTGACGAGCGTGTGCGTGCCGCCCAGCGAGGGGGCGATGGTCGCCAGGCGCAGCCCGTCGGCGAACGCCGTCCCGGCGTCCCGGCCGCCGCGCGGGGTGACCGTGACGACCGCGCCGTAGCGGGTGCCCTCGGGGCCGGCGTCGAACAGTTTCCGGGCCAGTGCGTGCCCCTGGTGGTCGGGCAGGCTCGGGTGGTCGACGCGGGCCACGGCCGGGTGGCGCAGCATCGCGGCGGCGAACTCGGCGGCCGTGGCGCACTGGCGGGCCATGCGCAGCGGCAACGTCTCCAGGCCGCGGTGCAGCAGGAACGCCTCGTCGGCCGCCAGGTGCGGCCCCAGGTCGACCCGTGCCTCGCGGATGCGTTCCATCAGGTCGGGGCGGGCCACCGCCACTCCCCCGGTGGCGTCGGAGTGCCCGCCGAGGTACTTGGTGGCCGAGTGCAGCACCACGTCGGCACCGTGCTCCAGCGGCCGGCACACCACCGGGGAGGCGAAGGTGGAGTCCACCACGAGCAGCGCGCCGGCCTCGTGGGCGACGGCGGCGAGCGCGGGCAGGTCCGACACGAGCATCGACGGGTTGGACAGGGTCTCGGTGTAGACGAGCACGGTCTCGGCGCGGATCGCGGCGCGCACCGCGGCGGCGTCGGTGATGTCGACGAAGTCGACGTCCACCCCGAACCGGCGCAGCAGGGAGTCCAGCAGCTTGTAGGTGTTGCCGTACAGGGACCGGGAGGCCACCACGTGCGCGCCCGAACGGGTCAGGGCCAGCAGTGCGGTGCTGATGGCGGCCATGCCGGAGGCGAAGCCCTGCCCGTGCACCTCGCCCCCGCACCGCTGCCCCTCCAGGGCGGCCACCGCGGCGGCGAACGCGTCGCTGTTGGGGGAGTCGATGCGCGCGTAGGAGTACCTGCCACCGCCGTACAGGCTTTCGGCGTACTCCTGGGAGTTCTCGAAGGCGTAGGTGGAGGTGCGGTACACCGGGATGCGCACCGGCACTCCGACCGACCGGTCGTACCTGGACAGCCCGACCGCGCGGGTGTGCTCTCCGTACCGCTG
>Ga0079224_100001402_pt1 | contig 27632 bp, 26 predicted proteins | sample Stecom2015_FD_80414 | JGI IMG/M metagenome (GOLD analysis project Ga0079224, IMG submission 80414) | Agricultural soil microbial communities from Utah to study Nitrogen management - Steer compost 2015 | ecosystem: Environmental > Terrestrial > Soil > Agricultural land | place: USA: Utah... | reverse complement strand
TCCCCGACAGCGACGCCCTCTTCTGCGGCGACACCCTGTTCGTGCTGGGCTGCGGACGGATGTTCGAGGGCACGCCGGAGCAGTTCTGGAGCTCGCTCTCGAAGCTGCGCTCGCTCCCCGACTCCGCCCGCGTCTACTGCGGCCATGAATATACCCAGTCGAATGCCCGCTTCGCGCTCTCGGTCGAGAAGGACAACGCCGACCTGCAGGCGAAGGCGCAGCAGGTCGATGCGCTGCGCGCCGAAGGCAGGCCGACGGTCCCCGGCATTCTCGGCGAGGAGAAGAAGACGAACCCGTTCCTCCGCGCCGACGTGCCCTCGGTTCAGGAAGCTGTCGGCATGGCCGGACAGGATCCCGCGGCGGTCTTCGCGGAAATCCGCCGCCGCAAGGACAGCTTCTGACTCGCGCCGTGACCGCCGACGAGGTCATCGCCGCCCTCCGGCTCGAACCGCATCCGGAGGGCGGGTTCTTTCGCGAGATCTACCGCGACTTCGAGGGTGCGCGCGGAGTGGCCACGTCGATCTACTACCTGCTGCGCGAGGGAGAGATTTCCCGCTGGCATCGAGTCGACGCCGTCGAGGTCTGGCACTTTCACGCCGGTGCCCCGCTCGAACTGGAAACAGCCGACGGACAAGGCGGCCGCCGGCGCCACACTCTCGGAATGAGCTTCGAATCCGGCCAGGAGCCGCAGGCCGTCGTGCCCGCTCGTCACTGGCAGTCGGCGCGGCCACTCGGCAGCTGGACGCTGATCGGCTGCACCGTCGCACCGGCCTTCAGCTTCGACGGATTCGAACTGGCGCCCGAAGGCTGGGAGCCGCCCCGATGAGGCGATCCGCCCCAGCGCGTCAGTTCAGTGTGGCGCGGATGCCGGTCGGCTCGTAGTAGCTGCCACGGTGCTCGCCGAAGAGTTGCCTGACGGCTGGATGGTTGACCGGCTTGCCGCTGTCATCCGCCAGAAGGTTCTGCTCGGATACATAGGCGATGTAGGTGGTCTGCTCGTTTTCAGCGAGCAGATGATAGTACGGCTGATCCTTGCGCGGCCGGCGGTCCTCCGGAATCGAGAGCCACCACTCCTCCGTGTTCGCGAACTCGGGGTCGACGTCGAAGATCACTCCCCGAAACGGATAGATCCGGTGCCTGACCACCTGGCCGAGCTGGAATTTCGCCCGTCGCTCGAGCTTGTTCGTCATTTCGCGCTACCTGTCGCATCCCTTCCGACGCGCTTAGAGATGGTAATTCCAGGCCGGTCTGCCAGTGGCAGCAAATCGAGACAGGAGCCGGCGCGGCCGCCGGTTCCGCCGCTCGCTACTGCGCCGCCTTCGCCGCCCGTGGCGGCCAGTCCACCTGGCGACGCATCTCGAGCCGCGCGATCTGCTGGCGATGCACTTCGTCCGGGCCGTCGGCGAAGCGGAGCGCGCGCATCCGGGCCCACATGTAGGACAGCCTGAACGCCTGGCTCATGGCGCCGCCGCCGTGCGCCTGCATCGCATCGTCGATGATCTTCAGCGCCATGTTCGGAGCCGCGACCTTGATCATCGCGATCTCCTGACGGGCCTCCTTGTTGCCGACAGTGTCCATCATCCAGGCGGCTTTGAGGACCAGCAGGCGACACATCTCGATGTTGATGCGCGCGTCCGCGATCCGCTCCTTGAAATTGTCACGCTCCGCCACCGGCATGCCCCACGTGACGCGCTCGGTGCCGCGCCGGCACATCATCTCGAGCGCTCGCTCCGCGACGCCGATGATGCGCATGCAATGGTGAATGCGCCCCGGGCCGAGACGGCCCTGCGCAATCTCGAAGCCGCGGCCCTCGCCGAGCAGCATGTTTTCCTTCGGCACGCGCACGTTCTCGAACAGGACCTCGCCGTGGCCGTGCGGGGCGTCGTCGAAGCCCATGACGTTGAGCATGCGCAGCACCTTGATCCCCGGCGTGTCGCGCGGCACCAGGATCATCGACTGCTGTCGGTAGGTCGGCGCCGACGGGTCGCTCTTGCCCATGAAGATCAGGATCTTGCAGCGCGGGTCGCCGATGCCGCTGGTCCACCATTTATGGCCGTTGATGACATAGTCATCGCCGTCACGCTCGATGCGGCTCTCGATGTTGGTCGCATCCGACGAGGCCACCTTCGGCTCGGTCATCGCGAAGGCCGAGCGGATCTCGCCGTTCAGCAACGGCTCGAGCCACTGCTTCTTCTGCTCGGGCGTGCCGTAGCGCGTCAGCACTTCCATGTTGCCGGTATCCGGAGCCGAGCAGTTGAACACCTCCGGCGCCCAGCTGACCCGGCCCATGACCTCGCAGAGGGGGGCATACTCCAGGTTCGTCAGTCCGGCTCCCAGCTCGCTCTCCGGCAGGAACAGGTTCCATAGGCCCTGCTCCTTCGCCTTCGCCTTCAGCTCTTCGAGGATCGGAACCGGCTTCCAGCGGGTGTCGCCGCTGTCGAGTTGCTCATAGTACGTGCCCTCGTTCGGATACACGTAGCGGTCCATGAAGTCCTCGACACGCGCCTTGAGCTCTTTCGTGCGTTCCGAGAATTCGAAATCCATGTCGTCCGCTCCTCCCGCCGTCGACACCGGTGCACGGCCGGCACCACTCCTTCGGAGAGTTCAGCTTAACCGCTGAGGCACTCGATGTCGTGCCTCGATCCGGATGCTCGCGATGACCGGTGCCGATGCTGCGATCCGGAGGCCGCCTCCATCGGGGCTCGGGCCTACCTTGTCGCTTGCGCGGAAGCGCCGGGAGGGTCAATCTGGTAGCGATCGCAGCCATGACGGCAGCGACATTGCGGAGACGTCAGATCGGCGCCAACCCAACAGTCGAGCGCATCCTTGTAGCCGAGGATTCGGCACTGGTCGCGATGGACATCGAGATGATGCTGCAGGAGATGGGCTGCGAGGTCATCGGCCCGGTCGCTCATCTCGACGACGCCGTGCGGCTGGCCGGAGCGGAGGAGCTGGACGGCGCGATCGTCGATGTCCAGTTGCAGGGCGGCAGCGCCTTTGCCGTTGCCGACCTGTTGCAGGAGCGCGGCATACCTTTCGTCTTCGCCACGGGATTCACGGAAAACCGGTTCTTCACCGCCCCCTACGACTCGGCTCCGCGCCTGCAGAAGCCCTACGATCTGGACCGGGTGCGCGAGGCGGTCGCGAGCTTCGCCGAGCGCCGTCGCGCCCACAGCGACAGGGGCCGCCCCGGCTGAGATAAGGCGCTTACGGGGGGCCGGAGCAACGGGCCAGTGGATTTCGTGTGCATTCCCGGTACAAAGGAGACGAAAGACTTGCGCGGGGGGATGATGCTTTTCCGTACTGCAGCCGGGGCGGGCGCGCTCCTGGGGCTGATCGTTGCAGTGGCCGTGCCGGGCTCGCCGCTGGCGCAGACACGGATGTCGACCGAAGCGAGCCAGAGCGAGAGGAGCTTCGACCGCTTCGCCGGCGCATGGGTCGGCAAGACCACCGAAGAGACGTCGGTGGATCGCCGGGCGACACTCGGCATAGAACCCACCGAGGGGGGCGGGTTCACCGTCACCTGGACGAGTTTCGAAGCTCCGACGCACAGCGATTCCGGCATCATCCGCCGCGAGCGCAAGCTCGATTTCGTGCCGACTGACATTCCCGGGCTCTACCGTGCCAAGGGCGCCAACGACCCCGTCACCGACCTGGCGGCCTGGGCATACATCGACGGGGAGGTGCTGAGCCTGAGCACCGTGGCGGTGCAGCCGGACGGGCGGCTCGAGCGTCAGATCTACGACCGGACGGTGTCCGGTGACGGGCTGTTTCTCTCTTACCGACGCTATCTCGACGCCGATCTTGTCCGCACAATCGACGTCGAATTCGTCCGCCTCTGACGCGGTGAAGGGCGGGATGCGATCGAGGACGCCGACAGCCGCGCTTCCGGTCGTCAGCGGCGTCAAATGCGGATGAACGGCCATGCAGATCAACGTATCCTACGAAAGGCCTCCCGAGGACGCACCACGCAGCGGACCCGTCCGCATCGGCTGGTTGCTGACGGACGAGAAGGCCGGCATCGTTTTCGACCCGCCCGAGCGCGTCCGGTCGACCGAGATGAACCGGCATCACGCGAAGTCGGCCTCGCGCTGCCCCGCCGTCATCAACCTCGAGAGCCGGTATTTCGTCATTCGTTGCCCCTTCGACCTGCACCTGCGATTCGTCCGCGATCAGAATGGCAAAGCGGGCCTGCGCAACATGCTCGGCGAGGCTTCGCCGGTCCGATCGAAGAAGCTGGCGGAGCGACTGATGGTGGTCGGCGAGCCGGAGTGGCGCTACCCCGACCGTCCGACGATCCAGATGTCGTTGCCTTACATCTTCCTGGCGGACGAACCGGTGTACATGTCGCAGGTGGCGCCCTTCATGCACTATCGGAAGGAGCCACTGCCGGGCACCATCTTCGGCGGACGCTTTCCGGTGAACATCTGGCCGCGCCCGCTTTTGTGGGCGTTCGAATGGCATGAGCCGGAGAAGTACATCGTCCTCACCCGTGGCGAGCCCCTCTTCTACTGCCTGTTCGAGACCGAGCCTCAGGATCGCCCCGTTCAGATGGTCGAAGCCGAGAAGACGCCCGAAGTCGCGGAGTATATCGACCTCATCTCGGGCGCGGTGAACTACGTGAACCAGACCTTCTCGCTGTTCAAGGCCGCAGAGCAGCGCCGCCCCTCGGTACTGGTTACGCCAAAAAGGCGCAACTGAAGCTCCCCGCCACCCAGCCGCGCCGACGCGAGCATCACCAGGAGGGCTTTTCGACGATCCGCCACTGCGGGAAATGCACGGTTACGGTCGTGCCCGTTTCGCGTGCGCTCTGGATCTCCAGGCGGGCGCCGTGCAACTCGACGAGGCGCTTCGTGAGCGCCAGGCCGATCCCCGCCCCCTGATGCCGTCGCGCGAGCGAGGCGTCGATCTGCTGAAACGGCTTACAGAGAAGCCGCCGCTGTTCCGGGCCAATTCCGATCCCGGTGTCGCGCACGGAAAGAGCGAGGCCCGCGGGACGCGCACGCACTTCCACGCCGACGACGCCGACGTCGGTGAACTTCACGGCGTTAGAGAGCAGGTGCGTCAGGATCTGCTTCAGGGCGCGCGCGTCTCCGCGGAGATAGGGACAATCGGTGGGCACTTCCTTCTCGAGCACGAGGCGCTTCTCATCCAGACGCGGCGCTATTGCCTCCACGGCCTCGTCCAGCACTTCGACCAGATCGACCGTCTCCTCGTCGAGCTTGCCTGCACCCGCCTCCAGTCGCGCCAGATCGAGAACGTTGCTGACCACGTGCAGCAGCTGCCTGCTGCTGGTCTCGATGTCGCGCGCATAGTCGCGGTAATCCGAAACCCCTACGGGCCCCAGCACCTCGCGAGCGATCATTTCCGAGAAGCCGCAAATGGCATTCAACGGCGTCCGGAGCTCGTGGCTCATCGCGGCGAGGAAAGCCGACTTCGCGCGCCCGGCCGCTTCTGCGGCTTCCTTCGCGCGCGTCAGCTCTTCCTCCGCTTCCCGACGATCGCTGATGTCGCGGAAAAAGACGGCGACCCCACCGTCGAGCGGATAGGCGTGGATCTCGAGCCATTTCTCCAGAGGCGGGTAATAGATCTCGAAGTCCGCCGTGCAGCCTTCGTCACGCACCCTGTGGTACTGCTCCCAGAGGATCGTGCCGACCGCCTCCGGGAAAACCTGCCAGCCGTTCCGGCCGATGACGTCCTTACCCCGCGCCAGCGCCTCTCTCGCGCGCCGGTTCATGTAGGTGAAGCGCCAGTCGCGATCGACGGTGAACACCGCGTCGGTTGTGCTTTCGAGAATGGCGGAGATCCGCTCACGCAGGCGGTGCTCCCTCTCTTCGGCCGCCTTCTGTTCGGTCACGTCCAGCAGAATGCCGTCCCAAATCGTGTCGCCGCTCCTGGTCCGGTGCGGGGTTCCCTCCCCGCGCACCCATTTCGTCCCTTCCGGCGCCCGTACCCGGAAATCCTGACGCCATCGTTCCAGCGTCTCGTTGCAGCGACGGGTCGAGGCCTCGATCTCGGCGAGATCTTCCGCGTAGACCGAACCGAAGAGCGCATCGACATCGGTGAGGGATTGTTCGGGTCGCAGCCCGAATAGCCTGCGCGCACCCTCGCTCATATAGGTGAACGAATACTCCCCGCTGGCGCTGAAGCGGAGACGATAGACCGCCCCGGGGATCTGCGCCGTCAGCGCCTGGAGGATGACACGTTCATCCTCCTCTTCGTCGGCCTCGGCCGTCGCCGCAATGGCCGAACGCATTTTGACTTCTGTCGCTCGTGGCACGGATTCATGCACCTCGTTTCGCGCGAGCCCCAGCCGATGTGCCCGCTGGAGGGCGGAGACTGAGTTCGTGTGGTGAGTATAGGATCGAGGGGTCGATCTGCCATGGTCAGCCTGATCCTACGTGGTTTGTCGCTACTCTCCGCCGCGTCCGGCGCGAATTCTTGCGGGATCAGCCGCGGTTCCGGTAGCATTTCCGGAATGGAGGCTTTCGCGGGTGCGACCGATGCCCGAGTTCGCTGACAAGCGCGGCGTGCCCGTCACTGCGTCGACCGGTGCCGCCGTGCAGGCGCTCGACGCAGTCGTCGACGACTGGCTTCGTTTCGGCCGGGATACCGGCGACCTGTTGAAGTGTGTCGCCGAAACCGATCCCGACATGGTGATGGCCCACTGCCTCCGGGGTTATTTCTTCCACGTCATGGGCAGTGCGAAGCTGCTGCCGCGTGCCTGGTCGAGCCTGCAGCGAGCCGAAGCTGCGGCGCACGCCGTGTCGCAGCGGGAAAAGATGCACGTTGCCGCCCTCTCCGCCTGGTGTCACGGCGATCTCCACCGCGCGCGCGACCTGCTCGAGCAGGCGCTGATCGAGTATCCGCGCGACGTGCTCGCGCTGAAGCTGGCGCATTTCATCCACTTCTATCTCGGCGATGTTGCCCAGCAACGAGACTCGGTCGCACGGGTCATGGACGCCTGGGACGATGCCGTGCCGGGTTACGGCTACGTCCTCGGCATGCGCGCCTTCGGGCTGGAGGAGGCCGGCGAATACCCGGCCGCCGAGGCGCTTGGCCGGGAAGCGGTCGAGCGGAATGCCGACGACATCTGGGCCGGCCACGCCGTCGCTCATGTCTTCGAGATGCAGGGGCGACACCGCGAAGGCATCGAGTGGATCGTCGCCAACGAGACGAACTGGCGCGACGCCAACAACTTCGCCTATCACGTCTGGTGGCACAAGGCCCTCTACCATCTCGCTCTCGAAGAGATCGATGCGGTCCTGGATCTGTACGACCGTAGGATCCGTGCAGACAGATCGGACGATTATCTCGATATCAGCAACGCCGCTTCCCTGCTCCTCCGGCTCGAGATACGCGGCCATTGTGTCGGCGATCGCTGGGACGAATTGGCCGAAAAGGCGGCGGCGCGCCGTCACGAGCACGTCCTACCGTTCATCGATGCCCACTTCATGATGCCCCTCGCCGCCAAAGGGATGCATGCCGAAGCGGAGGACATGCTGGTTTCGATGCGGGCCTGGGCGGCAGCGCATGAGAGCACCGTCAGTACGGTCATGCGCGATGTCGGCATCCCGCTGGCCGAGGCGGTCTACGCCTTCGGGACGGGCGACTACCGTGCCGCGGTCGACCTGTTACTGCCCATCCGCTATGCGGTCCAGCGGATCGGCGGCAGCCACGCTCAGCGAGACATCTTTCAGAAGATCCTGATCGAGGCGGCGCTGCGCGATCTGCGCGCCCCGCTCGCCCGTGCGCTGCTTGTCGAGCGTCGCGAGGCGCGACCGTGGAGCCCCGCCGCCTGGAAGGATTATGCTCGCGTACTCGACGCCGTCGGCGACGCCGCAGGCGCCGCGGACGCCAGATCGACGGCGGACGCGCTGCTCGCGGCCTGAGGGGAGAGTCGGAATGCCCGCCGATTGCCGCGGCCTTGCCGTCACCGCCTCCAGCGCCGACGAAGCGGAGCTGCTGGACGCGACCGTCCACGCCTATCTCTCGAACGATCCGGGCACGGGCGAGCTGCTCGGCAAGCTCATGCTTAGGGCGCCCGAAATGCCGATGGCGCACTGCCTGCGCGGCTTCCTTCTCAACCTCGCCGATCGAGCGAGCGATCTGGGTCGCGCCCGCGAAAGCCTTGCCGCAGCCGACCGCCTGATTGCCCGCGCCAACGAACGAGAGCGTCGACACATCGAGGCATTGCGCGCGTGGTGCGACGGCGAGCTTACCCGGGCGACCGCGCTCTTCGAGGAGATCCTGATCGATCATCCGCGCGACGTGCTCGCCTTCCGCCTCGCCCACTACCTGCATTTCTTCGTCGGTGCGATCGTCGAGATGCGGGATTCCGCCGCCCGCGTTCTGAGCTCCTGGGAGGAGAGCGTGCCGGATTACGGCTACGTGCTCGGCTGTCGCGCCTTCGGCCTGGAGGAGACCGGAGATTACGCGGCGGCGGAGGCGTTCGGCCGGCGCGCCGTCGAGCTGAACGCCGACGACGTCTGGGCCGGCCACGCCGTCTGTCACGTGCTGGAGATGCAGGGCCGTCACCGGGAAGGGATCGACTGGGTCAACCACCACGAGAACGCCTGGGCGGAGCGCAACGCCTTCGCCAACCACGTCTGGTGGCATCGGTCCCTCTACTATCTGGAGCTGGAGGAACACGACGCTGTCCTCGACCAGTACGACCGCTATGTCTGGCGTGGACCCTCCGACGACAATCTGGATATCACCAACGCCGCCGCCCTGCTGCTTCGCCTCGACATGCTCGGCGTCGACGTCGGCGACCGCTGGCATCAGATCGCCGGCGTCGTCACCGAGACCCGCCTTGACGAACGGACCCGCCCATTCAACGACGCGCACTTCATCATGCCGCTCGCCATGACCGGCCGTCGGACGGAGAGCGACGCGCTCCTCGCCTCGATGCGTGGACACGCCGAAGCCCATCTGAACGAAGCGATGACGATCGTGCCGACCCTCCGCGACATCGGGGTCCCGCTCGCGGAAGCGGTCCGGGCCTACGCGGACGGCGATTATGCCCGCGCCGTCGACACGATCATGCCGATCCGTTACCGGCTCCTGCCACTCGGCGGAAGCTGGGCGCAGCGTGACGTGTTCGCGCGGCTCCTGATCGAATCGGCGAGGCGGTCGGGCCGCACCAGACTTGCCCGCGCTCTGTTGGCGGAGCGCGCCGCCCTGAAGCCGACCAGCGGACCGACCTGGAAGATGTACGCCAGCGTTCTCGATCAACTCGGGGATGCCGCTGGCGCAACAGCCGCTCGCGAGCGAGCCGGCCAACTCCTTGCCGCCTGATCACGGGAGACCAGCGATGGCCATCGATCCGCCTGCCCTCGATCCGTCGAGCGTGGAGCCGCGCCTCGGCTCCGGCTACCCCGCTCCATTCGCCGAGGCGGTGGCGGGCCGAGCTAAGCGGGCACTCGGAAACGCGCTCGGCCTTTCGAACTTCGGCGTCAACCTGGTGACGCTCGCCCCCGGTGCCGCCTCGTCACAACGACACTGGCATTCGCGTCAGGACGAGTTCGTCTGGGTGCTCCAGGGTGAGATCACCCTCGTCACCGATGCCGGAGAGCAGGTGCTGAGGCCCGGGTCCGCGGCAGGATTTCCTGCCGGTCGCCCCGACGGTCACCATCTCGTCAATCGCACCGACGCGGAAGCCGTCTACCTCGAAGTCGGCGACCGAACCGAGGGCGATGCAGTGGATTATCCCGATATAGACCTGAAAGCCGAAATCCGGGCCGGCAAAGTGATCTACTTCCACAAGGACGGGACGCCCTACTGAGCTTGTCCCGGGACGGTGCGGCTCCGAAAAAGCCGCCGCCCTCAGGAAGCCGCCTTCTCCGCCTCTGCGAGGATCAGGTCCAGAAGCTCCTGCCCGGGGATGCCCTTCGACTCCATGTCCTTGACCCAGGCCTCCCAGACCGGCTGCGCGCCGACGCGGCGGAACTCCGCCAGCTGTTCGTCGGAATAGGTGATCCGCTCCAGGCCCGTTTCGTCGAAGATCGGGATCCACTTCGCGTCCGCCTTCTCATAGCCCTCGATGAGGGCGTTGTAGGCGATCGGCTTCGCGTCTTCGAGCAGCTGGCGGTACTCGGCCGGCAGCGCTTCGAGCGCCGCGACGCTGTGCAACGCCGGACAATGGTTCGAGCCGGGCGCCATGTTGAAGGTGTACCACTTCGAGACTTCGTGGATCTTGTAGGCGCCGTGCGCGTAGCTGAACGGAAAGGCTGCCGCCTGGAACATGCCGCGCTCGATGCCGGTATAGACTTCCGGCGCCGGCACGCTGGTCGGCACGGCGCCGAGCTCCTTCATCGCCTGTCCGGTGCCCCCGAGCGCCCGCATGCGCATGCTCTTCCAGCCGTCCAGCTCGCGCGGCGGGTCGCCGCTGCCCATGAACTCCGACTGCGGCAGCAGTCCACGGAATGCATATTGGGCACCCCAGCGCTTCATCTCGTCCTTGACCGCGGGGTGCTGGTAATAGGCTTCCGAAACCTTCTGCTGAATGTCGAACGTCGGCAGCGGCAGGAACGGAAGATCGAGCCCGGTTGCCGCCTGGTTCTTGCCTGGATGGTACCCGGTGCAGATCGAAGCGGATTCGAAGGCGCCGATCTGTAGGCCGTCCAGGTTCTCCTTCACCGGCGAGATCGTCTCGCCGTAGTGGATCCTGATGACGAAATTGCCGCCGGACTTCTCCTCGACATACTTCGCGACCGCCTCGATCCCCACAGTGTAGGCGCGGGGATTGCCCCAGATCGAATGGTTCCAGGTAACCTTGTCGGCCGCCGCCGCGCCGGTCGAGACGGCGCCGAGCGCCAGTGCACAGGCTGAGGCGGCAAGAGCCGTTACCTTAAACTGCTGCATGAACTTTCCTCCGTATAGTCTCTTTCCATCGTGCAGGATGCGTGCGACTGCTTATCGAATGCCGGAGTCGACGTCGAACGCGACATATCCGTTACCGCACCGCGTGGCGGCTCGTCTCGGCGTATGTGGCCAATGCCAGCAGCATGAAGGCGGCGCTGCCGTAGAAGACCCATTCCGGCGCGCCGATGTCCATGATCCACCCGAACAGGATCGCAATGATTGCATTGCCCAGGCTGAAACCGCTGGACGTGAAGCCGAATACCTTGCCGATCTCCCCCGGCGGCGAGATCGCGCGCACGAGCAGATCCCGCATCGGCAGAAGCGTGCCTTGCAGGAAGCCGGCCGCCACCATGGTCGTCACGATGAAGGCGACCGACATCTCCACACTCCCGAGCATGAAGATGAGCCCGCAAATCGTGAGCACGCAAAGGCTGAAGACGAGCATCGGGCGGCTCGTCTTGTCGGCGGCGTACCCGCCGGCCAGATTGCCGAACGAGCCGGCGATCATGAAGCCGGTCAGCGCACCGCCGAGAACGGCGATCGGCACCGAGTACATCGACGCCAGCGCGGCGATGCCGAACGTGCGGATGCCGCCGAACGACATCGCGTAGATCGTCTGAAAGGCGAAGCAGAGCAGGATCGGCCGGGACAGCAGCAGCGCCAGGCCATTGCGGCCGGGTGCCTTCTCGCCGCCGTCGCGCTGCTCCCGCCGCTGACCGGCCTCGTCGCGCATGTGGCCGATCTGCGTCCAGAGCGCGAGGGCGACCAGCAGGCCGACGGTGCCGACCACCAGGAACGTCTCGCGCACGCCGATGATCGAGGACAGGCCCAGCATCACCAGCGGCGCCGCCGCCCAGCCCCAGTTGCCGCTCGCCGCATGGATGCTGAAGGCACGCCCCAACCGCCGCTGCTCTACCGAGGCGGAGAGAATCGAATAATCAGCTGGATGAAAGACGGCGTTGCCAACCCCGGCCACAACCGCAAGCGCGATCAGCGCCGGGAGCGAGTTCGCCACGCCGAAGAGCGCAACCGCTCCCGAGATCAGGGCGAGGCCGAGGATCAGCACCATCCGGCCGCCGAAGCGGTCGACGAAGAACCCGATCGGCGTCTGCACGATGCTGGAGGTCAGGCCGAACACCATCACGACGAGACCGAGTTCGACAAAGCCGACCCCATACACGTCGGTCAACAGCGGAAACAGCGGCGGCAGCACGAGCTGATAGAAGTGGCTGAGGAAGTGTGCGCCGGTGACCAGACCGATCACCCGCATCTCCCGTCCGAGAGCCACCGTTGCGACTGTCATGAATCAGGCCTCCGACGCCCGACCAGGGGATTGGCTAGTAGCCGAGCGCGCAGCCGTCCTTCCGCGGATCGGAGCCGCCGGAAAGCGTCCCCCGCTCCCGGTCGACCCAGATCGCCTGCCCGCCTCCGTGCGGCTTGTCGATCCGCCGGACGTCGTGCCCTCGTTCCAGCAGCACCGCGGCAGCGGCCTCCGGAACGCCCCGCTCCAGATCCACCTTCCCGTCGAACGCGAAGAGCCGCGGCAGGTCGAGCGCCGCCTGAACATCGAGCCCGCAGTCGAGCATGGACGAGAGCACCCAGCTCTGGCCCGCCGGCTGATAGTGACCGCCCATGACACCGAACGGCATCACCGCTGCGCCGTCCTTCGTCACCATAGCCGGGATGATCGTGTGCATCGGTCGCTTGCGGCCGGCGATGCAGTTGGGGTGCCTTTCGTCCAGGACGAACCCGAACCCCCTGTTCTGGAGCAGGACCCCGCTCTTCGGAGCGAGGATGCCACTGCCGAATGCCTGAAAGATCGAGTTGATGAACGAGATGGCGTTGCCGTCTTCATCCACGACGCAGAGGTAGGTGGTGTCCTCATGCCGCGGAATTCCCGCCGGCGGCAGATTCGTGGCGGCACGCTTCGGGTCGATCAGTGCAGCCAACTCGCGCGCATAATCCTTCGAGAGGAGCAGATCGACCGGGACATCGCTCATCCGCGGGTCGGCGACGAAGGCGTTGCGGTCGCGAAACGCCAGCTTCACCGCCTCAAGGAACAGGTGCATGCGGTCGGCCGACAAGGGGTCGCGCGGAGGCTCCAGGGCTTCCAGCATGTTCAGGATCAGCAGCGTGATGATCCCCACCCCGTTGGGCGGACATTCGTGGACCCGATACCCGCGATAGTCGGTCGAGACCGGCTCCACATATTCCGCCTGCTGTGCGGCGAAATCGTCGAGCGTGTGCAGCCCGCCCTTCGCGCGCAGACAGGCGACGATGTCCTCCGCGACGCTCCCCGTATAGAAGCCGTCCCGCCCTTCCGCCGCGATCTTCCGCAGCGTTCCGGCGAGCTCGGGCTGGCGGAAGATGTCTCCTTCGGCGACCGGACGCCCGTTCGGTCGGAAACGCTCCCGCGCCGTCTCGTCGTGAAGAAGCTTCGACTCCTCGGCGGCCCAGTCTGCGGCCACGCGCGCATGGGCGACGAACCCTTCCTCGGCAAATGCGATCGCCGGCCGGAGAAGCTCGTCGAGGCTCTTGCGGCCATGGTCCCGGACCAGAGTCGACCATGCATCCACCGCGCCCGGCACGGTCACGGCATGAGCCGAGCAGGGATCCAGCTCCGCTATCCCATGCTCCCTGAACCAGCCGGCCTCCGCGGCAGCCGGCGCATGGCCACTGCCGTTCAGGGCGATGACACGGTCGCCGCCGGCGGGGGCGAACAGACAGAAGCAATCCCCGCCCAATCCGGTCATGGCCGGCTCGATCACACAGAGGACCGCGCACGCGGCCACGGCCGCATCGACCGCATTGCCGCCACTGCGGAGCGTCTCGATCGCCGTCAGCGTCGCAGCCGGGTGCGACGTCGCCGCCATCGCTCGGGTGGCGTGGACGGTCGACCGTCCGGGGTAGTGAAAATCGCGCAACGTACCGGCCCCCTTGGGATCAATGGCAACGGCCTCGACTTTAGCCGGATCGGCGGCGCCGGGCCACATGCCTCGGCGGGATCACATCGTCCACAACGGGTCGCGGGCAGTGCCTTGCTTATGCCGCCGATGCCGCTCTACACTCCGGCACTTCCTCCGAGAAGGCGGTCGGCCGGTCTTTCCGGACCCCGACTCCAACCGCTACGGACAGCCGGAATGCAGGGAAATCGATAATCCTCCCCAGCCCCGACGGCTGAGATAACAACGAAAGGAGATGCTCGGATATGAGTATTAAAGGCAAGGCCTACATAGCGGGGATCTATGAACATCCCACGCGAAAGGCAACGGACAAGTCATTGGCGCAGCTTCATGCCGAGGTCGCCAAGGGTGCCCTGGACGACGCCGGCCTCACCGTCGACGACGTCGACGCCTACTTCTGCGCCGGGGATGCGCCGGGCCTCGGGCCGCTCTCGATGGCCGACTACATGGGCCTCAGGAATCTGCGCCATGTGGATTCGACCGACGTCGGCGGCTCGTCCTACGTCCTGCACGTCGGCCACGCTGCCGAGGCCATTGCCGCCGGCAAGTGCAAGGTCGCGCTGATCACCCTCGCCGGGCGCCCCCGCTCGGAAGGAATGGCGACCGGCACAGCACCGCGCAACTACGGCTCTGGTGCGCCGGACGTTCAGTTCGAGTTCCCGTACGGCCCGACCGTCGTCAACATGTATGCCATGTGCGCCATGCGGCACATGCACGAGTACGGCACCACCAGCGAGCAGCTGGCTTGGATCAAGGTCGCCGCCTCGCACCATGCGCAGCACAACCCGCACGCGATGCTGCGGAACGTCGTCACGGTCGAGGATGTGGTCAACTCGCCGATGATCGCCGATCCGCTGCACCGGCTCGACTGCTGCGTCATCAGTGACGGCGGCGGCGCGATCGTCGTGGTGGCGCCCGAGATCATGAACAGCCTGAAGCGGCCGAAGATCAAGATCCTCGGTGCCGGCGAAGCCCCGAAGCATCAGATGGGCGGCGAGATCGATCTGACCTACTCCGGCGCGCGCTGGTCGGGCCCGATCGCCTTCGCCGAAGCGGGCGTTAAGCCGAGCGACATCAAGTATGCGTCGATCTACGACAGCTTCACCATCACGGTGCTGATGCAGCTCGAAGACCTCGGCTTCTGCGAGAAGGGGCAGGGCGGCAAGTTCGTCGCCGACGGCAACCTGATCTCCGGCACCGGCAAGCTGCCGTTCAACACCGACGGCGGCGGACTCTGCAACAACCACCCGGCCAACCGCGGTGGCCTCACCAAGGTGCTCGAAGCCGTCCGGCAGGCGCGCGGCGAAGCGCACCCCGCGGTGCAGGTCAAGAACTGCGATCTCGTTCTCGCGCACGGCACCGGCGGCTCGCTCGGGTCGCGGCACGGCAGCGCGACGCTCATTCTGGAAAGGGAGTAATCAGCAATGGCCGAAAGAAAAATCCCGGCTCCCGAGCCGAACCCGGAGACCGAGGCGTTCTGGGCTGCCTGCAACGAAGGCAAGCTCATGATCGGCAAGTGCAACGACACCGGTAAGACCTACTGGTATCCGCGCGCCCTCTCGCCGTTCACCCTCAGCGACAACACCACCACGGTGCAGGCTTCCGGCAACGGCAAGATCTACTCCTACAGCGTCATGCGCCGTTCGCCCGAGCCGTATTGCATCGCCTACGTCACGCTCGACGAAGGCACGACGATGATGACCAACATCGTCGACTGCGACTTCGACAGCCTGAAGATCGGCCAGGCCGTGAAGCTGGTCTGGAAGGACACCGAAGGCGGCAAGCAGAAGATCGCCTGCTTCACGCCTGCCTGACCATAAGTAGGAACCCGGCGTAATTCGTCGGGCGTTTTGCGAAGCCCTCTTCCCTCGTGGAGGAGGGCTTTCTTTATTCATTGCCGCCATTCGTCGGCGCGCATTCGAGCGACCTTTGATTGAGCAACTGGCTGCGGCGTGGCGAAACGAGGGGTTTACGGCTGCTCCTTTCTCGGCTTCAATCTGAAACAAAGCTCCTGAAGGAGCATAAAAGAAAAATACGGGTCAGGGAGGTTCCGTGGCGCTGCTCGAAGTCGAGGAGCTACAGACCCATTTCTTTACGTCGGCGGGCATCGTGCGTGCAGTCGACGGGGTCTCCTATACTGTCGAGGAAGGCGAGACGGTCGCCGTGGTCGGGGAGTCCGGCTGCGGCAAATCGGTAAGCGCCCTCTCTATTCTGCGCCTGATTCCCTGGCCACCCGGTCGCATCGTCGGCGGCAGCATCCGCTTCATGGGGCGCGACCTTCTCGGGCTGAGCGACGCTGAGATTCGGCAAGTTCGTGGCCGGGACATCGGGATGGTGTTCCAGGAGCCGATGACTTCGCTCAATCCGGTGCTGACCATCGGGCGGCAATTGACCGAGCCGCTCGAAGCGCACCTCGACAAGAACGATCAGCAGGCTCGGGAGCGAGCGCTCGAATTGCTGCGTCTCGTGGGGATCTCCGACCCGCAGCGCCGGCTCGGGCAGTATCCACACCATCTGAGCGGTGGCATGCGCCAACGCGTAATGATCGCGATGGCATTGGCCTGCGAGCCCAAGCTCATCATCGCCGACGAGCCGACCACTGCGTTGGACGTGACGATCCAGGCGCAGATCCTGGAGTTGATGAAGGATCTCACGCAACGGCTCGGGGTCGCGCTCGTCATCATCACCCACAATCTCGGTGTGGTGGCTCGTTACGCCGACAGGGTAAACGTGATGTACGCGGGCCGGATCATCGAGACCGGCAGTGCGCGCGACATCTATCACGATCCGCGCCATCCATACACGCTGGCGCTGCTGCGCTCGGTGCCGCGCCTCGACCAGCCGCGCCGCGCGCGGCTGGATCCGGTGGAGGGACAGCCCCCCGACCTGACGCGCCTCGATGGTGGCTGCCCGTTCCGCCCTCGCTGCCGCTACGCGATCCAACGCTGCGCGACGGACTATCCTCCGCTGATGGAGACCGGTCCCGGCCATCGCTCGGCCTGCTGGCGCAAGGATGACCTCGAACCGCCGCTGAGGAAGGCTTCGTGAACCCGGGCGTTGGCGAGATCGAGATCGGCACACCCGCTGCAAGCACGGCGGAAGTGCCGGCCGGCGAGCCGCTGGTCGAGGTGCGCAACCTGAAGAAGTACTTCCCGGTCACCGAGGGCATCCTACTGCAGCGAACCGTCGCTGACGTGAAGGCCGTGGACGACGTTAGCTTCGAGATCCGCCGTGGCGAGACCTTGGGGCTCGTGGGCGAGTCCGGCTGCGGCAAGACCACGACCGGGCGATGCATTCTGCAGCTCGAGCGACCGACTTCAGGTCAGATCCTCTATGACGGCGTCGACCTTTCAGGCCTGGACCAGAAGGCTTTGGTGCCCTTCCGGCGCAGGATGCAGGTGGTTTTTCAGGACCCGTACAGCTCCCTGAATCCGCGCATGAAGATCGGGCAGATCATCGCGGAGCCGATGTACGTGCACGGCATCGAGCCGAACGCGGCGAAGCGGCGTGAGAGGGTGGCGCATCTCCTCTCGGTGTGCGGCCTGAACCCCGGGTTCGCGGATCGCTACCCGCATGAGATGAGCGGCGGGCAACGACAGCGCGTCGGAATCGCCCGGGCGCTCGCCGTAGACCCGGAGTTCATCATCTGCGACGAAGCGGTCTCGGCGCTCGACGTCTCGATTCAGGCGCAGGTGATCAACCTGCTCGAGGATCTGCGCGAAGAGTTCAATCTCACCTATCTCTTCATCGCTCATGACCTGAGCGTCGTCCGCCACATCTGTCATCGGGTAGCGGTGATGTATCTCGGTCATCTGGTCGAGTTCGCACCGACCGACGAGCTGTTCGACCGTCCGCTGCATCCATATACCCGCGCCCTCCTTTCAGCCGTCCCGGTTCCGGATCCGGAGGTCGAACAGGCCCGCAAGCACCAGGTGGTCCGGGGCGAGGTGCCCAGCCCGATCAATCCGCCGAGCGGATGTGTCTTCCACCCACGTTGCCCGATCGCCGTCGATACCTGCCCACTCCAGGTCCCCGCGCTGCGCGAGGTTCGGCCCGGGCACTGGGTTGCCTGCACCGAAGTCCGGGAGGGAGAGAGACCCGGCCAGTAGGACAACGAAAACAACAGAGGGAGGGAATGCCATGACAAGGTTCAGGAAGACCCTGATGGGTACGGCGTTGGCCGGGGCAGCCGCCTTGCTCGCACAGGTCGCCGGCGCGGAAGAGCCGCAGCGCGGCGGCACGTTGCACTTCGTCGTTCCCGACGAGCCGCCGAGCTTCGACGGCCATCGCGAGACGACCTTTGCCGCAGTTCACCCGATCGCGCCCTTCTACAGCCTGCTGGTCCGGGTCAATCCGGACAACCCCTCGTCCACCACCGACTTCGTCTGCGATCTCTGTACCGAGATGCCGAAGCCGGAAGACGGCGGTAAGCGCTACACGTTCCAGATCCGCGAGGGAGTGGAGTTCCACGACGGAACGCCCCTGACGGCGCACGACATCGTCGCCACCTTCCAGAAGATCATCGATCCGCCCGAAGGTGTGGGCAGCGCACGCAAGCAGTATTTCGAGATGGTCGAGAGCGTCTCGGCGCCCGACGACAAGACCGTCGTCTTCCAGCTCAAATACGCGAGCGGCGCCTTCATGCCGGCCCTCGCCAACCCGTTCAACTACGTCTACTCGAAGGCGAAGCTGGACGAAGACCCGCACTGGTACGAGAAGAACATCCTCGGCACGGGTCCCTTCAAGTTCACGGACCGCCAGGCCGGCGCCAGTATGTCCGGCGAGCGGTACGAGAATTACCATTTCGAGGGGCGCCCGTACTTGGACGGCTGGCAGGCGACGTTCGCGCCGAAGCAGTCGGTCCGTGTCCAGGCGATCCGCGGGGACCGTGCAGCCATCGAGTTCCGGGGCTTCCCGCCGAAGAGCCGGGACGATCTGAAGGAAGCACTGGGTGACCAGATCACGGTGCAGGAAAGCGACTGGAACTGCCTCCTGATCGTTACGCCCAATCAGAAGCGCAAGCCGATGGATGATGCCCGCGTCCGCAAGGCGCTGACGCTTGCCATCGATCGATGGGGAGGGTCGGAATACCTCTCCGAGATCGCGATCGTGAAGACGGTCGGCGGTATCGCGTTCCCGGGCCATCCCCTCGCTGCCACGAAAGAGGAGCTGCAGGAGATGGCCGGCTACTGGCCGGACATCGAAAAGTCCCGAGCAGAAGCGAAACGGCTTCTCGAGGAGGCGGGCTACGCCGGCGGTCTCGACATCGTCATGAACAATCGCGAGATCGACCAGCCCTACAAGATCGTCGGGACCTGGCTGATCGATCAGTGGCGTCAGGTCGGGATCAGGGCGACCCAGGAGGTCCGGCCTACCGGGCCCTTCTATGACCAGCTCCGCACCAAGAAGGAGTGGGACGTCAGCCTCGAATTCAACTGTCAGACGATCGTGAACCCCTTGCTCGACGTGTCCAAATACATCTCGGAAGACAAGAGCGGCAGTCAGTACGGCGGCTACATCGATCGCGAGCTCGACGAGATGTTCGAGGAGATGAACCGCGCGCCCGAGGAGGAGAAACAGCGGGAGATCATGCGTGCGTACGAGAAGCGGATTCTCGACGAGCAGGTGCACTCGATGATCACGCTCTGGTGGTACCGCATCGTCCCGCATCGATCGTATGTGAAAGGCTGGAAGATCAGCCCCAGCCATTACATCAACCAGGACCTGTCGAACGTCTGGCTCGACAAGAGCCTGATGTAGGACCGGGCGGCTTCCCTCGCGCTCCGGCGCGAGGGAGCCGGTGACACACGATGTGGCAATACACCTTCAAGCGACTGCTCCTGACGATTCCCACGCTATTCGGCGCGGCCCTGCTCGTCTTCTTCCTTCTGCGTCTGATCCCCGGTGACATCTGCATGGTACGTCTGGGGGGCACAGGTGCCCTGGTCGACCCGGCGCAGATCGAGCAGTGCCGCGTAGAGCTCGGGCTCGACAAGCCGGTGATCCTGCAGTTCTTCGCGTGGATCGGCGGGTTCTTCGTCTTCGATCTCGGCACTTCGATGTGGACGGGCCGACCGATTTCGGAAGAGATCGGCCTGCGGTTCGCCCTGTCACTGCAGATCGCGGTGATGGCGACGATCATCTCGATCCTGATCGCCATCCCTCTCGGCACGATCTCGGCCGTCAAGCAGGACACCTGGATCGACTACGTCGTCCGCGTGATCAGCATCGGCGGAATTGCAATCCCATCGTTCTGGCTTGGCATCGTCATCATCCTCGGGCTCCTTATCGTCACCCAAAACTGGTTCGGTGAGCCCTGGATGCCGCCGATCAACTACCGTCCGTTCTGGGAAGATCCGGCCCACAATCTCGCCCAGACGATATGGCCGGCGCTTGCCATCGGCTATCGCTACGCGGCGGTCGCCACCCGCATGACCCGATCGACGCTGCTGGAGGTCCTGCGGGAGGACTATGTCCGGACCGCCCGGGCCAAGGGGCTGGTCGAGCATCTCATCATCAACCGGCACGCATTACGGAACGCCCTTCTGCCGGTGATCACGATCATCGGTATCGAGTTCGCTTTCCTGATGGGGGGCCTCGTCGTCACCGAGCAGGTCTTCAATCTGAACGGCATCGGCAAGCTGCTCGTCCAGTCGGTCTCGCAGAACGACTACACGATGACGCAGGCGCTGGTCATGCTCGTCGTGATCGTCTTCGTATTGAGCAATTTCGTCGTCGATCTGGCCTACGCCTGGCTCGATCCGCGCATTCGTTACCGCTGAGAGGCGTGCCGATGGCGACTACATCCGAGATCCGCGTCGAAGCCGCATTCGAGGAGTTCGAGCGACCTCGCTGGCGTGTGTCGGGGATCTGGCAGTTCGCCCGGCGCCAGCCCCTGGGTGCGGCAGGCGGCATCATCGTCATCATCATGATTCTCGCCGCCCTGTTCGCCGACGTCCTCGCCCCCTACGATCCCGTCGCCAACGATTTCATGGCGATGAGCGAAGCTCCGAGCTGGACACACCCTCTGGGAACCGACCAGTTCGGACGCGACCTGCTGTCACGCATCATCTACGGCGCCCGCACGGCACTGTTCGTCGGCTTCGTCGCGGCGTTCGTCGGCGGCACGGCCGGTCTGATCCTGGGTGTCACCAGCGCCTATTTCGGCGGGCTGTTCGACCTCGTGTTCCAGAGAGTCATGGATGTCTTCATGGCCTTCCCGCTCGTAATCATGGCGCTCGCCGTGGTCGCGATCCTCGGCAAGGGCACCGAGAACGTGATTCTTGCCATTCTCATCCCGTTCATTCCCCGCTGCGCGCGGGTCGTGCGGTCAAGCGCGCTGTCGATCCGCGAGATGCCCTATGTCGACGCCGCGCGTGCCCTCGGCTACCGGCACCACCGGATCATCCTTCGCCACATGATCCCAAATGTGACGGCACCGTTCCTGATCATGCTGACCGCGTTCGTCGGCCAGGCGATCCTGCTCGAGGCCTCCCTCTCCTATCTCGGGCTCGGCGTACAGGAGCCGACCCCCGCCTGGGGCCTGATGCTGCAGGGCGGCGCCGAGGAATACGCCGAGAGCGCGCCCTGGATGCCGATCTTCCCCGGCATCGCCATCAGCCTGGCCGTGTTCGGCTTCAACCTGTTCGGCGACGCGATCCGCGACACGTTGGACCCGCGCCTGCGCGCCCGATAAAGGCTTCAGGCGCCAGCGAGGTAATAGGCGACCGCCGCGATCACGAGCAGCGAAGCTGCCACGAGACCGGCGAGATAGGCAAAGCCCGCACGCCTCGAGGTCATCACCGAGGCGCGTGCTCGCGCCTTCTTCTCGGTCTCGCGCCGCAGTCTCTGGTCCAGCCGCTCGTCGTCCAGTCCCTCGGGCTCCTGATGGATCAGGACCTCGGCGTTCGTGAACGCCTCCGCGACCTCGTTCTCGACCGCATCCGTGATGTCGTGCGCCGCTTCGAGCGTGAGATGTGAGTCGAGCTCGAGGTGAAACTCGATGAAGATCCGGTCGCCCGCATTCCGGGTGCGCATGTCGTGCACGCCCCGCGTCTCCGGGTGTGCCATGACGATTTCGCGGATGCGTCGTCGGTCCTCCGGCGGCAGCTCCCGGTCCATGAGCATGCCGAGCGACCTCCCGGCGATCGCCCAGGCGCCGTAGATCAGGTAGCCGGCGATCCCGAGAGCGAAGATCGGATCGAAATAGGGCCAGCCGGTCTGCTGCACGAGAAAGAGTGCCAGCAGCACGGCGAGGTTCATGCCCACATCCGCCGTATAGTGAAGCTGGTCCGCACCGATCGCGACGGACCCCGTGCGCCGCATGACGTGCCCCTGGTAGACGATCAGCGCGACCGTGAACACGAGGGCGACGCCGATCGCGCTCATGCCGATCCAGCCATGCCGCACGGGCTCCGGGTTCACCAGCCGGTTGACGCCTTCGTAAACCAGAAACACCGCCGAGCCGATGATGAAGAGGGCCTGCGCCATCGCCGCCAGCGGCTCCGACTTGCCGTGGCCGAAGCGATGCGTCACGTCGGGCGGTTGCAGCGCATAGCGAACGCCGACGAAGATGACGAGCGAGGCGAACAGATCGACGGTGGAATCGATCAGCGACGACAACAAGGCCACCGAGCCGGTCGAGACGTATGCGCCGAGCTTCACGAGTATCAGCGTGCTGGCAACGCCAACGCTCGCCCAGGTCGCGCGCCGCCGCAGCCGCGCGATATCGTCTTCCGATTCCTCGTCCATCAATCGCGCAGATGTTGGCGAAAACAATAGGCGCCCCGCGCGAGGTGACCCGCGCGGGTGCGAGGCTGCCGCTTCGGTCAACCCATGGGCGAATACGACACGGGCAGCATCACCGTCGAGGACATTTCCGCGAGCAGAGGACCGCTCTTGCCCAGGAAGGCCTGCCATTCTGGATCCTTCGCCGCCGCTGTACGCGCCTCGGCGCGATGGTTCAGATCCTTGTACGCCCACAGATGACAGACGGAGTTCGGATCCGGGCCTTCGACCGTCCAGGCGCAGACGTTCTCCGAGTATTTCTCCCGCGTCGGCATCGCCGCCTTAAAGTGCTCGCTCCAGGCCTTGGCCGCGCCGACATGCGTCCGGTACCGGCGCATCTCGTAGATGTGGCCGCGCTCCCTCGGCGGCTTGAAAGGAAGGAACGGGTTCAGGAATGCGATCTCCTGCCGGACCAGCATCGGCCGGATCTTGGCGACGTAGCCCTCCGTCCAGTCCTTGTTCTGGGACAACTCGACCCGGAGCCGCGCGCGCTCGTTCAGGTCCTCATAGGTCCACAAGTGCCAGAACTGGTTCAGGGCGCCGATCTCGGCCACCCAACCGCCCTCACGCTTACCGTACCGGTCCCCGCGTACCTTGGTCCCGACCTCTTCGGCGAGCTTGGTGTACTCCGGCATCTTGCCCGGCAGCAGCGTATAGATCCTCAGCTCTTGAATCATTTCCACCCTCCTCGTGCGGCCGATCGAGCGGCCCCCGGCAATCTCTCACATTGCAAGAGCGGCCACCACCCGAGGCGGGTAGGAGGTGATGGAGCCCGCTTAGGGAAGTCCCGCGCCGGCGACTTCGACCCCAACCTGCTCGATCCGGCCGGTGCGCTCCTCGGCGGCCTTCGGCCCGGAGGTCTTCGCCGTGCAGACGAAGAGGGTCTTGCGGTCGGCGCCGCCGAGCATGCAGGCGAAGGCGCCGAAATCGCCGGTCGAGATGCGGTTCAGCACCCTGCCGCCTTCGGCGACGCGCACGACCTCGTTATTGCGCGGGTCGGCGTACCAGACCGCGCCCTCCTGGTCGAGGCAGATGCCGTCGGGATATCCCTTACCGAGATCGGCGAAGACGCGCCGGTTGGAGAGCTTGCCATCCGGGGCCCGATCCCATGCCGAGAGGCGATTGCCGCGGGTCTCGGCCACGATCAGAGTACGACCGTCCGGCGTGATCACCGCTCCGTTCGGGAACATGAGGTCCGTCGCCGCGATCGACACCGTCCCGTTCGGGTCCACCCGTATGAGGTTCGCTGGACGCGGCTCCTCTCCACCGTGGGAGTTGAAGCCGAAATTGCCGACGTAAGCGCCGCCCTCGGCATCGACGACCATGTCGTTGCAGTGCCAGGCCGCGAACTCTCCGAGGTCGGCATGCACCTTCAGCCCGTCGGGATCGAGGCGCATCAGCTTGCGGTCCGTCATCGATACGACCAGCAGCCTGCCGTCGGGCCGCCAGCCGAGCCCAGACGGCTGGTTCGGCACCTCGACCATCGACTCGCGCCGGCCGCTCTCGTCGACCGCGACGACCTCGTGCGCGTAGAAGTCGGAGAACCAGAGCCGGCCGTCATGCCAGCGCGGTCCTTCCGGGAAATACAGTCCTTCGAGCAGAACCTCGAGCTTCGCCATGGCGTATTCCTCCTATCGAAGCCGCACCGGCGTCCTCTTCCCCTACAGGATCTCGGATGCGAGCAGGCGGATCGAAGCCTGGCTCGGCGCGATATTGATGAGCGTGCCCACCTTGCGGTCGCGCGCGGCCTCTTTCCAGGCGCCGAGCCGCTCGCGTATGCGGTCAGCCGGCCCCACCAGCGCCAGCTCGTCGATCAGGGCGTCCGGCACCTTCGCCGCCGCCTCCTTCTTCTTGCCGCCGAGATAGAGCTCCTGGATCTCCGCCGCCGGCCCCTCGTAGCCGAGGCGGGAGACGTAATCGTTGTAGAAATTCTTCCCCTTCGCTCCCATCCCGCCGATGTAGAGCGCGAAATAGTCGCGGAGCGAATCCCGCGCCGCGGCGAGATCGTCGTTGACGACGACCCGGCAGAACGGCGCCATCTCGAACGTCTCAAGGCTCTTGCCGCCACCCGCCCTGGCGAAGCCGGTTTCGAGGTCGTCGGCGAAGACGTCGAACCGCTCGGGGTTCATGAAGATAGGAATGACGCCGTCCGCCACCTCGGCCGCCGTGCGGATGCCGGCCGGCGTGAAAGAGCCGGTGTAGATGTCGATGTGCGGATCGGGGTGGAGGATCGTCTTCAGCGGCTTGCCGAGCCCGGTCGTGCCGGGTCCGGTATTGGGGATGTCGTAGTGCTCGCCGTGATGCTCCAGCGGCCGCTCGCGTGCGAAGATCTGGCGCACGATCTCGACGTACTCGCGCGTCCTCCCGAGTGGCTTGCCGTAGGGTACGCCGTACCAGCCCTCGATCACCTGCGGTCCCGAAGGGCCGATGCCGAGAATGAAGCGCCCGCCCGACATCTCCTGCAGCGTCATCGCGGTCATCGCCGCCATGGCGGGAGCGCGCGCCTGCATCTGCATGATCGCAGTGCCGACGCGGATCTTCGACGTATGCGCGAGCAGCCAGGCCGCCGGCGTCACCGCGTCACGACCCCACGATTCCGATGTCCAGACGGAGCTGAATCCCAGTTCCTCCGCCTCGCGCACCAGCGCCACCTTGTCGGCCATGGTCCCTTCCATGTAGCCGAGCATCATTCCGAGCTTCATCGACGTTTCCTTCCGGTTTGCAGAGTCTTTTGCCCGCGCCGACCTCAAGCGCCGCGGAGGAACGGCAGCACGTGCTCGACGAACAGGTCGGGCGACTGGGTCGGCATGAAATGCCCCGAAGGGATCACCTTGAACTCGGCGCCCGGGATCGCGTCGGCGACCTGCTTCGCCATCGCCGGCGGGCGGAGCGCATCGTGCTCGTTGCCGACCACGAGCGTCGGGCATTTCACCTTCGCGTAGTCGGGCTCGAGGCGCATGTCGACCAGCATGCGTGTCGTCGCGGCATAGCTTTCGGGATCGTTGCAGAGCCAGCGGTTCCGCATCGCGGGAAAGCGCTCGCTGTCGCGCAGCACTTCCGGATAGGCGTTCGCCATCGTCGCGTCGCAGACGGCGCGCATGCCGCGCCGCTCGGTGTCGTCCGCCCGCTCCTCGGTCGCCTGCCGCCTGTCTTCCGCGACTCCGGTAGCGGGACTGGACAGCACCAGCCGTGCCACCCGTTCCGAATATTTGGAGGCGAATTTCAGCGAAACCCCGGCTCCGACCGCGACACCCATCACCCGTGCCTGCTTTTGGATAGCGAGCGCGTCTAGCAATGCCGCGAGGTCGTCGGCGGCGGTCTCGACCGAAAGCCTCCCCTTCACCTTCTCGGACCAGCCGCCGCCACGTTGGTCGTATCGCAGCACATCGAAATGATCGACGAGCGACGGCAGGACATAGTCCCAGCTCTCGATCGCGCCGCCCATTTCATGGACTAGCACCAGCAGGTCCCCGTCGCCCCTGCCGTCGCGTCGCCAGCGCAGACTGGCGCCGTTCACCTCGATCCACTGCATTCTTCCGACCTCCGCGCGTTCTTCTGTCGGCGAGTTTAGGGAAGCGCCGATGCCGTGGCCAGCGGCTCGCCCGAGGAGTATCGTGCGAGCACAGAACAATGAGCGGAGGGGACGGTGAAGTTCGGATTCTACCTGCCGACACGCGGCGAGAACGCCTCGCGCAAAGCCCTCAGGCAGATCGTCTCGACGGCGGAAGCGGCCGGCTTCCACTCGGTCATGATCGCCGACCACATCGCCTTTCCGGTCGAGATCGAGTCGAAATACCCCTACACCGTCGATGGCGGCTTCCCCGGCCACGGCGACGCGCTCGAGCAATTGTCGTTGATGTCGTTCATCGCCGGTTCGACCGAAAAGCTGCGGCTGGTCACCAGCGTGATGATCCTGCCGCACCGCAACCCGGTATTCACGGCGAAGGCGCTCGCCACCATCGACGTTCTGTCGGAAGGCCGGGTCACGGTCGGGGTCGGCGTCGGCTGGCTGCGAGAGGAGTTCGAGGCGCTTGCCGCCCCCGAATTCGACCGTCGCGGCGCCGTCAGCAACGAATATATCGAGATCTTCCGGAAGCTCTGGACCGAGAGTCCGGCCGAGCATTCGGGCGAATTCTACCGCTTCAAGGCGCTTCGCTGCGAACCGCACCCAATCCAGAAGCCGCATCCGCCGATCTGGATCGGTGGGCACAGCCGTCCTGCCTTGCGGCGGACGGCGAAATATGGAGACGGTTGGCACCCGGTCGGCGCCACCGCGGCGGCACCCTTGGGACCCGATGAATTCCGGGGTTTGCTCGACCAACTCAAGCGCCTGACCGAAGCGGAAGGTCGCAACTACGAGGACATCACGATCTCGTTCAAGGCGCCCATCTATGACCCGGGCGTCGCCGTGGCTGGCGCGGAGCGCCGGCCGTTCACCGGCGCTCCCGACCAGATCCTGTCGGACATCCGCCAATATGAAGAGCTCGGCGTTTCCGAACTGATCTTCGACTTCCGCCGTCCCGACCTCACCGAAAGCCTCGAGCAGATGGACCGCTTCTCGAAGGAGATCCTGCGCGAGGCAGCCTAGGGAGAGATGCCGATGAGCAAAGTGGCAATCGTCACCGGCGCGGCCGGTGGTCTCGGTCGGGTGATCGCGCGCACGCTCGTCGGCGAAGGCTTTCGGGTCGCCCTCATAGACGTCGCCGAAGACCGACTGCAGGCGCTCGTGAACGATCTTTGGAGGCAGACCCGCGAAGACGGCTTGCTGCCCCTCGCTGTCGACCTCACCGAGATCGAGGCTTGCGCTGAGGCCGTCGGTCGGGTGGCGGAGCGATTCGACGGCGTCGACATGTTGGTGAACAATGCCGGCATCGGCATGGGCAGCATCCGTACCGATTACCATCTCGACCCGATCTCGCCCTTCGACGACGTGACGATCCAGGACTGGCAGCGCTTCCTGGCGGTAAACGCTACTGCCCCCTACGTCTTTGCGCGCGCAGCCATGCCGCACATGCG
>Ga0079224_100001401_pt1 | contig 27633 bp, 28 predicted proteins | sample Stecom2015_FD_80414 | JGI IMG/M metagenome (GOLD analysis project Ga0079224, IMG submission 80414) | Agricultural soil microbial communities from Utah to study Nitrogen management - Steer compost 2015 | ecosystem: Environmental > Terrestrial > Soil > Agricultural land | place: USA: Utah... | reverse complement strand
GAGAACAACAATGGGGCATGACCAAAAGGGAATGACCGACAGCCAGGCCGCATACTTGAAACCGTAAACTCCGATAACAACAAGAGACTGACCCGGCGCTCCCACCGCCGGGTTTTCTTTTTTCCGGGCCCTCGTAAAGCGCGCGCGAACGCAGACGAGCGGTTGCTATCATCGCCGCATCCGCGCACGAAGCGAGCGAGTCATGGGCCACCGCCTTTCGAAGATCTACACCCGGACCGGCGACGACGGCACGACGGGTCTTGCGGCCGGCGTACGCGTACCGAAGCACGATCCGCGCATCGCGGCCATCGGCGACATTGACGAGACGAACAGCGCAATCGCGCTCGTGCTCGCCGAAGAGGGCATCGCGTCCGACGTCCGTGCCGCGCTGCTCGCGGTCCAGAACGACCTCTTCGACGTCGGCGGCGAGCTCGCGATGCCCGAGTATCCCGGCATCACGGCCGCGGACGTCGAGCGGCTGGAGCGCTGTCTCGACGCTCTGAACTCGGCGCTGCCGCCGCTTGCGGACTTCATTTTGCCCGGCGGAACGCGTTCCGCCGCAGCGTGCTTTCTCGCACGCGCGGTGGCGCGCAGAGCGGAGCGAAGCCTGTGGGCGCTGGCCGAGCACGCAGAGCTCAATCCCGAGCTTCTGCGCTACGTGAACCGCCTGTCGGACCTCCTGTTCGTCGCCGCGCGCCGCCTGACCCGCGATCGAGGCGTCGCGGAGACGCTCTGGCAGAAGAAGAGCAGCCGCTAGCCCGGGAGGCCGTCAGACGGCCCAACCGAAGATCGTCATCAGCGCGATCACGGTGACCCAGATGAAGAGCGTGCGCATCACGAGCCGCAAAGCATTGCGCGCCGCGGCGCTCGAGTTCGCCGGCTGCTCGAGGAAACCCGTCATCGCGGCCTTGCCGACGACGGCGGACACGCGATCGGTATGGACGTGGAAAGGTCTGCCCGGCGCAGGCGTGAGACTGCGCCAGCCGTTCAGCGCGTCGTCGAAGCTGCCGGCGAGCGCATAACCGAGCGCCGCGAGCCTCGCCGGGATCCACGCGAGGATGCCGTGCAGCGTCTCCGCGGCCGGAAGGCCGGCTTTCGCGACGCCGTAGTCGCGCGCGGACTCGAACGCGGCGCGGCGCCGCAGCAAGTCGCCGACCCGAAAGAGCCATGCGCCGACCGGGCCGAGCACGATGAACCAGAACGCGACGCCGAAGATCCGGTTCGTCGCCTGCACGAAGATCGCCTCCTCGACGGCATCGACGTCGCGGGGGCTCGCGTGCCGCGACTCCGAGAGCTCGGTCATCACGCGTTTCGCGTCGTCCTGGTCGCCGCGATCGAGCGCCGCGCAGTAGTCGTCGACCTCGCTGCCGAGGTCGCGCGGGCCGAGGCAAAGGAAGACGACGAGCACGGCGAATATCAGATACGGCAGGTCCCACGGGACGAACGTCTCCTCGAGCACCCGGTCGATCCAGAGGACCGGCGCGATCGCGAGAATCAGGAAAGCCGCGAGGACGACTCCCGCGGCGAGCGGTGACAGCGATCTGACCCGCGCAAGCGCGAAGTCGAAGTACGCATCGAAGAAGCGCAGCTCGCGCAGCCGCAAGCGGCGCGTCGCGACGTGCTCGAGCGCAAGGCTCAGGAACAGCACGATCAGCTTCATCGATGCCGCTCAGGCGGCGCACAGGCGCCGACAGAGCTCCCAGTCGAACGCGGGGCCGGGATCGGTCTTGCGTCCGGGAGCGACGTCGGAGTGCCCGACCACGGGCGCGTCCCGAAGCGTTGGGTACGCGGCGCGAAGCGTGCGGACGAGCCGGGCGAGCGCCGCGTACTGAGCGGGCTCGTACGGAACGTCGTCCGCGCCTTCGAGCTCGATACCGATCGAGAAGTCGTTGCAGCACGTGCGGCCGCGGTACTCCGACACGCCGGCATGCCACGCGCGCTGCTCGAAGCCGACATACTGCGTCAACGCCCCGTCGCGCGAGATCAATACGTGCGCCGAGACCTCGAGCGCCGCGATCGTCTCGAAAAACGGGTGCGCTTGCGGGTCGAGCCGGTTCACGAACAGGGCGTCGATCCACGGCCCGCCGAAGCGGCCCGGCGGAAGGCTGATACCGTGCACGACGATCAGGTCGAGCGAGACGCCCGGCGGCCGGGCATCGCAGTTCGGCGAAGGCACCTTCCTCACGCCGCGTATCCAGCCGCTGTCGATGATCATCGGCATGCTACATTGAGGACGCGAACCGCCCGCGGGATCGAGCCGCACTATACAACACCGTCGCCGAGACTCGCCCGGCGGAGCGCACAATCGGCGGGAACGCCGAGCAGCGAGAACGCCGATGTCGGACCGTCGCATCACACGCCTGTATCTCGACCGCGATCTCGGCGCGGACCGCGCGCCGCTGACCGAGCGCGAAACGAAGTACCTCGGCAGCGTGCTGCGCCTGAAGCGCGGCGATCACGTGCTCGCGTTCAACGGGCGCGGTCAGGAGCGGTTCGCCGCGATCGCGTCGCTCGCGCGCGCGCAGGGCGAGCTCGCGCTGCTCGACTTCGTCGATCCGCTGCCGGAGTCGAAGCTCGCGCTGACGCTGGTCCAGGCGCTGCCGAAGACTGAAGCGATGGATCTCGTCGTGCAGAAGGCGACCGAGCTCGGCGTGCGGGCGCTGTGGCCCGTCACGTCCGACTTCAGCGTCGTGAGACTCGATCCGGAGCGCGCCGAGCGCCGCGCCGTGCACTGGCGGCGAATCGCGCAAAGCGCGTGCGAGCAGTCCGGCCGCCACCGCCCGCCCGAGATCAGAGCCGTGCAGCCGCTAGCGCAATGCCTCGAGCAGATCCCAACCGACAGCACGCGCATCGTCCTCGATCCGCGCGCCGACGCGCCGCTGTCGAGCGCCGAGCCGCCGACGGGCGATCTGTTCCTCATGATCGGCCCGGAGGGCGGCTTCAGCGAAGCGGATCTCGAGCGCATCGAGCGGCACGGCGTACGGCGCATGCGCCTCGGCCCCAGAACGCTACGCGCCGAGACCGCCGCGATCGCCGCCGCCGGCATCGCCCAAGCTCTCTGGGGCGACCTCCGCTGAGCTCCCGCGGCTCCGTTGCAGCCTGCCGCGCATGCTTCATGAACGCTACGGGTCCGTCGCGGCCCCGCGGCGTGATATGCGCGTCTTCAAAACCGCGACAGGTGAAGCCTTGCGGCCTGTCCTGCCTTGTTCATGAACGCCGCGCCGCCAACGAGGGCGTGGTGTGATATGCGCGTCTTGGGGAGCGTGTGAGCCAGGATGGCGAACGCGCAGCCGCCATGGACGGCCTTGCGGCGGTCCCCAAGACGCGCATATCACGCCGCGCCCGGCCACCACCGCCCCCAACCGTTCACGAACAAGGCAGGACAGGCCGCAAGGCCCGCGGAACGACCCTACGACGCCGCCCGCATCCGACTCTGCAACTCCGCGACCATCGCCTCGAGCCGCTCGACGTCCGGAATCAGCGGAAACTCGTGAATCATCCGCACGCGGCACAGCGCCGGCTGACCTTCGGCGATCGGCCGCTCCGTATCGAGCATCAGCACGTCCGGATTCACGCGCACGAGCTGCGGGAACCCTTGCGTCAGGATCCCGTAGTAACCCTTGAGCCGGTTCGTGACCGCATGAAACACGACGATCCGCGTGCGGCCGCGCTTCTTCGCCGCCGAATCCCCCGGCCGGCTGCCGTCGAACGAGACGATCGGTAGCGCGCGGCCGTTCCAGTCGACCGTGCCGAGATACCACTCCGGCACGTCGTCGCCGATCGGCGCCTGCGTCTCGACGAACGCGATGACCTCCGCGACGCACATCCGCGGCACGAGCAGACGCTCGTCGCGGAGCGGAATCAGCAAGCTGTAGAGCTCGCGCTGCTCGGCCGCCGTCGCGCTCACAGCGTTCTCCCGAGCAACGCCTCGACCGACGCGATCAGCTGCGCTTCCTGATAGGGCTTGCTCAAGTAATCGTTCACACCGAGCTCGATCGCCTTCGCGCGGTGCTTCTCGCCCGACCGCGACGTGATCATCACGATCGGCACGTCCTTCAGCTTCTCGTCGTTCCTGACGTGCGATGCAAACTGATAGCCGTCCATGCGCGGCATCTCGATGTCGAGGAGGATGATGTCGGGCTCGAGCTCCTGCAGCGCGGTAATCGCGTCGAGGCCGTCGCGCGCCGTGACGACCCGCACGCCGCGGCGCTCGAGCAGACGCTGCGTGACGCGGCGCATCGTGATCGAATCGTCGACGACGAGCGCAGTCGGCTGCCGGGCCGCGGGCGTCGCGGGGACCGGCGCCTGCGCGCCGTGCTGCGACCGAACGAGCGTCCCGGCGTCGAGGATGACGATCACGCGGCCGTCGCCGAGAATCGTCGCCCCGGAGACGCCGGCGATGCTGCCGAGGTGCGGCCCGAGCGTCTTCACGACGATCTCGCGGCTACCCTCGAGCGCATCGGTCAGAAGCGCGGTCGAGTGCTCTCCGGCGCGGACCAGCACGAGCGATACGGCGCCCTCCTCGGCCGGCAGCGCGGACGGCATCCCGCCGACGAGGCTGCCGAGATGCTGGATCCGATAGCTCACGCCGCCGTACTCGAGCTTCGGCTCATCGTGCGTCAGCATGTCGAGCAGCGTCTCGCGCGGCACGCGGGTCACGCCTTCGATCGTCGGCAGCGGCAGCGCGAACGTCTCCTCGCCCGCGTCGACGATCAGCGCATGCGTGACGGCGAGCGTATACGGCAGGCGAATGTAGAAGCGGGTCCCGCGGCCCTTCGCGGACTCGATCCGCATCGACCCGCCGAGCTTCTTGATCTCGTTGTCGACGACGTCCATGCCGACGCCGCGGCCCGCGGCCTGCGTCAGCTCGTGAGCCGTGCTGAAGCCGGGACGCAGGATCAGCTCGACCGCCTCGTTGTCGGAAATCTGCTGCTGATCGGCGATCAGGCCCTGCTCGAAGGCCTTGCGGCGAATCGCGTCGAGATCGAGCCCGCGCCCGTCGTCCGCAACCTCGATCAGCACCTCGGAGCCTTCCCTGCGCAGGGACAGCTCCACCCGGCCGGTCTCGGGCTTGCCGGCGCGGCGCCGCTCGGCAGGCGACTCGATGCCGTGCACGACGGCGTTGCGCAGCAGGTGCTCGAACGGCGCGAGCATCGTATCGAGGACCTGTCGGTCGACCTCGCTGCCCCCGCCGTGCACGACGAGCTCGGCCAGCTTGTTCGTATCCGATGCCGCCTGACGGACGATGCGGGCGAGCCGGGACGAATGCCGCTGGAACGGCACCATCCGCGTCTGCATCAGCCCTTCCTGCAGCTCGCTCGTGACCCGGGCCTGCTGGCTCAGCAGGGTTTCGGCCTCGGTCGTCAGCCCGTGCAGCAGCTCGTTGATGCTCGCGACGTCGTTCGCCGTCTCGGCAAGCGCGCGCGAGAGCTGCTGGATCGTCGAGTAGCGATCGAGCTCGAGCGGGTCGAAGCCCTGGCCTCCGGCCGTCAAGTCGTCTTGATGGCGGTACAGGATCTGCGCCTCGGTCTCGGCCTCGAGCTTGCGCAGCTGCTCCCGCAGCCGCGTGACGGTCTGGCCGAGCTCGCCGAGGTGGAAGTCGATCGAGTGCAGCTGCTGGTTCAGCCGAGATTGGAAGATGTTGATCTCGCCGGCGCCGTTCAGCAGCGCGTCGAGCAGCGCCGCATCGACGCGCGCCGTCTCCGCCCGCTCGGCGCCCCGTCCCTCGGCCTGCGGGCCTCGCGCCGGAGCGTCGGACGGACCCGCGGCGCCGGCGTCCTTGTGCTCGGCGGCGGCGCCGTGCTCGACCGAGGCGGCCTGCGCGGCGCTCGCCGCTGCGTCGTCGCTCTGCGCGGCGGCCGCCGCGGCCTCGTCGGCGCCATCGCTCGGGGGTTCGGCGGCGTCCGCTGCAGGCGACTCCGGCGCAGGCGGCGGCGGAGTCTTCGGCTCGGCACCGCGCTTGAACCGCGTCAGGCGGCGCGCGAGCTCGTCGAGGCCCGGGACCGTGCGGCGGAAGCCCTTGTCCGTGGCCGCCGGAGCGGCGCTCGCCGCCGACGCGTCGTCGGACGGCGCCGCCGAGGCCTCGTCGGCCGTCTCGGCGCCGCTCGCGAGCGTGTCCGTCGCGGCGTGGTCGTCGTCGCCGGGCGGCAGGGTCGGCGCAAGCTGGCGGACCGTCGGCTCCTCGCCCGACCCCGCTTCGCCTTCCGCCGTCGGCGCGGCGTCCGCGTCGGCCTGCTCGGCGGGCGCGCCGGGATCGGCGCCGGCGGCCTCGGCGCCAGCCTGCGCCGCGCCCATCCCGTCCCCGCCCGGCGACGACAGCGCCTCGATCCGCGTCACGAGGTCGGCCGCGCTCGAGACGGGTCGTCCCGCATCGATCGAGTCCCGCATCTCGCTCAGCGTGTCGAGGCACTGCTGCAGCAGCTCGAGCGTCCCGGGCGAAGGCGCGACGCGCTTGTCCGCCATGCCGGCGAGCAGCGTTTCGAGCGCGTGGCTCAGGTCGCCCATCGGCGTGACGCCGGCCATCCGGGCGCCGCCCTTCAGCGTATGCAGCAGGCGCTGCAGCTCGACGATAGACGCCGAGCCTTCGCCCTCGCTGCGCAGCGTCTCGAGCGCGCTCTCGGCGTTCTCGAGAATCTCGGCCGCTTCCTCCATGAAGATCGCGGCGATCTCGGGATCGAAGTTCAGGGCCAGCGCCGGGGACGACACCTCGTCGGGGACGGCAGGCTTCTCGGGTGCGGCCGAATCCTCGAGGCGCTCGAGCCGCGCGACGACGTTCGCATCGGCCTCGAAGGCAGTGCCTTCCGTCAGCGCATCCGTCATTCGCGAGATCTCGTCGGCGCATGCGGCAAGCGTGTCCACGCCTTCGTCCAGCAAGCCGCGGCCCGCCTGGAACAGCCGGCCGAGGTGCTCGGACAGCGGCCGCGCGAGCGCGACGGCCGGCGCGAACGCGGCCATCTTCGCGCTGCCGAGCAGCGTATGGCACGCGCGATAGAGCGGCTCGTCGATCGGGTACGGTGCCTCGCCGCGCCGCGCAGACTCGACGAACGCACGCAGCGTCTCGAGGTGCCCGAGCGTCTCCTTGACGAAGATGTCCGCAAGCACCGGATCCATCGCGGGCTCGCTGGAAGCCGCATCCCCGGCTTCGGCCGCTGCGTCCGCCGCGGCCGGTGCCGCGTCATCCGTCTCGTCAGGAACCGGCAGCCGCAGCGAGTCGCTGGAGAGATTCGCCGCGTTCGGGTCGCCCTCCGCGAACGCCTCCGCCCGCTTCATCAATAGCTGCACGTCCGCGCGCGGCGTGATGCCGACCTCGAGCTGCTCGATCAGCTGCGGGAAAACGTCGGCCGCCTCCGTGATGAACTCGATCATCGACGGCGTCGGCTCGAGCGTCTGGTTGATCACGCGGTTCAGCAGGTTCTCGATGCTCCACGCGAACTCGCCGATCATCTGCGCGCCGACCATTCGGCCGCTGCCTTTCAACGTATGGAACGAGCGGCGTACCGAGATCAACGCGTCGGAGTCCTCGGGGCGCTCCGCCCAGATCGGCAGGAAGCGCGCGATGCTCGCGATCTCCTCCTTCGCTTCCTCGATGAAGAGCTCGAGGAGCTCGGGATCGGAGCGTTCCTCGTCGACCTCCATGACCGACGGCGCGGGCTTCGGCGCCTTCTTCGGCGGCGGCTCGGCGGCGGCCGGCGCCAGCGCCACGGGTTGCGGCGTCGTCGGCGGCAGCGCCTCGAGCAGATCGAGGCAACGGCTCGCGTTGTCGAGCATGTACCACGGGTCGCTGCGCCCGCGGCTGACCGTCTCCATGTAGTACTCGACGGCGACGACGGCGTCGGCAAGCCGCTCGAGGTACTCGGGCTTCAGCGCCTTGCGGCCGGGGCCGAGCCGGGTCGCGATCACGGCGCCGATGCGCTCGACGATCTTCACGGCCCGGGTCTTGTTCAGCATCAACAGCCCTGCGGTGATCCCGCGCAGCTGCGGCTTCACCTGCTCGAGAACGCGGCCGTCCTCCGGCGTCTCGAGAAGCTGCGTCACGGCTTCCTTGACCTTCGCGAGGTTCACGATGCACTCGCCGACGACGGCCTGCGTGACGTGGCGATACTGCGCCTCGGTCTCGCTCTCGGCGGACGTGCCGCTGTCGGCGCCCGGCACGATCGCGCGAACGAGCTCGCGGTCGAGCGCGTCCTCGACGTCGAGCAACGTCGCGGCGATCTTCTCGAGCGCACGAGGGCTGTCGATCTTGCGGCTGCCGACGATCGCATTCAGCTCGCGCGCCTCGCGCTGAATCTCGGCCCTCGCCTTCTCGAGCCCGAGGACGCCGAGGGTGTCGCCGATCTTCTTCAGCATGTCGAGCTGCGGCTTCAGCTGCTCGATGTCCTCCATTCCGGTGCGCACGAAGATGTCGAGCGCATCCTTGACGGACGACAGATCCTCCTTGATCGCCTTCGCGACCGTGCGCATCAGCTTCACGCTCGGTCCGGCGAGGCTTTCGCGCGCCTCGGCGAGCTGCGACTCGGGCGGCACGGCCTCGTCGAGGCGATACATCTCGCGGATCTGCCTGAGCCGCTCGTGGCCGCTGCCCGCACGCGCGACGTAGTAGAGCAGGCTGTTCAGCAGCTCGACGGGCGGCGACTCCACCCAGGCCGCCTCGCCGCCGTCGATCAGACGCTTGAGCTGCCGGTCGGCCTGACCGACGAGCCGCTTCAAGTTCACCGTCGGCTCGAGATGCCCGCCGCGCAGCGCGACGAGAACGCCGGTCAGCACGAACCAGAGCTGACGCACGGCCTCGGTCGACGCGGACTTCTCGAGCACGCCGCTGATCTGGATCAGCCGCTCGAGATGCTGCGGGGCCTCGTGCCCGCGTATCCATTGAAGGAGCGCCGACTGGAACGCCGGCCGAAGCCGCCGCGCGCTCGACTGGAATCGGCGGCTCGACTCCGCGTCGACCGCCGGTTGCGGCTTCGACGCGAGATGCCGCTCGAACGGGCCTGCGTTCAGCAGCAGCAGCGAGCCCTCCGACAGGAGCGGATCGCCGCGCATCTCGCGCAGGTCGTTGAGAAGCGGCAGCAGCACGAGCGCGATGTCGCGCCCGCCGCTCATCACGCGCTCGAGGTATGCGGGGAGCTGCACCATCGCGCGGGTCAGCGCCTCGAGCCCGGCGTCGACCTGCTCCTGCTCGCGGCACGCGCGCACATGGCGGCAGGCGCGCTCCATCTCCTCGGCCAGCATGCCGGCCCCGTGCAGCTCGATGATTTTCAGCGCGCCCTGCGCGAGATGCAGCAGGTCGGCCGCGCGGTCAAGCGCATCCCGGCCCGTGTTGCCTTCGACGAAATCCTCGAGCTCGCGCCGAGCCGTCTCGAGCGTGCTGCCGATCTCGCGGCTGACGAGGTCGAGCGAATGCGCCGCGAGATCGTTCATCTCGACTTGGGTCGACATCGACACGCTCATCCGGATCGCCTGCGCGCTTGCGTCCTGGCGGGCCGCGCGGCCCGGGGCTCTGCGCCGACGGCTGCCGGCAGCGCGTCGTCGACTGGGAGCGCCCGCGCCGCGTCGAGCGCGGATGCGATCCGCGCCTGGCTCAGCACGCTCGTGCCCGCCGTGTCGTCGGGAAGCGTAAAGCCGCTGACCGTTTCGCGAAGCTGCGATGCGAGCTCGGAGAGCTTGCTGATCGCGGCCGACGCCGCGTTCGTCGACTCGGTCGTCTTCGCGCTGATCTCACGCAGCACGCGCATCGACTCGGTGATCGCGGCCGTCGCCCGCGTCTGCTCCCGCCCCGAGCTCGAGATGTTCTGCACGAGGCTCGCGATCTGATGCGAGACCTGCTCGATCTCGTCGAGCGCGGCGCCCGCGTTCTCGGCGAGGAGCGCGCCGCCGACGACGTCCGTCGTGCTGCGCTCCATCGAGACGACGGCCTCGTTCGTGTCCGATTGGATCGTGCGGACGAGCACCTCGATCTTGCGCGTCGCGATCGTCGAGCGCTCGGCGAGCTTCTGCACCTCGTCCGCGACGACCGCGAAGCCGCGGCTGCCTTCGCCCGCCCGCGACGCCTCGATCGACGCGTTCAGCGCGAGGATGTTCGTCTGCTCGGCGATTTCCTCGATCAGCTCGACGATGTTGCCGATCTCCTGGGAGCTTTCGCCGAGGCGCTTGATGCGCTTCGACGTGTCCTGAATGGTCTCCCGTATCGTGTTCATCCCGTCGATCGTGCGGCGCACGGCCTCGCCGCCCTTGTGCGCGACGTCGACCGCGTGCCGCGCGACATCGGAGCAGCGCTCCGCGTTGCCGGACACTTCCTCGATCGACTGCGCCATGCGGGTGACGGCCTCCGACGCGGCGGCGGTCTGCTTCGCCTGCGTCTCGCTGGAGCGGACGAGATGGCGGACCGTCGCCTCGCTTTGCTTCGCCGCGGCGTCGACGAGGATCGACGTGTCGTTGATCGTCGCGACGAGCTCGCGCAACGCCTCTATCGCATAGTTGATCGAGTCGGCGATCGCGCCGGTGATGTCCTCGGTCACGGTGGCCTGCACCGTGAGATCGCCGTCCGCAAGATTCGACAGCTCGTCGAGCAGCGTCAGAATCGCCTGCTGGTTGCGCTCGTTCTGCGCGGCATGGGCTTCGGCCATGCGGCGCAGGTCCCCTGCCCGCTGATAGGCCAGCATCATCGTCAGCAGCAACAGCAGCGCCGCGCCGACGAGCAGCAGCGGCAGCCCCCCGCCGTCCTGGGTCAGAAGCAGCACGGCCGCGGCAACCATCAACGCCGTCGACGCAAACGCGAGCGGCGGCAGGAGCTTGATCCAGGGGCTCGACTTGATCATCGTGAGCTCATTTCCTCGTGGTCGTTTCCCCGGCGTTCAGAAACTGCTCGTCGTCCAGCAGCTTGGCAAGGCTGAAACGAGGCCAAACTTCCGAACCCTGCACGAATCCCCCGTCGAGATAGTGATCGCAACGAATCACCGTTGCGGGAACCTGATCCTTCCAGTCGTCGTGCGCGAACCTGCGAATGCCGAGCACCTCGTCGACGACGAGCGCCGTCGGCACGTCGCGGCTCGCCGCGACGAGAACGCGGCTGCGCCGGTCGAACGCGGCACCGCCGGCGCCGAGGAAGGCCTTGAGGTCGACGACGGTCAGCAGCTGCCCGCGCACGTTCGCGATGCCGCGCAGCCAGAATTTCGCGCCCGGCACCCGCGTGACGGGATCGGGCACCGGCAGAACCTCGCGCACGTCCCCGCGTCCGGTGACGAAATGCTCGTTGCCGATCCGGAACCCGATGCCGGCCCATTCGTCGGCCGCCGCGGCGCCGCCCTCCCGCGCCGCGCTCGCCGCTCGCGCAAGGCGCTCGAGCTCGAGCAGCAGCTCGAACGGCCGTTCCCGAAGCTCTGCGAGGCTCAAGCGCCTGGCCTCTCGGTCCGCCGCTCGAGCACCTCGTTCGCCTTGGCGACCAGCACCGCCTCGCTGACCGGCTTGACGAGGTAGTCGACGGCGCCTTGCCGCATGCCCCAGATCCGGTCGGTTTCCTGGCTCTTCGTCGTGATCATCACGACGGGGATCGACTTCGTGAGCGGATCGCGAGTCAAAGTGCGCGTGGCCTGATAGCCGTTCACGCCCGGCATCACGACATCCATCAGGATCAGATCCGGGCGCATCTCCCGCGCAAGAGAAATGCATTCGGAGCCGTCGGCGGCCGAGACCGTGTCGAAGCCGTGCTTCTCGAGCACGGTCTTCATGACATGCACCTCGGTCGGAGAATCGTCGACGATCATGATCAGCGCCATGGCCTGCCCCCCAGACGTCGAGCGTGCTTCACCGCCCGACGTGGCTCGAAATCGCTCCCAGCAGCTCGTCCTTCGTGAACGGCTTGGTCAGATACTGCTCCGAACCGACGAGCCGTCCCCTCGCCCGATCGAACAGCCCGTCCTTGCTGGACAACATGATCACCGGGGTATCTTTGAAGAGCTTGTTGTGCTTGATCAGGGAGCAGGTCTGATAGCCGTCGAGACGCGGCATCATGATATCGACGAAGATGATGTCCGGCTGGTGATCTGCGATCTTCGACAGCGCGTCGAACCCGTCGACCGCCGTGTAAACCGTGCATCCTTCCTTCGCGAGCAACGTCTCGGCAGTGCGACGGATGGTCTTGCTGTCGTCGATCACAAGGATCTTGAGGCCCTGCAGGCTCGGCCTCGGGCTTACCGCGTTACCGGTCGACACGCACTTCTCCCTGCGCTCCGGCGGCCGCCGCTCCCCGGTTGTTCCCACAGCGGCACCGCGCGAACACAACGCGCCTTTTAACATATTGATGAGACGCTTCCAACGACTCCGTCCGGCGGTCGGAAGGGCTGCCGGCCTATGGCTGCGACCGAGCCGGGACGCGCCTCTTCGCGGCGCCGCGGCACCGCGTTCCGCGAGCTATGGTAGCGTTGCCGTTTTCGACGAAACTGCGAACCTGCACTCAAAAGCGAGGACCGATGGACAGCTCGTCTCGCCTGCTCGGCGTCGTCATGGACCCGATCGAGTCGATCAAGCCGCAGAAGGACTCGACACTCGCGATGATGCTCGCGGCGCAACGCCGCGGCTGGCGCATCGCGTACTTCACGCAAAACGACCTGTCCGTGCGCGACGGCGCGCCGCTTGCCCGCGGCCGGCTGCTCGAGGTCGAGGACAGGACGGACCGGTGGTTCACGTACGGCGAGGAATGGTCCGGCTCCCTCGAGCGTCTCGACGCGCTCCTGATGCGCAAGGACCCGCCGTTCGACATGGAGTACGTCTACACGACGTATATCCTGCAACTCGCCGAGGAGCGCGGCCTCCTCGTCGTGAACCGGCCGAGCAGTCTCAGGGAAATCAATGAGAAGGCCTACACGGCCTGGTTCCCGCACTGCACGCCGCCCACGTTGATCACACGCTCGCGGGCGGAGCTCGTCGGCTTTCTGGATGAGCAGCAGAAGATCGTCGTGAAACCGCTCGATGGGATGGGCGGCCGCTCGATCTTCGTCGTCACGAAGGGCGACCCGAACATTAACGTGATCATCGAGACGCTGACTCAGAACGGCGGCCGCTTCACGCTCGCGCAGCGCTTCCTGCCCGAGATCGTCGACGGGGACAAGCGGGTGCTGCTGATCGACGGGGAACCGGTCGACTACGCCCTCGCCCGGATCCCTGCCCCGGGCGAGTCGCGCGGCAATCTCGTGATGGGCGCGCGCGGCGAAGGCCGGCCGCTCACGGCCCGCGATCGCTGGCTCGCGACCGAGATCGGGCCGACGCTCGCCGCGAAAGGGGTGCTGTTCGCGGGGCTCGACGTGATCGGCGACTTCGTCACCGAGATCAACGTCACGAGCCCGACCGGAATACGTGAATTGGATCGGCAATTCGGCATCGACATCGCTGCTAGACTGCTCGACGCCGTCGAGCGGCGGCTCGAAAAGTGACCGATTGCGCGTGATCTCCCCGCGAAAAAATGGTGTCAGACACCCTTTTTGCCCGTCGCGGCAAAATGGGTGCCTGACACCATTTTTAAATTGGTGCCTGACACCATTTTTGCTTGCCGTGCTGGTCGCCGCCGCCGGGTGCGCGGAGCCGCCCCGGCTCATCGAGCAGCGGCTGTACGCGATGGGCACGTGGGTCGACTTCGCGCTCGTCGCGACGCCCGAGACCGCCGAGACGGCGCTCGGCGAGGTCGAATCCTTCCTGCGGCGCTTCGAGACCGATTACTACGCGTGGGCCGCGGACGGCGAGCTCGCCCGTCTGAACCGGGCGCTGGCCGATGGCCGCGAGGCGGCCGTGAGCCCCGAGATGGCGGCGCTGCTCAGGGAGGCCAAGCGGCTCAGCGCGGCGAGCGGCGGCGCGTTCGATCCCGGGATCGGCGCACTCGTCGAGCGCTACGGCTTCCACGACGCGGCGGCGGACGCCCGGGCGCCGACGCCGGCCGAGCTCGAGGCCTGGCGCGCGGCCGGCGCCGGCATCGCGGCCGTCGAGATCGACGGTGCACGGATTACCGCGCGCAAGCCGGTCCTGCTCGACCTCGGCGGCATCGCAAAAGGCGCGGCCGTCGATCGAATCATCGAGATCTTCGGCCGGCACGGCATCACCGGCGCGCTCGTCAACGCCGGCGGCGACCTGCGAGTGCTCGGAGACCGGAACGGCCGTCCGTGGCGCATCGGAATTCAGGCCCCCCGCGCGGACGACGTGCTCGGCGTGATCGAGCTCGAGGACGGCGAAGCCGCGTTCACGTCCGGCGACTACGAGCGCTATGTCGACCTGAGCGGCGAGCGTCTGCACCACATTCTCGATCCGCGCACGGGCCGGCCCGCCGGCGAGACGCAAGCCGTGACAGTGATCGCTCGCGGCGGCGTGCTCGCGGACGCGGCCGCTACGGCCCTCTTCGTCGCCGGAGACGGCTGGACCGAAGTTGCGGAAGCGCTCGACGTCGACGCCGTGCTGCGCGTCGACGCGAACGGCCGGATCGAGGCGACCGAAGCGATGAGCCGCCGGCTCGTCGCGGGCACCGCGGAGCAGTGGGATGTCGTCGCCGACTCGTAAGCCCGGGGCAGGCGCCCCGCCGGCGAGCACGTCTTCCGCGAAGCTTAGCGCGGACCGGCTGAGCTCGATGCTGTTTCTCGCGGCCCTCGCGCACGGCGTGCTGATCCTCGGCGTGACGTTCTCGGCCCCGTCGCCGCCGCCCGAGACCGACGCTTTGCCGTCGCTGAAGGTCACGCTCATCGTCGATACGAATCGGCTCGACGAGCCGCCGGAGGATGCCGAATGGCTCGCGCAGGCGAACGCCGACGGCGGCGGCGCACCGCGCGACGGGCTCCGTCCGACGACGACCCTCGCCGCCGATCAGCCCGCGACGTCGATGGGCGATCCGAGCGCGTTCGACGCCGCGGACGCGCGGCCGCGCGAGGCTGCCGCGGTCGCGGACGAGATCGTGACCCGCAGCGAGTCCGAGCGGCAGGTCGCGGCAGTGCCTCAGGCGACGGAAGCGGCGGCGGCCGAGGCCGAGACGCGCGCCGCGCTGCTCGACCGCACGGCGCCCGAAACGCTCGCGCTCGAGATCGACGACGTGGCTGCGCTGCCGGACACGAACGACCCGGACGTCGCGACGGCGCCGGCGACCCGCGAATCGATCCTCGCCGCGTATCTCGATACGTGGCGCCGGCGCGTCGAGCGGATCGGCACGCTGAACTTCCCCGCAACGCTGCGCGCGCGCAACGGCGTCGGCCGCCCGCTGCTCGAGGTTGCGATCGGCGCCGATGGCGCGCTCACCGACATCATCGTCCGGCGCTCGTCCGGCGACGGCGCCCTCGATCAGGCGGCGCTCACGATTCTGAGGCTCGCGGCGCCGTTCGATCCGTTACCGGCCGAGATTCGCGCGCAGTACGAGGTCCTGCGCTTCGCATACGAGTGGGACTTCTCGGGCAGCAGCGCGGGCGAGCGGTCCGCGGCCGCAGCCGCTCCGTAGCGAATCGGAGACTGATTCCGAGCCGTATTTCGCACCGGCCGTTCCTGCGGCGACGGGCCGCACCGACCTGGGATAGAATTCCATTCATCATGGAACGCGAAATACGGCACGTGCGGACGCTTCAGGATCACTTCCTGATTGCGATGCCGGCAATGGGCGACCCGAACTTCAACGAGACGGTCACCTATATCTGCAAGCATGACGAGGAAGGCGCGATGGGCATCGTGATCAATCGCCCGACCGACATGCTTCTCGCCGAGGTGTTTCGGCAGCTTTCGCTCGAGCCGGTGGATCCGCGCCTCGCCGAGAAGCCGGTGCTCGCCGGCGGCCCCGTGCAGAGAGACCGGGGCTTCGTCGTGCACTGCTCCGATCAGCGCTACGACTCGACGCTCGAGACGGGCGCCGGCATCAAGATCACGGTCTCGCAGGATATCCTCGCGGCGATCGCACGGGGCGAAGGCCCGGAGCCCGTGCTCGTCGCGCTCGGATACGCGGGCTGGGACTCGGGGCAGCTCGAGGCGGAGATTGCCGCAAACGCATGGCTCAGCGTGCCGGCCGACCAGAAAGTGCTGTTCGAGACGCCGTTCGAGCAGCGCTGGCGCGCGGCCGCGGGTCTGCTCGGCGTCGACATCCATCAGCTCGCGAGCTACGCCGGGCACGCGTGAGCGCCGGCAGCGTCGTGGCATCGGCGCGCGGAAGCGGGATCGTGCTCGCGTTCGACTTCGGTCGCCGACGGATCGGTATCGCGACCGGTAATCTGCGCACCCGCACGGCGTCTCCGTTGACGACGCTCGAGAGCGGACGCGAGCCCCCGTGGCCGGAGCTCGACTCCGTCGTCGCCGACTGGCGCCCCGAGCGGCTCGTCGTCGGCGTTCCGGAATCGTCGGAAGGCCCGACGTCGGTTGCGGGCGCCGCGCGCGAGTTCGCCGCGAAGCTCGGGCGGCGCTATGGTTTGCCGGTCGAGACCGTCGACGAAGCTTTCACGTCGGCATCGGCCGCCGCGGACCTCAAGGAAGCGCGCAAGAGAGGCGAGCTGCGCCGGCGCACCCGCAAGTCCCAGATCGACGCGCGCGCCGCGTGCTTGATCGCGGAGCAGTGGATGAGCAGCACGCATGGAGGGCAATGACGTGACGGCCGCGAGCGGCGCGAGAACGGGCGGTACCGGAACCCGCGGCACGATCTATCTCGAGGACGCCGAGATCCTCGTGCACGAAGCCTGGCCCGGCCGGCAGCACGTGCTGCGCGTGCTCGCCCCAGCGGCAGCGCGGCGCGCGGAGCCCGGCAGCTTTGCGCATATCACGTGCGACCCGTGCGTGCCGATGCGCCGGCCGCTGTCGATCATGCGCGCCGACCCGGACGAGGGCTGGCTAGAGTTCTTGTACAAGCCCGTCGGCGCGGGCCTCGAGAAGCTTACGGCGCGCCGTCCCGGCGAGCGCTTGAGCATGCTCGCCCCGATCGGGCGCGGCTTCTTTCCGTCGCCTTCCCGCCCGCGCGTGCTCGCGATCGGCGGCGGCGTCGGCATTCCGCCGATGATCTTTGCGGCGGAGCGTCTCGCCGCGCGGCCGGAGTTTCGCACGCCGATCGTGCTGATGGGCAGCGAGCTGCCGTACCCGTTCCGCCTCGAGCCGTCGGCGCTCGCCGTGCCCGGCGCGCCGGACGACGCGACGCACGGCATGGCGCTGCTCGAGTCCATCGGCGTCCCGTCGCGGCTCGCGAGCAACGCTGGTCTTCCCGGCGCGCATGCCGGCGTCGTCACGGCCCTCGCGCGTCGGCTCCTCGAGGCGATGCCGGACGCGAGGCGCGCGGAGACGCAGCTCCTCGGCTGCGGCCCGGGACCGATGCTGCAGGCGCTGGCCGTGCTCGCGCGCGAGTTCGATCTGCCGTGCCAGCTCGCACTCGAGGAGTACATGGCGTGCGGCGTCGGCGGCTGCGCCGGCTGCACCGTTCGAGTCGAAACGTCCTCGGGGCCTGCGATGAAGCGCGTCTGCGTAGACGGCCCGGTGTTCGAGGCGCGGGAGGTATATCCCGCCGTCTTCGCATAGCGGACTGACTCACCCCTCAGCAATGCGCTCGACGCTTCCGACGTTTTTTCTCTCCCACGGCGGCGGTCCGTGGCCGTTCATGCAGGACGACTACGGCGCCGCTCACGCACGCCTCGCCGCGGCGCTCGCGGCGATCCCCGCGTCGTTGCCCGCCGCCCCGCGCGCGGTGCTCGTCGTCTCCGGGCATTGGGAGGAGCCCGAGCTTGCCGTCATGGCGCATCCGTCGCCGCCGATGCTTTACGACTACTACGGCTTTCCGCGGCACACGTACGACGTGACCTATCCTGCGCCGGGCGAGCCGCTGCTCGCGCGCCGCGTGCAAGGGCTTCTCGCAAACGCGGGCTTCCCGGTGCGGCTCGACGGCGCGCGCGGCTACGACCACGGCGCGTTCGTGCCGCTCGCGGTGATGTATCCGGGGGCCGAAATCCCGGCGCTGCAGTTGTCGCTGCACGGGAGCCTCGATCCCGCGGCGCACATTCGGATCGGCGCGGCGCTCGCGCCGCTACGTGACGACGGCGTGCTGATCGTCGGCAGCGGCATGAGCTATCACAACCTGCGCCTGATGGGCCCCGAAGCCGCCGCCCCGTCCCGGCTTTTCGATGCATGGCTCGGCGAGAGCCTCGCGGCCTCGCCGTCCGATCGCTGCCGGCGGCTGATCGGCTGGCAGGAGGCGCCGGCCGCGCGCATCGCGCATCCGCGCGAGGAGCACTTGCTGCCGCTGCACGTCGCCGCGGGCGCCGCCGGCTCCGACGCTGCATCGCTGATCTATCACGAGGACGACCTGCTCGGCACGATGACGGTGTCGAGCTACCGCTTCGGCTAGCGGGCGCTCATCGCCCGGCGGGCGGGGGCTCGTCGATCTCCGCAAGCGCGCTCAAGATTTTCGCGAACGCGTCTGCGGACAGCACTTCCGTCTCTTCCCCGGCGTCGAGCTCTCCCGCGGCGACGACATCGCGCATTGCGTCGAGCGGAATCTCGAGCGGAGCACTTGTTGCGATCCGGCTCGGCTCGGGATAGCTCGAGAACAGCGCTCGATACACCTCGGCCGCCATCAACGCCGTCAGCGCCCTGCCGGGATGCATGCCGTCCTCGGCGAGCCAAGGCGCGTCGCCGACCGTTTCCCGCACCCTGTTCCACTTCTCGCTGATCTCGATATGACGAATGCCGAGCGTGTCCGCAATGTATTGCTCGCCGCGCGTGAGCTCGAGGCTCACGATCGGCGGCTGGTATGTGCCGAGCAGATACGGCACGGCGCCGCTCGCCCGGATCAGCTCGACGAGCTTTCCATGATCTTCGATCATGCGCTCGCATTCCGGCCCGCGAGGCGCTCGGGAAGGCGCCGCACAGAGCCCATCTCCGCCCCGGTCGTGAAAGACCACAAAGTCGTACGATCCGCCCTCGATCGCCGACCTGACGACGCTGCTCGACACATGCTCCGAGATCCGAGCACCGCCGACCGCAAACATATCGGCCGAGATCTCTCTCCCGTTCTGCCGCCCGATCTCCATCAACACGGCCGGCATATTGTTCGTATAAAGGATGCTGTTCCCGACGAGGAGCACACGAGTCGCCTCCGCTCGCGCCGCATCGACCGCAACGCACGAAAGCAGCACCACAGCCCACGCTGCAATACGGCCCCACCAAGCCCTACCAAGCACGCGCGCCATCCTCACCTCCATCCAGCCAGCCGTCGCAGCACGAATCGTACAGCACGACTCACCGCAGCGAACGTCGTCGCCACGGTGCTTGCCGCTAGACACAGCGTGCCATCAAACGACTCGCGCACCCGGTAGCGGGGGTGTGTGTTCGATGGGCGCTGTCGGCGGCCGTTCGGCGGCCAGGGATGGCCGCCGCCGAGCGGCATGGATGCTCTTCCCGCGTGCCGCCGACAGCGCCCATCGAACACGCGCCGCCGCGGTCGACTGGCACCCGCGGTCGACTGCCAACCGCGGTCGCTGGCACCTTCCCGCAGCCCGACCGGCACGCAGCCGGCGCAGCGGCCGATCAACCGAAGTTGATCTTGGCCTCCAGGTTGCTCCGAGAATCCGCGTTCGACAACGCCTCCTCCATGCTGATCACGCCCGTCCGATAAAGCTCGAACAGCGCCTCGTCGAACGTCTGCATCCCGGGCTCGCGCGTCTCGCGGAACGCTTCCTTCACGTGCGAGATATCGCCCTTCTTGATCATCTCCGAGATGTGCGGCGTATTCAGCATCACCTCCACTGCCGCAACGCGCCGCCCCTCCTTCGACCGGACGAGCCGCTGCGAGATCACCGCCCGCAGATACTGCGACAGATCCATCAGCACCTGATTGTGCTGATCGTTCGGATACATATTGATGATCCGATCGAGCGTCTCGGGCGCATTGTTCGCGTGCAACGTCGCGATAGCGAGGTGGCCCGTGCCGGCGAGGTCGATCGCCGCCTGCATCGTCTCCCGATCGCGAATCTCGCCGATCAGCACGACGTCCGGCGCTTCGCGCATCGCGCTGCGCAGCGCGCGAGCGAAGGAATGCGTATCGAGACCGATCTCCCGCTGGTTCACGATCGACTTCTGGTTCGTGTGCAGGAACTCGATCGGGTCCTCGATCGTGATGATGTGCGACGCCGAATTGCGGTTGCGGTGATCGATCATCGCCGCGAGGGTGGTCGACTTGCCCGAGCCGCTCGCGCCGACCATGAGAATCAGCCCGCGGCGAAGCATCACGAGATCCTTGAGCGTCTCCGGAACGCCGAGGTTCTCGAGCTGGGGCAGGTCGGGGGTAATGAACCGCAGCACCATCGCGACGTTGCCGCGCTGATGGAAGATATTGACCCGAAAGCGGCCGAGGCCGGGCTCCGATATCGCGAAATCGATCTCGAGATCGCGCGTGAAGGCCTCGAGCTGCGCCTCGTCCATCAGCTCGAGCGCGGCCTGGCGGACCATCTTCGGCGTCAGCTCCATCTGATTGACGGGCAGAATCTTGCCGTCGATCTTGATCATGACGGGCGCATAGGTGGTGAAGAAGAGGTCGGAAGCCCTCTTGTCCACCATCAGCTTGAAGAGCGGTTTGACGTTCATTGCCCGTAGCCGGCCGATCGCTCAAGGGCCCGCCGTCGCCTGCGCCGCTCCCGGAGACTCAAGCCCGGCGTGCCGCGCGAGGCACTGACGCGCCGCCTTTAGAATCGCGTGGCGCGCTCCTCCTCGAGCAGACGGAGGCTGTCCCCTTGCTCCGCCTGAGCCGCGGACTCCCGCTTGCTCTGCAGCTTGATCCTGAGGCGCAGCTCGTTCTGCGAGTCGGCGTTGCGGATCGCCTCGTCGTAGGAGATCACGCCGTCCTCGTAGAGATTGAACAACGCCTGGTCGAACGTCTGCATGCCGAGCCGGTTCGACTTGGCCATGATCTCCTTGATGGAGGAGACCTCGCCGCGGAAGATCAGATCGCGAATCAGCGGAGACGCGAGCATGATCTCCATCGCCGCGACCCGCCCCATGCCGTTCTCGCGGGGAATGAGCCGCTGCGAGATCAGCGCGGTGGCGTTCAGCGAAAGATCCATCAGGAGCTGCTGCCGCCGCTCCTCCGGGAAGAAGTTGATGATGCGGTCGAGCGCCTGGTTCGCGCTGTTCGCGTGCAGGGTCGCGACGCACAGGTGGCCCGTCTCGGCGAACTGGATGCCGTACTCCATCGTCTCGCGGTCGCGGATCTCGCCGATCATGATGACGTCCGGCGCCTGGCGCAGCGTGTTCTTCAGCGCGTTGTGCCAGCTTTCCGTGTCGACGCCGACCTCGCGATGCGTGACGACGCAGCCGCGGTGCGTGTGCACGAACTCGACCGGATCCTCGATCGTGATGATATGGCCTCGGCTGTTCTCGTTGCGGTAGCCGATCATCGCCGCGAGCGTCGTCGACTTACCCGAGCCGGTGCCGCCGACGACGAGACAGAGCCCCCGCTTCGTCATCGCGACGTCCTTGAGCTGCGGCGGCAGCTCGAGGTCGTCGAACGACGGAATCTTCGTGACGATCTGACGGATCACCGCGCCGACGTTCCCTTGCGCGACGAACGCACTGACGCGGAACCGGCCGATGCCCTGCGGCGCGATCGCGAAGTTGCACTCCTTCGTCGCGTCGAACTCCTTCGCCTGCTTGTCGTTCATGATCGAGCGGACGATCATCGAGCTCTGCGCCGGAGACAGCGGCTTGTCGGCGAAAGGCTTGATCGTCCCGTCGATCTTGATGGCCGGCGGAAAGTCGGCCGTGATGAAGAGGTCCGAGCCGTTGTTCTCGACCATCTTCCTCAGAAGGTTCTGCGTCAGTCTGACGGCTTGATCGCGTTCCATCCCCGCCCCTTCCCTACGTTGCCGTGCCCGCGGATCAGAAGTTTTCCTTGATCACCGCCTTGAAGCGCGCCTCTTCCTTCGTGATGAGGCCCTTGGACATCAGCTCCTGGAGGTTCTGATCGAGCGTCTGCATGCCCTGCGCCTGCCCGGTCTGAATCGCGGAATACATCTGCGCGACCTTGCCTTCGCGGATGAGATTGCGGATCGCCGGCGTGCCGATCATGATCTCGTGCGCCGCGACGCGCCCGCCGCCGATGCGCTTAAGAAGGGTCTGAGAGATGACCGCGCGCAGCGACTCCGAAAGCATGCTGCGCACCATCTCCTTTTCCGCGGCGGGGAACACGTCGACGACGCGGTCGATGGTCTTCGCCGCGGAGCTCGTATGCAGCGTGCCGAAGACGAGATGGCCGGTCTCGGCCGCGGTCAGCGCGAGGCGAATCGTCTCGAGGTCGCGCATTTCGCCGACGAGGATGACGTCCGGATCCTCGCGGAGCGCGGAGCGCAGCGCCTCGCTGAAGCCGAGCGTGTCGCGGTGCACCTCGCGCTGGTTGATCAGCGACTTCTTGCTCTCGTGCACGAACTCGATCGGATCCTCGATCGTGATGATGTGATCCGGCTTGTTCTCGTTCACGTAGTCGATCATCGCCGCAAGCGTCGTCGACTTGCCGGAGCCCGTGGGACCGGTGACGAGGACGAGGCCGCGCGGATGCATCGAGACGTCCTTGAAGATGCGCGGCGCGCCGAGATCGTCGAGCGTGAGAATTTCGGAAGGAATAGTACGGAACACGGCTGCACAGCCGCGGTTCTGGTTGAACGCATTCACGCGGAAGCGTGCGAGCTTCGGGATCTCGAACGAGAAGTCCGTCTCGAGGAACTCCTCGAAATCCTTCCGCTGTTTGTCGTTCATGATGTCATATACCATACTGTGCACTTCCTTGTGCTTCAGCGGTGGCATATTGATTCGCTTGACGTCTCCGTCGACGCGGATAATCGGGGGCACACCCGCCGACAGATGCAGGTCGGACGCGTTGTTCTTGACCGCGAAGGCGAGCAGCTGAGCGATATCTACGGCAGCCATACTAGTCCTTGGATTGAAGCCGACACCGCCCCCGATCCGAGGCGGGACGCGAGGCGTTCATACTATAGCCAGCAGCTAAGACAAAGCGTGACTGATATCACGGAGCATTTGTCGACGATACGCGAACGTGTTCGCATTGCGGCGCAACGCGCAGGCAGAAGCGCCGAAGACGTGACGATCGTCGCAGTCAGCAAACAGCAGTCCGCGGAGTCGATTCAACTCGCATATCGGGCCGGACAGCGCCATTTCGGCGAGAGCTATGCGCAAGAAGCCGAGGCGAAACTCGATGCGCTCGCGGAGCTCGACATCGTCTGGCATTTCATCGGACGCATCCAGGGCAACAAGACGCGCTTCATCGCGGAGCGGTTTCACTGGGTCCATACGGTCGACCGCGCACGGATCGCAAGGCGGCTCGCGGAGCAGCGCCCGTATTTCGCGCCGCCGCTGAACGTGCTGATCCAGGTGAACCTCGACGGCGAGCCGCAGAAGGGCGGCGTCGCGCCGAACGAGGTCGAAGGGTTGGCCGAGCGGATCGCCGCGTTCGACGCGCTCACGCTGCGCGGTTTGATGACGATCCCGCCTGCCGGCCTTTCTTCCGACGAGAACCGCGCGCATTTCGCACGGCTCGCCGGGATCCACGCGGAGCTCGCAGCGCGCGGCTTTGCCGTCGACACGATGTCGATGGGCATGTCAGGCGACTTCGAGGCGGCGATCGAGGCGGGCTCGACCTGCGTCCGGATCGGCACTGCGATCTTCGGCGCCCGCGCGCGTTGACGCTTGCGGCGCTTGCCGCCGGCGGGCGCCCGATCCATCGAGCGAACGGCATCCGGGCCCTCCGCGAGGGCGGAGATTGCGCTCGCATGATATCTTTCCGCGGGCCCTTACCGGACGAACGGCATGCAGAACGCGCTGATCTTCCTCGTCAAGACGCTCGCCGACCTCTACGTGCTCACGTTTCTGCTGCGTTTCATCATGCAGTGGACGCGGGCCGACTTTCACAACCCGTTCGCGGACGTGATCCTACGGGTGACGAATCCGCTCGTGCGGCCGGCGCGCCGCATGCTGCCCTCGGCGCGCGGCATCGACCTGCCGACGCTGCTGCTGCTCCTCGCGCTCGAGGCGCTCGCGACGCTGCTGCTGCTCGCGCTTGCCCGCGTCTCGATGCCGCCCGGCGCGTTCGTCGTCACCGTCGTGCTGCGGCTCGTGAACTTGACGATCTGGTTCTACACGATCGCGATCTTCGTCTACGTGATCCTCAGCTGGGTCGGGCAGGGGCGGTACACGCCGATCGGGGCGCTGCTGGCCGATCTCGTCGAGCCGGTGCTCGCGCCCGCCCGCCGTATCCTGCCCCCGATCTCCGGGATCGACCTGAGCCCGCTGCTCGTGCTGATACTCCTCCAGGCGGTCTCCATCGCGCTGCCGCTGGACATGTATCTCCGATAGTATCTCCGTTAGCGCCGGTTCCCCTCCTTCCACGCGGCGCTGTCGGCGGCCCGCAAATCGGTTTATATTGGGGCCGGCGACTGTAGGAGATTGCTATGATCCAGCACGCGATTCAGCACGCCCGCCTGCTGCCGCTCCTCGGCACCTTCGCCTTCCTGTCCGCCTGTGAGCAGCCGACTCCGATCGCGGTCGCTCAGGAGCAGGACGGGCAGGACGTCGTACTCTCCGCCACCGAGAACATGAAGGACTTCGGAGATTACGTGCTCCACTTCAACGCGATCGGCACCGACCAGCTCACGGATAAGATCGCGGCGCAGTACGGCATCGTCCGCAGCCGGAACCGTGCAATGCTGAGCGTCAGCATCCTGCGCAAGGCGGAAGGGACGATGGGCACGCCGGTCACCGGAAGCGTGTCGGCCTCCGCGATCAACCTGACGGGCCAGCTGAAGAACATCAATCTCCGCGAGATCAAGGAAGGGACGGCGGTGTACTACATCGGCGAGACGAGCATCACGGATGGGGAGACGCTGATCTTCACCGTCGACGCAACGCCGATCAACGAAGCGAGCCGCTTCACGGTCCGCTTCAAGAAGCAGTTCTTCGTCAACGACTGAGCCGGGCCCCATGGCCGACGCGGCGCGGAAGCCGCGTCGGCTTCGCTCAGCCTCGTGCCTTGTCCTTGAGGCGGTTCCGAATTCGGATCAGATCGCCGTGCGACACGTAAAGCAGGTCCGCGATCTTGCGCACCAGATGATCCTCGTGCTTGTCGAGATGGGAATCGGCGAGAGCCACCCTCCATAGCATCTCGACGATCGCCTGCTTCTCGTCGTAAGTCAGCGCCTCGTGCAGGCTTCGCGTAAAGGCCTGGAGCGACGCGGCGTGATCGGCGGTGCGGCGGGCCTCGTCGACGAGCAGCGCCGCCTCCTCTTCGGAAAGCTCGAAGCGCTCGCGCAGCAGCCGCAGCGTCTCCTCGCTCTCCGTGATGTTCTCGTCGAAGTCGGCCCGTTCGACCTCGACGAGCAGAAGCGCCGTCGCAAGGCGAATGCCATGGCGCCGGTCGGCCGAGGCGGGCCCGCTCGGGCCGCCGCTGCCGAGCGCGCGCTCGAGAATATCCGCCAATGCCTTCAGCATCGCCGCTCAGCCCGGCAGACGCTCGGCCGCGCTCGGTCCCACCGCCTCTTCGACAAACGACTCGATACGAGACGAAAGCTCGGTCAGCCGGCCGTGGAAGAAGTGGGTCGCGCCTTCGAGCACGGCGAGGCACGCGTCCGCCGCGTGCCGCTCGCGCCACGCGCGCAGCTCGTCGAGCGGCACGAGCTCGTCCTCCGACCCGTGCACGATGAGCCACGGGCAGCCGGGCGGCGCGACCCCGTCGACAAGCCGGCCGACGGGCAGCGCGACGGTGACGAGGAAGGCCGCATCGAGCGCGGCGGCGATGTTCGCCGCGATTCCCGCGCCGAACGAGAAGCCGCCGAGGTAGAGCGGCAGACCCGGATGCATCGCCCGCGCCCACCGCACGACGGCGGCGGCATCCTCCCGCTCGCCCTCTCCGTCCGCATACGTCCCTGCCGATTCGCCGACCCCGCGGAAATTGAAACGGACGGCGACGGCACCCGAGCGCTGGAAGGCTCGGGCGAGGGTATACGCGACCTTGTTCGTCATCGAGCCGCCGTGCAGGGGATGGGGATGACACACGACGGCGAGCGCACGAGGCGCCGGCGACGGGGCCTCGACCAGCGTTTCGATCGCGCCGGCCGGACCCGGGACGGCGTGCTTCTCCGCCGTTGCCGCGCTGCGTGTCACCGCGGCCTCCGCGCGGCTACTGCGGCATCGACTCGCCGTTGGCGAGCCGGATCAGCCCAAGCACGTTGCGGTACACGTACCAGACCCAGACCACGGCAAGGATCAGCCATCCGATCAAGAGCACCGTCGCCACCGCGCCGATCGACGCCCACAACACGACCCACCAGAACGTGCGAATCATCCAGCGGTGGTGGTTCGCGAGCGTCTCCTCGACTTCGTTGCGCTTCAGGTAGTTCAGCAGAAGGCCGATCAGGCTCGGAATGACGGCGACGCTGCCGATCACATGCAGCACATAAGCCAGGAGCACGTTCGCGCGCTCAGGCTCGACGTGCGCATCGACGCTATGCGAATGCTGATTCATCCTCTGCTCCGAGGCGCGAGTAGAGTGACCTTGACCTGCAAGAAGCGCGCCGGTCCGGTCAGCGTTTCTCCTTGAACGAGAGCGCGGCCGAGTTGATGCAGTAGCGCAGGCCCGTGGGCTGCGGGCCGTCGGGGAACACGTGCCCGAGATGCGCGCCGCATTGCGAGCAGCGTACTTCCTCGCGGCGGCGGCCCAACGAAAGATCCTCGTGCACGCTGACCGCGTCCTGCTGTACCGGCTGATAGAAGCTCGGCCACCCCGTGCCCGAATCGTACTTCGTCTCCGAGCTGAAGAGCTCGTGTCCGCAAACGACGCAGAGGTACTCGCCGGCGGCCTTGTTCGCGTAGTACTCGCCGGTAAACGGCCGCTCGGTCCCGCCTTCCTGCGTCACGTGATACTGCTCCGGCGTCAGCTTGGCCTTGAGCTCCTCGCGCGGGGCGTGCTGTTCCTTCATGAGCGGACCTCCTTTGCTGCCGAGACCATGTTAGCGCAGGTCGGCACACGGGAGCGCCCCCGCGGACGGTACGCCCGGGGGCGTGCAGCTTCGGACGCGGCCGGCGGCCGCCGGCCGGCCCAGCAGGCGCACCGTCCGGACGGAGCGTTACGCGGCAGCGCCCTCGAGCTCGACAAGCAGGTGATTCAGGCGCTTCACGAACGCGGCAGGATCCTCGAGCGGACGGCCTTCGGCGAGCGCGGCCTGGTCGAAGATCAGCAGCGAAAGCTGCTCGAACCGCCCGTCGTCCCGCTCGCTCTGCAGCCGCTTGATCAGCGGGTGACGGGGATTCAGCTCGAGGCTCGGCGCGGTCTCGGGGGCATCGTGGCCCGCCGCCTTCAAAAGCTCCCGCATCCGGGGACCGATATCGTCGTCGCCGATGACGAGGCACGCCGCGGACTCGGTCAGCCGCTCGCTGAAGCGCACCTCCTGCACGCGCTCGCGAAGCACGCGCTTCACGCGCTTCAGAAGGTGCTTCTCCTCCTTGCTCGGCTCGGACTCTACCGCCTGCTCCGCGCCGAGCTTCTTCAGATCGATCGAGCCGCGCGCGACGTCCTTGAACGGCTTGCCGCGGTACGCGTCGAGGAATTGCATCGCCCACTCGTCGAGCCGATCGGTCAGCAGGAGCACCTCGACGTCG